>Ga0335077_10007783_pt1 | contig 13268 bp, 8 predicted proteins | sample Lox_Sample_31_FD_207151 | JGI IMG/M metagenome (GOLD analysis project Ga0335077, IMG submission 207151) | Soil microbial communities from Loxahatchee National Wildlife Refuge, Florida, United States - Lox_Sample_3.1 | ecosystem: Environmental > Terrestrial > Soil > Wetlands | place: USA: Florida... | reverse complement strand
CCGAAAGACGATTGAGCAGCAGTATCAGGTGATCAAGGCCAAGTTGAACCTGAAACTGATTACTCTTCCGCAAGGGACCACGTTTGCCTTTTCGCCCCCGCCGATCTCGGGAGTGGGTACATCGGGCGGATTTCAGTTCGTCCTGGAAGACCGCACGGGTAAGGATCCCGCATTTCTGGTGAATAACCTGAACAAGTTTCTCGAGGCGGCCCACAAGCGCCCGGAAATCGGCATGGTGGCCACTACTTACATCCCCAGCACGCCACAGAAGTTCCTCGCCGTGGACAAGGAAAAGGTGCTGAAGCAGGGCGTGAACATCAGCGATGTGTATGCCACCCTGCAGGCCTTCATGGGCGGAACCTTTGTCAACTACTTCAACGATTTCGGTCGCGCCTGGCAGGTGTACGTGCAGGCCGAAGCGCCTTATCGCTCGAACCTGGACGACGTCGGACAGTACTACGTGCGCAACATGAAGGGAGAGATGGTGCCGCTTTCCGCGCTGACCCACTTCGAATCGCGGAACGGGCCGGAATTCAAGATGCGCTACAACGAATACTCGTCGGCGCAGATCATCGGCAGCGCGGCGCCTGGCTACAGCTCGGACCAGGCCACCGCGGCCCTGGAAGACGTGTTCAAGCAGACCATGCCCAACGGAATGGGATACGACTACATGGGCATGTCGCGGCAGGAACAGAAGGCTCGCGAGGGCGTTCCCACCTGGGTCATCTTCGCCATGTCGCTCGTGTTTGTCTTCCTGATTCTTGCGGCCTTGTATGAAAGCTGGTCATTACCGTTCGGCGTACTGCTAAGCACGCCGGTGGCCGTCTTCGGCGCGTTCGGCACGCTCTGGCTGCGACGCACCATCATGGGCATGATTTTCCCGTCGTTCATGGTGCAGATCGAAAACGATGTGTATTCGCAGATCGGGCTCGTGATGCTCATCGGCCTGGCGGCGAAAAACGCCATCCTCATCGTGGAGTTCGCCAAGGAAGAATATGAGAAGGGCAAGCCACTGGTGGATGCGGCGCTGGAAGGTGCCAGGCTGAGGTTACGGCCGATTCTGATGACCTCGTTCGCATTCATCCTCGGCTGCGTGCCGTTGTGGGTTGCTACCGGCGCCGGTTCCGTGGGGCGCCAGATCATGGGGACTACCGTGATTGGAGGCATGCTGGCAGCCACCGGCATGGCCATCTTTATCATCCCGGCGCTTTACGTGATCGTCGAACGGCTGGCAACTCGCCGCAAACATGGCGCCGATGCACCGGTCAGTGTGCCCCACCCGATTCCTGCGCAGGGAGACTAACTTTGAAGAGGCCGACTGAAATGAAAAAGACGATTACTCTCTCTTTGTTGATTCTCCTGGCGGCGGCTTCCGCAGCCGGGGAGAAGTATAAGCGACCCAAGGTTGACGTCCCGGGCACATACCGCGGATCTTCACAGCAGGAGCCAGCGGCTCAGCCCCAATCTGCCGAGCAATCGATCGGCGATCAGAAGTGGGCGGAGGTTTTCAAGGATCCGGAGCTCCAGCAGTTGATCCGCACTGCGCTCCAGCAGAACTATGATCTCCGCATTGCGGCAACCAGGATCCTGGAGGCCCAAGCGCAGTTAGGCATTACGCGGGCTGACCAGTTGCCAACCGTGAATGCAGGGGCATCCGCCATTAACCAGCGCATTCCGCGGCAGAAGAATCTGCCTCCCGAGTACGAAACCAGCAGCGCTTCCGTGGGCGCCTCGTTTGCCTGGGACCTCGACTTCTGGGGCAAGTACCGCCACGCCACGGAAGCAGCCCGTGCCAACCTGCTTGCAACCGAATGGGGGCAACGGGCAGTCACCAGCACCCTGGTGAGCAATGTCGCGGCTGCCTATTTCGAGCTTCGCGCGTATGATCTCCAGCTCGAAATTGCCAAACAGACGCTGGCTTCGCGTCAGGAGTCGTTGCAGGTCACCCAGACGTTGGCCGATGGCGGCGCCGGCACCGAGCTCGATGTCCGGCAGGCCGAACAATTGGTCGCGGTAGCGAAGGAGACTATACCCGACCTGGAGCGGCGCATCGAACAGCAGGAGAACTTGATCAGCACACTGTTGGGAAACAACCCTGGCCCGGTCGCGCGCGGAATGAAGCTCACCGATCAGCCGCACTCGCCGGAGGTTCCGGCAGGCATTCCGTCTGCGCTGCTGGAGCGGCGGCCCGACGTCCGCCAGGCGGAGGCCGAGTTAATGGCAGCCCATGCTCAGATTGGTGTTGCCAGGGCGGCCTATTTCCCCGATATCACACTTACCGCGAACAGCGGTATGCAGAGCTCGGCGCTGACCAGCCTGTTCACTGGCCCGGCCGGATTCTGGAACTTCGGCGGATCACTGCTGCAGCCGATCTTTAACGGCGGCAAGATCCGCTCCGGCGTCCGGTTAAGCGAGGCACGCCAGAAAGAGATGGTCCTGACCTATCAGCAGACCATTCAGCAGGCGTTCCGCGGTGTATCGGATGCGCTGATTGCCTACCAGAAGAATCGCGAATTTCGCGAGCATCAGCAGGAGCTGGTTTCCTCCGCTCAGGGTGCAGCTCAGCTGTCGGAGGAGCGGTATCGGGGCGGCGCTGCCGGATACCTCGAGGTGTTAACCAACGAAACGAATGCCTTCGATGCTGAGTTGGGGCTCGTTCAGGCCCAGGCGAATGAGCTCTTAAGTCTCGTCGAAATCTACAGAAATCTCGGCGGAGGATGGGAATCGTAGCCCCGCGTGGCTCGTCAAGGATTCCAACGAAGCTGCTCCCGCGCTGTTCGAACGCATATGTCGCGGGGCAGCTTCGAGGGAAACCAAAAGCCTCGCGGATCAACATCTACCCGAAAAATGCAATACGATAACATGTCTGCATTGTGAAAAGTGGGCCCAATCGAGTTCAGCCCATAGTCGCCTTCGCTCTCTTGCTGGCGTGGTGTGCCGGCGCAGCTCTCGATCCCGCCTCGGCCCCGAGCAACCACGTGGATGTAGCACAGAACGCGAGGGAGGGCCTTAGGGATACGCCTGTCGGCGGCCGTGATGTTCTCGTCAAGCAGCTCAAGTTCACCCACATCACCACGAACGATGGCCTCTCTCAAGGGTACGTGACTGCGATTCTGCAGGATCGCCAAGGTTTCATGTGGTTTGCCACGCGGGACGGTCTCAATCGCTATGACGGAAACAGCTTTGTCGTTTACAAAAACAACCCCGGCGATCCCGCCAGCTTAAGTTCCAATTTCCTTCAGGATCTGATGCAGGACGCAAAGGGCTATCTTTGGATCGCGACCAACACCGGGGTGGACAAATTCGATCCTGTCACCGAACGCTTTACACGCTACCTTCACGATCCCAATAACTCGAATAGTCTAGGCGGAGCTTCGGTCAAGAGCATCGCCCAGGACAGTCGCGGTACTCTCTGGTTTGGCACCGAGGACAGCGGCCTCGAGAAACTCGATCCAGCAACCGGAACCTTTACCCACTTTCGAAATGATAGCGATGGAAAGTTCGTAGGCCGAATCAGTCAGGTGATCGCCGGTGCGCGTGGGGATATCTGGTTCGTCGGCGAGCGCGGCCTCTTCCATCTGGAGCAGCCAACAAGCCGGATCACGCGTCAGGCCGCCACCCGCAACGTGCCCAGCGCCGAGAGCGTGTATGAAGACGAGGCGGGCAACCTGTGGATGCTGGCCGACTCCCCCCGGGTGGGGGTGGTGAAATACGACCGGCGGGCAGATTGCCTCAGGAATTGGCCACTCCCCAATCGTGCCGCGGGCGTCCTAGCTTCGACCATGAACGGAGGCTCGGATAACGGAACCCTTGTGGCCGAAGGCGAGGACGGATTATGGGTGCCATCGAGCGAGGGCTTGTATTACTTTGACCGGCGGACCGAAGGTTTTACACTCCGGTTCGAGCACGATGAAAGCAACCCCGACAGCCTTGACAGTAATGCGATCATGTCAGTCTATCGGGACCGCAGCGGAGTGCTGTGGGTTGGCACCGAGAATGCCGGGCTCAATCTTCTGAACTTCCGGCAGGAACAGTTCGCCTCTTACACACATTCCCCAAGCAACCCGAACAGCCTTTCGCCGGGAAGGGTCAAGGGGATCTACCAGGATGCCGACGGCGTTTTGTGGGCGGGCTTGTTCCCCCGGGCCCTCGACCGAATCGACCGGAAGACGGGCAAGATCACACATCTCATTCCTCATCCAGGCTACCCCAATTCCCTCGGCGAAGGCACCAACGTCAATAGCATTTACAGGGATGCGGCGGGTTATCTATGGGTGGGCGGCGGTGGCTCCGGTGTGGTCCGGCTCGATGAGCGCACCGGGCAATTCAAGCATTACCGGCACAATCCTGGTGATCCCAACAGCCTCATCTCCGATAACATTTACACCATCTTCGGTGACCGGCACGGGCGAATATGGGTGGGCCAGGACGGCGGGATCAGCCGCTTCGACCCGGGGACCGACAGGTTTGCGAATTACCGTCCTGCGCCCGATAACCCGGGAATCCTGGCGAATACTGTCTGGACGATCGATGAGGATCGTTCGGGCATGCTCTGGTTAGGAACCTGGGGCGGCGCGCTGATCCGTTTCGATGGAAAGGCAAACACGTTCGTGAGTTACACGCCCGATCCGCGCGACGCTCACAAACTCAGCGGAGGAGGCGTCAACACGATTCACGAAGACCGTGCGGGAACACTGTGGGTGGGTGCAATGGACGGGCTCTACCGGTTCAACCGCCAAAGCGGAGTCTTTGACCGGTACACCGAAATGCAAGGCCTTCCCAGCAGCACGATCCGGTGCATCCTTGAGGATCAATCCGGCAGGCTTTGGCTCAGCACGCAGAAGGGCGTATCCCGCTTCGATCCGCAGAGACAAACGTTCAGGAACTACGACGCTTCCGATGGGTTGCAAAGCAATGAGTTCAGTACAGGTTGTTATCAAGCGCCCAATGGAGAAATGTTCTTTGGCGGCACCAATGGGTTGAATGCATTCTTTCCTGAGAGCATCCGGGATAATGCCTACGTTCCCCCGGTCGTGATCACCAGCTTCAAGATGTTCAACAAACCAGTGCCTGTCGGCCCAAAGTCAGTACTCACGAAAGCCATTCCATTTGTCAGTTCTCTCACTCTGTCCTACCGCGATAACGTGATCTCATTTGAATTTGCGGCGTTGAGCTACGCGAATTCCCACAAGAACCGCTATCGTTACAAGCTGGAGAACTTCGAAAGCGGCTGGAACGAAGTGGACAGCAAACAGCGCCTGGCGACTTACACCAATCTCAACCCCGGCACATATGTATTTCGCGTACAGGGTTCGAACAGTGATGGAGTATGGAATCAGGAAGGGTCGGAGTTGACCATCGTCATCACACCGCCCTGGTGGAGTACAGATTGGTTCCGGGTCTTTTGCGCGGCTCTTGTGCTGCTGTTGCTGTGGGGAGTCTATCAATGGCGCTTACGGCAGTTGCATCATCAGTTCGACCTAACTCTGGATGCACGCGTCGGAGAGCGGACCACCATCGCACGCGAGCTTCATGACACTCTCCTTCAGAGCTTCCATGGTTTGTTGCTGCGCTTTCAGATTGTTTCCGAGTTGTTGCCGGGGCGCCCGGTGGAGGCAAAGGAACAACTCGACAAAGCCATTGATCGGGCTGCCAATGCGATCACCGAGGGCCGGGATGCCGTGCAAGGTTTGCGAGCCTCCACCGTCGAAACAAACGACCTTGCAGCCGCGGTGAACTCCTTGGGGGAGGAACTGGCCACGAATCCGGCCAACCACGGGTCTCCGGCATTTCGCGTTACGGTTGAAGGCGAGTCGCGGGATCTGCATCCGATCGTGCGGGATGAGATCTACAGAGTTGCCGCTGAGGCGCTGCGCAACGCCTTCTGCCATGCCGAGGCGAGCCAGGTTGAGGTTGAAATCCGTTATGACGATCACCACTTCCGATTGCGTGTGCGCGACGATGGAAAGGGGATGGATCCTGCCGTTGTGGCGGCGCAGGGGCGTGCGGGACACTACGGTTTGCCCGGTATGCGGGAGCGCGCCAATCTGATGGGCGGAAACCTGAGCGTATGGAGCGAGGTCGGCTCGGGAACCGAAGTGGAGCTTATGGTTCCCTCTGCCGTCGTGTATGCCGGGCGCGGAAGGCGTTCACGGTTACTCCGGACGGCCGCCCGGAAGAAGTTGTAGTCGGATTTGTCCTGGTGTGACTCCACGCCTAGAAGCTTCCGAGCATCAGCCGAAAGCGTGCCTTTCCGTTCTCATCGAAGCTAAGCTCCAGCCCGGTGGCTCCAAGTTGAGTGGGGAAGAAAGTAGCAATGGACGTGCTTTGATGCGTTTTCCACCCTTGGGAGCCCAGGTCGAACCTGCCGGCATCATACCAAATCGCGAGACCAGGATGGGATGAGACGTGCGGGATGGAGTGCGGATGCAAAATCACACCTGAGCCGGCGGTCACCAGAGTATTGGCATGGAACTCCTGGTAACGGTAAGCCGGCAGGTTGCCTTGGCCTCCGGCTACGAATTGGTCGAAGTAGTCCATCTTCCGCCCAAAGCTCGAACCCGCCTGATTCGACGCGAAGAGCGTAACATGCCCATTCAGAGGCTTGAACGTGCTGTACTCCGATTGAAAGACCGGATAGTCTCCGGTTCGCCTGAATAGATATCCGGCCGAACCTTCGAAACGCGTCCCGCTCGTCGGAAGTCCACCGGAATCCTGATCATTGAAGATCCAGCGCAGTTGCGGTTCCGTGAAACCACCGTCGTGCGAACTAACGCCGTCGACGGTGACAGATCTGCTGTACGAATCGTAGCCCGCTTCCGCACCAAGCCGAAGTTGTGCGAAGCGCCAGGTACCGATGCCGCCGTAAATGCCTCCAGAAACGCGGTCGCGGGTGTCGCTCTGGCGAGTTGGTCCCGCATAGCTGTTGAAATGGGTTCTGCCGCCAAAGAACTGGGGAGCGACGAAATACTGGGTTCCCCCAAACGGCTTGTAGAACTCGCCCTGGATCGATGGATCGTATCCTATATTCGCGGCGGCAAGAATACGTGCCTTGTATGCGTCCTTTGGAACGAGAACGCTTGACAGCCGGGTGCCGAAACGCGAGGGCTCGCCCGGCGATTCGGAGTATTGCGCGGAAATGCGAGTGAGCACCTGATCGCTCGGTCGCTCGGCAAGCTTGACTCGATATCCAGCCTCTTCGCTCTCACTCTGCTGCCACTCGTAGGCGGCTCCGGGAACGGCGGTGGCAGCCACCATGCCGGAAAGAACCGTTTCGAGCTGTTGCTCCGAGACCGCTTTGTCGCCGATGGTGCGGCGCATCTCAGATTCCGCATTCTTCTGAAAGGAAGGATCCGGACTCGTAATGGCGAGGACTCTTCCGCGCCTCTCCGATGGCCGCATCCGTGATTGCCGCTCGGAGATATACGCGTCCCACTCCTTCGGTGACGCCTCGAAGCGAGCCAATTGGGCTTGTCGAGCCTTTGCGGCCTCGTATCCCGCGTGGATGATTTCCTCCGATCGGCGATAATCGTTTCCGGAGAATCGCCTGGTATCGACAGAAATGACCAGGTCCGCCTTTGCTTCCGAACGCTGTTCGTTCTTCGAGATGGCGAGGGAGATGGTTTGCCGCATCACATCGGAAAGCGACTTGATCTGGTCAGGATTGGGTCGATCCGTCTCCAGGGCGACCGCGATCACCACGTCTGCGCCCATACCTCTCACAGCCTCGACAGGAATGTTCTCCAGCACGCCTCCGTCTACGAGAACCATATTCTCCAGCTTAACCGGCGCGAAGATCCCGGGCAGCGACATGGTCGCCCGCATGGCGACCGGAAGAGAGCCTGTCGAAAGCACGACGGAATCGCCGCTCACAAGATCGGTTGCGACGCACCGAAATGGGATGGGCAGTTGATCGAAGTCAGATACATCTGAATACCCCAGGGTTGTTCGACTCAGAAACAAGGACAGCGATTCACCTGGATTGAGACCGGTAGGCAGTGCGAATCTCTTTCCAAATCTCAGCGTCATACTGCCGAACGTGCGATTCCATTTCTGTTTGTCGACAATCGGCTGATCGCGGAAGGGCGGACTTGGGTTGAGGAGTGCGTTCCAGTCCGCTTGCCGCGCAAGTGCCTCGATTTGGCTGGAATCCATGCCAACCGCATACAGGCCGCCGACAAGGCCTCCCATGCTGGTGCCCCCGACCTTGTCTACGGGAATATGGTGCTCTTCGAAATAGCGAAGGACTCCGATGTGGGCCAGTCCGAGAGCGGCCCCTCCGCTCAGCGCAATCCCAATCGACGGTCTATCCGCATCGCGATGCTCCTGTGCTGAGCTGCCGACTGGGGCAAGAATGCCTACCCCAATTGCGCAAATCAGAATCGGATAACACAGTCGCATAGCGGACCTCGTGCTGAAGCGAGTTACGAAACGCTTTCAGCTACATACGGATTGAATCTGATCTGCCCGTCCTTGCCGCCGGGCTTGGTTCGAATCTCGAAGGGAAACGTGGAGAGCTGCTGTTCGGAAAAGCCGGCCGTCCGTTCCCTCCCATTCTCGTCAGTACCCTGCAGCAAAACGAATCCCGACTCGGAACGGTAGACGAATCGATCCACCGTTATGGCTCCGATTGGCGTGTGAAGAATGAATAGCGCGTCATCCGGCTTGTGGATGAGAGAGCGAATATCTCGAATGATGTCCCAGAAATGCGAGTCCATTCTTCTCCTTGGTGGGCCCCATTGCTATCTGAGCAGTTGGGGCCAGCCTTGTTTTCCCAGGTAAGGATTATCGTTCTTTTCGGGTGACCCCTTATTTCGATGGAGGCGGATAATTCGTGAACAGCTTGGCCATCGCCTTCTGCAGGTTCTTGTAGTTCTTATCCGGATCCTTCTTTATGTCCATGGTTTTGCTTGCATCTCCGCGCCAGATCAGTTGCTTTCTTGCGGGGTCATACACTCCGACCACCAACCCCCCTATGGGAATGCTGGAAGTTTGACCCTGAACTGATCCATCCCACCAGCCGCCGAAACCTCTGCCTCCCCACCCTGAGCCAAACAGATTTATGCTCTTTTCCTCATGGAGACACGCTTGGTAACCAACGTAAAGGTCAGCGTTCTTGTCCACCCTGGTGAGACCCTTCTGCGCGAGTTGTTCGTCGACTGCGCGCTTAATGTCCTGATTGAGCAATTGATCGTCTGAGACGCCCTGGGTGCCTGGCGCGCCGCTCAGAAGATTCGGCGGCGGACCGCCCGGCAGGTCCGGCAGGTTTGGCGCACCGCTCGGGGTGTCCACCCACTGGTAGGTCTTGTAGGCCGAGAAGTTGGTGCCGCGCACATAGTTATAGTGAACGTCCTGGCCGAAAGCGCAGGCGATCATGAAGAATAAAGCCGGTATGAGTGTCAGATACTTTGTTTGTTTCAACGGTACTCCTTTCTTTTGTACATGTACTCTCCTGCAAGGTTCAGCCATCGGCGTTCCTTCGGGGGTGTGGACGTACTGAAGCCAGTCAAAACTTCACCAACATGTCGAAAGCGAAGGTCCATTGATGGCTTTTGGGGCTCCGTGTTCCGGCGGCGCCGAACACAGGATTGCCGGCCACATCCCAACGGCCCTCAGGACGGAAGTTAATCATTCGCGAGGGCATGACATTTGGACCCCCGGCGATCTCGCCATAGTTTCCGTGCTTGCCGATACGCGAGCCATCTGCATCATCGAACCATTCCGCGCGAGAGTTGAGGTCAAGGAGCGAGCTGACGTGGATAACCAGGCATCGCCGAATCGATTCTCGCGCGGCTCGACCTGGAGCAAACCTGTTCCGGCTGAGGACCAGGTATAGCCGCCATTGGCCCAACCGAAGAATCGGAGCCGGTGCGCCGCGCTCCAGTCGGTCAGGGCGTTCGGTGGAATGAGCGTTCCCGTCAACTTGATGTTTTCCGGCGTGACGGGACCTAATGGCGGTAGCGAGTATGGTGTCGAAGCGGCACCGTTCACGGCCGTTGCGGCCCTCAAATCACGTGCAGCGTTCGACGCTCGGGTTGTCTCCGATGCCACACCCTGTCCCCGCAATGCCGTGCTGCGGCCAATCACCAAAACAACCAAGACGGTTGCAGCTGAATATGGCCGTCGTTTCATGAGCATCCGCGCACTACGCCTTCCCCGATATCGGACACGGTGTCAGATTCCAGATTTGGCTGGCGTACTCGGAGATGGTCCGGTCACTGGAGAATTTCCCCGATCCCGCGACATTCAGGATGGCCTTGCGCGCCCAGCCATCAGGATCGGCATACAAGGCGCGCAGCCGCTCGTCTGCCTCCAGATACGACTTCAGGTCTGCCAGGTGCATATAGTGATCGCCGTGGGTTAGCAATGCGTCGCGCAACGGGTCGAAGACTCCGGGTTCATTGCGGCTGAAATAATCGGAAAAGATCAAGTCGAGGGCGTCGCGCGTCTCTGCCTCGTGCTCATAGTGCCACTGAGGTGTATACCAGGACCGGCTCTCCATCACCTGCTCTACCGTGAGGCCGAAGAGAAAGAAGTTCTCCTCGCCCGCTTCAGCCGCCATCTCGATCGTCGCGCCGTCGCGAGTGCCGATGGTCAGCGCGCCGTTCATCATGAATTTCATGTTGCTGGTGCCGCTGGCTTCGTAGCCCGCCGTCGAAATCTGGTTGGACACGTCGCTGGCAGGAATCAGGTGTTCTGCAACCGAGACACAATACTCGGGCAGGAACACCACTTTTAGCCGTCCGCGTACTTTCGGGTCGCCATCAATGGTGCCGGCAAGATTATTGATGAATTTGATAATCAGCTTGGCGAGGCGATATGCGGGAGCAGCCTTACCGGCGAAGACGAAAGTCCGTGGATGCATGATTAGCCCCGGATCTCTCCGCAGCCGGTTGTACAGAACCACGATCCTCAGCGCATTCAGCAACTGACGCTTGTACTCGTGAATGCGCTTCACCTGGGAGTCGAAGATCGAATCCGGATCAAGGACCTGCCCGGTCGACCAGCGGAACCAATCGCAGAATTGCAGCTTGGCGTTTCGCTTGGCTTTGAGGAAATTGTCGCGGAAGCCTTTGTGGCCCGCAAACTCCTTTAGCTTGCTTAACTGGCTTAGATCCGTGATCCATTCATCTCCAATCGCATCCGTGATCAGTCTGGAGAGGTCAGGATTGCACAGCAGCAGCCAGCGCCGGGGCGTGACTCCGTTGGTCTTGTTGTTGAAACGCTCAGGAACGACCTCTGCGAGGTCTTTGAGCGTCGTCTTGCGCAGCAGATCGGAATGAATCTCCGCCACTCCATTGGTGCTGTGAGAGCCGATGACCGCCAGATGAGCCATGCGAACTTTCTTCTCGGCCCCATCTTCGATCAGGCTCACGCGCGGAATTCGGGCCTCATCGCGGGGAAAGAGCCTGCGAACATCGCTCAGAAAACGGCGGTTGATTTCATAGATGATCTCGAGTTGCCGCGGCAGCATGTTCTGCAGCCACTCCACCGGCCATTTTTCCAGCGCCTCCGGCAACAGGGTATGGTTGGTGTACGCCAGCGTGTTCTTGGTGATGGACCAGGCTTCGTCCCACCCAAGGTGTTCCTGGTCAACCAGGATTCGCATGAGTTCCGGAACGGAAAGTGCCGGGTGCGTATCGTTCATCTGAATCGCCACCTTATCGGCAAACAGGCTCCAGTCCGAATTACTGCGTTTAAAGCGGCGCACCGCATCGGCGAGCGAGCAGGCAACCAGGAAGTACTCCTGCATAAGGCGGAGGGCTTGACCCCTGAGTTGCGAATCGTCGGGATAAAGGACTCGCGTCAGGGTTTCAGCCGAGAGGGTTTGAGCGAATGCCTCGATGAAATCTCCGTGAGAGAACTCTTCGAAGTTGAAAAAGTCCGGTGCGGCGGCGGCCCACAAGCGCAGAGTGTTGATGGTCGATCCACCATACCCGATGACGGGGCGGTCGAATGGAATGCCGATCAGAGTTGATGGACGGCCCAGCACCGGGCGCAGACTCCCGCCGCTGAGTTCGAACGAGCAACCCAGGCTGACTTCGACCTTTTCGTGCGGGCGCGCGATCTCCCACGGGTCGGGTGAGCGGAGCCAGTTATCCGGGAGCTCCTGCTGCCATCCGTTCCGAATGGATTGGCGGAAGATACCGTACTCATATCGCAGGCCGTAACCCATGGCCGGGAGATGCATGGTCGCCGCGGACTCAACGAAGCATGCTGCCAGACGGCCGAGCCCTCCGTTTCCCAAGCCTGCATCGGGCTCCTGCTCCATGATCTCAATGAAGCTGAGCTTCTTGTCTTCGATGACCTGGTTGGCGAGTGGGCTCAGCAGCAGGTTCATAACGTTGTTTGCGAGAGAGCGGCCAATGAGAAATTCCATCGAAAGATAGTAAAGCCGCTTCGCATTTTGTTTTTCGTAGGTCTCCTCGGTCAGAAGCCAGCGCTGCGACAGAATGTCGCGCACGGACCGGGCCAGCGCTTCGAACCGGTCGCGGACCGTGGCCTCTGCCGGATCAATCCCGAGGTCGAAGAGCAAGTGCCGTTCATACAACGCGTCACTCGTTCCGGCGAAGTGCACTGGACCGCATCCATATTGATTCTTAAGGAGCCGGGCAGGGTCCGCGAAACCCCGCCGTTCTTCAGTCTTGTTACTCGCCATTCTCTTTTCCTCCAAGGATGCCGCAGGGCATATCACCGCATTCTCCACATTCAAGCGGATCAGCTGACACCAATTGACCAGGTTTATGGTCACGGACGGGCCGAGGCCGCCGAAGCACGTTGCGGGCGAAGTAAATGGTGAATGCAACCAATGCAAAACTTAGCAACCATCCCCCTGCCTGCGATGCGTACGCTGCCGCACGGTCCAGATCATGGCTGAAAACATAGCCGAGTCCGCAATACGCGGATGAATAGAGGCCAGCACCAACCGCATCGACAAAGAGGAACCGTAGCCGACCGGTGCGCGATGCGCCGGCGAGCGGCGGTGCGATCGCATCAAGCCCCGGTATGAACTTTGCGACCAGCAGGAGAGGCAGCCCATAGCGTGCAAAGATCCTCTTTGCCCGGCGATCGTGGGACTCCGGATCACGCGCAAATCGATGTATAGAGTGCAACGCCTTGTCACCGCCCCACCGGCCTGCCTCGTACCAGAGCCAGTCAGCCAGTACACAAGCGCTGACACCCAGAACAATGGCCGCAACAAGGAGTAACTTCTGGGCAGCGGCAAGGGCGCCCGCCGCAAGCAGACACAGGAATCCAGGTACGGGCAA
>Ga0335077_10007782_pt1 | contig 13268 bp, 11 predicted proteins | sample Lox_Sample_31_FD_207151 | JGI IMG/M metagenome (GOLD analysis project Ga0335077, IMG submission 207151) | Soil microbial communities from Loxahatchee National Wildlife Refuge, Florida, United States - Lox_Sample_3.1 | ecosystem: Environmental > Terrestrial > Soil > Wetlands | place: USA... | reverse complement strand
GACGTCTGTCATACAATACCCCTAAACATTTAGTAACACCACTATGCGAAGGGCTGCATTAGCGCCAAGCTTAATGCGTACTTGTTCACATGCGCGTCTACCGCCCTGAGTTTTCTAGTGCCGGCTAGGAGCGTGTCGAGCTGATCTTGGGCATCACCTCTAGCCACCACAATGCGGCAGGGTACCGCAATCCCGTCGACACGGGAACGGCCTCAAGGGAGGCTTGCTCTATCGATGGCTCCATGTGGAGTCAGGAAGGGTCTAACACCCTCGTCTGAGCGCGTGTTTGGCGCAAAATTCCTCGGATGGTTAAGTGTGTAGCTATGAACTCGGCGGCTGCGACCAGCCCGCGGCGGGGTGTGAGCCGCACCACGTGATCCACCGCAAGGACGGCGGGACCACCAGCTTGGCCAACCTCAAGGACTACTGCTGGTGGCACCATCACGTCGTCCTGCACGAGCTCGGCTGGACGCTCACCGCCCACCCCGACGGCACTGTGTGGCCTGCTCCGCGAGCACGGGATCGACCCCGGCGAGGGCGACCGGAAGAGTGCCTAGCCACGCTCACGAAGCGGCCAGGTGGCCGGTCAGTTCGGCCAGGAATCTCTCCGGCTGGTCCAGGTGCGGGCCGTGGCCGGCGTCGTCGATCACCACCTCGCGGTAGCGCCCGCCGGCCGCAGCGTAGCCGTCCAGCACCCCGCGCGTCTGCGCCAGCATGGGCTGCGGCGGCCAGGCCTGCTCGCCGGGCCAGCCGGGCACGGCCCCGAGCGAGCCCAGGTAGGCCAGGTCGTACAGCGACGTGTCCGAGACGATGACGTCGTCGGCGCCGCGAAGCCACAGCACGGGAGGCTTGGGCCGCACGCCCGACAGATCGGCGATGCGGAAGTGAGTGGGCGCCATGGTGTTCAGCACGCCGCGGTCGCCCGGTGCGAACCCCGGCCAGGTGCCGGCGGGCCGCGAGTCGCCCGGGTAGTAGTCGTTCCCGACGCGCGTGGACAGCATGGACTCCACGAAGATGTCCAAGTGCTCCGGCACATGCGGCGGCTTGACGTAGTGCGCCAGCAGGACCCGCCGCGGTGACAGCACGCTCACGTCGCTCCGGTCCTGGCCGGCCAGCCGTTCCACGAACTCGGGATTGGCGCTGCCGCCGCCCGAGCCGGCGCCCTGCGGGTCGCACAGGACGCCGTCCACGCCCTTGGTCCCGCCGAATCCGAACGGGGATACCGGGTCGACCAGGGTCAGTGACGCGACCCGGTGCGTGCCGGGCCGGTCGGTCAGGTATTGCAGGACCACGCCGCCGCCCATGCTCCAGCCGATCAGGTGCACCGACTCCAGGCCGAGCGCGTCGATGGCGGCGGCCAGGTCGTCCGCGTAGTCGCGCAGCCCGCGGGTCGCGTCGACCGGCTCCGGATCGGTGTCGCCGAACCCGCGCAGGTCGATCGCCAGCGGCCGGTTCGCCTCGGGCAGCGCCAGCATGGCCGGCTGCCAGAACAGGGAGGACGACACGTTGCCGTGCACGAACAGCACGGCCGGTCCGGTCCGGCCGGTGACCGACAGCACCGCCACCGTCAGCCGGTCCGTCGGCATCCGCTCGGCCGCGATGCCGGGCAGCAGCTTCTCCATCGATCCTCCCAAGACGCGGCGACGCCAGGCTACTACCAGCCCCGCGTCCCCGAAGGTCCACGTAGCATCGGTCCATCCCCGCCGTTGCACCCGGAGCCGCCGATGACCGCCGACGTGACCGGCATCCTGCGTGAGACCAGCCCGCTGCCCCGACCCCACGCAAGCCCGGGTCCGCGTCCGGCTGCCCCGGACCCGCGGAATGTCAGTGGGTACCGCTAAGTTGAACTGGGGGCAGATCGCTGATTGGAAGAGCTCTTGGTCACCATGCACAGCGACGTGGATCAGATCTCGCAGCGGGCGGGCGAGCAGTTGGCGGGCGAACGGCTGCGGATCGGCGAGCGGCGGCGGGCGGAACTCGGCGAGTTCCTGAAGGCCCGGCGGGCCCGGCTGAGTCCTGGTGACTTCGGCATGCCGCCGGGCTCGCGGCGGCGCACGCCAGGGTTGCGCCGGGAAGAGGTCGCGTTGCTGGCCGGCGTCGGCGTCACCTGGTACACGTGGCTGGAGCAGGGCCGCCAGATCAACGCCAGCACGCAGGTGCTGGACGCGGTGGCGCGCACGCTCCGCCTCGACCGGGCCGAGCGCGAGCACCTGTACCGGCTGGCCGAGGCGACGCCGCTGCGCACCGAGTGCGCCCGGCTGGTGGTGCCCGACACGGTCCGGGAAATCGTGCAATCGCTTGATCCGCTGCCGGCCAGCTTGATCAACAGCCGGTTCGACGTCCTGATGTCCAACAGCGCGTCGGAGGAACTGTTCTGGGAGTGGCATACGATGCCCTGTATCCACAAGAACACCCTGTGGTGCTGCGTCACCGAGCCGAGCGCCCCCGCCATGTTCCTCGAGTACCACAGCCACATCCGCTACATGGTGGCCCGGCTGCGCTCCGCGTACGGCCGGCACGTCGGCGACCCGGACTGGGAAGAGGACATCCGCCGCCTGGCCAGCATGAGCCGCGAGTTTGCCGAGCTCTGGGCCCGGCACGAGGTCGCCGAGGCCGAGCCGCGTACGCTGACCTACCGGCATCCCCGGGCCGGGACGCTCGGCCTGGCGGTCAGCGAGCTCAACCCGCCCGACCTGCCGGAGGCACGCATCGTCGTGTACACGCCACGCGACGAGGACACCCGGGCCAGGATGCCGCTGACCCGGCGTGACCCGGCCACGGCGCAGGTCATCGGCTGAAACCCCGGGCGGCCGCCGCGCATACTGCCCTTCGCCGGCGCGGGCCGATGCTGTAGCCTGGTCTGCAATCGGTTGCGGCGAAGGCGGGCTCATGTCGGCAGCGGGTACGGCCAGGCATTATGAGCCGCGTGTGCCCGACGGGGTGGACGTTACCCGGCCGAGCATCGCCCGGATCTACGACTACCTGCTGTTCGGCAAGGACAACTTCGCCGTCGACCGGGCCGCCGCGGAAAAGCTCATGGAGTCCCGGCTCGACCCCCGGCGGCTGTCGCTGGCCAACCGCGCGTTCCTGTTCCGCGTGGTGGGCTTCCTCGCCCGTCAGGGCATCGCGCAGTACCTCGACCTGGGCAGCGGCCTGCCCACCTCGCCCAGCGTGCACGAGGTCGCCCGTAACACCATCCCCGGCGCGCGGGTCGTGTACGTCGACCATGACCCCATCGTGGTGGCGCACAACGACGCGCTGCTCGCCACGCGGGACGGCGTGATCACGGTCCGGGGAGACATCCGCGACCCGGGTGCGGTCCTGGCCAACGAGGCGCTTCTGCCCTGCATCGATTTCAGCCAGCCGGTCGCGGTGCTGCTGCTGAGCGTGCTGCATTTCATCAGCGACGAGGAAGACGCGCCGGCGATCATCGCGAGGCTCCGCGAGCGCCTGGCGCCCGGCAGCTACCTGGCGATCTCGGTCGGCACCTCGGACGGTGCCGATCCGGACATGCTCGCCGGGGTGACCCAGACCTACGCGGGCGCGCGGATGCCGTTCACGCTCCGGTCGCGAGCCCAGATCCTGGACCTGTTCGACGGCTTCGACCCGGTCGAGCCGGGCCTGGTCAGCTTGCCGGAGTGGCGGCCGGAGTTCGACACCGACCGGACACCGCTGAAGGGACCCACCGTGGGCGCGGTGGCTCAGTTGAGGAAGTAGCTGCTGCCGCCCGTCTGCGGGTTGGTCACCAGTGCGAGGACTGTGATCGTGCCGGCGTTGGCGAACGTGAGCCGGAGCCAGATGTCCTTGCCGTCGTGCATCGGCCCCGCGCCGGTGATCAGCAGCTGATAGCTGTCCGGGTTCAATCGCACCATCGTGTTCGCCGGAATCGGTATGTCCGTCACGGTGTGCATGGCCAGCATGCCCGCATGGCTCGCGCCCGGGGCGCGGAGCAGCACCGATCCGCCCACGCTGGTGTGCACCGCGACCAGGCGGTCGGCGTGGCCGTTGTTGCGGATGTCCAGGTATGCGACGGTGGTCCCCGGGGTGGTCGGCTGCGGCACGTACGCGTTGTTGACGCTGATCGACGACGCGGCGCTGGCGGTCGCGCATCCGCTCACCCCGAGCGCCGCCAGCAGTACCACGCCCGCGATGCCCAGGATCGACGTCAGTCTCCGCATGGCTCTCACGCTACCGTGTTGGCCCGGGGGGACGACCCCCCGGAACCCCCCGATCCTGGGGGGACCCATCTCCCCAAAACCCCCTTGCCAGACCCCCTCGGCCCCTTGGCAGTCATCCCCGTTCGACAGCGGTGCCCAGGAGGCCGAGCGCGGGACAGCCGAGGTCCATCAGCGCCTTGTGGAAGCGCTGCAGCGTGAACCCGGTGCCCCACTCCTTCCTGGCCCGTTCGCGCAGCTTGAGGATCTCCAGCTTGCCCCACGTGTACCGGCCGCGACACGGATCGATCATTATTCCGAACGGATCGTGGTTCATGCCCCGAACCCTGGCACGACGGGCCCCTGGCTAGGGCGTGACTCCCCGGACGCCGTAGCCGGACCGGACGGGCGTGACGGTCAGCAACGGCGCGCTCGCCAGAGCGCACGCGCTGAAGCTGACGTCCACGTAGCTGGCGACGCTGTCGCCCGGCGGGAGCACTCGCAGCCAGTGCGCGGTCACCGGCCGGCAGGCCGAGGCCGGGTAGTTGCCGGCCTGCGCGACCTGCAGCCAGGTGTGCGCGACGCCCCTGGCCCGCAACCGGATCGGCATTTTCCCGAACGCGCTGTTCCGCTGCGCCGCCGCGCCGATCTGGTGACCGGTGCTCCCGGCCGCGGTGACGAACGACATGCCGGGATAGCCGTACAGCCCGCACGGCGTGTCGGAGGTGTTGGTGAAGTTCACCGGGTAGTACACGCTGCCGGCCGCACCGCCCGCCTGGGTGGTGTCCAGCGCCACCTTCAGCGCGCTGGACCGGCACATCGCCAGGCCCGCCATACCGGGCACCGTGGCCGGAGACGCCGGTGACGACGCGGAGCCGCTGCCCGCCCCTGGCCTCTGGCGGCCGGACGCGGTGCTGCTCGCCGCCGGCGACGCCGACCGGGACGCGTGCACGGAACCGCACGCGGTGAGCAGGCTCGCGGTGGCGGCCGCGACGGCCACCGTCAGCGCCCGCCGGGGAATCGTCAGCATGTCTCATCACCTCATAGTCGCAAGTCATTGACAATGAGTAATCATCTGCCATGCCCGCGCCTAGCGCTAGCCGCCACACAGGTGACCCGCGGCGCAGTGGTGAGAGGATCGGTCCATGGGCGAAATTCCCGAATTCACGACCCGGCCGGAACTGGCGGGCACGTTCGGCATGGTGGCCTCCACGCACTGGCTCGCCTCCGCGGCGGGCATGGCGGTACTCGAGCGCGGCGGTAACGCGTTCGACGCGGCGGTGGCCGCTGGACTAGTGCTCCAGGTCACCGAACCGCACCTGAACGGCCCCGGCGGTGAGGTGCCGGTCATCGCCCACCACGCCGGCCGCGAGGAGACGTTCGTGCTTTGCGGCCAGGGGACGGCTCCCGAGGCCGCCACCCTGGAGGCGTTCGGCGACCTCGATCTCGATCTGGTGCCGGGCAGCGGGCTGCTCGCGGCGTGCGTTCCGGGGGCGTTCGGGGCCTGGATGCTGCTGCTGCGCGAGTACGGCACGCTACGGCTGCGGGACGTGCTGGACTACGCGATCGGCTACGCCGCCCGCGGCTACCCGGTGCTGCCCGCGATCAGCTCGGGGATCGCCAGCGTGGCCGAGCTGTTCCGTGACCACTGGCCCAGCTCGGCCGAGGTCTACCTGCCGGGCGGCGCCGTGCCCGCGCCGGGTTCGCTGTTCGAGAATCCGGCCCTGGCCGCTACCTACCGGCGCATCCTCGACGAGGCAGAGGCGGCCAGCGGCGACCGCGACGAGCAGATCGAGGCGGCCCGGCGGGTCTACTACGAGGGCTTCGTGGCCGAGACGATCGCCGCGTACGTCGCCTCCGCCGAGGTCATGGACGTCACCGGCCGGCCCCACCGGGGCCTGCTCTCGTACGCGGATCTGTCGGCCTGGCGCCCGCGGCTGGAGGAGCCGCTGACCTACGATTTTCACGGCCTTACCGTGTGCAAGACCAGGCCGTGGGGCCAGGGACCGGTCTTCTTGCAGCAGCTCGCCCTGCTGGAGGGCTTTGACCTCGAGGAGATGGGCCCGGGCAGCGCGGAGTACATCCACACCGTGACCGAATGCGCCAAGCTGGCCTTCGCCGACCGGGAGGCCTGGTACGGCGACCCCGACTTCACCGACGTGCCGGTCAAGGCGCTCCTGTCCGCCGAGTACAACGACGCCCGGCGCGGCCTGGCCGGTCCGCAGGCCTCGGCCGAGCTGCGTCCCGGCGCGCCGGACGGCAGGCAGCCCCGGCTGCCGGGGTATGCCGCGGCCGCCGATCGCGCCGCGGGCGCTCACCTCTCAGATCCGATGGCCCCCGCGGCGGCGCGGCTGGATCCCGGCACCGGCGAGCCGGCCATGCGCACCAGTGGTCCCGCGGACTCGAGCTACCGGGCCGGAGACACCTGTCACCTCGACGTGGCCGACCGGTTCGGCAACATGGTGTCGGCCACGCCCAGCGGCGGCTGGCTGCAGTCCTCGCCGGTCATCCCCGGCCTCGGGTTCTGCCTGGGCACCCGGGCGCAGATGTTCACCCTCACTCCCGGGCTGCCCGCCACGCTCGCGCCCGGCAAACGGCCCCGGACCACGCTCACCCCCAGCCTCGCGCTGAAAGATCGCGAACCGTATCTGGCGTTCGGCACGCCCGGCGGTGACCAGCAGGACCAGTGGTCGCTGCTGTTCTTTCTCAACTACGTGCTGGCCGGGATGAACCTGCAGCAAGCGATCGACTTCCCGTCATCGCACTCCGCGCACATGCCGTCCTCCTTCTACCCGCGCCAGGCTCAGCCCCGCGTGCTCGACGTCGAGTCGCGCGTGGGCACCGCCGTGCTCGAGGACCTGCGGCGCCGGGGCCACCTGGTCAACGTCCGCCCGGCCTGGTCCCTCGGGCGGGTCAGCGCGGTGGCCCGCCGCAACGGGATGCTGTACGCCGCCGCCAACCCCCGCGGCATGCAGGGCTACGCGGCCGGCCGCTGACCGCTAATCCCGGTGCTGGCGGATACCGGATTTCGTGGGAACATTCGGGATGCCATATAATGGTCCAGGCAAAAGGCGGCCTCCGCCCTCTTGACCGGGAAGTATCGCGGATGTCGACTGGAGAACAGGGAGAATTCATTGCCGTTGCCTGACTTATTTTCGACTTGCGACCGGGGGGTGGGCGAGTTGGATGAGCTGCAGCCTGAGGATCCTGGCCGTATCGGGCCGTACTGGCTCGAAGGGCGGCTTGGCTCGGGCGGTATGGGCCGTGTCTACCTTGGCCGGTCGCCCGGCGGGCGGAATGTCGCCATCAAGGTAATCCGGGCGGATCTGGCCGGGGATCCCGACTTCCGGGCCCGGTTTGCCCGGGAAGTATCCGCGGCGCGGAAAGTCAGTGGCATTTTCACCGCACCGGTGGTGGATGCCGATCTGGACGGGCCGGTGCCGTGGCTGGCGACGTCCTACATCGCCGGGCCGTCCCTCGGCGATGCCGTGGCCGAGCGCGGCCCGATGCCCCCGGCCCTGGTGCTGAGGCTGGCCGCGGGCCTGGCCGAGGGCCTGGCCGCCATCCACTCCGCGGGTGTGGTGCACCGTGACCTGAAGCCGTCGAATGTGCTCCTGGCCGAAGACGGGCCGCGGCTGATTGATTTCGGGATTTCCCGGTCCGCGGAGAGCAGCTCGCTGACCCGTACCGGGACGGTGGTCGGCTCGCCCGGGTTCATGTCACCGGAACAGGCCGAGGGCCGGCCGGTCGGGCCGCCCAGCGACATCTTCAGCCTGGGCGCCGTCCTGACCTTCGCCGCCACGGGCGAGGGGCCCTTCGGGGAAGGGTCGACCGTGGCGCTGCTGTACCGAGTGGTCACCAGCGAGCCGAATACCCAGGGGCTTCCCGGCGAAATCCGGCCCTTCATCGAACGCTGCCTGGCCAAGGATCCACGTCAGCGGCCCACCGCGGCCCAGCTCCTGGACCGGCTGAGCACCCTCACAGCCGCCGGACCCGCCGCAGCCGCCCAGGCGTACCCCGCCACCGAGCAAGCCGTGGCCCGACCCGCGCGCCGAGGCGCCGTCCCGGACGGGGGGCCGACGCTTTCCCCGTCGGAAGCCCAGCGCCGCTACGACGAACGGGCGACAGCGGGAGAACTCCCCCAAAGCGGGCCGCCGCCAGCACCCGACCGCTTCCAGCCGCCCGACCGCTTCCAGCCGCCGGATAGCTTCCAGCCGCCCGACCGCTACCAGGGCGGCCGGGCCGCCGGGCGCGGACGCAGGCGCTCGGGCCGCCGGCTCTGGCTGGCCGCTGTGGCCGCGGTTGTCGTGCTGGCCGCCGTCGGGACGGTGGCCTTCCTCGCCGGGAGGGCGAAGCCTCACTCGGGTGGCACCAGTGCCGCGAACGCCGCGGCGTCCTCGCCAGTCACGTCCGCCCCGGCCAACTCGGCCAGGGCCAGCTCGGCCGGGGCCAGCTCGGCGTCGGCGAGCCAGCCGCCGGGTGCCGCCGCCATGGCTGCCATCGGTACCGACCTGGCCCAAAGCGCGTCGGTGCGTCCCGCCGTGGCGGCCGCGATCACCGGCGTGCAGAACTGCTCGGAAAGCCCCAGCAGCGCGGAGGCCACCTTCCAGCAGGCCATCAACGCCAGGCAGAGCATCCTGCACGGCCTCGGCACGCTCGACGTGTCCAGCCTGCCCAACGGCGCGCAACTGGTCAGCGCGCTCACCAGCGCCATGCAGAACTCGCTCAACGCCGACAACGACTATCACGCCTGGCTGACGGACCTGGTCAGCTCGGGAGCCGCGTGCGGATCGAACTCCGGTCAGGACCCCAATTACGTGGCCGCCGGGACCGCCGACTCCGCGGCGACCACCTCCAAGGAGGCATTCGTGGCCCTCTGGAACCCGATGGCCCCCCGTTACGGGCAGCAGACCTATACCGACACGGGCTTCTGATGACCCGGATCACCCGGGCGCTGCCCGCGCTGGCGGTGCTCCTGTCGGCCTGCGGCGCCGCCCCGCAGGCTGGCCAGCCGGCCGCTTCCACCGCGGCACCCCGCGCCAGCGCGACGGGCCGCACGACCGCAGCGGCGCCCACGACCGTAGCGGCGTCCACGACCGCGGCGGACTCCGCGACAGCCGGCGCGAAGAGCCGATCAGCGCCGGACGGTGATCCGCCGCTCCAGGCCGCGGCGGGCGGCGGCCCGGGCCGGTTCCCCCCCACCGGGAAGGGGATCCTCGACGGCAAGGTCGTCCTCGTGGACCCGGGCCACAACGGCGGGAACGTCACCGCCCCGTCGGTCATCAACCGGCTGATCTGGAACGGGCGCGAGACCGAGACGTGCGACACGACCGGCACCCAGACCGACAGCGGCTACACCGAGGCCCTGTTCAACTGGCATGTCGCCCTGTACCTGACCGCCGAGCTGCGCGCCGAGGGAGCGACCGTCGTGCTCACCCGCACCTCCAACACCGGCGTGGGCCCGTGCGTCACCGAGCGGGCGGCCATCGGCAACGCGGTCCATGCCAACGCGGCCGTCTCGGTCCACGCCGACGGCGGGCCGCCCGGCGGACGAGGGTTCGCCATCCTGGAACCGGTCGCGGACGGGATCAACAACTCCATCGTCGGCCCGTCGGCCGTCCTGGGTGCCGACCTCCGGGCGGCGTTCGGGAAAGGCGCCGGGGAGCCGGTCAGCTCCTACGACGGAGTCGACGGGATCCAGCCCCGCGACGACCTGGCCGGGATCAATCTCTCCCTGGTACCGAAGGTCTTCATCGAGTGCGCCAACATGCGCAACGCCGCCGACGCCGCGCTGGTGACCTCTCCCCGCTGGCAGGCCAGGGCGGCCCGCGCCATCGCGGCGGGGCTGACCGCCTTCCTGACGGCGCGCCGCTGAGGTTCCGGAACCGGGCCCCGGGATGACAGATGTCATGGCCGGCTGCTGAAGGACGGCACTACCGGCCCAGACCCGCCCGATGGTGGGATCGGAATATGCCGGCGGGGGTCAACAGCCCACGCGGCACCCGGACAAGACAGGGGACACCATGAGCCATTACGGCACGGGGTACGGCACGGCCAGAACGGACAGCCGTGCCACCAGCATTGATCGTGATTACCGCGGCGCGGTCGGCTACGGCGCCACGAGCGGCGCTCCGGTTGTCTCGTTCCAGCACGTCTCCAAGCACTACGGCAGCCTGAAGGCGGTCGACGGGCTGACCCTGGACCTGCGGGCCGGCGAGACCGTCGGGCTGCTCGGCCCGAACGGCGCGGGCAAGTCCACATCGCTGGACATGCTGCTCGCGCTGCGCAAGCCCACCAGCGGGCGCATCCGCATGTTCGGCGGCGATCCGTACCACGCGGTGAAGTCCGGCCGGGTGGGCGCCATGCTCCAGTCGGGCGGCCTGATGCCCGAGGTCACGGTGCGCGAGCTCGTGGCCCTGGTGACCAGGCTGCACCCTAGGCCCGAACCAGTCGACACCACGCTCGAGCGGGCCGGCATCGCCCGGTTCGCCGACCAGCGAGTGGACCGGCTGTCCGGCGGCCAGACCCAGCGGGTCCGGTTCGCGCTGGCCATCTGCGGCCGGTCCGAGCTGATCGTGCTCGATGAGCCAACCGCGGCCATGGACGTGGAGACCCGCCGCCTGTTCTGGGACAGCATGAAGGTCGAGGTGGCCGAGGGACGCACGCTGCTGTTCGCCACGCACTACCTGGAGGAGGCCGACCAGGCCGCCGACCGGATCCTGGTTATCAACCGGGGCCGGCTGCTGGCCGACGGCACGCCCGCCGAGATCAAGGAGCGGGCCGGCGCCAGGCGCATCTCCTTCCGGCTGGACCGGGTGGACGAGCCGTTCCTGCTCGGCCTGCCCGCGCTGGTGAACCTCGAGGTCAGGCGCGACGTGGTGCAGATCCAGTCCAGCGACTCCGACGCCACGCTGTACGCGGTGCTGGACGCGGGCCTGCGGCCGAGCGAGATCGAGGTCACCAGCCTCGGCCTGGAGCAGGCCTTCCTGGCCATCACCGCCGAAGACGACCGGGCCAACGGAAACGCACCGACAGAGGAGACGAACTGACATGGCCGGCACACTGGCCCTCACCAGAGCCGAGCTCAAGCGGCTCACACGCAACAGGCGCTACTTCATCTTCACCGTGGCTCTGCCGGTCGTCCTGTACCTGCTGCTGGGCAGGCAGTTCACCGGGAACGTCTACGGCGTTTCCTTCAAGGCCTTCTACATGGTGGACATGGCGATGCTCGGCGCGTTCAGCGGCGCGCTGAGCGGCAACGCGCAGCGCATCTCGCAGGAGAAGAAGGACGGCTGGATCCGGCAGTTGCGGCTCACGTCGCTTCCCGCGTACGCGTACGTGCTCAGCAAGATCATCGTCTCGATGGCGACCACGGTGGTGTCCATCGTGATCGTGCTGCTGCTCGGCCGCCTCTACGGCAACGTGCACCTGGCCGCCTGGCAGTGGCTGGCCGTTGCCGTCACCGTCTGGTTCAGCGCCACCATCTTCGCGGCGCTGGCGGTGGCCGTCGGCTACCGGTTCCCGCCGGACCAGGTGCAGCCGATCACCTTCATCCTGTACTTCGGCTTCGCCATCCTCGGCGGCATCTGGCTCCCGCTCAGCGGCACGCTCAAGAACATCGGCCAGGTCACCCCCACCTACCAGGCAGTGAAGATCGGCACCGACATCATCGAGGGCGTGTCGGTGTCGGCCGGCCTGGCCATCGGCCTGCTGGTCTGGCTCGGCATCTTCGCCGCCCTGGCCACCGTGGCGGTGCGGTCCAACACCGAGACGGTTTGACCCCCGCCGTCAGGTGCCCGGCCGGCCATTCGGGGGCCCGGCCGGGCGCAGGGGCAGCAGGGGTAAAGCCGGGGCGGGTAAACCGGCGGAAGCATGGCAGCATAGAAGGCGCAGCAGGAGGCGAGGTGACGGTGCGATGGCGATGAGGTCCACCGAAGCCGCCAGCAGCGCGACCAGACCGGCGGGCCAGGCCGGCGCCGCGGAATTGCGCGAGCTGGGCCGGGCCGCCGGCACCCCCGGCCGCCGGCTGCCGCCGGGAACGCCCGGCACCGGCAGCAACTGGCGCTGGCTGTTCTCCGGCGTCTGGCTGGTCTACCTGCTCCAGCCGGTCTACAACCTGTTCAAGCACGGCGGAGTGCTCTGGATCGCCGGCGGCCTGCTAATCACCGTCGTTTTCTGCGTCGTCTACATGTCCGTCCTCCTGTATCACGACGACGAGCGGCCGCGGCTGGCCGTGGCCGGGCTGGTGACCATCGCCGCGCTGGCCGGCCTGGCCTGCGTCGTCTACGGCAGTGCCTGGACGCCGCTGTGGATCTACGTGTCCGCCGCGACCGGCATGGTCCTCGCGGGGGTGGCCAGGCGGGACCAGGCCTTCTTCGGGGTCTTGGCGGTCGGGGCCGCATACCTGGTCTGCTGCTGGATCAGCCATCTCGACGTCGGCACCACGCTGGCCGTGTTGCTCCCGGTCGTGCTCATCGGCCTGGCCATGATCGGGTTCCGGATGCAGATGACGCTGATGCGCGAGCTGGCCCAGGCCCGCGGGACCGTGGCCAAGCTGGCCGCCAACGAGGAACGGCTCCGGCTGGCCCGGGACATGCACGACCTGACCGGCCAGTCCCTGTCGATGATCACGCTGAAGTCCGAGCTGGCCGCCAAGCGCCTGGCCAAGCTGCCGTCCTCGGCCGAACGCGACGCGGTACTCACCGAACTCGGCGACATCGGGCGGGTCAGCCGGCAGACCCTGCAAGACATCAGGGAGGCGGTCAGCGGCTATCGCAGGCCGACCCTCGCGATCGAGGTCATCACGGCGCGCAACGCCCTCGAGGCGGCCGGCGTCGAACTCGACGACGACCCGGGGCTGATGCTCCGCTCGGGCACGTTCGACCCGGACGCCGAGGCCGTGCTGGCCTGGTGCCTGCGCGAGGCCGTCACCAACGTGGTCCGCCACTCCCGCGCCCGGCACTGCCGGATCCGGCTCACCGAGCGGGCCGGCGAGCTCTCCCTCGAGGTCACCGACGACGGCGACGGCTTCATCAGCCAGGGTCCCCCGACGGGAAGCGGACTGCGCGGCGTATCCGAGCGCCTCTCCGCCGTCGGCGGCTCCCTCGCCCTCGG
>Ga0335077_10007781_pt1 | contig 13268 bp, 12 predicted proteins | sample Lox_Sample_31_FD_207151 | JGI IMG/M metagenome (GOLD analysis project Ga0335077, IMG submission 207151) | Soil microbial communities from Loxahatchee National Wildlife Refuge, Florida, United States - Lox_Sample_3.1 | ecosystem: Environmental > Terrestrial > Soil > Wetlands | place: USA... | reverse complement strand
GTTCCCGGTACACATCAACGCCGTCTCATTCCCATTGATGTAGATCACCTGTTCTCCCTCAAAATTCCCGTGCTCATCGAAGCGGATCGGAATGTCAATCGGCCCCATCGTTTTCGTTCCATGCACCATTGCGATATTGATGACCTGATCGTAGGTCACCCGCACCGCGTAGTGCGACGGTTCGCAGCCGCAGTCGACGTCGCCTTTGAACTCGCCGCCCATGGCGTCGATCCACGCGGTCCCAAGATTGATCAGCCCTCCATGCGTGATGTGCTGCGGCGGCTCGTCTTTGTAATCCTTCACAAATGACCGGCCGAACTTGTCCAGGCCGCGCGTTCCGAGGAACGCCACTTCGGTGAATTTGCTGTTCCCGTTGTCGTCGATGAGGTGGCCGATGAAGTCGGCGCCCTCTTGGAAGACGTCGCGCATCTGTTTGCAGAGTGTCTTCGCGTCCTTGCCCTTGAAAAAGTGCTCCTGATTCGCAAGTCTCCACTTCGAAGCCTCGCCGCTCCGCTTGGCCGGCATTTCGTCGTGGCACTCATCGCAATCTGACCCCACCTCCCGTGTGTCTCCGCCATGGTTGGTCGGCTTGGCAAACGGATCGACTCCTCCGTGGCAATTCACGCACCGCGGCTCCTGCGTAAACGTGGGCACCATTTTCGCGAAGGCGTCAATCGACTTCTGCGTCTGCGCGTCCGACAGCGGACAGACGGCGTTCTGGCTGGTTGATTTCTTGTCCAGAGGATTGACCTGCGTTAGCCCGCTGCCCGAAAGGCAGAGAACAGCGACTGCGGATATCCAACGCATCCGGATTCGTCGGCGTTCTTTGAGATGGATTGCCATCGACGCTACCCGAACCGCGCCCGGTGTTCTTTCAGAATGCAGCGGTCCATCACCACGAACATCCCAGCCTGACGCGCCCGCGCTGCCGCTGGTTCGTTGATCACGTCTTCCTGCAGCCAGATCGCCGGAATCTTCAACTGGATCGCCTGCTCGACAATCTCATCCACATACTCCGGCCGCCGGAAGACATTGACGAGATCGATTTTCTCCGGAACCTCGTGCAGCGACGGATATGCCTTTTCTCCGAGCGATTCCTCAAGCAGCGGATTCACAGGAATGATCCTGTAACCCTGCATCTGCATGTAGGCCGACACACCATAACTCGGTCGCAAGGGCCTGTCTGACAACCCCACGACCGCAATCGTCTTCACTCGGGAAAGTAGTTCGTGAATCGGATCCGATGGTTGCGACGCCATGCGCCTCTCACGCGTAGGGACAAGCGACTCCCGACTGCCAACCGCAGTTAGTCGTCCTTCTTCTTCTCTACCTTCTGCTTGAACATCCGCAACGCCAGCTTGCGGATGGTCTCGGAAACTTCCTTGTTTCCGGAAAGATTCTTGAGATCATGCACCAGCAGGTTCTTCATCAGCCCGAGTGAAAGGTCGATAGGAGTGCGTGGGTTGAACACCAGGTTTCGCATGATGCTGTAGTTCTTGGCAAAGCGGCGCTTGAGCGGAATCTGGCGCAGGACCGCCTCCAGCACATTTTTCTGCAGGGCAAATTTCTCGACCTCGCCGTCGGAAATCTTCGGAGAATCCAGCACCGCCAGGGCCACCAGCTTGGTGCCGTCACGAATCAGAATGGACCGCTCTTCTTTGCTCCCGCGCATGGCCAGCGCGATGCGTCCCTTGACGTCTAACTTCGCGATCTTCTGCAAGGTGCTGTCCCGGCGTTCGTCCGCCGGCGGAATGGGTCTCTTGGCAAGCTTGAGCCCCGCTGACACTGGGTTCGATCCCGCCGCGGCATGTTCTGCTGCTCCTCCGCCGCCGGGCAATTCCTCATTCGTCAGCCGCACGGCCTCGAATGGTTTTCCCTCTTCTGCCGCCAGTTCCGCCGCATTGGCCTGAAGGTAGTAGTCGATTGCCTGCGCCAGTATCCGCTCGTCCTCCTCCCTTTCCGCTTCGGTTGTTCCCGCTGGCTCGGTGGGGGGTTCCTGCGCCGAAGTTTGTTCCACTTCGGCCCCCGAGTGTCGCTCCTCGACCGGCTCCGGCGGCGACGACGCGGGCGCCTCGGCTCGCGGTGCGTTGAGCGCCGCCAGTTCATTCGCGCGCAGCCGCGGATTCGTTCGCAGCGCTTCGGTCAGGGCCGGAGAATGGTGCACACGTTTGCATACCAGCATCGCCTCGACGATCGTCCGCGAACCCGTCTTCGCCAACTCGGTCAACTCCTCATCCGGGACGGACGGGTTCCCCAGTAGAGCGGGCAGCAGCACAGGCCGCGTGTTCCTGGGGGAGAGCCAGTAGTCGAGCACTTCTTTGCTGGTCGCTGCATCGGCCGCGACGCTCAGCGACGCTTTCTCGTCCCAACCCGCCAGGGTCATCCGCGCCTGCTCGCCGAACACTCGGTTGTGCAGTGCCAGATGCACGAGAATCTCGATCATTTCGCCCGGGGAGACCATCAGCGCCCCGCGTGCAGCCGCCTGCATCATGTTCGCCGACATCTGCGATTTGCGGACCAGTTCAATCATCCGCGGCATGTTTCATCTCCTGACGCCGCGACGGCGAGGCGCCGTCGCGACTGCGGGCAGGTCGCTGGCGCTACGCTCGCGGCCGTTGGCCGTCGTCCGTTCCACTTCTGCCACTGCGATCGCCAACTCGCCCGTGATGCGGTTCGCCTTCCGCCGCTGGAATTCATTGCTCAACGCGCGATAGTACCAGAGCGTTCCTTCCCGTCCCCCGTTGAATCGTCGCCAGATGCGCTCGCCATCCTGCCGGTAATCGGCAATCACCGTCCGCACATTGTGCAGTTTGTCGCAAGCTGACACCAGCCGGGTTTCGTCGTCGTGGTGCTTCAATTTCTTCAGATACTCTCCCTTACGCACCATCCATTCCAGCTTCGGATTGACGAACGAATCCGTGCAGCCCTCGACGATCTTCGCCACTCGCGGACCGAACCTGCGACGGATCTCGCGCAGCCTCGGCATCCCGCCACAGTCTTCGACCACGTCATGAAGCAGCGCCGCAATCCCCATGTCCTCGTCGCCGCCCGCTTCAAGCACCAGCGAGGTGACCGCCATCAGATGCGAGAGGTACGGAACGGCCGTCTGCTTCCTGGTCTGGCCTGCATGTTTCGCTGCGGCATAACGAAAAGCCCGCTGTAATCGAGACCCGAGTTTCGGCGGTGATGGTGCTTTGGCTTTCTTCATTTCTGTTCTAACAAGTCTCACAACAGGTCTTGCCTCGGAAAGCCTGCACCCCTTCGAATGCGATCAGCGGCGACATTGCCAACCCGGCCACCGGATCCGCCCACCACCAACCCAGTGCGGCATTCAACAGCAGACCCAGCAACAGAATGCCGGAAAGGTATGCGCAAATATCCGTCTGCCGCGAGTCGGCGTGGAGGGCCGAACTTCCCAGCGTCGACGCCACCCTTCGTTTACTCCGTGCCAGCAACGGCATAGCAACCAGCGACGCAACCGCTAGCACAATCCCTGGCAAGCTGCGCTCCGGCGAGTCCTTTCTCACCAGAGTCAGGATGGAATCCCCCGCGACATACGCCGCCAGGGCAAGCAGGCTGAGCCCAACTAGAACCAGTGCGCGCCGCTCCACCGCTTCGCGCCGCACTTCGTCGTGATCGGCATGCAACCGCCACAGCAGGATGACGCCCGACGAAACCTCAATGATCGAGTCGAGCCCGAAGGCGATGAGGGCAACGCTCGCTGCTACTGTCCCCGAAACAAGCGCAACTACCGCTTCCAACGCGTTCCACGAAACTGTGAAATATTCCAGACTGAGACCACGATGAACCTCTGCAGCTCGCGTGCTCACGCTTTTTTCTCTCCCCGCCGCATGCGCAGGTAGGCCCGCATGAACGGCGTCAGATCGCCGTCGAGCACGCGGTCCACGTCGCCCATCTCGAACTTTGTCCGGTGATCCTTAATCATGCGGTACGGCTGCAGCACGTAGGAGCGGATCTGCGAGCCGAAATCAATATCGAGTTTCGAGTCTTCGATTTGCTTCGTGACCTCGCGCTTCTTCTCCATCTCGTACTCGTAGAGTTTCGAACGCAGCATGCTCATCGCTTTCTCTTTGTTCTTGTGCTGCGAGCGTTCGTTCTGGCAGCTGGCGACGAGTCCGGTGGGAATGTGCGTGATCCGTACCGCCGAGTCGGTGGTATTGACGTGCTGGCCGCCCTTGCCGCTCGACCGGTAGGTGTCGATGCGAATGTCCTCGGGCTTGATGACGACTTCGATGCTGTCGTCGATTTCCGGCGAAACGAACACGCTGGCAAACGATGTGTGCCGCCGCTTGGCCTGATCGAATGGCGAAATCCTCACCAGACGGTGTACGCCAATCTCGCTGGTCAGGTATCCGAACGCGTACTCGCCGTTGACGGCGAACGTCGCCGACTTGATCCCCGCCTCTTCACCCGGCTGGTAGTCGTACATCTCGGTCTGGAATCCGCGACGCTCGGCCCAGCGCAAATACATGCGCAGCAGCATGTCCGCCCAGTCCTGCGACTCGGTACCGCCCGCGCCAGGATGGATCGTCACGATGGCGTTGCGGGCGTCGTTGTCGCCCGACAACAATGTCTCGGTTTCGACCCGATCGACCAACTCGCGCAAGGACTCGAGTTCACGCTGCAGATCAGAAGTAACGTTCTCGCCCTCCCCAGCCAGATCGAAGTATGCGCCGATGTCGTCCGTCCGCCGCGCGAGGTCGCCTTCGAGCGACAACACTTCTTCTAATCGCTTGCGCTCGCGCATGACCTGCTGCGATTTGGCCGGATTCGACCACAGGTTCGGGTCGGCTGCTTGCTTTTCGACTTCGGCTAACTGCTGGCGCAGCTTGCCCGCGTCAAAGATACTCCCGCAGGTCGTGGACCTTGGTCTTCAGGGAAGCGTATTGCTGTGTGAGTTCGTCAATCATCAGTAGTCAGTAGCCGGTATTCGGCACCCGGTATTCAGCAAAACCCTCCAACTCACCTCTTCTCTGGTCTGCTGACTACCGGCTTCCGGTTACCGACTTCTCTCAAAATTCCAGCACCAATTGCACCCAGAGAAATTATCGCACACAGGTACGCGAACCAATCTCCATGCCGCGTATAGAACGTGGTACCCGAGAGCAGGCCATAGGGGGCAGCGAGTGCGGTGCGCACCTTTCGTCCGGTCGACGCCACGATGCGGCCGTACGGATCGACCGACGTGGTGATCCCTGTATTGGTCGCCATCAGCAGCCAGCGGCCATTTTCCACAGCTCGCATTTGCGTCATTCGCAGGTGCTGCTTCCAGGCGCCGCTATCGCCATACCAGCCATCGTTGCTGATATTCACCAGCACATTCGCTCCCAGCCGGGCAGGTTGCCGCACTTCATCTGGGAAAATGGATTCGTAGCAGATGGAAATGCCCAACTGTTGGCCGCCGGCCTGCAACGGCGCCCACGAGTGCCCGTGGACAAAGTCTCCCACCTGCTCGGTCAGCATGTCCATGAACGGCAGCACACTCTTGAACGGCACGTACTCACCGAACGGTACCAGGTGTACTTTGTCGTAGCGGGCGGTGAGTTCGCCATTCGGACTGATCAGCCCCGCGGAATTGAAGACTCCGCTCTTGCGCTGCGGCGACGTGGAGGCGCTGTCCACGCCCACGCTGCCCACCAGCAGCCAGCTTTGCCTCTGCCGCGCCAGGCTCGCGACCACGTCACGAAACTTCGGATCATTCAGAAAGAAGGGCGAGGGCGATTCGGGCCAGACAATCAGGTTGTACGGCTGCCCTTCTTTCTCTCCGGGCGCATGCAGGCTGATCCAGGTCAAATCTCGTAGCGTGCCCTGAAAATAATCCGTGGTCCAATTCTCCTCCACGGGAATATTCGGCTGCACCAGCAACGCCTGCATGTCGGTCGGCAGCGCCTTCGGCGACAGCCATTGTCCGGCCTGCAGAATAATCGTGGCAGCGAGAGCAGCGGCAAGCAGGCCTCTGCGACGCTCGCGCGCAACCAGAAACACTGCCGCAAAAGCACTATTCACCAGCGCGATTTCAAACGATAGTCCGTAAACGCCGGTCAGGGAGGCAATCCGTGTAAGGGTCGTGTTTTCCGTCTGAGCGTAGCCCAGAAGATTCCAGGGGAACGCGGTGATGCGTGTCTTGGCCAATTCCAGGGCCACCCAAATGCACGGCGCCAGCACCAGGGCCGGACGAAACGTGGCCTTGCCCCGCGCCACCAGAGCCACTAACAGGCCGAATAGTCCGTGATAAAGGGCGAGGTACAGGGAGAACAGAACCAGGATCAGCAGAGCTGCCGGAATCGCGATCCCGCCGTAGCGGTGCATGGTGTCGAAGATCCAATAGCATGTTCCCAGATACCACAACGTGCCGCACACGTAGGCGAGCAGGAATCCCTGCCACGGACTGGCCGGCGCGAGCCGCAGTCCCGCATCGATCTGAAGCGCTTCAGGTGCTCGCGCGCGCAACAAGGCTACCAGCAGGGGTGCAAGAGCGATCCACGAGAGCCAGTAGAGCCCGGGCAGGGGAAAAATCACGATCTGCAACGCCGCCGAGAGCAGCATCAGCCGCCAGGCGCTGGAATGAATCTTTCTCACGCCGCAAGCATAGCAAACCGCCCCCTTCGACCCTGAGCCCAGCACTGTTCTCCTTCCTGTGTATCAGATACCATAGTGTGCTTATGTCAGGGTTGGGAGTGACTCCGGTACTGTTCGCCGAGGCCGTGGCGTTCTGTTTCATGAAGACGTCCGCGTCCAGTCTGCGCGGAACCGGGACCATCAGCACGCCGACGGGTGGAGGGGAAGAAGCGAACCACTCCTAGGGGTGCGCTCGTTTCTGGCATGTCATCTTCCTTCCAGCCCGCATCACCGGGTTCCAACCGGGTTCGCATCGTGGTGGCCACCTCGGTGATGCTGACGTTTATCTCTTACTGGCGCGCCGCCGCCGTCGTTCTGAACGACCTCGGTTCATCCGCGTTCTACGCCTGCGGAATTGCCGAACAGGCCGTCGGCAAATCGGCTCCATGGTTCATCGTCGCGGTCATGCTGTTCTCCTTTACCGTGCGCGCGGTGTACGTGGAGAGCTGCTCCATGTTTGTCCGCGGCGGCGTATACCGCGTCGTGAAAGAGGCGCTGGGCGGCACACTGGCCAAGATCAGCGTTTCGGCGCTGATGTTCGACTACATCCTTACCGGACCGATCTCCGGCGTGTCCGCAGGACAATACATCGCCGGCCTGCTCAACGAAATCTTCGTGACCGCTGACGCGCACGGATGGATTCCTCGTGCCGTTCACGGCATGTTCCATGGCACGCCTCAGCTGAACGTGAACTGGACGTCGGTGGTGTTCGGGCTGGCCGTCACCGGCTACTTCTGGTGGGAAAACATCAAGGGGATTCACGAGTCGAGCGAGAAGGCGCTGCGGGTCATGCAGATCACCACCGTGATGGTCGTGATCCTGCTTGCCTGGGCGGCCCTGACATTGTTCAAAACGGGCTATCAAACTGTCCCGCTACCGACTCCCGAGAACCTTCACTTCACCAAGGAATCGCTTGGATTCCTCAGTCACAGTTTTCCCGAACAGAGCCTGTCGCGCATGTTCGGAATTCTCGGCATCCTCATGGCCTTCGGCCATTCCGTTCTGGCGATGAGCGGGGAGGAGTCCCTCGCCCAAGTCAACCGGGAACTGGCTCACCCCAAGCTCAAGAACCTGAAACGCGCCGCCATCATCATCGCCATCTATAGTTTCGTCTTTACCGGCCTGACGGCGCTGCTCTCGGTGATGCTGATCCCGGACTCGGTCCGTGTCCCGGTCTACAAGGACAATCTGATCGCCGGACTCGCCATGTACCTGTGGGGACCGCAGCTGTTGCGCCTCCTGTTCCGCGGATTCGTCGTCGTGGTCGGCTTTCTGATCCTCTCCGGCGCCGTGAATACGGCGATCATCGGCTCGAACGGCGTCCTGAACCGCGTGTCGGAAGATGGCGTTCTCGCCGACTGGTTCCGCTTCCCTCATCGCAGGTACGGCACCAGCTATCGCATCATCAACATGGTGGTCCTGCTTCAAGTTCTCACCATCCTGGCCAGCAGGGGCGATGTCTACGTCCTGGGCGAGGCATACGCTTTCGGCGTGATCTGGAGCTTCACCTTCAACAGCCTGGCCATGCTGGTCCTGCGCTTCAAGTACAAGGGCGCGCGAGGCTGGAAGGTTCCGCCGAATATTACCGTCGGCGGCCGCGAAATTCCGCTTGGCCTGGCCTCGGTTTTCCTGGTGCTGCTCTCCACCGCTCTGATCAACCTGTTTACCAAGTCGGTTGCCACGGTTGCCGGCGTCTCGTTCGCCGTGATCTTCTTCTTGATCTTCACCGCTTCCGAGCACGCGAATCGCAAGAAATTCGCCTTGGCTGAACAGCAGATGAAGGACCACTTCCAACTCCTGCAGCGTGACACGGTGGAGCGGGAAGCGCTGAACATCCGTCCCGGCAACGTGCTCGTTCCTGTCCGCGACTACAACACGCTGGCTCATCTCCGTTGGGCGCTGGAGCGGATCGACACGCGCGACCAGGACGTGGTGGTCATGTCGGCCCGGGTCAGCCGGTTTGGCGCCGCTGCCTACGACCTTGCCATGGAGCAGATTTTCAGCGACTACGAGCAGACGCTGTTCACCCGCGCCGTAGCGGTCGCCGAGGGCGTCGGCAAGCGCGTGTCCCTGCTCGTCGTCCCGGCGGGAGATGTCTGGGCGGCCATTGTCCAAACCGCCAACAATCTCGAGTCCTCGGCGGTTGTTGCCGGCGTCTCCAGCAAGATGACTCCCGCTGAGCAGGCGTATGCCCTCGGCCAGGCATGGGAAGCCGTGCCGGAACCGAAACGGCAATTCGTGCTTCAGATCGTCCGCCCCGACGGTAAAGTCGACACGTTCCGCATTGGCCCCCACACCCCGACCATGAAGAACGAGGACGTTCTCCTGCTCCACCGTTTGTGGCTGAATATCACGCGCGAGCCGGGCCTGGAGAACGTCCACCACCACGAAATTCTGACCGAAGCCCTGACCCGCTTCGCTCACGATTATGCCGCGCGCGAGCGGGAGGACATCCTCAAGGAACTGCGCCGCATCAGTGCCGAGGGCAGCACCTCCACACCCCGACGCAGCGCCGGCCCGACTCGGCCGGTGCAGGCGGAGCCTACGCAAACGGAGCCGGGGACAGGGCCTTCAGACGAGCGGCGTTCCTAGGTGGTGCTTAGTGGTTCGTGGTTTACTCGAAGCTCGAAGCCCGCAGCTCGAAGCTATTTAACCTTCGGCGAAGTCGAATCGGCAGGTTTCTGATCGTCGGCGTGAATCACGCCGTCTTCTTCGGCATAGAACGAGCGGTGCTCAGCGTCCATCTGCTTGGGAGTCATGGTGAGCACGTAACCGTCTTTCTGGGTCTTGAATCCCACCGTGTAGTCGCCGCGTTCGGTGGATCGCGCCATGCGCTTGGTGAGCGACCCCGTCCCGGCCAGGTCCAGCAGGGTTGGAGCGTACTTGTCGTGACGTTTCTTGTATTCCTTCTGCGCCCGCAGCACCACGCGCATGTAGCCCAGAGCCTGCGCCTCCGATTCTGAGTGCGCGGGATCGCCGGCAAACTTTGGCTGGTACGGCGGCGCCGGAGGAGGCGTAGGTTGTGCGGGAGGCTCCGCCGGAGGCTGCGCTGGTGGCGGTGTTTGCGACGTGTCCTGCGTGGGAGCCGGCTGCGCTCCAGGCTGTGGTTCCTGCGCCTGCGCCCGTGCGGCGAACATCAATGCCAGTGCCAGTGTCGCGACCCAGAGATTGATCATTAAACTCTTCACGGCCAAATCCCTCCTCCCAGCACTCGTTTAGGACGTTACCCACGTAATTTCACTTCGGTCACCAATCATTCCAATTCGATTGCAATTCAGGCAATCTTGCTACTTGGATGCAATCCTAACAGGGAAACCTATGAAAGCTGCAGTCGCGAGAAAACCGATCATCCGTGTCGCCGTGGTGGAGAGCGATCCACTCCGGTTCGTTGGGTTCCGCGCGCTCTTCGATTCGGAACCTGATCTCGAGTTGGTCTCCGCGTCGCTGCCCGATCTCGGTCAGCTTCCCAACATCGATCTGGTGCTGCTCGGCAACCGTTCCGGCCAGAACCTGTTCGACATTATGGCCAGCCTCAAAGCCGTGCGCCCCGATCTTCGCATCATCGTCACCGGCTCAGGCATGGACGAGGAAAGCATCCTGAAAGCGATCGCCTCCGGTGCCAAGGGCTACGTGGACGAAGCCGCTTCGCCAACTGAATTTGTGCAGGCTCTGCGCGTGGTCAACCAAGGTTCCGTCTGGGCGCCGCGCCGCGTGCTCTCAACTTTCATTGAACGCGTCACTTCGTCCCCGGGTCGTATTTTCCCGGCAGGCCGGGTGACCTTCACCGACCGCGAAAAAGAAGTGCTGGAAATGCTGGTGGCAGGGCGCTCAAACAAGGAAATCGGCGCCGCGCTCGGCATCGAAGAGCGAACAGTCAAGGCCCATGTGGCCAAACTGATGCGCAAGGTCGGGGTCCAGAATCGCATCGCCCTGTCCGTCCATGCCATTACCCATTCGCTGGTCACGGCGAAGTAACTCCGGAATTCGCCTCCCATGATCTATGGCGGCCGCAGATCGTGGCTTGTCTGGACAAACCTGCTGCTGGCCCTTGTTGCGCAAGTTCCCTCTTTCATCCTGCTTTTCCTCTGGTTTCTGCACGCAACCGGGGGCTTGATGCTGGGTGAACTATCCGCGATTCCCGCGGTTGTCTGAGCTGGTCTACTGGAGATATTGGGAGAAAACTACCAGATTGTGGCGATCCCGATCTTTCTCGCTTGCCTATTTGTTCCCAAGCTGCTTGTCAGCACCACCATCCCTCGCCGCGTCAGGGTATTGACGGCCACCCTCGTATCGGTTTCGCTCTTGCTCATGACAGTCGAGATGGTGTTGCTCCGCCACGCGTCCGCGAACGGGTATTTCAAGGGGTTGTTCTTTTGACCCCGAAACCAGGTTGCTCTTACATCCCGCAGGCGGCATACCCGGGGGTTACCCCAGGACAGTGACCCTCGTAATCTTGCCGCCCCCAGCCACCTGTCCCATACTCGCTTCACCTACCACAGAACCTGGGAGACGGGGTTGGGAGCGGAGATTAGGGTCGCCGCTGTCAGCCCCGATTTTTCTTGGGGCAAGAGGTTCTGTTAGAAGTGTGTCAATCCGACCAGCCCGCAACCAGGGACCTATTCGCTCCGGATTACGATCCGAGCCAAGCAGGCTTTGGAACTACGACTCTCTTCGCTGGTGGAATGAAAACGAGGGGGACTACTCGACTTCTTCCTCTGTTTCTTCAATCTTGATGCGCAAGGATTTGAGGAACTTCAGATCCTGATCGCTGATCTTGAGTTCAGCGTTCGTGCCGAGCGTGGAAACCAGGGACGTTTTGTCAGTTGCGGGCACTCCTTGTTTGCTGACTCCAATGGTCGCTTCGAGCACCAGAAAGATGTCGTAGCCACCTTCCTTGATCCGCGCGACGACCTCGGAAATGTGTTCCGAGTCGGACAGCGACTCGTTGATGGCTTCGCCTAGCTCCTTCATGAGTTGCTTCAATTGAGGATCCACGAACCCCCCTTACTCCCAGACCCGCGCGGACGGGGATCACAGGCACGTGTGATATGCCCCGACAGTATTGTACCCCCGGTCACTGCTAAAATCGACCCGTGACGAAGGTCTCAGCCCTGAGAAAGGTCGGGATCGCCGCGCGCGTGGCGGCGCGTCAGGCAGGTGCGACCCGGATTGGCGGTGCCCTGCTCCGCGGAGCGCAGGCCGCCTTCGGATCCGTCAGCCGCATTCTGCACCAACTCTGGCTGGAAGTGACCGGATTCATCTTCTTGGTTCTGGCCGGCGTCGGGGCCACTGCTGGCTTTCGCGAGTACGCGAAGTATCAGGCCGGGGAGTCGCCGGGCCTCGGGCGCGTGATTCTGGCGGCCTGCTTCACGATCACGTTCGCCTGGTTCGGAGTGAGTTCGTTCTGGAGAGTGCGCAAGAAAGGCTGAGCGCGCGGGTGAAGCGCAGAAAAGAGCTTGAACCACAGGGGGCACAGGAGAACATAGAGGAACCTGACTTGCCCGTCCTTCCCTGCGTCCCCGAGGTTGAGGATTTTAGATGAGCGACAAGGTGAAAACAGCCGATCCAGCGACAAAATCCAAACCCGCTGACCCGGAAACTTCCTCTCACATCCCCGTCCATCCTCTCTACACGCCGGCGGACATCGCCGGCCGAGACTACGACCGCGATATCGGCTACCCCGGAGAATTTCCCTTCACCCGCGGCGTGCAGGCCACCATGTACCGCGGCCGCTTATGGACCATGCGTCAGTACGCCGGCATGGGAGACGCCGACGAGTCCAACAAGCGCTACAAGTATCTGCTCGCCAACGGCACGACTGGACTCTCGGTAGCTTTCGATCTACCCACACAGATCGGTCTCGACTCCGACAATCCGCTCTCCATGGGCGAAGTCGGCAAAGTCGGCGTGGCCATCGATTCGATCGAAGATATGCAGCGCCTGTTCGATGGCATCGACCTGACCACAATCTCCACCTCGATGACCATCAACGCCACCGCCTCGATTCTGTTGGCGCTGTACGTCGCCGTGGCGAAGCGCCAAGGAGCCGACACTCGCAAGCTCTCCGGCACGGTACAGAACGACGTGCTCAAGGAGTACATCGCCCGCGGAACCTACATCTATCCGCCGCAACAGGCGATGCGCATCATCACCGACCTGTTTGCATGGACGAATGAGAACGTCCCCGAATGGAACACGATTTCCATCTCCGGCTACCACATGCGCGAGGCCGGATCGACTGCGGTGCAGGAAGTAGCGTTCACGCTCGGCAACGGCATGGCCTACGTGGAAGCCGCGATTCGCGCCGGGCTCGACGTCGATAAATTCGCGCCGCGGCTCTCGTTCTTCTTCAATGCGCACAGCAACTTTCTGGAAGAAGTGGCGAAATTCCGCGCCGCGCGCCGCATGTGGGCGAAAATCATGCGCGACCGCTTCAAAGCGAAGAGTCCGAAATCCTGGATGCTCCGCTTCCACACGCAGACTGCCGGTTCCACCCTCACCGCACAGCAACCGGAAAACAACATCGTACGCACGGCAATTCAGGCGATGGCGGCGGTGCTCGGCGGTACGCAGTCGCTGCACACCAACTCGTTCGATGAAGCTCTCGCGCTGCCAACCGAGCAATCCGC
>Ga0335077_10007780_pt1 | contig 13270 bp, 10 predicted proteins | sample Lox_Sample_31_FD_207151 | JGI IMG/M metagenome (GOLD analysis project Ga0335077, IMG submission 207151) | Soil microbial communities from Loxahatchee National Wildlife Refuge, Florida, United States - Lox_Sample_3.1 | ecosystem: Environmental > Terrestrial > Soil > Wetlands | place: USA... | reverse complement strand
ACACAGCCAGTGTCACTTCCGGACGCACCCGATTGCCGCAAAGGGAAGCGCGTTATTCGGCTTCAGGCGTGCAGATGCGCTTTGTCTGGTTTCCCGCGAGCACATTCTCCGCAAAACGCAGCGCGTCGGGCTGCGACACCGTCAACGCCTGATAATGGGTGAGTCCAGCGTAAAGATGCGCCTCCACCGTGGTCCCCGCTGCGCAAGCCTTGGTCACGAACTCGAGCTGCAGACGCGTTGGCGCGTCGACATCCTCCTCGCCCATGCCGATGAAGACCGGCAACGCCAGCTTTAGAGATGGATATTCGAGGAGCGGCATGTTTGCCGCAAGCGCTTTGTAATAGCCCTCTTTCACGCTTTCCGCGCGTGTCAACTCGGAGCCGAGCGATTCGAGAGCAAGCTGCCAGACGCAGGCGCGACGCGTGAGTTCGAAAAGCGGCAACGCCTTCTCGCTAAACATACTGGAGGCCTTCAGGCCAGGGTCGGACTGTTCCGCCATCAAGCCAAGGTAAAGCGCGTACATGAGGGTGTAGCTGGGCTGATTGGCGGTCTCCTGCCGCATGGTCGCGATCGTCTCGGGCGTCGTGTAAGGCACGCCGGTCGCGATGATGCCGCGGACATCGAGGCCGGGCGCGTAGGAGGGCAGGAGCGCGCCGGCTCCTATTACCGCGCCTGCTCCTTGCGAATAGCCGGCGAGCACGACCTTCTTGCCGATCGCAGAGAACGCGTGTTGCACCGCGCGAATACCGTCGAGGACGTCGTAGGCGACAGGACGAACGGCCATATACGGATGCGGCCCCGGGGTGCCGAGCCCTTGGTAATCGGTCGCGACGATCGCAAAGCCGTGCGCAAGCCAAGTGTTCAACAACGCTTCAACCCGCAGCGGCTCGCCGGCCCACGAAGGGGCGCAGATGTCAGCCATTCCCACCGTCCCATGCGCCCAGGCGAGGAGCGGCCAGCCCCCTTCGGGCGGTTTCCCTTTCGGCAGAAAGAGCATGCCCGAAACTGCGACCGGGTTCTTGCCATCGATTCCGTTCGTCGAGCTGTAAAGGATGCGAAGGTCGACCGCGGCATCCACGAGCCCGAGCGTCGATTCCAGCTTCTGCCGTCGGAGCAGCCGGCCCGGCGTCGCAGGGATGGAGCCCTTCCAGGTATAGAAGCTCGAAACTCGCCCATCGCCTTGCGACGGGTCTGGCGCTGGCGCCTGCGCCGCTTGAGCGAGGACCGTGCATGATGCCAGCATTAAGAACGCAGCGAGGGCTCGGCGCATCTATTCCTCCTCAATCGGCGAACAGAGCCGACAGGGTCGAAGCCGCTGGCTCAGCCCGAGTCTGAACGCGCAACCTGAGCCGTAGCTAGGCTGAGCAACCCAGCGGGATTCATGCTGTCGACCATCGCGCTGGGCATCAGAATGGTGACGCCGCGATCCTTGGTTGTCTCGTAGATGATGTTCATGGCCCGAAGCTGCAGCGCAGCCGGGCTCCGGGCGTAGGTTTCGGCCGCCTCAACGAATTTCTGCGCGACTTCCTGCTCTGCTTGGCCAAGAAGCACACGCGCGAGCCGCTCCCGCTCGGCCTGTGCCTGCTGGCTCATTGCATTTTGCAGCGCGGCCGGTACGCCGATGTCGCGAATTTCAACAGATGTCACCGCGATGCCCCACTCGGCGGTCTTGCGTCCAATCTCCTGGCGTAGCAACTCGTCTCCCTGCTTACGATCAGAGAGCAATGTCGACAGCATGGAGGAGCCAACCATTTCGCGGAGCGAGGTTTGAGCCACGCGTTCAATCGCACTGCGGTAGTCGACAATTTCGAGCGCCGCTCGCTCCGGATCGTGTATGTGCCAGAACACGACGGCGTCGATGTTTACCGGCACAGTATCTTTGGTCAGCGCTTGCTCGGCATTAAACTCTGTGGTCTGAATGCGCTGATCGAGCCAGGACGCGACGACGTCGAGTATTGGAACAATGATGAAGAGGCCGGGGCCGCGAACGGCTTTAAGCTTGCCTAGCCGCAACACGACCGCGCGCTCCCACTGGTTCGCTATCATGAGCGCCTGGGGCGTCAGCAGAGCGATGACCACGAGAATGGCGGCGAGGGCATAGTCTGCGCGCCCGGCCACCTTATAGGCGTGCCAAGCGACCAGAGCGGCCGACGCCAGAAGCGCGGCGGCTATCACAATGGCCGGCCGATTGACGCCGCTCGCATTAAAATAGGTTTTCATAACATCCTCTCTTTCCCCCGGGCGAGGGCCACTATCCTTTTGGCTACAGCGACGGCATCGAGTCCCATTGCTGCCGCCGTCGCAATGACCTCTTTCGCCAGATCGTCTGCCCGGGTCGCGTGAGTGCGCTCATCGATCGCCGGTGGCGGCTTTGCGACGAAACTGCCACGGCCGCGGATCAGCGTGATCGCGCCGACCCGCTCCAGCTCGTCATAAGCGTGTCTCACTGTGTTGAGGTCGACTTTTAGAGCGACGGCGACCTCGCGCATGGTCGGCATCTGGTCGCCCGGAGCCAGCGCACCCGCCCCTAAAGCCCGCAGGATCTGCTGCCGAAGCTGTACGTAGATGGGCACCCCTGTGTCCTCGATCCGCAGCGAGCGCAAGAGGTCTGTATGCATGTTATAGCACACTATAATTTACATACAGCTCATCAGTCAAGAGCTGCGGTCGTCTAACCGGCAAGTCTCAGCGAGCTCGAAGTGATGGGAAGGGCGGCGTAGGGCCGGCCGATTTACGCAATTCTCGTAAGACTTCCCAGATAGATGACTGTCCGGATGGCCGCTTCGGGTCATAAGCGGCAATCTCGCTCGGCATTTGCCATCGGTCAGCTTCGCGTCAGAGAGCAGACTTGTTTTGATGCCGACGCTAGGGGTCGCTTGGTGCCAGGAACCGACATTCGCCACAGGGTCAGGTGAGCATCGGCGTCATGCCCGGCTCGGCCTTGGCCATCGCCCGCCGATAGGCCGGGCGCGCGCCGATCCGCGCAAGATAGGCCCGCAGATTGGGATAGTCGTCGATCGATGTGCCGCGAAACGCCCGGCTGGTGGTCAAGCAAAAGACCATCATGATGTCGGCGGTCGTCAGGTTCGCGCCGCCGAAGAACGGCGCCTGGCCAAGCCTCGCCTCGACCATGGCCCAACCGCGCCGGCTGCGATCGGCGACGAAGGCCGCAGTGGGATTGCCTTCGCCGCCGCGAGCCAGCACCAGCTGCATCATCAGCGTGGTCATGAAGGTGCCGTTGGACCAGTGGAACCAGAACAGGTGGTCGGCGAAATCCGGATCCTCGGGCCCGGGCGCGAGCCGGCCGCCGCCATGGCGGGCGCAGATGTAGTCGCAGATGGCGCCGCTCTCGCCCAGCACAAGATCGCCGTCGGTGATCACGGGCGCGATCCCCATCGGGTGCAGCGCCTTGTAGTCGTCAGGCGCGAGGCGGTTGTCCGCTCTCCGCTCGTAGCGTTTGAGCCCGTACTCGATCCCCAGCTCCTCGCATAGCCAGACGATGCGTTCGGATTGGGAGAGTCCCAAGTGATGGATTGTCAGCATGCGGGTCCTGCCCTCCTCGAGCGTAGGCCCCCGAAACTAAGCCATGTCCGACCGGGCCGGAAGCCCGGTATCGCGCAGCGGGGACCTTTGCCGGGCCTCTAGGCAGAGGCTCGGCGTTCTGCAAAGGTTCGATCGTGGCGCCGATACGGGAAGAAGGCGCGCTTGCCACGGCCCCATTGCGCCGGCCAAAATCAACCGAGCCGCCAAGGGAGGGAGAATGCCGAGCCTCGCTTATGCCGCACCCGCCACGCTCGAGGACGCCGTGCGCACGCTCGCCGCTGCGGCGGGGGTGGCGAAGCCGCTCTCGGGCGGCACCGACCTGCTGGTGCAGCTCCGCACCGGACGGGCAAAGCCCGACCTCATCGTCGACATGAAGCGCATCCCGGGGATGATCGGCGTCCGCGAGGAGGGCGGCGGCTTCGTCATCGGCGCCGCCACGCCAAGCGCCCAGCTCGGCGAGCATCCCGATCTGAAGAAGACATGGCCGGGGGTCGTCGAGGCGGCAAAACTCATCGGCTCGACCCAGATCCAGGGGCGCGCCACGCTTGCGGGCAATCTCTGCAACGCCTCGCCGGCAGCCGACAGCGTCCCGGCGATGATCGCCGCGCGCGTCACCTGCGTGATCATCGGACCGGGCGGCCGGCGCGAGGTGCCGGTCGAGACGATCTGCACCGGGCCTGGCCGGACGTCGCTGGGGCGGGGCGAGATCATCGCCGCCTTCAGGCTGCCGCCGCGGCCGCCGCGCTCGGGCGACGCCTATCTGCGCTTCATTCCGCGCACAGAGATGGACATCGCCGTGGTCGGCTGCGGCGTCAACGTGACGCTCGATGCGAACGGCGTGTGCCGCGAGGCGCGCGTCGCGCTGGGCGCGGTGGCGCCGACGGCCTTGCTGGTGCCCGAAGCGGCGGACGCGCTCATCGGGCGGGCGCTCGACGATGCCGCCCTCCAGGCGCTCGACGCCGCGGCGCGGCGCGCGTGCAGGCCGATCGACGACAAGCGCGGCACGATCGACTATCGCATCAAGGTCGCGGGCGTTCTCGCCCGCCGCGCCGCTGCCATCGCCTTCGCCCGCGCCGGAGCTACAGCATGAGCAAGCATCACGTGTCCGCCACGGTCAACGGCGAACCTGTCGAGTTCCTGTGCGAGCCGCAGGAGACCCTGCTCGACGTGCTGCGCGACCGCCTCAACCTCACCGGGAGCAAGGAAGGCTGCGGCTCCGGCGATTGCGGCGCGTGCAGCGTCATCGTCGACGGCCGGCTCCTCTGCTCGTGCCTCATCCTCGGCGCCGAGGCGGAAGGCCGTGCGATCGAGACGATCGAGAGTCTGGCGCAAGGCGACAAGCTCCATCCGCTGCAGCAGCGCTTCCTGGAGCATGCGGCGCTGCAGTGCGGCTTCTGCACCCCTGGCTTTCTCGTGGCGGCGAAGGCGCTGCTCGACCGCAATCCCGACCCGACGGAGAACGAGGCGCGCTACTGGCTCGCCGGCAATCTCTGTCGATGTACGGGCTATGATAAGATCATCCGCGCCGTGCTCGACGCCGCCGCGGATCTGCGCAAGGTGAAAGGAGACGCCCGCCATGGCCTATGAAAAGCTGAGGGTTGTCGGCACGCGGCCCATCCGCCCCGACGGCGTCGACAAGGTGACGGGGCGCGCCCAGTTCGGCGCCGACATGACCATGCCGGGTCAGCTCGTCGGCAAGATGAAGCGGAGCCCCCACGCCCATGCGCGGATCCTCCACATCGACGCGACGAAGGCGCTGGCGCTCCCCGGCGTCAAAGCCGTGGTCACAGCCGCCGACTTCTCGGAGATTCCCGACGAGATGGCCTTCGTCGGCGAAGGGCCGATGAACTTCCGCGATCTCTCCCGCAACTGCATGGCGCGCGACAAGGCGCTTTACGAGGGCCATGCGGTGGCGGCGGTGGCGGCCACCACGACGGCGATCGCCGAGGAGGCGGTGGCGCTCATCGACGTGACCTACGAGGTGCTGCCCCATGTCATCGACGTCGAGGCGGCAATGGCGGAGGACGCGCCGCTCCTCCATCCGGGCATGATCACGCAGGGCGTCGCGCCGCCGCCCGCGAAGCCCTCGAACATCGCCAAGCAGATCGTCTTCAAGCTGGGTGACGTCGCCCAGGGCTTCGCCGAGGCCGAGGCGATCGTCGAGCGCAAATACACGACGAAGCCCGTCCATCAGGCCTATATCGAGCCCCATGCCTGCATCGCCGCGGCGGGAAGCGACGGTCAGGCGCAGATCTTCAGCAGCAGCCAAGGGCAGTTCATGGTGCGCGCCTATGCGGCGAAGCTCTTGGGCATGGACATCGCCAGCATCCGCGTGACGCCGGCGGAGATCGGCGGCGGGTTCGGCGGCAAGACGCTCGTCTATCTCGAACCGGTGGCGCTCGCGCTCTCGCGCAAATGCGGCCGTCCGGTGAAGATGGTGATGAGCCGCGAGGAGGTGTTCAAGGCGAGCGGGCCGACCTCGGGCGGCACCGTCTGGGTCAAGATCGGCGCCAAGAAGGACGGCACGATCACGGCCGCCGAGGCGGTTCTCAAGTACCAGGCAGGCGCGTTTGCCGGCTCGCCGGTAGGACCGGGCTGCATGGCAGCCTTCGCCATGTACGACCTCAAGAACGTCACCATCACTGGCTATGATGTCGTGAGCAACCGACCGAAGGTCGCGGCCTATCGCGCGCCCGGGGCCCCTATCTCGACCTTCGGCGTCGAGAGCTGCGTCGACGAGCTCGCGCGCAAGATCGGCATGGACCCGATTGCCTTCCGCGCCAAGAACGCCGCCAGGAACGGCACCAAGGCGGCCTACGGGCCGACCTTCCGCGACATCGGCTATGCCGAGACCCTCGAGGCGGCGCGCAAGCATCCGCACTATCAGAGCCCGCTCGGCAAGAACCAGGGACGGGGTGTCGCCTCGGGCTTCTGGTTCAACATCGGCGGCGAGTCGAGCGCGGCGGTGAATATCAACGAGGACGGCACCGCCGTCGTCGTCGAAGGCAATCCCGACATCGGCGGCTCGCGCGCCTCGCTCGCGATGATGGCGGCGGAGGTGCTCGGCATCCCGATCGAGCGGGTGCGGCCCGTCGTCGCCGACACCAGCGCTATCGGCTACAACTTCCTGACCGGGGGCAGCCGCGTCACCTTCGCGAGCGGCATGGCGGTGGTGCAGGCCGCGGAACAGGCTGTCGCCGAGCTCAGGAAGCGTGCCGCGATCAGCTGGGACATTCCCGTGGACGACGTCGCCTGGGCCGACGGCAAGGCGCATGCGACGGGCGCCAGCGCCGGCAAGTTCCAGCCGCTGAGCCTCGCCGACATCGCGCTCAAATCGGCGCGCACCGGCGGACCCATCGGCGGCAAGGCGCAGATCAACGCCCAGGGCGCGGCGCCCGGCTACGGCACGCATATCTGCGACGTCGAGGTCGACCTCGAGACCGGCCATGTGACGATCCTGCGCTACACCGCCGTGCAGGATGTCGGCCGCGCGATCCATCCGAGCTATGTCGAAGGCCAGATCCAGGGCGGCGTCGCGCAAGGGATAGGCTGGGCGCTCAACGAGGAATACATCTACGACAAGGATGGGCGCCTCGAGAATCCGGGCTTCCTCGACTACCGCGTGCCGGTCTGCTCCGACCTGCCGATGATCGAGGCGGTCGTCGTCGAGGTGCCGAATCCGCGCCATCCCTTCGGTGTCAAGGGCGTGGGCGAGGTGCCGATCGTCCCGCCCATGGCCGCGGTGGCCAATGCCATCTGCGATGCCATCGGCGTGCGCATGCCCGATCTGCCGATCTCGCCGCCGCGGCTGCGCGCCGCGATTGACCGGCGCGCGGAGGCGGCGGAGTAGCGGCGATGCCGCGCATCAACATCGCCGGCAACGCGGTGAAGCGCTTCACCCGTGGCGAGACCCAGCTCGATGTCGAGGCCGATACGTTCCGCCGCCTCATCCTCGAGCTCGATCGGCGCTTTCCCGGCTTGGGGCAGCAAATCGAGGAGAGCATGGCGATCGCCATCGACGGCGAGATCTACCAGGACGCCTACCATGCGCCGCTGAAGCCCGGGAGCGAGATCTGGCTGATCCCGAAGATCGCCGGCGGCTGATCGGGGCCTTGCTGCTGTCCCTCCACTGAGCCCGGGAGCCGTTTAAATCTCGAGATAGCCCGGGCCGGTCCAGCCGGTGTCTTCTCCCGGATAACCCGGCTGCGCCGAGAGGAGCCTCACGCCGTGCGTCTCCATCGCCAGGCTCCAATGGTGGTGACCGAAGATCCATGCGGCGACCCCGGCCGCGGACGCGGCCTCGACCAAATCGTCGCAATCGGAGCAGAAGGCGGGCGCCAGTTCATTGAGCCCGTGGCCGGGATGACGAGCGGCGGAGTGCGGCACGTGATGCGTGACGACGAGCGTCGGCCCGTCTGCCGGCTCGGTGAGCTTCCGCAGGAGCCACGCCCGCGAGAGCCTATGCTCCGCCAAGGCATCGGCGGGGGAGAAAACGCCCGAGCCCTCGCTGCGGCGGATCAGGCGATGGTCGTAAATTTCCCGTTCGGCCGCGGTCATCGCCGACGCGGGATCGCCGGTGACGGCGTAATCCGTCCACAGCGTCGCCCCGAGAATCCGCAGCGGCGCGCCGCCTTGTGCGATCGATGCCTCGCCCCTGTCGAGCACCGTCACCGTCCGATCGCCCGCCGCGAGCAAGGCGGCGCGATCCTCTCGAAAGCAGCCGCGATAATATTCGTGGTTTCCGGGCACCAGGACGACACCGCATCCGAGAAAGTCGGCGGCTTCGCGCGCGTAAGAGAGCGGCGACACATTCCGTGTCGAGTGGACCCGACCGATATCGCCCGCGAGTATCAGCAGATCCACCGCCCCGACGAACGTCGACAATTCGGGGCCAAAGCCAAGCGGCAGGATATCGCTCCACGGCGCGGCCGGCTGACTTTCCCGGATTTCGATATGTACGTCGCTGAAATAGACGATTCGCATGGCGGTCATTCGGTCCCGAGCCGTCGGCTGAGAGGTAACACGCGCGTTGGTACAGTGGTACGGGAAATTCCGTAGCTTGCGTCTGTAGCGGCTTCAGATTGTATCGTGCGTCGACACATGCCGCGCCCGAAGAACGTCGAGCACCCGGTCCGAAAAATGGTGAACGTGTCTGCTGAGGCCGCTAAGGCCATTCATGACGATCGGCTCGAGTAGCGCCTGGCTACAGAGTCCGAAGCTATCCGCCGCGTGATCGACGCCGGCGTGAAGCGTCTCGCGTCCATTTCGGCTCCTGCCACGGCCACTTGAGCAATGATGCCGAGCTCTTGGAATGCTTGCTCAATGCAAGATACACCATCATAGTTAGTAACATACCCTAGTATCCAGAACCCATTGGGGATGGACGTGGACTCAGTGCGGGTTTGGCTGAACCAGTTGGGACTCGAAAAGTATCAGCAAGCTTTCGCCGATAACGACATCGACATCGACGCATTGCGCCTTTTGGGCGAAACCGACCTGGAAAAACTTGGTGTTTCGCTTGGCCATCGCAAGCGCATGCTTCGCGCCATCGCCGAGCTCAACGACCCGGCCTTGCGCGCGCGGGGACCGATCGCGCCGGGCGCCACGCCGGGCCAATCCGCGGCAGCACCGGCAAGTATCGCACCCCCTGACGAGAGCGGCGAGCGGCGTCATCTCACCGTGCTGTTCTGCGACATGGTCGGATTCACCGAATTCGCCAGTCGTGTCGATCCGGAAGTCCTGCAGCGGATTGTTAAAACCTATGAAGACGCGTGCGAAGCCTGCGTTGCGCGCTACGGCGGGCAGGTTTCTCTGCGGGTCGGCGACGGAATAGTCGCGTTTTTCGGCTATCCGCTGGCCCACGAGGATGAAGCAGAACGCGCAATCCGCGCTGCCCTCGACATTATCGCGATGCTGGCCAAGATCGAATTCGCCGAACTCGGACACATCTTGGTCCGCATCGGCATCGCGAGCGGCTTGGTTGTCGTGCTGCCAGCCGGCAAAGGGGCCGTCGGAGACACGATGGCTATCGCCTCGCGGCTCCAGGGTGTCGCCGAGCCCGACACAATTGTCGTGAGCGAGCGCGTGCATCGGCTCGCGGGGTCGCGGTTCGAATATCAAGACAAAGGCGTACCTAAATTGAAGGGGGTTGCCCGGCCCATCCGGGTCTGGCGCGTCATAGGGTTGCGCCGCGTCCAGAGTCGTTTCGAGGCGATGCACGTGACGCCGCTAACCGCTTTCGTCGGTCGCGAAGCCGAAGCCGACGCCTTGCGCGAGCACTGGAGCAGCGTGGTGGCCGGGCAGGGGCAAGTCATCGGCATCGGTGGCGAGGCTGGCATCGGCAAGTCGCGCCTCGCGCGCTTCATCTGCGACGAGACGCGCGACGACTCTTCCGTCTGGGTGACGGAGCTGCAGTGCTCGCCGTTTCATCGGCAGAGTGCGCTCTATCCCGTCGCCGATCACCTGCGTCGATTGATCTTCCGCGATCACCACGAGAGCGACGACGCCGCGCGCTGGCCTGCGCTCAAATCGTACTTGCGGTCGACCTCGCTGCCGGTCGAAGAGGCGCTCCCGCTGTTTGCCGATCTGCTGTCGATCGCCGCGCCGGCAGGCGAACCCATGTCGCAAATGACCGCTGAGCGTGCCCGGTCGATGATGCGGCACTTTCTCGTCGCGCTGATGATCGAGCAGGTCCAAGCGGGTCCAGGGATCCTGATTGTCGAGGACTTGCATTGGGCAGACCCGTCGACACTCGATTTCATCGACCTCCTGATCGAGCGCATAAGCGATGCGCGCATTCTGCTGTTGCTCACCTACCGGCCGGAATTCGATCATCCGCTCCCGCCGCAAGCCAATGTCAGCAGCCTCTCGCTGGAGCGCCTGCGCGGCGCGGATGCCTCAGAGCTTGTTCGATTGGCGTTTGGCGAGCAGGACTTCGGGGCTGACGTGCTGAACCAGGTCGTCGCCAAGACCGATGGCGTTCCACTCTATATCGAAGAATTCGCCAAGACCGTCGTCGAAGCGCGCGAGGCCGCCATCTCGGCGGCGCTGTCGCAGGTCGTGATTCCCGAGAGCCTCCAGGATTCACTGATCGCGCGGCTTGACCTGCTTGGCGAGGCGAAGACCATTGCGCAACTGGCGGCGATGCTTGGCCGCGAGTTCCGTCGCGATGTCCTTGGCGCCATCTGGACCGGGAGCGCCGATTCGCTGGCGTCAGGCCTCGCGCGTCTGACATTGGCGGAGTTCATCTATCCAATCGGCGACCAGACGCCACAGCGCTACACCTTCAAGCACGCCCTGATCCAGGATGTCGCCTACGAGTCACTTTTGAGAAGCCACCGGGTGACGCATCATCGGCGCATCGCCGAGATACTGGAAACGCAATTCGCCGAAATCGTCGCCGAGCAGCCGGAAGTTGTCGCGCACCACTATACGCTGGGCAAACATCCCGAGCGCGCGGCACGTCTCTGGTTGCATGGCGGACAGAGCTCGCTGCGGCGCAATGCCCATGTCGAGGCAGCAGCGCATTTGCATGGCGCGCTGAGAGCCATCGCCGAGTTGCCCGACACGCCTGCCAGGGCATTGGCCGAGCTTGATGTCCAGATCACGCTTGGCACGGCGCTCGTGGCCGCCAAGGGGTATGCATCGCCGGACGTCGCAACAGCCTGGGCGCGCGCTCAGCATCTGTGCTCGGTCGTCGGCAACGTGCCCCAGCAAGTTCCGGCGCTCTTCGGATTGTGGATGTTCGAGACGGTCCGCGCGAACCACCTGGGCGGTATCGAGCTCTCGAAGACGCTCGTGCAAATGGCGGAGGCGACGCAGAGCGACGACCTCCTCATCGAGGCGCATCTGGCGATGGGCATATCGCGCTTCTTCCTCGGCCAGTTGCCCGAGGCGCGCGGCAGCTTTGACCTCTTGCTGGCGACATACGATGCCGACAAGCATGGTGGGCATCGCTTTCAGTTTGGTCAGGATCCCGCGGCGATCGCTCTCATCTGGCTATGCTGGGTCCATTGGCTGCAGGGCGATCTCGCGGCGGCGGATGCGTCGATCTCGCGCGCCATCGAACTTGCCCGCGGCCTGAAGCACCCCTTCACTTTGTCCTATGTCCTCGCCTATGCCGGCTATCACCAGCAGTTCTGCCGCAATCTCGAGGGTGTCGATGCGATCGCCGGCGAATTGATCGAGCTCTGCACCAATGAGCAGATCCCGGTCTTTCTCGCCAATGGACTGATGCTGGCCGCGTGGTCGTCATGCGAGAAAAGGGACCCGACCGGGCCTGCGGCGCTGTCGGAGGCGCTGCAGATGTTCGGCTCGACCGGTTCGCGCTGCTTCCTGCCGTACTGGCATTCGCTTCAGGCCGATGGATTGTCGGCGCGCGGCGATCACAACCAGGCGATCAGCCTGATCGAGGACGCGCACGCGGCGATGGCGGCGACGAGCGAGCGCTGGACGGAACCGGAGCTGCACCGTCTCCGCGGGCAGGTCCTGTCGCGGAGCGGTGCGACGGGGGCCGTCGTCGAAGCCTGCTACCGACGCGCCATAGAGACCGCCCGCGAGCGCGGCATGCGGGCGTGGGAACTGCGCGCCGTGACGAGCCTCGCCGGCTCGATGAGCAGTCAGGGCCATGGACGCGAGGCGCACACGGTGATCTCGGCGGCGCTGGACGATCTCAAGGCGCTCTCCGGCGGCCGCGACTATCGCGACGCGCTTGGACAGCTGCAGTCGCTTTCCGTCTGAAGACGATGTCGGGGAGGTAAAATGGCAGACAGGGTCATCAACCGGAACAGCCCGTTTCCCGACCTCCCGATCGATGCATTTCTCTACGGCCATGAGGGCCCCTGGCCGCAGCCGAGCCGCGACCATCCGTTCGGGCTCGCGCCCGCAATCTACCAGATTCCGGACGAGGAATGGGCCGACTGGAAGAAGTATGTCGGAGCATACTATCTCGAGAACGCGGCACCGTTCGGATTTGAGGCCGGCGCGCTGTCGATCAAGAATGCGCTCGCGAACGCTTCCGACTATCCGTCGATGAGCGACGCGGAGTTCACCAAGCTGCTCAGCGAAGGTCTCTATAGCAAGTTCCTGTCACCTCTCGATCCGCGTGACGCAGCGGTGTTCAAGGAACATATCACCGAGCAGGACCGCTATGATTACTGGAAGTCCGACTACACCTGCATGCGCGTGGTCAAGGAAACCTGGCCGGGTGAATCCGTCGCCGCGTCGGTGGCACTGCTTCGCCGGCCCAAGAATGACCGGGAATTCAACTACGAGGTCGTCGCGCTGATCCTGCAGGTCTGGAACAAGGACAAGAAGCGGTTCGACCAGTCGGAAGTGCTCACGCCGGCCGATGGCGAGGCGTGGCAGGTTGCGCGCTATTTCGTGCTGCAGGGCGCGATCCACCGCATCAACCTGATCGACCATACCGAAGTCCACTTCCCGTCGGACACGATCAACGCCATCACCAAGACCGTCCTGCCCAAGGACAATCTCGTCCTCTGTCTGCTGCAGCCGCATCTGTGGCTCACGATACCCGTCAACAACACGGTGCTCGAAGGTCAGCGCTCACTGATCAACCGCAATACGTGGTATCCATGGAGCCCCTTCGTCGCCAAGGGTGACGAGGTGCGCAAGCTGTTGCCGTTCGGCTGGTTCGGCTCGAAATATTACGCCGCAGAGAATGCGGCCGGTGATCCCTCGAAGGATCCCTATTTCGACGAGCTCAACA
>Ga0335077_10007777_pt1 | contig 13271 bp, 10 predicted proteins | sample Lox_Sample_31_FD_207151 | JGI IMG/M metagenome (GOLD analysis project Ga0335077, IMG submission 207151) | Soil microbial communities from Loxahatchee National Wildlife Refuge, Florida, United States - Lox_Sample_3.1 | ecosystem: Environmental > Terrestrial > Soil > Wetlands | place: USA... | reverse complement strand
GTGCCCTGTTACAAACCCCGACAATCCACGGCTTCTAACTCCACTGACATGCGCAAGGTGGGGCTAACTCCGCTAGCCCAGATCACATATTTCCAATGATGCGCGTCGCAAACTCGCTGGTGCCGACCTTGGTTGCACCGGCAGTCTGGCGCTCGAAGTCATACGTCACGAACTTCTGCTGGATCGTTTTCTCCATCGCATCTTCAATCATCTTGGCGGCTTCCTTCCAGCCGATGAAATCGAGCATCATCACGCCGGAGAGGATCACGGAACCCGGGTTGATCACGTCTTTGTCGGCATACTTTGGAGCCGTTCCGTGCGTCGCTTCGAAAACCGCAAAGCCATCGCCGATATTGGCGCCGGGGGCGATGCCTAGTCCGCCAACCTGCGCAGCCGCCGCATCAGAGATGTAGTCGCCATTGAGGTTTGACGTGGCCAACACGCTGTAGTCCGACGGACGGATGATGATCTGCTGGAAGATAGAGTCTGCGATCCGGTCGTTGACCAGGATCTTCGATTTCCAGGCGCCGTTTCCGTGGCTCTTGCCGATGCAGTCCAGCACTCCTTTGACCTCGGCATAGACCGAATCGCGAAAGCTCTGCGGCGCAAATTCCAGTCCCGGCTCGATTAGGGCTGCGTTTTCCTCGATGGAAAGACTCGGGTTAGTCCCGACATTGCCGAGGATCCAGCTCTCGCGCTCTGTGACTGTCTGGTCGCGGAATTCCTGAGTTGCAACCTCGTAGCCCCACTCGCGGAATGCACCCTCTGTGAACTTCTGGATATTGCCCTTGTGCACCAGTGTGACCGTCTTTCGACCGGTCTCAAGCGCGTAACGGATGGCATAGCGCACGAGGCGCTTGGTACCGAAGATGGAGATGGGCTTAATGCCGACGCCCGAGTCTTGGCGGATCTTTTTCTTGCCGCCCTTGAGCAGGTCATCATTGATGAATTCGATCAGCCGCGCGACGTCCGGGGTGCCCTGCTTGAACTCGATGCCGGAGTAAACATCCTCGGTGTTCTCGCGGAAGATCACGATGTTAACCTTCTCGGGGCTTTTCACCGGACTAGGAACACCCTGGTAGTACCGAACAGGACGTACGCAGGCATAGAGGTCGAGAATCTGCCGCAGCGCCACGTTGAGGGAGCGGATGCCTCCGCCGACTGGCGTTGTCAAAGGTCCCTTGATCGAAACGCGCAGGTCGCGTGCTGCACTAACTGAATCGTCGGGCAGCCAGGTGTTGAACTGGCGGAAGGCTTTCTCTCCAGCAAAAATCTCGAACCATCTGATCTTGCGTCTGCCCCCGTAGGCTTTTTCTACGGCGGCATCGAAGACGCGCTGCGAGGCCTTCCAGATGTCGCGTCCGGTGCCGTCGCCTTCGATAAAAGGGATGATGGGATTGTCAGGAACCTGATATTGGCCGTGACTGTACTCGATGGGCTTGCCGTCCTGCGGCAATTTCAGCCCGTTGTAAAGGTTTTGCATCTTGTCTCTGGATTTCCTTCCCGCGATAGGGTGTAAGGGAAGGCTAACACCTTGAATTTAGGAGTGGCAACGGCGCCCGCCGGCGAAGCGAAACGCAGAATGATGAAAAGGCAGTACGCAGGCCGATCGCAATTCGAACTGTGGTTAGAGGCTATTGGACCGGAGCGTTCTGGAAATCGTTCGCATCAAGCTTCGGAATTCCAAAATGTCCCCTCAGGTGAAGAAGATCAATCGGACTCAGGTTTCCGGCAACGGTCACCAGCGTCAGGCTCCGCGGCGTTTCAGCCAGGACCACTGCGCCGCGAACGTTCACTCCATCAAGCACCACCCAGACGTCGGTTGTTCCATTGTGCGCTGGACCGCCATGATCGGAGGTTGTCACAAGGTGCTTCCATCCGCGAAGGTGATACGCCGCCCGGATCGTCTGCACGGCGCGCTCGTCGGGAATGCCGGATTCATTGAAGTGCATGGTGTGGACACTAACGCCGTCGAGTTTGTTGATCGCCTGACGCACCGGTGCGTCAGAGTCGGGCACAATCCCAGCGGCGACTCCCAGGAGTGTTCGATCAAGCGTGAAATTCTCTTTGATCGGAGCTAAGGCGCTCAGCTGTTGAAGAGCTGGAGGAACCCAATTCAGGGGCACCGGGCTTGCATCCGGGGGATATTCGCGTGACGCGGGTTGACCAGCTTGCACACCGTACTCTTGCGCTACAGCAAGCGCGCAGCCCAGAGCGGCGCTGAGCAGAGAGAGCCCTAGGAGGAGAGTCATCTTCATACGGGTTCAAACGCGGTAGCAGGAGAAAAGTTCTGCCAAATTGGAAAAAGGCGCGGAAATTCAAGCGAGCTTCGGGGCTGGGCCCTGCAGCCATTGCTCGTTACCCCATTGACTCCCACAATATGAACCATGGATTAAATCGCAAAGGGCTGTCGTATCAGGACCCAAGATGCGATAAACTCATGCGGGAACGCCAAAAAAACTCAATATCGCCAACCTCACGGAGGGTACATAGAAATTGGGAAAAAGCATGGTCCCGAAGAAGCTTTTCTTCACCAAGGGTGTAGGCAAACACAAGGAGCGGTTAACCTCCTTTGAGCTAGCCCTTCGGGATGCCGGTATTGCCTCTCAAAACCTGGTGCGCGTCAGCTCCATCTTTCCACCTCGCTGTAAAATCATCTCCCGAAAAGAGGGAATCAAGTACCTGAATCACGGCGAGGTCGTGTTCGCAGTCATCGCTGAAAACTCCACCCGCGAGCCACATCGTCTTTGTGTCTCGAGCATCGGCGTGGCCATCCCCGCGGACAAGGATACCTACGGCTACCTGAGCGAGCACCACAGTTTCGGTGAGACCGAAGATCAGGCGGGTGAGTACGCTGAAGAGCTTGCTGCTGAGATGTTGGCGACTACCCTCGACGTCGACTTCGATCCGGACAAGAGCTGGGACGAGAAGAAGGAGATCTACCGGATTTCCGGACAGATCGTCCGAACGAGTAACGTGACGCAGTCCGCTGTTGGCGACAAGCGCGGTCTGTGGACTACCACGATCGCTGCAGCCGTTCTGATCCTCGAAGAGTAGCGCCGCGGTCCAACCGTATTCAGGCCAATCCCAGCGATCGGGGTTGGCCTTGTCGCGTTGAGATAAGAGGGGTCCCTGTTCGATGGAAAAAGCTCGAAAATACAAAGTTGGACTGGTGCAGATGCGCATGGGGCCGGACCCGGACGCCAATCGCGAGTCAGCCATCACGCACATTCGAGACGCGGGGAAAAAGGGGGCAAATATCGTGTGCCTGCCTGAGCTTTTCCGAACGCAATATTTTTGCCAGCGCGAGGACATCAGGCTTTTCGACCTTGCCGAGCCTATCCCGGGCCCCACGACCGCCCGCCTCGGGGAACTCGCCAGTGAACTTCGCATCACTATCGTCGCCTCTCTCTTTGAGCGTCGCGCGCCCGGTTTGTATCACAACACTGCTGTGACGCTGGGCCAAGATGGGAGCATCATCAGCGTGTATCGGAAGATGCACATACCCGACGATCCGCTTTACTACGAAAAGTTCTATTTCACTCCCGGTGATCTTGGGTTCAAGGCTGTCGATACGCCGCATGGGCGGGTGGGCACGCTGGTCTGCTGGGACCAGTGGTACCCGGAGGGAGCGCGCTTGACTGCCTTACAGGGTGCCGAGGTGCTTTTCTATCCCACAGCGATCGGGTGGCATCCGGCTGAGAAAGAGGAGTTTGGCGCGGCACAATACGATGCCTGGCAGACCATCCAGCGTGGCCACGCGATTGCCAACGGCGTGTATGTAGCCGGGGTCAATCGGGTCGGCCATGAGAACGGTAATATCCGCGGCAACGAGGCAAGCGGCCCGGGACTCGAGTTTTGGGGCGGCAGTTTCCTGGCAGATCCGTTCGGGCGTATCGTTGCGAGGGCCTCGCACACAGAAGGAGAAGTTCTCATCGGAGAGATCGATCTGGCCCTTCTCGAAGACACACGCCGTAACTGGCCATTTCTTCGTGACCGCCGCATCGATGCATACGCCTCTATCACCAGCCGGTTCCTTGACGATTCCGTCGACGCGGAGCGCAGGTAAGCATGTCCTCAAACACGCCGCGCGAACTAGGCTATCGCATGCCTGCCGAATGGGAGGCGCACGAGGCCACCTGGCTGGCATGGCCACATAACCCCGAGGACTGGCCCGGCAAGTTTCAGGCGATCCCCTGGCTCTACGCCGAGATCATCCGTCTCCTGGCTGCAAAGGAGCGCGTACACCTGGTCGTTCAGGATGAAAGAGCGCTGCGCCGCGCGACAGCCATCCTCGAACGTGCCCACGCCAGCCTGGACAACGTCAGCTTTCACCGGTGGTCCACTGACCGCGTCTGGACGCGTGATTCCGGTCCGATCTTTATCCGGAATGCCGAAGGGCGAGTGGCTCTCACGAACTGGATCTTCAATGCGTGGGCCAAATATTCTGACTGGCGTCACGACGATCAGATTCCCGGCCGCGTCGCGGAACACCTCGCCATGCAGCAGTGGCAGCCGAGGATCGATCTCGAAGGCAAACAGCGCAGGCTGGTTCTGGAGGGCGGTTCGATCGATACGAACGGCCAGGGAACCCTGCTGACCACCGAGGAATGCCTGCTCAGCGAAGTGCAGCAACGCAATCCCGGCGTGAGCCGTGAACAACTGGAATGCGCATTCCACGACTACCTAGGCATCGACCAGGTGATCTGGCTGGGCAAGGGAATCGCCGGCGACGACACCCACGGCCACGTCGACGACATCACCCGCTTCGTTGGCCCGGCCACGATTGTCACCACCGTCGAACCGAATACGACCGACTACAACCACGAACCTCTGGCCGAAAACCTCGCTCGCCTCAAATCAACTCGCACGCATGATGGCAAACAATTAACCATTGTTGAACTGCCCATGCCGCGCCCGGCCATTTTCCGCAACCAGCGCCTGCCTGCCAGCTACGCGAATTTTTACATCGCAAATGGCCTCGTTCTTGTACCCACCTTTCACGATCCCAGCGATCGCATCGCCCTCGGCATCATGGCCGAGCTGTTCCCCGGCCGTGAAGTCATCGGCATCCACGCCGTTGACCTTGTCTGGGGGCTGGGCACTCTGCACTGCATGACCCAGCAGCAACCTGCCGCCGAATCTTGAGAATTCACAGCAATCGCATGATTTGCACCGATCTTGGTGCGAATCAGCATGACACGATTCTTGCCTCTCTACCTTCCCGGCCCGTACCCCTCCCCCCGTTATTTTGGCGATGGTAGTCTTTGTTTTCAATGGTTTACCGGTTTACCCGGAACCAGCGCCCTCTAAATATCTCATACTAAAGGCGTTAGACGATGAATATTTGAAAGTAAACGCAATAGATGCGACAGAAGCCGATGTTTTTGCAGTTCGTCTGTGAGCACGATGCACGAGATCGATTGCAATTCCATTGTGCGCCAGCAGGGGGAAATAATCTGCAAAACACGGGAGGTGGTAAGTTGCTGAATTCGATGTGGATAGAGCCGGGTCGGGGCGATAGAGGGTTGACGTCGAACCGAAGGGAGGGCGTCCGCGTCACCGGGGCCTAGGTGTACGCAGAAACAAGATGAGTCCGCTCCACGCAGCTTTGATCTTGATTCGCCAGCTGCTGGATACAATCTCGCCGGGCTCCTGCGGATTTCGCGGCCAGTCGAGTGATTTTCCACGGAGACGCCGGGTTAGAAAGCGGACGAGGTTCATTCGCTGGCCGGGGAATTCTCTGAAGAGCAGAAGCCAGTAGGTGAAGGAGTTTCGCGCCTCGCGTTCGATCGCGGTACGGCTCAGCGGAGGATGATAGACGACCGCGGACGGAAGATATGCCACCCGGTAGCCGTGCGCGAGAAGCCATGCAAATGCATAGCTTTCTTCTCCGATTTCGAATGGAGCGCCACGGCCGAGTCGCTCGTCGAAAAACATTCGATGGGTGCATGCCGATCTTCGAAGAGCCATGTTGGCGCCCAGTCCAAGGCCACCGAATGTCGCGATTTCGAACCAGTGAGGATCCTTGTTGCTCAATATGCGTGGAACCGACTGATGATCTCCGAGGGCAGGCAAGTCAGCGGGCGTAATCACGCGCCCTGCGGAAGCTCCCGTCAATTCATCCGCGAAGGGGCTCAGGAGCAAGCCGAGCCAGTCAGCCGCCGGGGTTACATCATCGTCGAGGAAGGCGACGACCTCGGAGTTGCACTCGACGAGGCCACGATTACGGGCACGGCTGAGACCGGTCACTGGTTCGACGACGTAGCGTGCACCATAGTCGTTTGCGACTTTGCGAGTTTCGCGATTTCCTTCAGAGTTATCTACAACGAGGATCTCGTCCGGCGGCGGGCAGAGCTTTGCAATCGCAGAGAGGCATCTCTGAAGCAGGACAGGGCGGTTTCGCGTACAAATGACAACGGTGACAGTTTTACCCTTTGCTGATGGGTTTGCTAACTCCTTGCCGCTTGCCGGTTTCCGCACCGGTAAATTCAATCCACGGACCTCGAATTCGAATCGAAGAGCTTCATTCGGCGCTTTTCCGTCCGGCGAGGGCAGAAACCGCAAACACCGTCGTGCCTCGCACAACAACCCTACTGAATTCTATCGAATAAATCAGGTGACACCGACGTTCGAGTACCAAAGAGCCGGTGAATCCGGAAGGTGTGTTGCCTGAACGGTTGGGCTCTCAAATTGCGAGTGATGCGAGCAGGGCGAAGCCGAGGCCTGCGAAGGAGATGATGGTTTCGCAGATGGACCACGATTTTATCGTCTCAGTGACACTGAGATTGAGGTACTCCTTCACCAGCCAGAAGCCCCCGTCGTTGACGTGGGAGAAGATAAGCGAGCCGGCGCCTGTGGCAATCGCGAGCAGTTCGGGGGATGTTCCCGGATTCTGAAGCGCGATAGGGGCAACAATGCCGGCCGCGGTCGTCATGGCCACGGTGGCTGAGCCGGTAGCCAGCCGCATCAGGGCGGCGAGCACCCACGCGAGCAGAAGCAGAGGCAAATGCCGCTGCATGGCAATTTGAATCATGGCGTGGGAGACACCACTATCCTGCAGAACGCGGCCGAAGCCCCCGCCCGCGCCGACGAGGAGCGTAATTGTAGCGGTCGGGGCGAGACACTCGTTGCTGAAACGGAGGATGGTTTCCCGCGAGACCCCGCGCATGACGCCGAGCGTGACAAAGGCGACGAGAACGCCGATGAGCAGAGCCATGTCGTCGTTGCCGAGGAATCGGATGGTCCCGTTCGCGACCGTACCGGGCCTGGCGAAGACATCGGCCCAGCTGCCGACGAGCATGAGCGCAACGGGCAGAAGGATACTGCCGATCGTGAGCCAGAAGCCGGGAAGAGTCCTCTCTGGATTGTGATCCTCGAAGTCATCAGCCATCGGGTTCTCTGCAGGAACCTTTATCCACGGCGTAATCACCTTGGCGAAGAGGGGCCCGGCGAGCGTGGCCGTAGGAATACCGATGAGGAGCGCGTAGAAGATGGTTCGGCCTACGTCGGCGTGGTAGGTGTTGACAGCGAGCAGCGCCGCTGGGTGGGGTGGAACCAGGCCGTGGTCCACTGAGAGCGCGGCGACAAGCGGGAGGGCCACACCGATAAGCGACTTGCCGGTGCGACGCGCGACGGTGAAAGCAATCGGGATGAGGAGGACGAATCCAACTTCAAAGAACGCGGGCAGTCCGACGATGATGCCGATGACCATCATGGCCCAGGGGAGCCGCTTTTCGCCGAAGACCCGGATAAGAGTGAGCGCAATGGAGTCTGCTCCCCCAGACTCGGCCATCATCTTACCAAGCATCGTACCGAGGGCGACTACGATTGCGATGTGACCGAGCACATTTCCGACACCGGCTTCAAATGAATGGACAACATCAGCCATCGGCATCCCGACTACGATGGCCATGGCCAGAGAAGCAATAAAGAGGCTCAAAAAGGGATTCAGCTTGAGTACGGTGACAAGAAGGATGATTCCGATGACCGCGCCAAGAGCGCTGAGAAGCAGGAAAATGCTGTGAGGGTCGATCATCGGCTGGCTGGCTCTTTGAAGAGGATGGCGTGTCTCATTGGACCCACTCCGTTCTCGCGCGAGGTAAAAATCTGCCCGCGCGGTTGCCGGTGAGTTCCGGAGCAGTGTACGACAACGTGCCGTTGACCCAGACTGAGTGGATGCCGTGGGCAGGATGTACGGGGTCGGCAAATGTCGCTACATCACGAATCGTCTCGGGATCGAAGAGAACGAGGTCGGCCCAATAACCCTCGGCGATCGCCCCGCGGTGTTCGAGCCCGAAGCGTTGCGCGGGCATGACCGTCATTTTGCGAATCGCTTCCGGCAGTGCGAAGAGCTTCAATTCTCTGCAGTAGTGCCCTAGAACGCGAGGAAACGCTCCCCACAGCCGTGGGTGAGGGTGTTTATCCCAGGGAAGCCCATCGGACCCGATCATGGTCGCCGGATGCGCGAGGATTCCGCGCATGTCGTGCTCATTGATGCTGTGGTAGATCGCTCCGGCAGGCTGCAGCCGTCGCGCCGTATCGACGAGCGAAAGCTTCCATTCGGTCGCGATATCGGCCAGTGTGCGGCCAGCGCTTTCAGGATAGTTTGCACTCCAGGTGATTTCGATACGCACGCGTGGATCCACTTGCTTCAGATCGAGTGTGCTCGATCCAGCGGCGTAGGGATAACAATCGCAGCCTATCGGCTGGAAGTTGCGTGCCTGGTCGAGTGCGTGGAGGACCTCCGCACTGCGGCCCCAGTTGTCGATGCCGGCGCATTTCAGATGCGAGATAATGACGGGCGACTGCGAGGAGCGGCCCACCCGGAATGCTTCGTCCATGGCGTCGAGAATGGCGTCCGCTTCGGTGCGCATATGGGTCGCGTAGACGGCTCCGGCGCCGATAAGAGCTTGCGCAAGGGAGATGACTTCGTCAGTGGTGGCGGCGCTCGCATGGGCGTAGGCGAGTCCGGTGCTGAGGCCAAGGGCGCCGGCTTCCAGCGCGCTGGCAAGTTCAGCGCGCATGGCGTCAATCTCGATGGTGGTTGCAGTGCGATCGAGACGGTCAAGGTGGTTGTTGCGAAGAGCTGTGTGACCGACCAGGGCGGCGACGTTGACCGAGGGGTGCGCGGCATTGAGAGCGGCGACGTAGTCCGAGAACGCCGGATATCGGAAGCGCTCCCGTGTGCCGAGGAGGTTCATGGGGTCGGGCGGGTCAGCCTTCAGGCGGACAGGCGAGGCGCTGATTCCGCAGTTGCCGACGATAACGGTGGTGACGCCCTGCGAGATCTTTGGCAACATTTCAGGTGTGTCGATGACGCTGGTGTCGTCGTGGGTATGGACATCGATAAACCCTGGAGCCAGTGAAAGGCCTCCAGCATCGATGGATTTCGCGGCCTCGCAGCGAAGAGCAGGGGCGATCGCGATAATACGGCCATCGCGGAGTGCGACGTCGAGCGACTCAGCGCGGTTGCCGCTTCCATCGAGCACATTCGCATTGCGGATGAGGGTGTCGCAATCCATGCAGGCTGATTCAGACTATAGACTATGATCTCCGGGCGCGTTGCAGGGCAATTCGCAAATCGAGGAGCGTGAGATCGATGAAGCAGATCGCGGAGCTGGAAGAGCTGATCGGAACGCTGAACAAGGGGCTCGGTCCATTGCAAGGGTCGTCAACGGCAGATGAAATCGGTCGGCTGGGGTGGAACTTGCTGCACGAGGACCTGAGCTTGCCAGCAGCGGTGTTATACCGCGAGCGCCTTCAGCACAACGTGCACTGGATGCAGCACTTCATTGATGCATATGGAATGCATCTTGCGCCGCATGGAAAGACAACCATGGCGCCTCGCCTCTTCAGGATGCAACTGGATGGCGGCGCGTGGGGGATCACGCTGGCCACTGCGCACCAGACAATGGTGGCACATGCTCATGGAGTTCATCGCGTCTTGATGGCCAATCAGCTTGTCGGCGCCCAGAACATGCGGATCATTGCGAATCTGCTTGAAGATCGCGAGTTCACATTCTATTGCCTCGTGGATTCGGCGGAAAGCGTCGACCGGCTCGGATCGTTCTTTCATGAGCGAGGCTTGCGGCTGAACGTACTCATTGAACTGGGCGCGATGGCTGGTCGATGCGGAGTACGCGACGACTTGCAATTGCAGCAGGTGATTCAGGCGCTGACCCGCTGGAAGGGCGCTACCAACCTATGCGGAATCGAGTTGTACGAGGGTGTCCTGAAAGATGAGGAGAACATTCGCGCCTTCCTGCGGCGGGCATGCGAGGTGACAAAGTGGCTGGTTGCCGAGGATCTGATCGAGCAGAAACCGGCGTTGATCTCGGGCGCGGGCTCGGCATGGTATGACGTTGTGGCGGAGGAGTTTTATGCCGCGGGATTCGGGACTGCCGTCGAGATCGTTCTCCGTCCTGGATGCTATCTGACGCATGATGTGGGCAACTACGAGACGCAACAGAAGCGGATTCTCCGGTCAAACCCGGTTGCAAGGGAGATCCGATCGGGGCTGGTTCCGGCGCTCCAAATCTGGACGTATGTGCAATCGATTCCTGAGCCTGAGCTGGCCGTGGTCCAGATGGGGAGACGCGATGCAGCCTTTGACTCGGGCTTGCCGTCTCCGGCGCTGCACTTTCGCCCTGGAGACGCCGGGCCGCGACCGACGCCTGCGCATTGGGAGATCACGAAGCTGATGGACCAGCACGGCTATCTGAAGATCGCATCGGGAGACAACCTGCGCGTCGGCGATATGGTCGGATTCAATATCTCGCACCCCTGCCTTACCTTCGACAAGTGGCGTGTGCTCTTGATTGTGGATGAGAGATATAACATTGTGGACGTAGTGAAGACCTATTTCTAGAGGACCGCCCTCAGCCTTTGAGCAGTCAGCTTCCTGTCCTCGTCGAGAATTTCGGTCTGCGGAACCGTATGATTATCGAAGCCGTGGCCGTATGTTCCGGATTTTCCGGGAGGCGACCCTGGCCTTTTTCTCGCTGTGGCAAGGAAGCGCTTGGGATCCGGTGATCCTCCCGGTCTTCAAAACCGGCGGTCGCCCTTACGGGCAACGGTGTGTTCGACTCGCACGCGCTTCCGCCAACATGGGGAATCAAAGGGAAATCGATAAGCATCGATGTCAGCGGATGGCTTGCAGGCTCTTGCGAAGCGCATTCCAGTCGGTCGCAGGATCAACTTTCTCGATCTCCACGTGCGTGCTCTGCCAAGTGGGAAGGGCACGAGCCAGCAGGCGCCTGCCATTATCCGTAAGAACGAGAACGCGGCTCCGCCGGTCCGCTGGGTCCTTCAGAACTCTCACAAGACCGCGGCGCTGCAGCGGCTTCAGGGCAGCGGTAAGCGTCGTGCGGTCCATGGCAAGCAGGGAAGCGACCGGGCCCATCGGCGGCGGCTCAGGACGATTGAGGGACATCAGTAAGGAAAATTGCCCGTTCGTCAGCCCATGGGGCCGGAGTGCCTCATCGAAACGCCGTGCCAGAACTCGGGCGGCGCGCTGCGTGTGAAGACAGAGACAATGGTCTCTGACCATAATCGTTGTTTCATACGGCAGCAGTGTCTTTTGGCTTGACACGGCTCTAGAATAGTTGATATCAACATATCTGTCAATTGTGCTGGCTTTCGGCCCTGTCCGCTGGCATTCTGATCTTTTCCATCCCCTGGGAGGTTTCCCCGATGTCGTTTCTTCATGATCTCAAGATCGCAGTGCGCTCTCTGTCCCGGGTTCGTGCGTTGTGGATCACGGTGGCGCTGACACTTGCGCTGGGAATTGGCGCCAATGCCGCCATTTTCAGCGTTGTGCGCGCGGTGCTGCTGCGTCCGCTGACCAATCGGGATGAGGACCGGCTTCTCTATATCCGGCAGAGCGCCATGGGTGTCGGCGAAGCGAACGCGACGTTTTCCGTTCCGGAGATCCACGACATCGGAAGCAACCTCAAGACCATCCAGGAACTCGGGACGTTTTCGGAGATCGATTTCACGGTGGTCGGTCTGGGGACCCCGCGAGAGATTCCCGCAGGCGTTGTCGACGGGCACTATTTCGAGGTAATGGGGTTGAAGCCGGTACTTGGACGGCTTCTGGGGCCGGCAGACGACGGGCCGAATGCTGCTGGGGCGGTGGTGCTGACATATCACTTCTGGAAGTCGACGCTGCACTCGGATCCGAGTGTGTTGGGGAAGCAGGTTCGGCTGGAAAGCATCACGGGAGCTCGCGGGGCAACGATTGTGGGTGTGCTGGAGCCGGCGGTTCCCTATCCGGTGGCGACAGAGATCATTGCCAACGTGGTGACGAGCCCGCATCACCTGTCGGCGACCATGGTGCAGGGACGCGAGCATCGCATGACGGAGGTGTTTGCGCGGCTTGCTTCGGGAGCGACCGTTGAGCAGGCGAAGACGGAGCTGCGCTCGGTGTATGGGGGGATGACAGCGGCTCACCCCGAAGTTTACAAGCCTGAAGATCACTTCAGCATCGACGTGACACGGATGCACGACCAGATTAATGCACGGGCGAACACGATTCTATGGGTGCTGTTTGCGGCAGCGGGACTTCTCTTTGTGATCGCAAGCTCGAACGTGGCGAACCTCGTGCTTGCGCGCACGGTTCGGCGCGAATCGGAGCTGGCGGTCCGTCTGGCTCTGGGCGCAAGCGCGGTTGCGATCCGCCGATCACTGCTGGCTGAGGGGCTTGTTTTGTGCGGCAGTGGAGCGATCGCTGCAATCCTGCTGGCCATTCCAATGGTCGAGGTGCTGGGCCGCTATGCGGCGCGTTTTTCAGTACGCGGCAACGATCTGACGCTCGATTTCAGCCTGGTTTGGTTCGGCATCGCTCTGGCACTGGCTGCTGCAGTGTTTCTGGCGTATATTCCTCGTCTTCCTTCGCCGAACGGAGCGCAGGGCGGACTTGCGGCGCGGGGTGTTCGCGCCGTCGGAGGAGGCAGCAGCCGGCGACTGCGGATCTTTGCGGTCACACAGATTACCGCGTCGTTCCTGCTGCTCGCGGGGGCATGCGTTCTGATGAAGACGCTCTTCGAGCTGGAGCAAACGCGGCCGCCGTTCGACTCCGCCAATGTACTGGCGATCAACCTGCCGGTGTTGTCGTACGGCAAGACTCCACAGCAGGTCAGCGAATTCTTCCGCGATATAAAGCTGAAGGTTGGCGAGCTGCCGGGCGTCGAGCATGTGTCCTCAGGGTTCACGGCGCCGTGGCGCGACGACCGCGGGCTGAACATCAGTTTCACTTTTGCCGCCCAGGG
>Ga0335077_10007775_pt1 | contig 13272 bp, 14 predicted proteins | sample Lox_Sample_31_FD_207151 | JGI IMG/M metagenome (GOLD analysis project Ga0335077, IMG submission 207151) | Soil microbial communities from Loxahatchee National Wildlife Refuge, Florida, United States - Lox_Sample_3.1 | ecosystem: Environmental > Terrestrial > Soil > Wetlands | place: USA... | reverse complement strand
CAGGTGCTTCCTTGGTGAGTGGCATCCATCCTTGTGCCGAGGCCCGAGTGTGAGACCGTACACTGAGGGCGTTCGACCACCGTGGTCGAGCGCCTGCTTAGGGAGTTCCCCTACACAGGCATGGTGTCTTGTGCGGTCCGGTCGTTGTGAGGGCAAAGGGATTTCGGCGAGAAGCAGAGTATCTATACGTTCCAAACGCCATAGAAGCTCATCGCCGACTTTGAACGTGACATTGCGAGGTGGAACCGTGAAAACCGTAACCCTTGACGTTCGAGCTCCGAGCGAGGCGATGGCAGATTTGTCGGTGTCTGGAAGGCGGGAAAGGCGGAGAAATCCGCTCGCATCGGCTTCGCGACACCGGAGCGTCTTTGGAAGGTACTGACGGCGAAGCGCTGGGAATTGCTCAAGGCGATGTTTAGGGCTGGCCCTATCTCCATCCGCGAAGCCGCGCGCCGCGTGGAGCGGGATGTGAAGGCGGTACTTAGTGACATCACCGCGTTGCTGAGCGCCGGGGTTCTTGACCGCATTGAGGATGGTCGCGTCGTTTTCCCGTTCGAAGCGGTGAAGGTTGAGTTCCTTCTTCATGCCGCATAGCCTGGTGTGCGGCGAGGTGCCGAATCCTGCGCTGCAACGGACCGTCCAACGGCGGCGCTGCTATTGTTGTTGGCCGGCGGGTTGTCGCGGTCGCTAAGCGTCGGTTGATGCGTTGGCGGGACACGCGGTGTATACAAGGGCTTCGAAGGTTCTACTCACTTGGGCGGTCGCGCTCTTTGCGTCCTTGGTGGTGTTCAACAATCTGACCGACTACCAGTCGAACTATCTGTTCGTCAGCCATGTGCTCACAATGGACACCACCTTTCCTGAGAATCGAGCAATGTGGCGAGCGATCGACTCTCCGTCGGTTCATCACGCGCTTTACTGGCTGATCATCACTGTAGAGGCAGCCGTCGCGCTGCTGTGTTGGGTGGGGGGATTGCGGCTGTTCAGTTCGATCCGGGACGCCAGCCGCTTCAATGCAGCAAAGGGAGTCGCGATAACCGGCCTTACGTTGGGGATCGTCCTGTGGTTTACCGGATTCATCACCATCGGCGGGGAATGGTTCCTGATGTGGCAATCGAAAGTGTGGAACGGGCAGCAGGCGGCGTTTCGGCTGGTTGTAATCCTCGGTGTCGTCCTGCTGTACCTCATTCAGCCCGACGCGCCGGGAGATGCCTGACCCGGGGCTCGGGTCGACCGCCGACCAGAATCGGGCGGATCAGGGAAACCATGCCGTACGGACTCGGACTGCAGAGGAGCATCGCAAGGCGACCGGAATGATCGTGTGCGTGGCCATAGCGTTCAGGCAGGCTCGTCCTACAATTTCGTTAGGCGACGCACGCAGACCGCAGGCGACAAGACCGAGTACACCCCACTGGAAATGTGACCATGCAGATCACCCTGTTCACCGGTGCCGGAGCGTCGCGGGCGATTGGCTATCCGTTGACGCGCCAGCTTTTACCCAGGGTGCGCACGGACCTCAGGGACGGGACCTTGTTCCGTGGCATGAGCAGCCGGCAGAAGGAGAAAAAAGAACGCGTCGAGCTGGAGAAGTACCTTTCGCGCCTTCTGCTGGGATTCGAGACTGTGGAGGACGCTGAGCTGCCGCTGATCACCGACGTCTTCTCCATGGTGGAGTACGCGCTGGTCACGGGCGAGGCGCTACCCATCGGCGGCGAGGAGCGATTGCGCCGCTGCCGCGACCTCCTCAAGCAGGCGATCACCGATGTGATCCTCGGTGACTACCTGGCTAAATGGGAGGATGGGAATCCGGACCACACGCGCGAGAAGGTCGTCCTCAAGAAACTGGTCGACTGGATCGACCGGAAGAAGAGAATGGTGGGCCTGGTGACCACGAACTACGATATAGGGATCGACCACGAGCTCTATAAGCGCCACGGCCGAGCACGTGCCGGAAAGGAAGATGTCTATCGGATCGTCGATCTGGGATTCGACTGGCGCCATGTCGGGAAGCAGGATGTCTGCACACGGCCCAGAGATCCGCAGGTCCGGGTCTACAAACTTCACGGATCGCTCGACACGCTGGTTTGCCGTGCATGCGGCTATGTGTATTTCAACCCCCAGGGTTCGATCGTCCACCAGGCCTTTCGTGAAGCGCTGGACGACGACAACACGTGCATATGCCGCGACGACCTGCGGTTGGAGCTGCACATCGTTTCGCCTTCTCTGGTTCGTGATATCAGGGACGCGAACCTGCTCGGCGTCTGGCGCAGCGCGCTCGAATGGATGCGCACGTCTGACCGCTGGATCATCGTGGGATACTCGCTGCCGCCTGAGGACCTGGCGGTGCGGTCCCTCCTATTGCGAGCTTATCATGGAGCGTCCTCCAAACCCGAGATTACCGTCGTGCAGAACGGTAACCAAGAGCAAGCGCGATACCGCGTGCTCTTTCCGGATTGCCGCTATGAGACCAACGGCCTGGAAGGGTTCCTCGACGGTGCGGCCCAAGCGCTTTAGGGCGTCCCCCAACGAGGCGCCGCCTCTGGCAAGCGCCGGCCGCGCTGACGGGTGGGCGCCCGCGCCATAAGGCGAAGCCGGAGGGCGTTGACTGCGGTGGACGAGATACACATTATGTCGATGCACTTCCAGCGGGATGAACGTACGAGGAGCGCCTACCTATAGGCTCACAGACTCGACGCCGTCGACCCCGCGAATGCGTTCGACGGTCCGACCTTGACGCACTAAGATGACGGCCGCATCCACGGGGAACATCGGTTTGGGACGCGAGGAAGCCTGCGCCGAGGTCCTATTCACGCTTGCGTAAATGCCTAACCACCCCGTCACGCTTCGCGCGCCACCCCTCCTCGGGCAGGAGGGGAAAAGACATCTCTCCTCCTCTCACGCGGAGGGGTCGGCCGACTGCCGGGGGTGGTGTGGCTCGTGTTAGGCAATTTCGCGAGGCTCAATAAACCGGCGTCATCCAACAGGTCCGTCACTGTGCGCATCGATGCAGCCGTTTTGGAGGGGTTCGAGGCGCAAGGGTGCCGACGATCAAACCAGGAACGAGCGCTGTCGTCCGGGCGCCCAAGGCTGCAGCGCTCTGACCCGTTGCTGGAAAGGCCGAAGCGCAGGGTTCTCGACAAGGTCGTGGAGCGCCTGGACGCGCGCCGACCGTGATCGAGCAAGCCTCGGGACGCGGTCTCGATCGCTGTGTCGTGCTTGCCATTCTGCTGCAAAGGCTGTGAAATCGCGATCAGCAGACAGGAACACTGGGTGCGCCGTGGCTCAGCGTACTTTGCCCTCGAACGAGAGCCATACAACAGGGAGGAGGTAATCGTGTCGCGGCCAGCCTTGGGAAGCTCCGGGACCAGTCGGCGTGTTCCGCTGCAAGGGTTCGTGGGGCAGCGCGCGTGGAAGTCGCTGCTTGGAGGCGGTTTGCTGCTCATCGACGCACAGGTGAGCGGAGGCGACGAGATGCAGCCCAGTTTCAAGATCGATGACTCCTCGTTCAAATGCATCCGGGAGATGACGCCGGTTCGCCACTTCTACGTCGACAACCTGCTCGGCAACGTTGCGGCGACCGTCGCCGTCGCCGAGGAGGGGAAAGGCGACTACCCGGAGGGCTCGGTTCTGCAGCTCATGCCGAACGAGGTCATGATCAAGCATCAGAAGGGCTTCAACCCGGTAACACGCGACTGGGAGTTCTTCTTCATCGATGTCTCGCCGGAGGGTTCCAAGATCTACAGGCGTGGCTTCGTGGAAGTCAACAACCGGCTCGGGATGAACTGCTTCGCATGCCATGTCGAGGCACGACCTGAATTCGATTTCGTATGCGAGCAAGACCACGGCTGCGACCCGATCCCCGTGGCCGGACGAGAGCTGGAAGGGTTGGTGGGGCGACGAGCCGCCGTATCACACGCCGGTCTTCGTGCTGACGCATCACCCGCGGGCACCGCTCAGGATGGCAGGGGGTACGGAGTCCCGGTTCGTCACCGATGGCATTCACACCGCTTTGGAGCAGGCGACCGCTGCGGCGGGCGGGCGCGACGTTCGCCTCGGCGGCGGCGTATCCACGATTCGCCAGTATCTACGCGCCGCGCTGATCGACGAGTTGCACCTCGCCATTCGGCCTGCGTTGCTCGGTTCGGCGGGAAATCTCTTCCGGGACATCGATCTGCCCGCCTTGGGCTATGAATGCGCAAGGTCTGTTCAGGGCGAGCGTGCGACTCACGTGTTCCTGCGCAAGAGGCCTTAGGTCGGTCGGCAGCGATGATGACGATGCTCAGTCGCACGGAACGCGCGGACACCGTTGCTTCTCGCGCCTGTCACCCGGCCGCTGACTTCGAAGCGTGGAGCGACCGGAAGCCACGCCGGGAGAAGTGAGTGTGAGCGAAGAGCTTTCCAGGGCCGCGCGTCGTGTGCAGCAGGCACTCGCCGCTGCCGGCATCTCATCTCGGATCCACGAGCTGCCCGACTCTACGCGCACTGCGGCCGACGCGGCGGCCGCCATTGGATGCCGCGTGGAACAGATCGCCAAGTCGCTGGTCTTCCGTTGCATGCCTTCGAGTCAGCCTGTGCTGGTGATCGCCAGCGGCACCAACAGAGTCGACGAACGCCTGGTGGCGGCGCACCTGAACGGCGACATTTCCAAAGCGGACGCCGACTTCGTCCGTGCGGCCACTGGATTCGCGATTGGCGGCGTGCCGCCGCTTGGACACATGTCGCCGTTGCGCACGCTGATCGATGTGGACCTTCTCAAGTTCGACGTCGTCTGGGCTGCGGCGGGCACCCCCAACTCGGTGTTCTCGATCGATCCTCAGTCGCTGATCCAAGCCACGGATGGCGATGTTGTTGCGATTGCGAAGCCCAAGGCGCTAGGCGTGTGACAGCTCGTCCGAGCGGCGGTGATGAACGTTCCCGGTTCATCGTTACTGCGCATTGCCGAGCGCGAGGCGTTGCGATCGGTCACATTCTTCCCCAAGGGCGCGGGCAACTGGGAGCAGATGTCCCACGGAGAGGAGGATGATTTCTTCCTCGTCTTTGCCCTCAGCTCGAGATCCAGGAAAGGGTTCTCGCCTGCGCTGCCCGACTACAAGCGAGTTGTCGGAACGCACAACAAGTGCCCCTGAGGCGGCCTCCCAGCAGCGCGCCGTCGTCGTCGTTCGCTTCCCTGCCGGCTTCGTCTCTCGCCGCTCGCGACGCGCGTGGCGGATTCGTATGCGATCTGTAAGCCCGTATCGGCTAGCTTTGCAATGCTGCCAGCTATCCTGAGGGGTCCGGCAGGGGCTTTGCCTGTTGCGGTGCGCTCTGGGAGGTATTCCATCGGGCTCCGTGGGAGATGACGTTTGCGGGCCAGCACGCGTACCGCGAAGGAAACACTCGTCCGACCGCGCAACGAGTCGGACTCACATCCAAAACTGACTGCTCGAGGCCGTAGGCGAGGGAATGATCGACGACGCGCTACGGACTTCGGGCCAGGAAAGGGGCCTTACATGAGAACTGCTTCGGTGGCGATCGCGATAGCGGCTTCCGTTCTCACCCTCGCTGCTTGCGGGGGTGGCAAGACATTGAAACCCGCGGATCAAGCCGGGATCGGCTCGGTCTCCGTTGCCGCCACGGTAAAGGTGGTGGATCAGCCGACGGTGGTCGGTTCGGAGGCGGGTCTGTCCGCGCTCTTTGGGGCGGCTGGAGCAGCAGCCACCGCGGAATCACAGAAAAGCGCGGGGAAGAGCTTCGCCGACTATCTGGCGGCTTCGGGCATCGATGTCGGAGACATCGTTCGCCAGCAGTTCACGGACAAGCTTCGCAGCGATCCGATCTACGGCCCGCGGCTTTCCGCTGACGGCAGCTACCACTTCGTGCTGGAAGTGCGCTCGTACGGGATCAACAAGACCACGATGGTGTCGTCGGAATGGGGACCGAACCTGGGCGTCTATTACAAGCTGGTGTCTCCCGACGGCAAGGTGTTGGCCGACGACTTCGCCACCACATGGTTCAGCGACGTGCCGAAGTTCACGATGGAGGAGATCAAGGCGAACCCGCAGGTGCTCAAACGGGCGTTCGAAACGGCGGCGGCGATCGTGTCGGCCAAGCTTCTGAAGACTTAGCCCGGTCCCGATGCCCGGCGACGCGATGCAGCTGCCACATGGCATGGCCGCCTGCGGGGTCAGGTAGCTCCTCGCGCCGGTCGGCGTGGTACGACCACGCCAGGGGTAGGGCGGTGATCTGCTCCCGAACAGCGCGATAGATCGCGGATCCGCGCGTCGAGCAAAGAGAACGACAGGCTGGGACCGAGCCATGACGGGCGGTTGGATCCTGTACGCCTTGGCAGCACTGTGCCTCGTGCTGGGATCTGTCGCGCCGCTCGCACAGAAGACCTCGTCGACACCAGGACCGATGAGGCGACGGAGGTCGAGCTGCCACTGGTCGGCAAGCGCAAGATCGACTATCCTGCGCTCGCGCGGATGCACGCCGAGCGAAGGACGACGACAGGCTGGGACCGAGCTATGACGAACGGTTGGATCATGTATGCCTTGGCAGCACTCTGCCTCGTTTTGGGATTTGTCGCCTTGCTCGCGCAGAAGACCTACGTCGACACCAAGACCAATCAGCCGACGGAGGTCGAGCTGCCGCTGGTCGGCAAGCTCAAGACCAACTATCCGGCGCTCGTCTTCGTTGCGGTCGGAGCCTTCCTGGCGGCCTTCACGTGGTCCAAGCCGAGAGACCTCGGCGAGGAGCAATGGACCATCACCGGCTCGCTGCGCCAGCCGGCCGGCGCAACGATCAAATGGGAAGAGGGCGCGCTGGTCTTGCTGCCTAAAGCTTTCGACGTCGCTTTGGCCTCCAATGGCACGTTCCAGATCGCGGGCTCGATCCCGAAGGGGGAGAAGTTCGAGGATGTCATCACGTCGATCCTGTACACCAACGGGAAGGTGAGTGGCCAGATCAACGTGGCGGAGGAGTACAAGAAGTTCCAGGCGCATCAGCCCTCTCTGGTCAAGAGCGCCGGGGCGAGGCTTCGGGATTACGCGCCGGTGACACTCACGGTCTACGAGTAGATGGCCATGTATCGACGCCTCGTTCTGACGTCGATCGCAGCGCTGCTGTATTCCGGCGCCTGTCAGGCCGATCCGTTCCAGTTCGTGGACGACAAGACCGGTGCGGTTGCGGCCTACGTTCCCGTCAACGTCGACGGCCAGTTCGTCGGGTTCACCGACATGTACGGCAGGATTGAAATATCGACGCAACAACCTGGCGTGCATACTTGCACGGTTCGCTTCCTGAACCGTGTGATCCAGCTGCAGTTGAACATCAGCAGAACACAGAAGAAGCTCACCGTCGTCCGTTTGGCGGGATAGTCGCCGTCTCTCGGGCGAGCATCCAGCGCGTTCGGTACCCGGCACGACATCCCTCTACCACCCGGGCGCTGCCGGGTTCGATACGGCTCCGGCGCCACTATGCCTACGGTCTACGCGACGGGCCGTGGAGCGAACGTTCCCACCGGTGCCCAACAGCGCCGCCGCGATTCGACGATCGACCGCTCGATCGCCACGACGGCGGTTGGGTCGATGGTGGATGCGCAGTGGTCAGCAAGCAGCAGAGCACCCATCGGGAACCGACCTCTTGCGCAAGCGATCGAAAGGTGAGTTAACATTAGTTGATAAACAAGAAAGGTACGTTAACAATCATTTAACGATAACAAGCGGTTGCGCTAGCCAGTCCGTTCCCGGCCAGCCGGCCGTTGCTCCGACCTCAGGTGACCAGCCCAAGGAGACCGCGATGGGAGAAATGATCATTCCAGGGACATACATCGATGTGCGCGCGGAGGGTCTCATCTCTGCCGGCGGCGTCGCAACAGGCATCGTTGGGGTAATCGGCACCGCGAGCTCGGGGCCGGTGGGGGTTCCAGTTACCCTTTCCGGCTACTCGGATGCGCGGCAGACCTTCGGTCTTCCCGACGACTTCTCCGTGCCCACCGATGGCGCGAATCCCCTGACGCTCACACGGGCGCTGCAGTTCGCTTACGCCAACGGCGCCACGACGGTGGTTGCGGTGCGCGTTGCCAGCCCGCGCGCGGCCTCGGCGACTTTTGCCATCAAGGATTCCGACGGCAACACGGTCGCGACCTTGACCGCGGCCACACCCGGCACCTGGGGCAATGACATCCAGATCTCGGTGGACGACGCGAAGACTCCCGCCCGCATCGTGGGAGAGAAGCAAACCTCCGGCTTCTCCGCGCTTGCGTATTTCAGGGTGCTGCCCAATCCGCAGAACCGCATCCAGGTGGTGCGCGGCGACACGCGCCGGGTCGACACGTTCGACATCGTCTACAAGTTCGTCGTCACCGGCGAGACCGTGGCGAAGAACTCCGGCGGGAGCTTTCAGCTCGCCAACCCCACGGTGGCCCAAGTGGCCTCGATCAATTCCATCGTCGTGCTGGACAGCGCCGGCAATCCGGTCCGCGCGTACGGCGCCGATCCGCCCGCGGGCGTGACCGTTGGCACGATCATCTACGACGCCGCCACCACGCCGGCGCTGAACGAGGTCCGCATCAATCCCACGACGAGCGAGCTTGCTTTCGAGGCGACGCAGGTCCCGGCGGCGGGCCAGAGCGTCGTCGCCACCTACGCCGTGGATCATGCCGATCCCGGCCCGGGCCAGGTCCTGATCACGGTGTGGACGGGGCACCTCGATTTCCACACCGGCGAGGCTCCGCGCGCGGTGGCCGGCGATGTCCTCACTGCGAACTACCTCGTGGAAGCCGCCGACAGCGTCCAGGTGACGCTGACCTGGGGCACGGTGAAGGAGTCGTACGTCGTCCCCGACGGGAAGACCCTGGCCAACATGGCCGCGGGTTCGAGCCTCGTCACCGTCGCCGCCGATGCGACTCACGGGGGCGAGAAGCCCGCCACCGGCGTCACCGGCTACTTCGGCACCGGCAGCAACGTGGGAGGCGCCGACGGCGCCGACGCCGGTGAGGACGAATACACCGCCGGGCTGGACGCCATCTCCAACATGCTCGTGAACATCGTCGTCCTGGCGGGACAAGATTCCAAGAACATGGGCTCGGTGCTCGTGGGACACCTCAATGTCACCGCCGATACCGACCTCGAGCGCATCGGGGTGATCGGCGCACCCGGCGCCAAGATCGCGGACTTCCTCGGGCACAATCTGGCGGAAGACCGCGTGGTGCTGGTAGCGCCCGGGATCCAGAATGCCGACGGCACCACGCTCCCGCCCGCGTACACCGCCGCGGCGGTTGCGGGGTATATCGCCTCGGTAGCGGTGCAGACGAGCCTCACCAACAAGGCGATCAACGTGCCCGGCATCACCGTGACGGCCAACCGCGGCGAGCAGGAGCAGTTGATCGAGCGCAACGTGCTGACGATCATCTCCAAGGAGGGGCTGCGGGTGTTGAAGGGGGTCACCACCGAAGGCGTGGGCGAGCCCTTCTCGGCGATCCCGACGCGGCGGATCGTCGACTACGCGAAGTACGGCGTGCGCTCGGCCGCGAACCCCTACATCGGCCGGCTCAACAACTCGCGGGTGCGCGCGGCGCTCAAGGCGACGCTGGATGCGTTCTTGACCGGAATGGTGCAGGACGAGGCGCTCACGGGCTACATGCTGGACGTGTCCGCGACGCGCGCCCAGGAGATCGCCGGACAGGTGAGCGTGGTGATGACGCTCCAGCCGACCTTCAGCATCGACTTCATCCGCGTCGTCATGACGCTGCAGTAAGACAGGAGACCCAACCATGCCTAACGATGTCTTGCGCGCCATCGACGCGGTCCTGGTGCTCGGCGTCGAAGACACCTCCAGCCCCGAAGGCAAAGCCGCCGACGCGCTGGTTTCCCAATACGACCTCTCCAACGTCGTGGGCAAGCTGACCAACGTCTCGATCAACGTGACGAGCGACGTGCAGCCGTTCTACGAGATCGGCCAGCGCTATCCCACGTACCTGCGGCCCGGCATCCTGAAGGTGTCGGGGTCGGCCGAGCGGGCACATGTGAACGGCGCGCTGCTGCGGTTGCTGCTGGGCGACGGGGCCGTGAGCCCGCCTTCGGGTCCGACCTTCGTGCAGCCGTCGTTCAACCTGGTCTCCACGTTGAAGGACCCGGCCCAGCCGACGCAGTCGACCAAGGTCACGGTGTTCGGCGTGAAGTTCGACAGCTGGACCTACACGATTCCGAGCGACACGTTCGTGATGGAGGCGGTCACGTTCAAGGCGATGCGTCTGGCCTACGAGGAGACCTGATCTCCGCGTAGGTCCCCACCAATAACAAGCTGGGGGACCCATGCAGGCAGTCGGAGACCAAGGCGTGGACCGCGGCGCCGCGCCTACTGCACGCAAAGACAACGCGATCCTGACGGCGCAGGAGCTTCTCGCGGGAAGCCTTCTGACGCACGAGGTCGCGGTGCCGGCCTCGGTGCTGCGCCCCGGTGCGGACGCCGGGGAGGTGAGCACGGGCCGCGTGCGGCTGCGTCCGCTCAAGGTAGCCACGCTCGCGCTCATCTCCAAGGCATCGCGGGAGGATCCCTCTCTCGTGCCTCTTCTGATGATCAAGGAGTCGCTCGCCGAGCCGACGCTCGCGCTGGAGCAGATCCGGCAGATGCACGCCGGCCTCGTGCACTTCCTGGTTGCGGCCATCAACCGCATCTCGGGACTCGATTCGGGCGAGGGCGCGGCACGCAGCGCGTCGAGCTCGGCGATCGGGGAGGCGCACGTGCAGCTCGCGCGGCATTTCGGATGGACGCCCGCGCAAGTGGCGGAGCTGACTCCGGGCCAGGTGGCCGTGTATCTGGCGGGGATCGAGCGCCTGCTCGCACTGGACGCGGAGCGGAGGCCGCCGCGATGAACCTGTCATGGGAGCAGGAAGCCGATAAGGCGGTGCGGATGGCGCAGGCGCTGTTCGAGCTCTCCGACCTCGCCTGGCTCGACGCCGGGCGCGCACTCGAGTTCGTGGACCCCTCGCGCGCCATGGAGGGCGTGCTGCTCGAGTTGCTGGAGCGCGCTGCCGAGCCGAGCACGGAGCCCGCGCTCGCCTTGCTACCCCGTCTCGAAGCACGCGCCCCGATTGCAGCGCCCGCGGCTCTGGCGGCGAACTCGAGTGTGCACGATGCGGCATCGGATGACGTCGAGACATCGAAGTCCGCTCCCATGGCAGCGCCTCGGACCTTCAGTCTCTTGGCGAGGCAGGTGCGGAACGAGCGAAGCGGGGAGCCGGGTGCTGGCGAGAACATCGCTTCCGTTCCCGAGCGCGAGCGCGACGCCGGTGCTGCGCGGTACGACGTTTCCACGGAACCGACGCCCGCACGGGATGAGCGGCGCTCACGCACAGCGGAGCCGGACGTGGTGCCTGTACCGAGAGAGGATGCCAGCGACCCGCGGGTCATGCGCATGTCATCGCGTGCAGTCCACCCACCTCGCAGTCGAGGCGAGATCGGTTTCGGTGGGGTCGGCACCGCTGCGGGAAGATCCTGGAAGACGGCCGAGGAAGCGCGGGTCCCCGCGACACAGCTCCGGGAGGCGCCGGCTGCGGGAGGCGTGCGCCAGGTGAGCACGCTCCCCGAGCTGCAAGCCCTGTTCCGCTCCCTCGTGGCCGAGGACCAGGCACGCGACGATCCTTCCTCGTCCGCGAGACCGCAGGCGCCCGAGCGCCGCTCTCCCCCGCCTCCGCCCACCCCGCTGTCATACGATCCGGGGCCGGCGACCCAGGTGGACCTCCATTCAGGCTGGCCGCGGCCGGCCGGCAAGGACGCGCCGGTTGCGCTGAGCGCGCAGCTGCCCGTTCCAACCGGGCCGCAGCCTGCACTCGCGCCGCTGGACCCGCTTCGCGAAGAGATCCTGCTCGACCGCCTGCTGGACCGCTTCGAAGAGCGTTTGCGCGAGCAGGCGATGCGGCATCTGGGGTTCACGGGAGGGCTGACCTAGGATGGCTCTGGAGCTTGCAGGCGTGGTCCTGGACAAGCTGGTGAGCATCGAGGCCAGCGAGGCGGCGCGCTTCGTCCGACATCCGGTGCCGGGCTTGAGCGGTGAGTACGTGCAAGACCTCGGGCGCCCCAGCGTTCGGATCCGCGTGCGCGGCATCTTCTACGGCGACGACGCGGCGGATCGTCTCAAGGATCTGCGCGGCCACCTGCTCGACCGCACGCCCGTGGACTTCCTGTGCGAGCTGACCGGGCAGGGCTATTTCTCGCAGGTCGTGGTGGACGATCTCCACGTGGCCGAGCGCGCGGGACGCCCGGACGAGTTCGACTTCGAGTGCGTGGTCACGGAGTATGTCCCGCCTCCTCCTCCGCCCGCCACCAGTCCGCTGGGCGATCTGGACGCCGGGATCCTCGACGAGGCGGCCTCGCTGATGGACGACGCGCAGAACGCGCTCTCGCAGGTCGCAGGTCTGGCGAGCCTGCTCTCCGGCGCCGCGGACTTCGGCAATCCCACCACGCGCCTGCCTTCCATGCTGGATGCATTCACCGGCGCGGCCGGCGGTGCAAGCTCGACGCTGTCCGGAATTGGGAGTCTGCTGTGACGAGCGCTACCGCCAGCCTGCCCGATCTGCACGGGGCGACGAACGCGAGCCAGAACGCGCAGTCCGGGCTGTCCGGGTTCTTGAGCGTCGCGGGGTCGCTCGCGAGCGGTTCTCCGGACTCGCCGTTGCGCGGCATCACGCAGGCACTGGGCGGATTGGACGGAGTCCTCCAGATCGACGTGAGCGGGCTGTCGCAACGGCTGCCGCAGGCGCTGACCACGATTCAAAATGCGTTGCCCTCGGACGCGCTGCGCTTCGTGGAGGAGATCGAAGGCAGCTACCAGCAGGTGAGCGGCTTCCTCTCGAACAGCGAGCTGGTGAAGCAGATCCACCCCGGCTCGAGCCTGGAGCAGACCGCGCTCGCGTTGGTCGACGATGTGCTCAGCCTGTTCCAGACGCGGTTGGGCACGCTGGGATCGTCCGTCTTCGACGCGCAGACGCTCGACAAGGTGAAGACGGCTCTCGCCACGATCGAGGACCTCGCCTCGAAGCAGACCGTTCCGGCCGACGAGCTGCTGGAATTCCTGTCCCAAAACCTGCTCGGCGTGGCCTCCACTCTGCTGGACGACGCCAACACCCATCTCACTTCCGCGCTCGCGCTGCTGGACCCGTTCTCGGGCGCATCGCTGGATGCCCGCATCGCCGCCGCGCGCGACGCGGTCACCACGGCCTTCCAGAATCTGGCCAGCGCGCTGCGCACGTTCGACCCCACCGATCTGCAGGCGTACACAACGCTCCAGTCGCT
>Ga0335077_10007774_pt1 | contig 13273 bp, 13 predicted proteins | sample Lox_Sample_31_FD_207151 | JGI IMG/M metagenome (GOLD analysis project Ga0335077, IMG submission 207151) | Soil microbial communities from Loxahatchee National Wildlife Refuge, Florida, United States - Lox_Sample_3.1 | ecosystem: Environmental > Terrestrial > Soil > Wetlands | place: USA... | reverse complement strand
CGGGGGCTATCTCGCGCGTGCTGCCGACGCAGCCCCCGGAAACACGGTCATGTGGAGAGGCCTCTCCCGCTTGACCGACATCGAGTTGGGCTTTGCGCTTGGAGCTAAACTTGTGGGTAATTGAAAGAAACGGCGTTCGCTTACGTTCTTGCGGCAATCGCGGTTCTCGGGTTGGTAGGGCTGCGTATGGTCTGGGGCCGCATGGAAGAGTACAACAGGCAGGGGTGGCAAGACGAGCCGAAGGATACAGCGCAGAACGAGAGGGAAGTTATATGTGGCGCTGGCCTTGCGGGCTTTATTGTTTGTTCTTCGGGGCCGCGATCCTGATGAACTATCGGCGTGGCCATTAGCTTGGCATCCATTCTAAATTCCAAATGTTATTGAAGTTATAATATTATAGAGATATTATCACTGCGTGACTGGGTGCAGGACCAGAACGGCGACTACCTTCTGCTTCCTCGTAACATTCCTTGTGCTCTGGGCGACGCAAGGGCTCTGTGCAAAGAAGAAGCCGCCCCTGCACCCAGTCAACCTCAACACGGCAACGGCCGCCGAGTTGCAGCTAGTGCCCGGGATCGGGCCGGCCACCGCCGATAAGATTCTCCAGGCGCGCAAATCCTACGGATCGTTCAAGAGCGTAGATGACCTGCAGGCCATCAAAGGCCTGGGGCCAAAGAAGCTCGAGAAAATGCGGAAGTATCTTACGGTCAGCAAGCCTGCGGCACCCGCCAAGCAATCCGCGCACGCGACGCCGAGCGCCAAACCTGCAACCTCCGGGAGGCCTGCTGGTCCTAAACCGGCACCATCGCAAGCGCCGCCTGCGAGCACCACCAGCGAAGACGAAGAGCGGTAGCCGCAGGCCGCGAGTATCTCTGCGATTACAACTGTTGATGGGTTGGTTTGGGAGCACTCAGATTGAGCGGCACCTGGTCGGCAATGCGGATGCCGTAGCCTTCGAGGGCCACAACTTTCTTGGGATGGTTGGTGACCACGCGAATGTCCTTGAGGCCCAGGTCGATCAGAATTTGCGCGCCGATGCCGCTTTCGTGCTGCACCATGCGCTGGCGGGCCACTTCGCGGTCCAGCTGTCCACGCTTGTGAAAATGAATTTTCGGCAGCGTCCCCGGCGCTTCCGGATTGTCGATGGTGAACCCGCGGCCGGTGTGATGCAAGTACAGAAACACGCCGCGGTCTTCCCTGGCAATCAGCTCGAGCGACTTCTCCACGAGTTGCGGGCAGTCGCAGGTTGTGGAGCCAAAGACGTCGCCGGTCAGGCAATGAGAGTGCACGCGGACGAGCGGGGGAGTGGTTCCCGCGAGTTCACCGCGGATCAAAGCGATGTGCTGGTCCTGGTCGACGTCGCTCGAATAAGCAATCATCCGGAATTCGCCGAATCGCGTGGGCAGCGCCGCTTCGGCCATGCGCCGAACATAGCGCTCGTGCTGCATGCGATAGCGGATCAGGTCCGCCACGGTGAGCATTTTCAGGCTGTGCTCACTGCAGAACTCGATCAGTTGCGGCACGCGAGACATGCTGCCGTCTTCATTCATGATTTCGCAGATCACGCCGGAAGGATTGAGCCCGGCAATGCGCGCCAGGTCGACGCTGGCTTCGGTTTGCCCCGCGCGGACGAGCACCCCTCCATTTCGCGCGCGAAGAGGGAACATGTGGCCGGGCCGCGCCAGATCATGGGGGCGCGTCTTGGGATCAATCGCGGTCAGGATGGTGATGGCACGGTCACTGGCGCTGATGCCGGTGGTGACGCCAACCTTGGCGTCAATGGCTTCGCAGAAAGCGGTGCCGTGAACGGAGGTATTGATCGGCGACATCAGCGGAAGATTCAGTTCGTCGCAACGTTGCTCGGTGAGCGCCAGGCAAATCAGCCCGCGGCCATACTTGGCCATGAAATTGATGGCATCCGGAGTAATTTTTTCGGCGGCCAGTGTCAGGTCGCCTTCGTTTTCGCGGTCCTCATCGTCGACCAGGACGATCATGCGCCCCTGGCGGATTTCTTCTACGGCTGCTTCCACTGTGCAGAATGGGCTGGATCCCGACACGAACGCGGCTCCTTTGCGATTTCCCTAGTATACGCGGAACCGCGGGTGACTCAATCGGTGGGGGAATGCTGCGTCACAGTCTGGCCATCAGCCATGATGGCGGAATTTGCCAACGGAGTGGCCTGCACCGGCATTCCGGCCCAGCAATTCATGATTCCCATCACTTCGTGGACCACCTGGTTCATACTGGCCGAATACATCCACCAACGATCGGGCTGGAAGGAATCATCGGAAACAGCATGAACGATAGCCTGCCCGCGCGAAGAATAATACTTATTCCAGAGCAAGTGAACGCGGCGTGTGTGGGATTTATTGGTGACGATAATCAGCTTTCCTCTGCCGCGGCTTTGCAACGCTTCGCTGATCGCGTCAAGCTCGTTATCGGTGTTCACAATTGGCGTATCCAGAATGTGAATCGCCTTCGCGGGAACGCCGACGCGACGCAACACGCGTGTGTTGACATCATCCTCGCTGGGGTAATGAATGCCGAGGTCGGCCAAGGCGTCAACTCGGGTGCCGGGATGAGTTAGCCAGATCTCTTTCGCGTAGCCGTCAGCATAGAGCTGCGCCGCTTCGAGCGCGCGCTCAGGAGGGTTGCCGCTGAGAACGACGATGGCGGTAGCCGGCTGGAGCGCATCTTCGTGAATCAGCCAGCTTCCTACGCCGAACACACAGCCTGTTGCTGTCGTAATCCCTAAAAGGACGGTGACGACCACCGTCCAAAACAAAACACGCTTTCGCGATCTCTCAGGTTTTTCGATCGTGGAATCCATCGTGACATCGATCTTTCCTAGGGCGGTCTCTTCCATCCCATCTCAATAAGCTGGTCGGTTATGAAGGAGCAGGTGGGTTGCCAAAACGGACACATGGCGTCGAAACCTACGCTATCTCTTCGTGACCCCTTTCTTCCCTTGTATCAATCAGTTCTGGGTGGCCGCCGGTTCCGCGCGAATTGCGAGCGGGTTGTGGATGGTTCTAGAACAATGTAATTCCGACTCTAAGGATGAAAAACAGGGTCCCGGAAGAGTCTGAAAAAAATGGAGTTGCGATCAAACAGTCGAGTTTTCCACATTCCTAAAGGGTCAATGGAGCCGCACCGAGATTGGCCTTAGGAGAGTAACGGCACTAGGAAATGATAGATTCCAGAACCTAGCAGGGCCGCCCCCGGAATTGTTAGGACCCACGCCCAGACGATGCGGCGCGTCACGCCCCAGCGCACAGCCGTGAGTCGGCGGGCGGCTCCCACACCGACAATCGCGCCGGTGATGGTGTGCGTGGTGCTGACGGGAATGCCGAATTGCGCGGTGCCGAATAGCGTGAGTGCGCCGGCAGTCTCGGCGGAGAATCCGCCGAACGGAGTGAGCTTGGTGATTCGCTGGCCCATAGTCTTGATGATGCGCCAACCGCCGGCCATGGTGCCGCCGCCCATCGCCAGGTGGCAGCAGATTATCACCCAGTACGGAACCTCGTAGCGCTTCATCAAGCCGCCCGCAACCATCGCCGCGGTAATGATACCCATGCCCTTCTGTGCGTCGTTGGTGCCGTGCCCCAGACTGTATCCCGCCGCGGAAACCAGTTGCAGCCGGCGGAACCACCGGTCGACTTTCTGCGGCCGTTGATTCCTCACAATCCAAGTGGTGATGATGCTGACGAGCCACCCAACTACCATCCCGATCACAGGCGACAGGAAGATGAACAGTACCGGCTTGGTCCAACCGCTCAGTATCAGAGTCTTAAATCCTGCGTGAGCCACAGCCGCGCCTCCGTAGCCGCCCATGAGCGCGTGCGAGGAACTGGTGGGGAGCCCGAGGGTCAGCGTGATGAGGTTCCAGATGATGGCACCCAGCAGTCCAGCAAGCAGGACCTTTTCGTTGACCAGCTCGATGTGCACCATGCCCTTGCCGATGGTTTTGGCGACGGCGGTGCCGAATACGAAAGCCGCGATAAAGTTCCAGAAGGCGGCCCAGAGCACAGCGCGAAAGGGTGTCAGCACGCGGGTCGATACCACCGTAGCAATGGAATTAGCGGCGTCGTGCCAGCCGTTCGAGAACTCGAAGGCCAGGGTCAGAAAGATCGTAAGGAGTACGAGGTAGTAGCTGCTCACGGGCTCAGGCGTTCTTCAGAATCACGCTCTCGATGACGTTGGAAACGTCTTCGCACTTATCGACAGCGGTCTCAATGACTTCGAAAATCTCTTTCCACTTGATGATTTCAACGGGATTCTTCTCCTCTTCGAATAAGCGGGCGATCAGAATGCGGCAGATGCGATCGCTCTCATTCTCAAGGCGATTGATTTCGATGACCCGGTGCAACGCTTTGTCGGGCGACTCCATGGCGTGAATGGCTTCTTTCAATTCGACGGTTGCCGCGGAGAGCACCCTGACCAGTTCCAGGCTGCCCGGGCGAACGTCAGTGACGCGATAGAGGACGAAGCGGCTGGCGGCCGCGTCAATCAGATCGATGACGTCGTCCATGGTGCTGCACAGTTCGTGAATGTCCTCGCGGTCAAACGGCGTGATGAAAGTCTGATTCAGCTTGCGGAAGATATGATGGGTGATTTCGTCGCCGTTATGCTCGATCGCCTTGATGCTCTGAACCTGCTCGGGAACGCCAGTGTAATGCTCCAGCATCTCGACGAACGACCTGGCGCCCGTGACGATATTTTCGGCTTGGCGCTGGAAGAGGACAAAGAAATCCCCGTCATGCGGCATGAACCGCTGTAGAAATCCGGGCATGGTGCGATGCTCCCCCCTGAGGAGCAAGGTCTGACCAGTACCTTGGCAGTCTATCGAAGACTGAAACAGCAGACAAGGAAGGGGGTCACAAGAACAAGGAGGTGAGCGCGAGCCACGGCGCATTCGAGGAATAACGAAGATTTGCTTGACACCGTCATTAGTAAGCTGTACCTTACCGTTAGTGAACACTTACCTATGCCACGGCCTCTCCGCGCTCGGCGACCCCACCCGCCTGGCCATTTTTGAGATGATCGGGGCGCATCCGCGTGCCGTGCACGAACTGGCGGCGGGACTTCCCGTGTCGCGGCCCGCGGTTTCTCAGCACTTGCGGGTGCTGAAACAGGCTCGCCTGGTGCGCGACCGCCGCGAAGGAACGCGCCGGATCTACGAATTGAATCCCGAGGGGCTCGCGCTTCTGCGCGACCACTTCGCCGAGCTGTGGGACCAGGCTCTCGATTCGTTCAAAAGACTTGCCGAGGAACAACACCAAACGGAGAAGCAGCATGAAGCCCGACGTCGCTCCCGAAAGCGCGGTAAGAAAAACGATGCACCTCAAGGTTCCGATTGAGAAAGCATTTCGCGTATTCACGGAGAGGATGGGCGAGTGGTGGCCAGCGTCGCATCACGTGGGGAGAACCCCGTTCAAGGACATCCTCATGGACAAGCGCGCGGGCGGGCGATGGTACGAGATCAACGTCGAGGGCGTGGAATGCACTTGGGGAACGGTGGTGGCCTGGGAACCTCCGCAGCGAGTTGTCTTGTCGTGGCACCTGCAACCGGATTGGTCGTTTAACGCGGACCTGGCACACGCCAGCGAAGTGGCACTGGAATTCATCGCCGAGGGCTCGGAAAGAACGCGTGTGGAGTTTGAGCACCGGCATTTGGATCGCCATGGAGAAGGCTGGCAGAAGATGAAGGAACAGGTCGGGGCGCAGGGTGGCTGGCCGATGATCCTGGCGCACTTCGAAGCGGAAGCGGCAAAGCCGGCCTAGTTCGCGGCTAGCGGTCGCACACATTTTGCGGCGTTGCGCGGTTCAAGCGATCGGTGGATTGAACCGTGCGGGCCGCGGAGGTGACACGTTGAAACGCATTTCCTGGTACGTCTTGTCGATGGTGGGGATTGTCATCGGGCTGGGGGCATTTGGGCATGGCTACTCGGTAACGAAGCTGCACCGGGCGATCGATCAGTTTCCGATGGATCCTGGTATGTACAAAACTTTGTTTCTGGTCTGGTACTTTGTCAGCGGCGCGATGGTCGTGTTTGGCGCGGCAATCGTGTGGTCAGCGATACGTTTGCGGGCCGGCGACGCGGGCGGACTATTTGTGGCTCGCCTCATTGGCGCTTTGTATCTGACTTTTGGGGTGTGCGCCGCACTGTATAAGCGTGGCGACAATTTCTGGTTGTTGTTTGTCGTATTGGGTGTATTGCTGCTGCTGTCTTGCTTTGTTTTGGGCAAAGAAGGCGAGAAGCCGGGGGATTTCGAGGTTCGGAAATGAGTACATCGTTCTTCTACAAGATCGCTTCGGTGCTGCTGGTGCTGTTTGCAGTCGGGCACACGCTGGGATTCCGGAAGGTGGATCCTCGGTGGGGAATTGACAGCATCGTGGCCTCGATGCAGACGGTGCAATTCAGCGTGAATGGCCTGCCGCGCACATATTGGGATTTCTACGTTGGCTTTGGTCTGTTTGTAACCGTGCTCCTGGTGTTTGCCGCGCTGGTGTGCTGGCAATTTGCGGGACTGAATCCGGCCGTGCTCAAAACGATGGCGATACTGACCTGGGCGCTAGCCGCTTGTTTTGTCGCGAACACCTATCTTTGCTGGCGATATTTCTTCACTGTGCCGCTGGTGTTTTCGATCGTGCTGGCAATTCTGCTGGGTCTGGCGGCCTGGCTTGCGGGACGGGCAACCTAAAAGTGAGAACCTGGCGGGCACGGGCAGCGTGCGCACTCTTGCCGCACGCTGCCGCTGCCCCGCCTTACAGCGAGCGGAGGAAGTTCAAGAGGTCCTGCTTCTGCTGCGACGTCAAGTTGTTATACAGAGAGATGACACGATTCGCTTCGGAGCCGCTGCTGGCGTGCTGCGTGATCGCATGGACTAATCCGCCATTTGCGGGACCAGAGCGCCCGTCATGAAGGAAGAAAATGCGTTGCCCCAGTCCCCATAACGGGGCGGTGCGGAATTCGTCGGGGCCAGCGCTGCCTTGGGTGATGTTGTCGGCCAGGCCGCTGCCCATATTGTGGACAAGCAGGTCCGAATAGAGCGCCGCGGTCTGGTTACTCAGGCTGGTTGAGATTTTCGACGGCGCGGTTTTGAGGCCAGACGTGTGGCATGTGTCGCAGTGGATTTGGCTGAATAGAGTTTTGCCATTGGCGATGGATGAAGCAGAGGGATTGCCGGTGATGCCCTTGACGGACGGACTAGGCGCAGCAAGGAAGCGCATGAACACGGCGAAGGCCACCACGTCGCTGGGGAGTTCCGTGCCGGACTCGTCGAAGTTGGTGGAGTCTTCCGGGGTTGCGGTGGAAGCGCAAGCACCATTGGCGGCGCCGCGCTCGTTGGGGAACAGCTCGTTGGTGATGCCCATCTCGACGTTGTAGGCCTCCCCAGCAAACACCTCGAGCGATTTGTTCTGAGCCTTCCAGCCGAAGCGCGTGATGGAGCCGTCATTGGCGGAAGTGTTGGGATGACCGCTGATGCCGAGGGTGGCTTTGAGCACAGGGCTGGCTTTCATGTTCGCGAGAATGGTGGCGTCAGGGATGTTCTCAATAAGGCCAGCGCCATAGACTGGTGTGGGAATGCGGAAGATGACGTTGTTCGCCTGCTGCATGGCAGCAAAATTGGGTTGAGCCAGGTTGCAGCCTGCTGGCGCGTCGAAACGCCCGGCAATCGTGAAAAGGTCATGTACGCCGCCATCCGGCGTGCGTGTTACCGCGCCGTTTGGACCGACTCCAAAGGGGAAGCGGGCTTCCCGGACCGGCCCGTCAGCGGCGATGAAGTTAGGGATTTTGTTGGTCGCCCCTCCCGCATTAGCCGCGGCTATTTGCGGATTGGGGCCGAGATTCGGATAGTCAGCGACGGATGGGCTGGTGCCTCCGAAGGCAGGTTGCGCGTGACACCCGGAGCAACTGGTAGAGTTAAACGCGGGCCCCAGGCCGTTCTGCACCGCATCCACTTCATTGAAGCGCATCTGGCCATCCTGGAAGAACTGCAACTGGCTGGCAGTAAGCGACGCCAGAGGATTGCCGGCATTGACATCGCCCGCTCGCACACCGGGGTCTTTCGCGGTGGCGGCGGCCGGGTTCTGCCCATAAAGCAGGCGCGAAGCCAGAAATACCGCCGCAAGCAAACTCAAAAACAAAACCACTCGAAGAATTTTCATGATTTGGTCCCTCCGTCCAGAATATCGAGGGTGTTCAGACACACCCGTCGTAACGGCCGGGTTTGCTACTGTTTAGGGACAGTCAACCCGTGGAACTGGGCAGCGGACTGCGCGGAAATACTGGTTCAATCGTTGCTGATACAAGAGTTCAAATGGGATCAGGTCGGCTTCACTTCCGTTTCTCCAGCACCTGGCTGGCGCACACACGCCCGCATGCATTCAGACCACAGGCGACCAGGTCTGCGATGCGCCGATATGCTTCCGGATGGACTCGAAGATGACTGGGATGGGCAGAAACTATTCTCCAAGGGCGCAAAGGTCAATCCGAAATTGGTACGGAATCGGTACAGGCTTAGTTCCACGCCGATTGGCCAGAGTGCACCAAACTAAAATCGCGTGATGCGTGTATTCCTCGTGTAACATCGGTAGGTGTACCGCCATCTAACACACTGGGGAAGCTCCCACACATATTTTGCTCGCGACGATCCGGAACGTGACGCCCACACTTTTTCGGGCCGCCTGTAGGTCTTAATCTGAATTTGGAGGATCGAGTCATGAGTGAAGCTGCCAGACCAATGCGTTCGACCGAAGCAGAGAAGCCGCAGACATTTCCAGCCAGAGCGTTCGCCGCGTATGGGGCAACGACGCCGCTTGCGCCATTCAGTTTAGTGAGGCGCGCGCCGCGTCCGAAGGATGTCCATCTCGAGGTTCTGTTCTGCGGCGTTTGCCATTCGGACCTTCATCAGGCGCGCAACGAGTGGCAGAGCGTTTTGCCAACCGTATATCCCTGCGTGCCGGGGCACGAAATTGTGGGGCGTGTGGTGGAGGTTGGCAAGGATGTAAAGAAATTCAAGGAAGGCGACATAGCGGCAGTGGGTTGCCTGGTGGACTCCTGCCGCGTGTGCGACAACTGCAAAGCGGGCTACCAGCAGTATTGCCAGAACGGCTTCACGCTGACCTACAACATGGAAGACAAGATTCTTGGTGGCGTGACTTACGGCGGTTATTCGGACAGCATCGTGGTGGATGAGGGCTACGTGTTGAAGGTGCCGAAGAACCTGGACCCGGCTGGGACGGCGCCGCTGCTGTGCGCGGGAATCACCACCTATTCGCCGCTAAAGCACTGGAAGGCGGGCAAAGGCAAGAAAGTCGGCGTCGTGGGCCTCGGCGGGCTGGGCCACATGGGAGTGAAGTTCGCTTACTCGTTTGGCGCGCACACGGTGTTGTTCACCACCTCGCCGAACAAGGCTGCCGACGCCAAGCGGTTGGGTGCGAGCGAAGTAGTCGTCTCGAAGAACGCCGATGAAATGCAGAAGCATGCGGGAACGTTCGATTTCATTCTGGATTGTGTTTCCGCAGAGCACGACCTGAATGCCTATCTGAATTTGCTGAAGAGGGATGGAACGCTGTGCCTGGTGGGAGCGCCGGAAAAGCCAGCGCCAGTGTCGGCGTTCAACATGATTTTCGGGCGACGAAGCCTGTCGGGTTCGGCAATTGGCGGGCTGCCCGAGACACAGGAAATGCTCGACTTTTGCGGGGAGCACGGCATCGTTTCGGATATTGAGCTGATTCCGATCCAGCAGATTAATCAGGCCTACGACCGCCTGCTGAGGGGCGATGTGAAGTACCGCTTCGTGATCGATAACGCCTCGCTGAAGAAATAAGCGGTCAACAGGAAACGAGAATCAGGCGGACAGAGCAATTCCGCCTTTTCTCTTGTGCGTATTCGCTCTCTTAAGTCTATGGGCCTACGCTCGCTGCTCATTTGCCAGACTCTGCGGGCCGGTGCGCTTCGACGAACCAGCTATCGGCAATTCTCGCGAGGAACGGCGCAATACTCGCCGCCTGGCATCCCACATGAGAAGTCAGAACCACTAGTTTTCCGCTGACTGACAACAAATCTAAGTCCGAGATCTGCGGGTTTTGCGAGAAAAAGCCGTCGGCGTGGATCGTCAAATCGTCAAGCCCAGCCTCTGCCACGGTGCGCTGCACATCTGTGCGCGACCAGTAGCGCATCTCAAACGAGTCAGTTCGTGCTAGGCGAAACCCGCGCTTTGCCTGCCTGACCAGATTAAAGAGGCCCGCGGAATTGGGCAATTGCAACAGACAAAGCCCGCCGGGCCTCAGCACTCGGTAAATCTTGCGGATCACTTGCTTCACCGTAGCCTTTTCCAAGTAGCACACTGTACGAGTACACCACATCGATGGAACTGGGCAGAAATGGCAGATGATTCGCTTCGCTGCATACATAGTCGGTGGCGATGCCCATCTGGTTCGTGACTCGTCGAGCCGCGGCCAACGCGTCTAAGTGCACGTCCAAGCCAATAGAACGGAAACCAGACAGTGCGGACGCCATGGTCCATCGACCCCAACCGCAACCAATGTCGAGAAGCGTCTTCCCTTGCCCAGCGACCCACGGCCATTTGGGAATCGGATAACGTGGCAGTTTTCCTCGCACGTTCCAATACAGATTTCCATTTGTGTTCACGATCCAATCGTCAACAAATGGATCGATTTGGGGCAGCGCCCGCTTCCGGTCACAAGCCTTCATGTTATGCGGGACAAGTTCCCTGCGGGGATGTTCCGAAAAGACCGGAATTCCGCCTTCCAGAGCAAATTGGTGCCCGTTTCGGCAGCGCAGATACTCTCCTTTGTTTTCCAGGGGAGTCTGGTCTAACGGGCAGGCCAGAATTTGCAGCAATTCAGTGTTGGAGAAATCGCTCATCTTTGCTGGTGCGAACTGCCGTTATCTCCGCCCGAGAATCCGATTCGGATACAGCAGAAATTCTACTTTCTGATCATTCTCGCCGCAAGCAGCGAGGTCAACGACTGCCTTGGAGGATCTGAGAATGCAAAGAAAAAGGCGGCCGGAGTGAACCGACCGCCCTTGTTGGATTGAGATTTCTGGAGCTAGATATACCAGCGGTACATGGTCCGCGCCTTTAGTACATCCCGCCCATGCCGCCCGCGCCCGGAGCACCGGCCGCCGCAGCCTTCTTGTCGTCTTCCTTGAGCTCGGCCACCAGCGCTTCGGTGGTGAGCATCAGGCCCGCGATCGACGCCGCATTCTGCAGCGCCAGGCGGGTGACCTTCGCCGGATCGATGACGCCCATCTTCACCATGTCGCCATAGTCGCCGGTGTCGGCGTTGAAGCCGAAGTTGTCTTCCTTGGAGTCGCGGATCTTGCCGATCACCACCGCGCCTTCAAAGCCGGCGTTGTGCGCGATCTGGCGAGCCGGCTCTTCGAGCGCGCGCTTCACGATGCCCACGCCGACCAGCTCATCGCCTTCGGCCTTGATCTTGTCGATCGCCGTCAGCGCGCGCAGCAGAGCCGCGCCGCCCCCGGGAACGATGCCTTCTTCCACCGCTGCACGCGTTGCATGCATGGCGTCTTCCACGCGAGCTTTCTTCTCCTTCAGCTCGGTTTCCGTTGCCGCGCCGACTTTAATCACCGCGACGCCGCCTACGAGCTTGGCCAGGCGTTCCTGGAGCTTCTCGCGGTCGTAGTCGCTGGTGGTGATTTCCACCTGCTGGCGGATCTGCTTCACGCGGCCTTCGATTTCGCTGGCCTTGCCCGCGCCTTCGACGATCGTGGTGTTGTCCTTGTCAATAGTGACCTTCTTGGCCTTGCCGAGATCTTCGATTTTCACGTTCTCCAGCTTGATGCCAAGGTCTTCGGTCACCGCCTTACCGCCGGTCAGCACCGCGATGTCCTCGAGCATAGCCTTGCGGCGATCGCCAAAGCCAGGGGCCTTGACGGCGGCGCACTGCAGCGTGCCGCGCAGCTTGTTCACCACGAGAGTGGCCAGGGCTTCGCCTTCCACTTCCTCAGCGATAATCAAGAGCGGCTTGCCGAGCTTGGCAATCTGTTCGAGCAACGGCAGCAGGTCCTTCATCGAGCTGATCTTCTTCTCATGGATGAGGATCAACGCGTTCTCCAGGATGCACTCCATGCGCTCGGGGTCCGTGATGAAGTAGGGGGACAGGTAGCCGCGGTCGAACTGCATGCCTTCCACCACTTCCAGCGTGGTGTCCATGGTCTTGGACTCTTCCACGGTGATGACCCCGTCCTTGCCGACCTTCTTCATAGCTTCGGCGATGATTCCGCCGATTTGCTTATCGTTGTTCGCGGAAATAGTGCCGACCTGGGCGATCATGTCGCCCTTTACGTCGCGGTGCAGCTTCTTGATTTCTTCCACGGCCACTTCGACGGCCTTGTCGATGCCGCGCTTGAGAGCTGTGGGGCTCGCGCCAGCCGCAACCGTCTTCACGCCTTCGCGGAAGATGGCCTGCGCCAGAACCGTGGCGGTGGTGGTGCCATCGCCGGCCACATCAGACGTCTTGCTGGCGACTTCACGAACCATCTGCGCGCCCATGTTCTCGAGCGGATCACGTAGTTCGATTTCCTTGGCCACGGTCACGCCGTCCTTGGTGATGATCGGTGCGCCGAACTTCTTTTCGATCACCGCATTGCGGCCCTTGGGGCCGAGGGTGATCTTTACTGCGTCCGCGAGGGCATTCACGCCGCGAAGAATCGCTTGGCGCGAATTCTCGCCGGTTACAATCTGCTTCGCCATTTCTTGATTCCTCCTGAAATTTGTTGCGAGCTACTGGATCGTTCTGGAATTTCTTTTCACTACTCGTAATTGCTAACAGTAATCAGTTATCAGCGATCAGAAAGAAGATTTTCTCTGGCGGATTACCGATTACCCATTACTTCTTCGCCGCTTTCGCCGCGCCCCCGAGCTTCGCCAGGATTTCTTCCTCGCGGAGGATCAGCAGTTCTTCGCCATCGATCTTGATCTCGCTGCCGCTGTACTTGCCGAACAGCACGCGATCACCAACGTTGACGTCCAGGGGAACACGCTCGCCCTTCTCCCGCTTGCCCGCGCCGACGGCAATGACTTCGCCCTCTTGCGGCTTTTCCTTCGCGGAGTCGGGGATGATGATCCCGCCCTTGACGGTTTCCTTCTCTTCAATGCGCTTCACGATCACGCGGTCGTGGAGCGGTGTCAAATTGACTGCCATCTTCGGACAACCTCCATGGATTGAGCTAAGGTACGACTGAAAAATCTGAGGTGGGGAGTTGCAACTGGGATT
>Ga0335077_10007773_pt1 | contig 13275 bp, 11 predicted proteins | sample Lox_Sample_31_FD_207151 | JGI IMG/M metagenome (GOLD analysis project Ga0335077, IMG submission 207151) | Soil microbial communities from Loxahatchee National Wildlife Refuge, Florida, United States - Lox_Sample_3.1 | ecosystem: Environmental > Terrestrial > Soil > Wetlands | place: USA... | reverse complement strand
CTACGGAGACGGCGTGGTCACCGGGTACGGCACCGTGGACGGCCGCCCGGTCTGCGTGTTCAGCCAGGACTTCACGGTGTTCGGCGGGTCACTGGGCGAGGTCTACGGCGAGAAGGTCATCAAGATCATGGATCACGCCCTGAAGACCGGCTGCCCGATCATCGGGATCAACGACGGCGGCGGCGCGCGCATCCAGGAGGGCGTGGTGGCGCTCGGCCTGTTCGGCGAGATCTTCTACCGCAACGTGCTGGCCTCGGGGGTGATCCCGCAGATCTCGCTGATCATGGGCCCGTGCGCGGGCGGGGCGGTCTACTCCCCCGCGATCACCGACTTCACCCTGATGGTCGAGGGCACCAGCCACATGTTCATCACCGGGCCCGACGTGATCAAGACGGTGACCGGGGAGGACGTGACGTTCGAGGATCTCGGTGGCGCCCACGCGCACGGGGTCAAGTCGGGCGTGTCGCACTACCAGGCCTCCGACGAGCAGGACTGCATCGACTTCGCCAGGGACCTGCTCTCCTACCTGCCCTCGAACAACCTGGAGGAGCCGCCCCGGCTCGGCGTGGACGCGGACCTGGAGATCGGCCCGGCCGACGCCGAACTCGACACGATCATCCCGGATTCGCCGAACCAGCCCTACGACATGCACGACGTGTTCACCCGGGTGCTCGACGACGGTGAGTTCCTGGAGATCCACTCCCTGTTCGCCCCGAACATGGTGACCGGCTTCGGCCGGATCGAGGGCTCGCCGGTGGGGGTGGTGGCCAACCAGCCGATGCACTTCGCCGGGTGCCTGGACATCGACGCGTCGGAGAAGGCGGCGCGGTTCGTCCGGACCTGCGACGCGTTCGGCCTCCCGATCCTGACCTTCGTCGACGTGCCGGGGTTCCTGCCCGGCGTGGGCCAGGAGTGGCAGGGCATCATCCGGCGCGGCGCCAAGCTCATCTACGCCTACTGCGAGGCCACGGTGCCCAAGGTCACCGTGATCACCAGGAAGGCCTACGGCGGCGCCTACGACGTCATGGGCTCCAAGCACCTGGGCGGCGACGTCAGCCTGGCCTGGCCCACCGCGCAGATCGCGGTCATGGGCGCGCAGGGCGCGGTGAACATCCTGTACCGCCGGGAGCTGGCCGCCGCCGCGGACCCGGACGCGCTGCGCGCCGAGCGCATCACCGAGTACGAGGACACCCTGGCCAACCCGTACACCGCGGCCGAGCGCGGCTACGTCGACGCGGTCATCCGCCCGGCCGAGACCCGGTCGGCCGTGACCCGCGCGCTGCGCGCGCTGCGCACCAAACGCCAGACGCTGCCGCCCAAGAAACACGGCAACATCCCGCTCTGAGAGCGTTATGCCATACCGCCCCGGGAGCGTCATCCAGAACCACGGCGGGTATCTGGGTGACGCGAGCAACGAAGCAGCACGGTGCCGGCGAGCGGCCAGCAAGAAGAAGGGGGCAGGGGAGGCAAGTGGGGGGTTCCTTGCAGAGCGCGAACTGTGCTTACTGTCCGTGTTTGGTCCGGCTCGTTCTGTCGATCATTGTGGTACATGTGGCGCGCGCATGGGTCCGGCTGGCCTAGAGTCAAGAGTGATGACCGAATTCGCCGCCCCCCTCCCCATCCTGGCCCGCTACGCGGTCATGGTGGACGTCGGCTATATCTATGCCGCCGCGGGCGAGCTGCTGTTCGCCTCCAGTTCGCGCCGGGATTTCCGGGTGGACGCGGTCCCGCTGATCCAGGTGATCACCAAGCACGCCGACGAGATCATCCGCGGCGAGCTGCTCCGGGTCTACTGGTACGACGCGGCGCGCGACCGGGTGCCCACCATCGACCAGCGCGTCATCGCCCAGATGCCGTGGGTCAAGCTGCGGCTCGGCAACCTGAACGCCCGCGGTCAGCAGAAGGGCGTGGACGCGCAGATCAGGGCGGACATGGAGGCGCTGGCCCGGCACCGCGCGATCACCGACGCGGTCCTGATCGCGGGCGACGAGGACATGGTGCCCGCGGTCGAGGCGGCCCAGGCCTTCGGGGTGCGCGTGCACCTGTGGGGCATCGAGCCGCCCTACGGCACCAACCAGGCCGAGCGGCTGGTCTGGGAGTCGGACACCGTCGACGTGCTGGACGCCTCGTTCCTGCGGCCCTACTTCACCAAGAACCCCGTGCCCGACCAGTCCCGGTCCGACACGGGCTCGTTCCCGGCGCTCGGGTCATCGCCGGCGGTGCCCTCGCCGTCCCAGCTGTTCGGCGACCGGCACGGCCGGGTACCGCCGGCCGCGCCGATGTCCAGGACGGGCGGGCACGCCGCGATGCCGCCCGCCAGCTGGTCGCCGTCCGCGACCGGCCCCATGCCCCGCCTCGGGCCGGACCGGACACGGGTCGAGGAAGCCGGCGAGCACGTCGCGCAGAAATGGATCCTGACCCGCGGCCGGGACAACATCCGCGACCTGCTGCCCGGGCCGATCCTCCCGCCGGTCATCGACAAGGAGCTCCTGGTCGACGCGGAGAAGGAGCTCGGCCTGTCGCTGCGCCCCTACCAGGAGGCCCGGGAGTGGCTGCGGGACGCGTTCTGGGAGCGGGTACACCGGGAGTTCGGCATCGGCACCGGCAAATCGCGGCCGTAGCCCCTTTGTTATACGGAACGGATCGTGGTGACAGCAGACTTCGATCGCCCCGTGCTGAGGGTGGTGCGCGGCGACGCGACGCCGGAAGAGCTCGCGGCCCTGACCGCCGTGCTGCTGTCCCGGCCCGTTCTCGGTGAGCCGCCGCCCCGGCCTCTGCCTTCCGCGTGGGCCGACCGGTCCCGGCAGCTGCGCCGCCCGCTGTTCCCCGGTCCCGGCGCCTGGCGCCGTTCCGCCCTGCCCGGGTAACGCGGCGCCCGGTGCGTCAGGCTGCCGCGGGGCCGACTGCCGCCCTTTGTCGCGCGCCGGGCACCGCTGAGGTCCGCGAATGACTGCGATGTACCGGTGGCCTCGAGGTCGGCGGGTGGCCGGGTGATGGTCAGCTCAGGCGGTCCAGGATGAGCTGGCGGACGCGGGTGGCGTCGGCCTGGCCGCCGGTGGCCCTCACGACCGCGCCGATCAGGGGACCGGCCGCGGCCACCTTGCCGTCGCGGACCTTGGCCGCTACCTCGGGGTTGGCGGCGATGGCCGCCTCGACGGCGGCGGCCAGCGCGGCCTCGTCGCTGACCACGGCCAGGCCGCGATTGGCCACGACCTCGTCCGGCGTGCCCGCCCCGGCCAGCACCGCGTCGATCACCTCGCGGGCCAGGCGGTCGTTGAGCGTACCGGTGGAGACCAGCTCCGCGACCCGGGCCACCTGGGCCGGGGTGATGGCCAGCGCGGACAGCTCGAGGCCCGCGGCGTTGGCCCCGCGGGCCAGTTCGCCGAGCCACCACTTGCGCGCGTCGGCCGGCGAGGCGCCCGCCGCGACCGTCTCCGCGACCAGGTCGAGCGCGTCCGCGTTCGACAGCGCGGCCATGTCGAGGTCGGACAGGTCCCATTCGGCCTGCAGCCGGGCACGGCGCACGGACGGCGCCTCGGGCAGCGAGGCCCGGATCTGCGCCACCCACTCGGCCGGCGGGGCGACCGGCACCAGGTCGGGCTCGGGGAAGTACCGGTAGTCCTGCGCCTCTTCCTTGGACCGGCCGGAGGTGGTGGTGCCGGAGTCCTCGTGGAGGTGCCTGGTCTCCTGGATGACCCGGCCGCCGGCGTCCAGCACGGCGGCCTGCCGCTCGATCTCGAACCGGACGGCGCGCTCCACCGAACGCAGCGAGTTGACGTTCTTGGTCTCGGTCCGGGTTCCCCAGCGGCCCGAGCCGCGCGGCGACAGGGAGGTGTTCACGTCGCAGCGGAGCGAGCCCTCTTCCATCCGCACGTCGGAGACGCCCAGCGCGCGGACCAGGTCGCGCAGCTCGGTGACGTAGGCGCGGGCGACATCGGGTGCCGCCGCGCCGGTCCCGGCGACCGGCTTGGTCACGATCTCCACCAGCGGGATGCCCGCCCGGTTGTAGTCCACCAGCGAGTACTCGGCCCCGTGGATCCGGCCGGTGACGCCGCCCACGTGCAGCGACTTGCCGGTGTCCTCCTCCAGGTGCACCCGCTCGATGCCGACCCGGACGGTCCTTGTGCTGCCGCCCTCGGCTCGGGGTCCGTACGCAGCTGACCCATCGTTCCCGTGGCGGTCGATCGGCACGTCGAGATACCCGTCGGTGCACAGCGGCTCGTCGTACTGGGAGATCTGGAAGTTCTTCGGCATGTCCGGGTAGAAGTAATTCTTCCGCGCGAACCGGCACCAGGTGGCGATCGTGCAGTTCAGGGCCAGGCCGATCCGGATCGTGTATTCGATCGCCATCCGGTTCACCACGGGCAGCGAGCCGGGCAGGCCCAGGCAGACCGGGCAAACCTGGCTGTTCGGCTCGGCGCCGAACGTGGTGGTGCAGCCGCAGAACATCTTGGTCCTGGTGCCGAGCTCGACGTGCGTCTCCAGGCCGATCACCGGCTCGTAGCGCCCGGTCGCCTCGGCGAACGGGACCAGCGTCTCCGTCGTCATCGTCACAGTCCCTTCGCCTGGGCCAGCAGCGGCCGGCCCCAGCGGCCGGCGAAGGCCGCTTCGGCGGCGGCCGCGACCCGGTACAGCCGGTCGTCGGCCAGCACGGGCGCCATCACCTGCAGCCCGACCGGCAGGCCGTCCTCGGGTGCCAGCCCGCACGGCACCGAGATCGCCGCGTTGCCGGCCAGGTCCGACGGGATCGTGCACAGGTCGGCCAGGTACATGGCCATCGGGTCGTCGGCCCGCTCGCCGATCGGGAACGCGGTGGTCGGCGTGGCCGGCGAGACCAGCACGTCGACCTGGCCGAAGGCCGCGTCGAAGTCCCTGATGATCAGGGTCCGCACCTGCTGGGCCTTGCCGTAGTAGGCGTCGTAGTAGCCGCTGGACAGCGCGTAGGTGCCGAGGATGATGCGCCGCTTCACCTCGGCTCCGAAGCCCGCCTCGCGGGTGAGCGCCATGACCTCCTCGGCGTCCCTGGTCCCGTCGTCGCCGACCCGCAGGCCGTAGCGCATGGCGTCGAACCGGGCCAGGTTGGACGAGCACTCGCTGGGCGCGATCAGGTAGTAGGCGGGCAGGGCGTACCTGAAGTGCGGGCAGGACACCTCGGTGACCTTGGCCCCGAGGGATTCGAGCAGCTCGACAGCCTCGGCGAACCGGGACAGGACGCCCGGCTGGTAGCCCTCGCCGCTCAGCTCGGTGACCACGCCGATCCGCATGCCGCTCACGTCGGCCTCGCGGGCCGCCGCCACCACCGGCGGCACCGCCGCGTCGATCGAGGTGGAGTCGCACGGGTCGTGTCCCGAGATCGCCTCGTGCAGCAGCGCGGTGTCGAGCACGGTCCGCCCGAACGGCCCCGGCGTGTCCAGGCTCGACGCGAAGGCCACCACGCCGTACCGGGAGGAGCCGCCGTAGGTGGGCTTGGTGCCGACGATCCCGCAGACCGCGGCGGGCTGGCGGATCGAGCCGCCGGTGTCGGTGCCGACGGCCAGCGGCGCCTCGTAAGCCGCCACCGCGGCCGCGGACCCGCCGGACGAGCCGCCCGGGATCCGGGCCAGGTCCCACGGGTTGCGGCTGGGGCCGTACGCGGAGTTCTCGGTGGACGAGCCCATGGCGAACTCGTCCATGTTGGTCTTGCCGAGGATGATCGCGCCGGCCTGCCTCAGCCGCCGCGTGATCGTCGCGTCGTACGGCGGGTGCCAGCCCTGCAGGATGCGCGAGCCGCAGGTGGTCGGCATGCCGATCGTGGTGAACACGTCCTTGACCGCGACCGGGACGCCCGCCAGCGGGCCGAGCGGCTCCCCGCTGCCGCGCCGTCCGTCGACGTCGGCCGCCTGGGCCAGCGCGCTGTCCGCCGCGACGTGCAGGAAGGCGCGCACGCGGCCGTCGACGGCGGCGATCCGGTCCAGGTGGGCCCGGGTGACCTCGGCCGCGGAGACCTCCCGGGCGGCCAGCGCGCCGGACAGTTCGGCCGCGGTCATGCGGGTGAGGTCCATCAGTCCTCCGCCAGGATTCTCGGCACCTTGAACCGCTGCTGCTCCACGGCGGGCGCCTGGTCCAGCGCCTGCCCGGGCGTCAGGCATCCGGCCGGCTCGTCGTCGCGGAACACGTTGGTGACGCCGGTCGCGTGCGAGGTCGGCGGGATGCCCTCCGCGGCCACCTCCTGGACCTGCGCCACCGCCGTGATGATCTGGTCCAGCTGCGGCGCCAGATGGTCGAGTTCCGCGTCACCGAGCGCGATCCGGGCCAGTCGCGCCAGGTACGCGACCTCGTCACGGGTGATGGACATGCACGCCATACTAGGGGCGCTGCGCAGCCGGCCCGTAACCGGTTTACCCTCGGTGTCATGACCGCTGACGTCCAGGCCTCAGGGCCGCGGTCGACGCCGCGTTCCGGGAGGAGTGGGGCCGGGTGGTGGCCACGCCGATCCGGGCCACCGGCGACTGGGACCTGGCGGAGGAGTGCGCGCAGGACGCGTTCGCGCTGACCCCAGATCGCGGGCCTGTACGGACGCCGGCGCCCGCAGAAACGATCTTGACGGCCCGCCCCGCCTGGGGGAGCATTACGGTCACAAGCGCAGGAACCCCGCCTCTCCAGTCACGGATGAGTCCTGCGCTGCGGGCGGTGATCCTTGGCGGGACGGCAGGGTCCCATATCCCCCCTTGTGGGATCCTGCGGCTTCGGGAAGGCCTGGCGGCGCGCTTGCGCGCCCGCCGACGGGAGGCCGCACCCGAGGGGCCAGGGTGTGGGGCCGGGCCATCTCGGCCCCGCCCGCCCGCGCCGGCGTACCTCGCCGGTCACGGCCGCGACCTGCCCGGCCGGCTGACCTCACGCCGACGTATGCCGGATCGCCACCGCGGCCGGCGAACGGCGCCGCAGCCCAGCGGTCGCCGGCGGGCGGACGGCCGCGCGACGGCGGTCACCGCGGCCGGACCGCGCCCGGGCCCTTGGCCAGCAGCACCCGGAAGCCGTCCTCGTCCAGGATCGGGACACCCAGCTCGGCCGCTTTGTCGTACTTGGAGCCGGCGTTCTCGCCGGCCACCACGAAGTCGGTCTTCTTCGACACCGAGGAGGTGACCTTGCCGCCCGCGGCGCGGACGGCCTCGCCCGCCTCCTCCCGGCTGAACCCGGACAGCGTGCCGGTGACCACCACCGACACGCCGGCCAGCAGCCGGGCCGCGGCCCGGTCCGGGTCGAAGTCCGGGTCCTCCAGCCGGACGCCCGCCGCCCGCCACTTGGCCACGATGGCCCGGTGCCAGTCCTCGGTGAACCAGTCGCGGAGCGAGGCCGCGATCGTCGGCCCCACCCCGGCCACCGCGGCCAGCGCGTCCGCGCTGGCCGCCTCGATCGCGTCCAGCGACCCGAACTCCGCGGCCAGCGCCCGGGCCGCGGTCGGCCCGACATGCCGGATCGACAGCGCGACCAGGATCCGCCACAGCGGCCTGGTCCGGGCCTGCTCCAGGTTGGCCAGCAGCCGGGTGGCGTTGGCGCTCAGCGTGCCCTGCTTGACCACGAAGAACGGGCACGTCGCCAGCTGTTCCCCGGTGAGCGCGAACAGGTCGCCCTCGTCGGCGGCCAGCCCGCAGTCCAGCAGCGCGCTGACCGCCTCGTAGCCGAGCACCTCGATGTCGAACGCGCCGCGGCCGGCCAGGTGGAACAGCCGCTCGCGGAGCTGAGCCGGGCAGGACCGCGCGTTCGGGCAGCGCCAGTCGACCTCGTCTTCCTCCCGGGTCAGCGCGGTGCCGCAGGCCGGGCAGGCCGTGGGGAACCCGAACTCGCGCTCGTCCCCGGTGCGCAGGTCGGCGACCGGGCCCAGCACCTCGGGAATCACGTCGCCGGCCTTGCGCAGGATCACCATGTCGCCGATCAGGACGCCCTTGCGCTTGATCTCGTCGGCGTTGTGCAAGGTGGCGTTCTCCACCGTCGACCCGCTGACCTTGACCGGCTCCATCACCGCGAACGGGGTGACCCGGCCGGTCCGCCCGACGTTCACCCTGATGTCCAGCAGCCGGGTGGTGACCTCCTCCGGCGGGTACTTGAAGGCGATGGCCCACCGCGGCGCCCGGCTGGTCGAGCCGAGCAGGCGCTGCAGCGCGATCTGGTCGACCTTCACCACCACGCCGTCGATCTCGTACGGCGGGTCATGCCGGTGCTCGGCGTAGTACGCGATGTACTCCCGCACCCCGGCCATGTCCGGGACGACCCGGTACAGGCTGCTGACCGGCAGGCCCCAGCCGCGCAGCCGCTCGTACCAGCCGGACTGCGTGTCCGGCGCGCCCTCGAGGTGCCCCTCTTCCCCCGGACCGGCCGCCGCGCCGCTGATCCCCTGGCCGGCCGTGCCCTCCACCCGGCCGATGCCGTGCATGATGGCGTCGAGGGCGCGCGACGCGGTGATCCGGGGGTCCTTCTGCCGCAGCGACCCGGCGGCCGAGTTCCGCGGGTTGGCGAAGGCGGGCCGGCCCGCGTCCAGCAGCGACTCGTTCAGCTTCCCGAACGCCGCGACCGGCATGAACACCTCGCCGCGCACCTCGAGCACCGCGGGGTGGCCGGAGCCCTTCAGCCGGGCCGGGATGGCGGAGATGGTCCGGATGTTCGGCGTGACGTCCTCACCGGTGCGGCCGTCGCCCCGGGTGGCCGCCTTGACCAGCGCGCCGTCCCGGTAGACCAGGTCGATCGCGAGCCCGTCGATCTTCAGCTCGCACAGGTAAGGCCCCGTGCCGCCGAGCCGGGTGGCCCGGTCCGCCCAGCCGCCCAGGTCCTCGTCGGTGAAGACGTTATCCAGGCTGAGCAGCCGTTCCAGGTGCTCCACCGGGGTGAACAGCGTGGATATCGTCCCGTGCACGGTCTGGGTCGGCGAGTCCGGCGTGCGCAGCTCCGGGTACCGGTCCTCGAGCGCGCGCAGCTCGCGCATCTTGGTGTCGTAGTCGATGTCCGAGATCGTCGGCGAATCCAGGACGTAGTACCGGTGATCGGCCTCGGTGATGTCCAGGCTAAGGTCCGCGTGCAGCCGCCGGGCACCGGCCGGGGCCTCCCCGGTCGCGCCCGCGTCGTCACTCATGCTGGCTCCCCTCTGTCTCCTGGACCAGCTCCGGCAGCATGGCGGCGGCCTCCCGGCACCGGGCCAGCGCCGCGCGGGCCTGCGCCGGGGACGCGCCGGCCAGGCCGCAGGCGGGAGTGATCACGGCTTGTTCGGCCACGGTGGAAAGCGGCAGGCCAATTCTCCGCCACAAGCGGATGGCCCGTTCGGCCGTCTGGCGGGCCCCGCCCGGATCGGCCGCCACCGCCGAGATCGCCCCGGCCAGCACCCCGAGGCCGGCCTCGGCCGCCTCGGCCACCCCGTCCTCTTCCCCCCGCCGTAGCTGGCCGAGGTCGAAGGCGAGCCCGCTCGCCCCCGCCTTCCGGATAATGCCGAACGGGACCGTGGTGGCACAGCAGTGCACGACCGTGTACGCCGGGGTGGCCGCCAGCACCTGGCTCAGCCGGTCCCGCACGGTATCGTCGTCGACCGCGGCCAGCCGGGACAGCCCGCTCGCGGTCGGCACCAGGCCCGCCGTCACCTGCGGGAGCGCGGGCTCGTCGAACTGGAGCACCAGCCGCGCGCCGGGCACCCGCTTGGCCACGTCGGCCACGTGCGCGGCCGCGGCCTCGGCCAGCGACGCGGTCAGGTCGGCCACCGCGCCCGGATCGGACAGCGCGACGTTCATGGTGCGCGTGAGCTCCATCGTGGCGGCGAGCGTCCACGGACCGCACAGCTGGATCTTGACCGGCCCGGTGAAGCCCTGGAGCACCTCCTCCAGCACGTCCAGGTCCGAGCTCAGCATGGACCTGGCCCGGGCCAGGTCGCGGCCCGGGCGTTCGGCCAGCCGCCAGCCGCGCGGGGTCACCTCGGCCGGCAGGTCGACCAGCAGGGCGGCGGTGCGCCCGGTCAGGTCGGCGCCCGGCCCGCGCTCCGGCAGTTCGGGCAGATGCGAGAAATCGGGCAGTTCCCCGGCGACGACCCGCATCGCCTCGGCCGGATCGGTCCCCGGCATCGACCCGATCCCGGTGGCGCTGGCAGGCGCCCAGGGAAAGTTGTGGTCAGCACGCACACCCCGAGCTTAGGACGGCCAGGTAACCGGCCGTTGAGGCGACGCGCGTACTGCACGAGCCGACCGGGCACCATCCCGGTCAGGGGGTCGTGAATCCGGTCTTCGCGGCGCACCAGCACAGCGACTGCCACCAGGGCTCCGAGCATCACTCCGGCCAGGAACAGGGCGAGCACCGTTATGGCGATGACACCGGTCATGACGGCCTCCGGAGTCCTGGGTTCTACCAGTCTGTGTGCCCAGATCCCGGATCACCAACCACGGCGCGTCACAGCCGTTCAGTCGCCGCGGGCCTGCCACCAGGAAGGCTCGTCCGGACCGGGTCCCGGCCGGTCCGGCCAGGCGCCTGGCGGCCGCGCAACAGGTTGGACCCGGGGAACGACCTTGTGCGCTCGGCGTGCGGACACGGCGACCACCACCAGGAACCCGACGGCGACACCGATGAGGAAGAAGAGCAGGAGAACGACGGCTACCACGGCTGCCGCGCTCACCGCCGCACCTCCCCGGTGTCCCGCGGGGTGATGTCGCGGAGGCCGAGGCCGAAAAGACGCCGGGCGCCCCGGGCCGCGGCGTCGGGAGGCTGCCGGGTCAGCGTACCCAGCCGGTCCTCCCGGTTGGAAGCCATCGAGATCGTCACGAGGAATCCGAGGATGACACCGGTAGCGAACACGAGAGCCATCCCGATTGCCACTGCTACCATGATGCGGTCCATACGGCCTCCCGCACCTCTGCCGCCGGTGCTGGACACCGCCGGGCCCCGCTGTTCCGACCCCGGAGAGACTCCGCGGCCTCGCTAGCGAGCCCAGCCGACCGGGCTGCTAGCTGGTCATATCATCCCGGTCACCGGACTGAGGCGAACCATTGGTCCGGTAGGTCTGGTCTGACATGTTCTTCTGTGTCCAAAGAGCTGAATCGCTAGAATCCGACCGATCATTCTAGCCATCCCAACCTTTGGTATCTGATGGATACCCGAAGGTTCGAGAGTCAAACGAGTTGCGGGCCATTTATTCTGACGATGGGGATGGTTCCACCGGATCAACCCAGTCCAGCGGTTGGGATGACTGGTACAAATCGGGCCCTGGGCAGCCCGGGTCATCATGTCCCTCTGGCCGGGCTTCGATCCTCGCGAGGTCAGCAACTCCCGGAACCTCCGGATGCCTGGGCGGCTCTATCCCGGGAACAAGGACGCGCGTTGCGTCTCGACCGTCGCAACTGGATGGTCGTGCTTCGCGACGGATTGACCCGCGCCGTCAGATACCCGCGATGATCACAAACCAGCTGGTTAACCACCCGCAACCACGGTGCCCTGCTGCCCCGGCGAGCAGGGGCGGCGGGTGGCGGCACCGCCCGGCTGACAGTGACCGCTAGCGAACGAGCTCACCCACCGGGTGGAGGAACTCCGCGTCCAGGTCCCGGCGACGGACGCCAATCAGTAGCCGGGTGCTCCTGGACAGCCGGTCGGGCGCCGCGACGGCGAGGGTGTAACGGCGGTCCTCACGGCGGACGGCGATGGCAATGACCGCGATGACCCCGATCACCAGTCCTCCGAGGAAGACAGAAACTGCACCTGCGATTACGAGACCGGCCATTATGGCCTCCAGTACTTTCGTCCCCCGGAGTTCCCTCCGCGGGTCCCGCTGTCCGCGACCACGGCCTGGGCGAACTGCTCTCGCCGACCCGGTGCTCGTGGACCACGGTGTCCGCGCTGCCCACGATCTGTACATACTGTCCGGTTGGCTCTGCTCAACCCGACCGTAAGACTCGCTAGAACCATCCGGCAGGTTCTAGCGCATCCAAGCATCAGGACTGCTAGGATCTCGCCTATGCTTCCTGCCATCCAAGCCATCCCAACCTTTGGAATATCTGGTATGGTGTTACCACGCCGAAGCTGGGTATAAACCCGCCAAGACCAAATATTCTGCTCAGGCAGATGGTCTGGGCGGTCCCAACAAGTAGGACCCCAACAAGTAGGACCAACCCGATCAGAGCGCTCGACGAGGAAGGAGGGGGAGTCGATGGGGAGCCCCATGTACCGGCAGATCGCCGATGACCTACGGGCGCAGATCGAGTCTGGGAAGATCAAGCGCGGCCAGCAGCTGCGGACCGAGATCGAGTTGCGGGAGCACTACGGCGCCTCGCGGAACACCGTCCGTGATGCCATCAAACTGCTTACGACCCTCGGCTTGGTCGAGACCCGAGCGGGTCAGGGAACCTTCGTCGTCAACAAGATCGATCCATTCGTGACCACCTTGTCAGGCGACCCCACTCGCGGAGGTGCTACCGAGGGCGCCGCCAGCTATCTGTCGGAAGTGAGCAGACGAAACAGGCTGCCGGAGACCAGTCCGCTCCAGCTCGAGATCCAGCAAGCTCCCGAGCCGATCGCCGCCGGGCTCTGGATCCCGGAAGGCACAGAGGTCATCAGCCGGCACGAAAAGCGCTTCATCGACAATACTCCGTGGTCGATGCAGACTTCATATTACCCGATGGACTTTGTAGAACGCGGAGCCAGGCGCCTGCTGAGCTCCCAGGACATACCGGAAGGTACCACGCAGTACATCCTCGACAGCATCAAGATTCGCCAGATCGGCTATCGCGACTGGATCACGGTACGTGTGCCCAACTCGGCCGAACTGGAGTTCTTCAAGCTACCCCCGGACGGCCGGGTTTCGGTGTTCGAGATATTTCGGACCGCCTTCGACGGGAATGGGCAGCCCATGCGGCTCACCGTGACCGTCTATCCAGCCGACCGCAATCAGTTCATCTTGGAGGTCGGCCAGGTGCCGGAACGTCAGTACGGCCGGGGTATGGACGGGTCTGGTGCGGGCTCCGGGGAGCCTTGATATACGCCGAACAGCTTTAGGGCAAGGCATGCCATGTTCTAGATGATTGCGACGGGCACCATGCCAGCACAGGCTTCTGTCGCTGCGCAGACGCAGGAGGCAGCGACGGAGCAGGGTTCTCGCCCTGGGCACGTGGAAGATCCCTCGGGCCGAAGAAAATTGCATTATTCCATTCGGTTTCATCGTACGGATGCACCCCGGTAAGGGGTGCGGACGAGAAAGGGGGAGAGTGCCATGGCGAAGCTGCACGCGCGTCCCTCGAACCAGTACCGGTATGAGCATTACGACCCCCGCTTCTAGCGGAC
>Ga0335077_10007772_pt1 | contig 13278 bp, 9 predicted proteins | sample Lox_Sample_31_FD_207151 | JGI IMG/M metagenome (GOLD analysis project Ga0335077, IMG submission 207151) | Soil microbial communities from Loxahatchee National Wildlife Refuge, Florida, United States - Lox_Sample_3.1 | ecosystem: Environmental > Terrestrial > Soil > Wetlands | place: USA: Florida... | reverse complement strand
AGGACGAAGGGCAGGATGCCGCCGTGGCGATAGTAGTCGGCCTCGATCGGCGTGTCGATCCGAACGCGAAGCGCGACCGTGTCGGTCCTGCCATCCGCGCGCCGGATCGTCAGCGTCGCCTCCTGGCGCGCGCGCACGGGACCGTGGCCCGTGTCGAGGTCGAAGATCTCGGTGCCGTCGAGCCCGAGCGATGCGGGGGTCGTTCCGTCGGCAAGCTGCAGCGGGAGGACGCCCATGCCGACGAGGTTCGAGCGATGAATGCGCTCGTAACTCTGCGCGACGACCGCCCGAACGCCGAGAAGCCGCGTGCCCTTGGCGGCCCAGTCGCGCGAGCTGCCCGTGCCGTACTCCTGTCCGGCGAAGACGACGAGCGGCACGCCCTCCTTCTCGTAGCGCATCGCCGCGTCGTAAATCGCCAGGCGCTCGCCGGACGGCTGGTGGATCGTGACGCCGCCCTCGACTCCCGGGACCATTCGGTTCTTGATCCGCACGTTGGCGAAGGTTCCGCGCGTCATGACGCGGTCGTTGCCGCGGCGCGCGCCGTAGCTGTTGAAATCGGCCGGGGTGACACCGAGCGACTGGAGGTAGAGCCCGGCGGGCGTGCTTTTCGCGATCGCTCCGGCGGGGCTGATGTGGTCCGTCGTGACCGAGTCGCCGAAGATCGCGAGCGCGCGCGCACCGCGGACCGGGGGCACCGGCGCCGGCGCGAGGTGAAATTCCTCGAAGAACGGCGGCTCCTGGATGTAGGTCGAAGCCGCGTCCCAGGCGTACGCCGACCCCGTCGCGCCCCGGATTTCCTTCCACAGCGGGTTGGCTTCGCCGAGGTTCCCATAGAGACGCCGGTACGTCTCGGGGCCGACGGAGGAGAGGAGCGCGCCGGCCACCTCGGTCGCCGAGGGCCAGATCTCCTTCAGGAACACCGGCTCGCCCTTCTTGTCCTTGCCGAGCGGCTCCGTCGAGAGATCGATGTCGGCGCGGCCCGCGATAGCGAACGCCACGACGAGCGGCGGGCTCATCAGGAAATTCGCCTTGATCGCCTGATGGATGCGCGCCTCGAAGTTGCGGTTGCCGGACAGGACGGCGGCGGTGATGAGGTCGTTGCCGGTCACGGTCTCTTCGATTCCCGCGTCGAGCGGGCCCGAGTTGCCGATGCAGGTCGTGCAGCCGTAGCCCACGAGGTTGAAGCCCAGGTGATCGAGGTAAGGCTGCAACCCCGTCTTGGCGAGGTACTCCGAGACGACGCGCGACCCGGGCGCGAGCGACGCCTTCACGCGTGGCGAGACCGTGAGGCCGCGCTCCACGGCGTTCTTCGCGAGAAGGCCCGCCGCGACCATCACGCTCGGGTTCGAAGTGTTGGTGCAGGAGGTGATCGCCGCGATGAGCACGTCGCCGTGCCCGACGTCCACCTGAACCGGCGGCGACACTTCGAGCGCCTCGGCGTTCGGCGTCGGCCGGTTGTTGGCCATCTCCGACTCGGTCCACGGGTTGATGTCCTGCCGCCGCGCGCCGGTGATGCTCGGGGGCGTCTGGCTGCCGCCGCCGGGGGTCGCGCGGCCGAGGCGCGCCGGGAACCGGCGGGCGAGAAGCGCGGAATCCTTCCCGTAGCCGTTCTCGGTGACCGGTTTGCCGAAGAGCTCGCGGAAGCGCCGCTTGAGGTCCGGAAGGTCGATCCGGTCCTGGGGCCGCTTGGGGCCGGACACGCTCGGGCGCACCGTTCCGAGGTCGAGCTCGAGCGTCTCGCTGTAGTCGCAGTCGCCCCGCCGCGGCATGCCGAAGAGGCCCTGCGCCTGGAAGTAGGCGCGGAAAGTTTCCACCTGGCCGGCGGAGCGCCCCGTCGCGAGGAGGTACTCGCAGGACTTCTCGTCCGGCGGGAAGTAGCCCATCGTCGCGCCGTACTCCGGCGCCATGTTCGCGACCGTGGCACGGTCCGTCACGGGCAGAGTCGCCGCGCCTTCGCCGAAGAACTCCACGAACTTGCCGACGACCTTCGCCTTGCGGAGCATCTCGGTGACGACGAGGACGAGGTCCGTGGCCGTGGCGCCGGCCGGCAGGGCGCCGGCCAGGTGCACGCCGACGACGTCGGGCGTCAGCATGTACACCGGCTGCCCCAGCATTCCGGCTTCCGCCTCGATCCCGCCGACACCCCAACCCACGATGCCGAGGCCGTTGATCATCGTCGTGTGCGAGTCCGTTCCGACGAGCGAGTCGGGGTAATAGATGCCGTCCCTCTCGTGGACGCCGGGCGCCAGGTATTCGAGGTTGACCTGGTGCACGATGCCGATGCCCGGCGGAACGATCTCGAAGCCTCGGAACGCCTGCATGCCCCACTTGAGGAACTCGTAGCGCGCGCGGTTGCGATGAAACTCGATCTCCATGTTCATGCGCAACGCGTCCGGCGTGTTCCATTCGTCCACCTGGACGGAGTGATCCACGACGAGCGCGACGGGCACGAGCGGCTCGACGAGCTTCGGATCCCTGCCCAGCCGCTCGACGGCGGACCGCATCGCCGCGAGGTCCACGAGGAGGGGCACGCCGGTGAAGTCCTGCAGGACGATTCGCGCGACGACGAAGGGCACCTCTTCGGTGCGCTCGGCGCGGGGCTTCCATGCGGCCAGGGCCCGGACGTCGCTCTCCTTGATCCGGGCGCCGTCCAGGTTCCGCAGGAGCGACTCCAGGACGATGCGGAGCGACACCGGCAAGCGGGAGACGCGGCCGAAGCCCTTCTCCTCGAGCGCGGCCAGAGAATGGAAGCGGCCCTCGGCCCCGGAGGTGAGCCGGAAAGCCCGGAGAGTGCCGAGCGGATCGCCCGGCGTCATTCGAACCGGGGGAAGAGGCCGCTCGGCCGGCTTGTTGGCATGGACCATCGAGTCTATTGAGGCGCGCCGGACGGGTCAAGCCGACGCGCCGCGTTGGAAAGAAGCGAAGCGAGGAGAAGCATGGCAACGACACGGACGATTCGGTTCGGGGCGATCTCGCTGGCGGCCATCATGGTCGCGGCGAACGCGCGCGCGGCGGAGGAAGTCTTCACGTTCGACAAGGCGCACACGAAGGTCGGGTTCCGGATCCGCCACACGGTGTCTCGCGTCGAGGGACGGTTCAAGGATTTCGACGGAACGATCTGGCTCGATCGCGAGAACCCGGCGCAGTCCCGGGTCGAGCTGACGATCCGCGCCACCTCGATCGACACGGCCAACGACAACCGGGACGGCGATCTGCGGTCCGCGAACTTCTTCGACGTCGAAAAGTTTCCGACGATCACCTTCAAGAGCACGAAGGTGGAGTCCAAGGGCGGCGACAACTACTCCGTGACGGGCGAATTCACGATGCACGGCGTCACGAAGTCGATCGTCGTTCCGGTCCTGAGCAACGGTTTCGCGAAGATGGGGAAGACCGAGAAGGCGGGCTTCACCATCGCGTTCCCGCTCAACCGCAAGGAGTACGGGATCACCTGGAATCGGACCCTCGATCAGGGCGCGCTTCTGCTCGGAGACGACGTCGACATTTCGATCGAGATCGAGGCCAACAAGAAGGAGGCCGACGCTCCGAAGAGCGGCGGACGGTAGGGCGGCCGATCCGCGGCGGGCCACAGCTGTTAGACTGGCGGCCCGCACATGGACGGCCATTTCCTCGGCTGGCTCGCCGTTTTTCTCTACGTCGCGGCGGAGGCCCTCGCGATCGTCGCGCTCGTCGGCGAGCGGGTTCCCGGCGCGGCCCCGGTCGCCCTCGCCGCGGGCCTCGCCGTGCAGTTCGCGGACCTCCAAGCGCAAGCCCGCGTGATGCATTCCGTGCCGTACCGCACGCTCTCGGGCTCGCTCGCTCTCTTCGGCTGGATGCTCGGCGTCGCGTACCTGCTTCTCTGGCTCCGGCATCGCGAGCGCTCGATCGGGCCTTTCCTGATTCCCTTCGTGATCCTCTTCTCGCTTCTCGCGATGTGGCTGCCGTCGCCGCCGTCGGCGCCTCGCCCGGAGACCCAGGGAGTGCTCTTCGCACTGCACGTCACGCTCGCGATCCTCGGGTACGCAGCCTTCGCGATCTCGTTCGTCCTGTCGTTGCTCTACCTGGTCCAGGCCCGGCAGATCCGCCGCGCCCGGACGGGCCTGCTCTTCTCGCGCCTCCCGTCCCTCGAGGCGATCGGAGGAATGAACCGCACGGCCGTGGCGATCGGCCTCTCGTCGCTCGTCGTCTCGACGCTGCTCGGAACGATCTGGGCGGCCCGGTACTGGAACGGCCTCGGGGACGCGAAGCTCGTGTGGGCCGTCTTCACGCTCGCCGTGTACGGGCTCCTGCTCTGGATGGACCGCCGCGGCTGGAAGGGGCAGCGCGTGGCCCTGCTCTCGATCGTCGGGTTCGGGCTCGTCCTCTTCTCGTATACCGTCGTCAATCTCTACTTTTCGCGGGCGCACACCTTCCGATGACCGCCGCGACCGACGCGCGCCTCCTCGTTCTCGGTTGGAACTTCCGGACGGCGGGGGAAGCCGTCCGCGAACGCGTGGCGTTCACCGCGGACGAGATCCGCGAGGGGCTCCAGGGGCTCGTGAGCCGCGGCGTCGTGTCGGAAGGCGTCATCGTATCGACCTGTCACCGCAGCGAGATCTACGGCGTGGCCGGGGAAGGCGACGCCGGCGCCGGGCTCACGCGCTTCGTGTCGGAGTGGCGGGGCCTGGATCCGGCCGAGCTCTCCGGAGCCGGATTCCACCGGGTCGGCGACGACGCGGCGCGGCACCTCTTCCGCGTGGCGTCGGGGCTCGACTCGATGGCGCTCGGCGAGAGCGAGGTGCTCGGGCAGGTGCGACAGGCGCTGCGGCTGGCGCGGGAAGCGGGGGCGACCCGGGCCGTGCTGCACCGTCTCTTCGAGTGGGCCGTGGCTGCAGGCAAGCGCGTGCGGTCGGAGACCGAGATCGGCGTGCATCCCCTCTCGATTCCCGCGATCGGCTTCGAGCTCGCGGCGAAGGTCTTCGGCGATCTGTCGGAGCGCACGGTCCTGGTGCTCGGAGCCGGCGAGACGGCCTCGCTGTTCGCGCGCCACGCGGCGGAGGCGGGCGTCTCCGATCTGCGAATCGCCAATCGGACGCCCGAGCGCGCCGCGGAGCTGGCGATGCGGGTCGCCGGCCGCCCCGTGCCCTGGGAGACCCTCGCCGACGAGCTGGGCTCCGCGGACGTCGTCGTTGGCGCCACCGCGAGCCCCGCCCCGGTCATCCGCAAAGAGCACGTCGAGCCGGCGATGCGGAAGCGGCGCGGGCGCCCGATCTTCTTCCTGGACCTGGCCGTTCCGCGTGACATCGAAGCCGAGGTCGCCGACGTGTACAACGTCTTCGTTCACGGCGTGAACGACCTGCAGGAAGCCGCCGAGGCGAATCGGGTGCGCCGCGCGCGCGAGGTGCCGCTCGCCGAAACGATTCTCGAGGAGGAGCTCGGGAAGTTTCTTGCCTGGTTCGGGAACCTTTCCGTCGTCCCGACGCTGACGGACCTCCAACGCCGGTTCGCCGCAGCGCAGGAGGCCGAGCTCGCCCGGGTCCCGGAGGCGGAGCGCGAGCGCCTCCGCCGGTTTGCCGAGGCCCTCTCGGCGCGGCTCCTGCACGAGCCTCTCCGGCGGCTCAAGGCCGAAACGGATCCGGGAAGGAAGCTCGACCGCGTCGAGGCCATCCGCCACGTCTTCCGCCTGGACGGCGACGAGTAGCCGCCCGACTCCATGAAGCTCCGGCTCGGCGCGCGCGGGAGCGCTCTCTCCCGGGTCCAGGCGGAATGGGTGGCGCGGGCCCTGGATCCCCGAGCCGACGTCGAGATCGTGACGATCCGCACGACCGGCGACCGCCTGTCCGCCGCCGGCGCGCCCATCGGCTGGAAGGGCGACTTCACGAAGGAGCTCGACGCGGCGCTGCTCAGCCATGAGATCGACCTCGCCGTCCACAGCCTCAAAGACGTGCCGTCGAAGCTGCCTCCCGGCATCGCGCTCGCGGCCGTTCCGAAGCGCGAGGATCCGTCCGACGTCCTCGCAGCGCGGCCGCGTCGCACCTTCGCCGAACTTCCTCGCGGAGCGCGCGTCGGGACCTCGAGCCCGCGCCGCCGCGCGCAGGTCCTCGCGGCACGGCCGGACCTCGACGTCTCCGACGCCCGGGGAAACGTCGATACGCGGCTTCGCCGTCTGGCCGAGGGGAAGTGGGACGCCATCGTGCTGGCGCGCGCGGGGCTCGCGCGACTGTCGCGCCTCGAGGAGATCTGCGATGTCTTCGCGCCGGAGGTCCTCCTCCCCGCGATCGGGCAGGGGGCGCTCGCGGTCGTCGGGCGGGCGGATGACCGGGCCGTCGGGGAGGTCCTCGCGAGCATTGAGGACGGGGCCTCGCGGTTCGAAGCCGCGGCGGAGCGGAGCCTCCTCGCGCGTCTCGAGGCGGGCTGTCACGCTCCGGTGGCCGGCCTGGCGCGGTCCTCGGCGGGGCGGGTGTCGCTGACGGGCGCGGTCTTCTCGCCAGACGGAAAGCGCATCCTGCGCGAGTCCGCGGAAGACGCGGCGGAAAGGGCCGAAGAGCTGGGGCGCACGCTCGCCGACCGGCTGCTCGCGCGGGGTGCGGCCCGGATTCTCGCGGAGGCGTCGGCGTGACGGAGCCGCGGGTTCTCGTCGTGCGGTCCGGAGCCAACCCGTTCCTCTCTCTCGGCGAGAGCTCCACCGTCGAGATCGTCGAGCGATCGAGCCACACGATCGAGCCGATACCGATTGCCGACGGCGGCCGGCGGCCGCGGCCCGACCTCGTCGTGTTCACGAGCCAGGTCGCCGTCGAGCGCGCCGCGACCGATCCGCGGCTCGGCTTCCTGCTGGCCGCCGCGGCGGAAGGCACGCGGCTCGCGGCCGTCGGGCCCGTGACTGCCGAGGCCCTGGCGCGCCACGGCGCGCCGCCGCGGATCACGGCCGGTGGCTCGGCCGGGGCGCTCCTGGAGAAACTCCCTCGAAACCTCGCCGGCTGGAGGGTGGTGTTCCCCTGCGCCGAAGACGCGGCCGAAGAGCTTCCGGCGGGGCTTCGCGCGCGCGGCGCGCGAGTGGAGAAGCTCGTGGTTTACCGCAAGATCGCGCGGCCGCACGACCCCGCGATCGGCCGGGAAATTCTCGACCTTCCCTTCGCGGCATTCTGCACGACGTCCCCCTCGGCCGTGCGATGGTTGTTCGACGGCCTTTCGCCGGAGGCTGCCGCGCGACTCCGGCAGACCGACGCCGTCGTTCTCGGACCGACGACGCGCCGATACCTCGAAGAGCTGGGCGTCGAGCGGATCGCGATCACCTCGACGCCGAGTTTTGCGGAGGCGTTGCGGCTGCTCGAGCACCTTGCGACGGGGCCCCGGGCGGCGTAGTCTCCCCCCGCCGTGACGGGATTTCCGACCGTTCGCCTGCGGCGCCTGCGCCGTCTCCCCGCGCTCCGAGACCTCGTGCGCGAGACGCGCCTCTCGCCGGACCGCTTCGTCGCGCCGCTCTTCGTGCGCCACGGGAAAAACGTGCGGGAGGCGATCGCATCGCTCCCAGGTGTCTTCCGGCTCTCGCCGGACGCGGCCGTTGCCGAGGCGCGCGAGCTGCAGGGTCTCGGGATTCCGGCGATCATCCTCTTCGGGATCCCGGAGAAGAAGGACGAGCAGGGGAGCGAGGCCTGGGACGACCGCGGCGCCGTCCAGGAAACCGTCCGGCGTCTGAAGAACGAGATCTCCGGCCTCGTCGTGATGACCGACGTGTGCCTCGACGAGTACACCTCGCACGGCCACTGCGGGATCGTGCGCGACGGCGAGGTGGACAACGACGCGACCCTTCCCCTGCTGGCCCGCGCCGCGCTTTCGCACGCCCGCGCCGGCGCCGACGTGGTTGCGCCGTCCGACATGATGGACGGGCGCGTGGCTGCGATTCGCCGTGCGCTCGACGAGGGCGGTTTCGCCGGGACCGCGATTCTTTCCTACGCGGCGAAGGCGGCCTCCGCCTTCTACGGCCCCTTCCGCGAAGCCGCGGGCTCTCAGCCGCAGTTCGGCGACCGCCGTGCCTACCAGATGGATCCGGGAAACCGCCGCGAAGCGATGCGCGAGATCGCGCTCGACCTCGCGGAGGGCGCCGACGCGGTGATGGTCAAGCCCGCGCTCGCGTATCTCGACGTGATCCGCGAGGCGCGCCATCGTTTCGACGCGCCGATCGCGGCCTACAACGTCTCGGGTGAGTACGCGATGGTCAAGGCGGCCGCGGAAAACGGATGGATCGACGAGCGCCGCATCGTCCTCGAGATCCTGACGGGGATCGTCCGGGCGGGCGCCGATTTCGTGCTGACGTACCACGCGAAGGACGCGGCCCGCTGGCTGAAGGACTGAACGGTCCGTTGAGCCGGGGTCCGCGCAAGTCGGCGAAGCAATCGGCCGCGCTCTTCCGCCGCGCCCGCGCCCTGATGCCGGGCGGCGTGTCGTCGCCCGTGCGCTCCTTCGCCTCGGTCGGCGGGGAGCCCTTCTTCGTGCGATCGGGCCGCGGGGCGCGGGTACGCGACGTCGACGGGCGCTCGTACGTCGACTACGTCATGTCATACGGGCCGCACCTGTTCGGCCATTTGCCGGCCCCGGTGAGGCGCGCGCTCGCCCGCGCCGCGCGGAGCGGGACGTCTTTCGGCGCGCCCACCGAGCTCGAAGTCCGCCTCGCCGAGCGGATCACCCGCATGGTGCCGTCGATCGAGATGGTCCGGTTCGTCAGCTCCGGCACGGAGGCGACGATGACGGCCGTACGCCTCGCGCGCGCGGCGACGGGCCGCAAGCGCATCGTGAAGGTCGAAGGCGGCTATCACGGGCACGGCGACGGATTCCTTGTGTCGGCCGGCTCGGGTCTCGCGACGCTCGCGATCGCAGGCAGTCCCGGCGTGCCGGACGAGGTCGCCGCGCTGACGGTCGTGGTCCCTTACAACGACGCCGCCGCGCTCGAGGAGGCGTTCCGGAGGCATCCCGGCGAGATCGCCGCGTTCATCCTGGAACCGCTCGCGGCCAACATGGGCGTCGTGGCGCCGCGGGCGGGCTACCTCGAGGCGGTCCGCGAGATCACGAAACGTCACGGAGCACTCCTGATCTTCGACGAGGTCATCTCGGGGTTCCGCGCGGCGCCCGGCGGAGCGCAGCAGCTCTACGGCGTCCGCCCGGACCTCACGACGCTCGGGAAGATCGTCGGCGGCGGCCTGCCCGTCGGCGCGTACGGCGGGCCGCGCGCTCTGATGGAGAAGATGGCGCCGGCGGGTCCCGTCTATCAGGCCGGGACGCTCTCGGGGAACCCGCTCGCCATGTCCGCGGGGATCGCAATGCTCCAGGAGATCGCGCGGCGTCCGCCGTATGTGGAGCTCGAGCGCAAAGGCGCGCTCCTCGAGGATCTGACCGCGAAGGAAATCCGCGAACGCGGACTCTCGGACCGGCTCTGTCTGACACGCGTCGGGTCCCTTCTCACGCTCTTCTTCGGGCGCGGGCCGATGACCGACTTCGCCTCGGTGAAGCGCTCCGACACGGCGCGATACGCCGCCTTCTTCCACGCGATGCGCGCGCGCGGGGTCTTCCTGCCGCCGGCGCAATTCGAGGCGTGGTTCGTGTCGACCGCGCACACGGACGCCGATCTCCGCAAGACCGCGCGCGCCGCGGGGGAGAGCCTGGCGGAAGCCTTCGCCGCGAAGGCCTGAGCGAGAGCATCAACCCCTCAGGATCGCGAGGGTCTTCTCGACCGCGGCCTGATTTCCCAGAAGAAGGAGCTGGTCGGCGCGCGCGAGCCTGAAGTTCCCATCCGGGGAGACGAGCGCCTCGCCGTCGCGCAACACCGCGAGCACGCTCGCGCCGCCGCGGGACCGCAACGCGAGCTGCTCGAGCGACCTTCCGGCCGCCGCCCACTGCGGTCCCACGGCGACGAGCTCCAGGCGGGTCGCTCCGAGCGCGCGCTGGATCTGCTCGGGCGAGGCCTCGGGCGCGTGGAACTTGCCGAATCCGTCGTGGCGGACGCGGCGGATTTCGTCGGTCTCGGCCTCCACCCACGGCAGAGGGAAGCCCAGGCGCCGCAGCGTCCGACCCGCGATCTCGAGAGAGGTCTCGAACTCTTCCGCGACGACCTCGTCCGCGCCGAGGGCGGAAAGCTCGGGCACTTCGGAGAGATAGCGGGTCCGGGCGAGGACGAAGAGGCCGGGCGCGAGCGTCCGGCAGAGCTTCACGACGCGGCGCGTGGCCCGAGGGTCGGAGAGCAGGACGAGCACGGCGCGCGCCCGCGCGATTCCCGCGTGGGCCAGGACGCGGTCGCTCGCGGCGTCGCCGAACTCGATCGGCAGGTCCCGCGCGCGTCCGCGTCCCACGCGCTCGGGATTCAAGTCCAGGATCCGGAACGGGACTCGGGCCCTCGCGAGCACACGCGCCAGCGTTTCGCCGGTGTGCCCGAAGCCCAGGATCACGATGTGGCCGTCCGAGGGCAGCCGGGTCTCGCCTTCCACGGCGGTCGCCGGGCCGGCCGACTCCGGTCCTGGAAGAGCCCCCGAGACCCGCAGCGCCAGGGCATGGCTCGACTCGAAGAGCAGCGGCGTCGCGAGCATCGAGACGATCGTCGCCGCCAGGATCACCTGGTACTGGACACCGTCGATCGCGCCGGCCCTTCGCGTCTCCTCGAGCAGGACGAAGGCGAACTCGCCGATCTGAGCGAGCGAAACGCCGACGACGACCGCCAGCCGCGGGCCGTAGCCGAGGAGGAGCGGCGGCAGCGCGCCGATGAGCGCCTTCCCCACGACGACGAGCGCGAGGACGGTCGCGACGAGCGGCGCCTGCCGCACGAGCACGCGCGCGTCGAAGAGCATGCCGACGGAGACGAAGAACAGAGCGTTGAAGGCGTCGCGGAAGGGCGCGATCTCGGCGACGGCCTGATGGCCGAAGTCCGACTCGGAGACGACGAGACCCGCCAGGAAGGCGCCGAGCGCGAGAGAGAGTCCGGCCGACGATGTCGCGAGAGCGGTCCCGAAGACGAGGAGCAGGACGGCGACGGTGAAAAGCTCCTTCTGCCGCGTGCGAACGACCGCGCCGAGGATCCAGGGAACGACCCGCCGCGAGACGAAGATCGTGATCGAGACGGTGACCGCGGCCTTGCCGAGGGCGAGGGCCAGGGTGCCGGCATCGGCCGCTCCGCGGCCGGCGAGCGGGCGGATGAGAAGCATCATCGGGACGACGGCGAGGTCGCCGAACACGTTGATGCCGACGAGGAAGCGGCCGTGGAGCGAATCCACCTCTCCGCGGTCGACGAGGAGTTTCAGAAGGATGACCGTCGAGCACGTCGCGACGAGGAAGCCGAAGAGGATTCCGCGCGAGAGCGTCTCGCCGCGAAGCACGGCGACGCCGGCCGCGAGGCCGATGACGCCGAAGAGCTGGATCGGGCCGGCGACCCAGACGACCGGCCCCATGCCCCGGAGACTCGAGAACGAGAGTTCCAGCCCCACCGTGAAGAGAAGCAGCACGACGCCGACCTCGGCCAGCGACTCGACGATGCCGACGTCCGGAACGATGGCGAGGCCGTAGGGCCCGAGCAACACGCCGGCGAGCAGGAAGCCGATGAGCGGCGGCTGGCGCAGGCGGTGGAGGAGAAAGGCGGCCGCGAGCGCCGCCAGGAACACGAGGACCACGGGCCCGAGGTAACCCGTCGCCGGCACGACGCCACTCTAGCGCGGGCGCCCGCGGAAACTTGTGTAGAGTGAGCCGCATGAGCTCTTCCGCACCGTCCGCCGGCCGACCGTTGCTCGGTCAGCCGCGAGGCCTCTGGACCCTCTTCCTCACCGAGATGTGGGAGCGGTTCAGCTACTACGGGATGCGCGGCCTGCTCATCCTCTTCCTGGTCGCGTCCGTACAGACGGGCGGATTCGGCATGACGAACGAAGTCGCCGCCGCCATCTACGGTCTCTACGTCTGCTGCGTCTATCTCTTCGCGCTCCCCGGAGGATGGATTGCCGATCGAATCCTGGGCCAGCAGAACGCGGTCTTCGTCGGCGGCTGCATCATCGCGGCCGGCCACTTCTCGATGGCGATCGCGACGGTTCCGACCTTCTACCTCGGGCTTTGCCTGATCGTTTTCGGAACCGGACTGCTCAAGCCGAACGTCAGCGCGATCGTCGGCGACCTCTATCCCGAGGGCGGTGCGCGGCGGGACGCGGGATTCTCGATCTTCTACGCGGGGATCAACACCGGCGCCTTTGCGGGGCCGATCGTCTGCGGTTTCCTCGGCGAGCACGTGAACTGGCACCTGGGGTTCGGGGCCGCCGGAATCGGAATGATCCTCGGCGTGATTCAGTACCGTCTCGGCTCGAAATACCTGCCGCGCGAAGGCGCCGTCCGGGCGACGGGCATCGACGGGGGAGCGCGCCGCCAGGCGGCTCGGCATCTCGCGCTCGCGGTGGCCGGCGTCGCCGGCGTCGGTACGTTGCTGGCACTCCTGCAGAGGGCCGGCGTGCTCCATCTCACGCTGCCGGGCGTCGCGCGCTCGACGGGCGTGATGATCCTCGGGCTCGTCGTCGTGTACTTCTTGTACCTCCTCCTGTTCGGGCAGCTTGCCGGGCCGGAGAAGAAACGCGTGGCTGCGGTGTTCATCTTTTTCGCGGCGACGGCACTCTTCTGGTCCGGCTTCGAGCAGGCCGGTTCCTCGATGAACCTCTTCGCCTCAAAGCTGACGGACCGCCTCGTCGGAGGTTGGGAGATGCCGGCTGGCTGGTTCCTCGCGGTCAATGCAATTCTGGTGATCGTCTTCTCGCCCCTGTCCGGAATGCTCTGGCTTCGCCTGGGCTCCCGCCAGCCCTCACTGCCCTCCAAACTCGGCTTCGGGCTGGCCGCGATGGCGATCGGGTTCCTCGTGATGGCGTGGGGCGCCGTGAAAACCAACGGGGGTGGCAACCGCGTCGGTCCCGGCTGGCTCGTCAGCTTCTACGTCTTCAGCTCGATCGGGGAGGTCTGTGTCAGCCCGGTTGGCCTGAGCGCCGTCACGAAGCTCGCGCCGAAACGCCTGCTCGGGCAGATGATGGGCGTCCTGTTCATGGGCAACGCGCTCGGAAACCTGGTCGCCGGCCTCGTCGCTGGTGGCTTTGCCTCCATGCCGCTGCCGGGGCTCTTCGGGTCCGTCGCGAAGGTCATCGGCGCCGGCGCCCTGATCGTCCTGATCCTCTCAAAACCGATCCGATCGCTGATCGGCGAGCTTCCGCCGGGCCCCGAGGGCGCCGGTGAACTGCCCGCCGAGGCGAGCGTTCGCGCGGCCGACTGACTGGCGGCCCGGCCTCGGGGCCGGACCGCCGC
>Ga0335077_10007770_pt1 | contig 13280 bp, 11 predicted proteins | sample Lox_Sample_31_FD_207151 | JGI IMG/M metagenome (GOLD analysis project Ga0335077, IMG submission 207151) | Soil microbial communities from Loxahatchee National Wildlife Refuge, Florida, United States - Lox_Sample_3.1 | ecosystem: Environmental > Terrestrial > Soil > Wetlands | place: USA... | reverse complement strand
CAGAACAACGTGCAGGGTGCCTCGGACGCCGGTCTGATCCCGATGTTCTTTCCCGATTACAAGTCGGTCGAGGATCCGCAAATCCGTGCGCGTTATGAAGACGCCTGGGGCGCGAAGCTCGATCCCGAGAAGGGTCTAACCGTCGTCGAGATCATGAATGCGGTCCATGCCGACGTGATCAAGGGCATGTACATCATGGGCGAAAATCCGGCGATGTCGGACCCGGACCTCAATCATGCCCGCGAAGCGCTCGCGCATCTCGAGCACCTCGTCGTGCAGGACCTGTTCCTCACCGAGACCGCCGTCTACGCCGATGTGGTGCTGCCGGCCTCGGCCTGGCCGGAAAAAGACGGCACCGTCACCAACACCAATCGACAAGTGCAAATGGGCCGGCAGGCGCTGCCGCTGCCGGGTAACACCCGGCATGACTGGTGGCTTATTCAGGAGATCGGCCGGCGCATCGGCCTGCCCTGGAAGTATGCGGGCCCACACGAGATCTACGCCGAGATGGCATCGCTGATGCCGTCGCTCGACAACATCTCGTGGGAGCGCGTCGAGCGCGAGAGCGCGGTGACCTATCCGGCGGATGCACCCGATAAACCCGGCCGTGACGTCGTATTCGACAAGGGTTTCCCGCGGCCAGGCGGCTTCGGCAAGCTGGTCGCCGCCAAACTCCAACCGCCCGACGAAGTGCCGGACGCCGACTTTCCTTTCATCCTGACCACGGGTCGCGAACTCGAACACTGGCACACCGGGGCCATGACCCGCCGCGCCACGGTGCTTGATGCGCTGGAACCTTCCGCCGTCGCTTCGGTCTCGCGCGGCACCATCGCCGAGCTCGGCATCAAGCCGGGCGACATGATCCGTGTCGCCACGCGGCGCGGCGTCGTCGAGCTTGCCGCGCGGCAGGACGACGCGATCCCCGACGGCGTGGTGTTCATCCCCTTCGCCTTCGTCGAGGCGGCGGCGAACTTGCTCACCAACCCGGCGCTCGATCCGTTCGGCAAGATACCCGAGTTCAAGTTCTGCGCGGCGCGGGTGGAAGCCATCGATCCGGCAACGCGGGTCGCGGCCGAATAGCCTTCGCGGTTCGCGCTCGCCGTCGGATGCCGATTGTGGGTTAACATCCTACGCGTCCCAACAGCCTCGGCCCGGCAGGCACAGCGCGAACGACCATGGACGACGGCGACCCGCGCGAGGAGATCGAGCGCCTCGAGGCGCAGATCGACACACTCGCCGATCGGATCGAGAGCTGCCGCAAGTTCATTCTCGCTGCGCGCGTTGCCATGGCGGCCGGCGGCATCGCGCTTGTCGCCATGCTGTTCGGCGTTGTCTGGTTTGATCTGTCGACGCTTTCGGTCGCGATGGCGGCGGTGCTTATCGGCATCGTTATGGCCGGCGCGAACAGCTCGACGGCGCAACACGCCAGGGCCGAATTGACGGCGGCCGAGGCAAGACGCAAGGCGCTGATCGGGACGATGGAGCTTCGCGAGGTCGCCGCGCAGCAGGCGCCGGCACAGTCCGGCGGAACATGACACCGCGACAGAAGGCGGCTCCACGCCTCAGAACGCGTTGCCGTATTGCTCCTTGAGCAGATCGAGCCGGCGCAAGGCGTCACGGTCGCTGACGATGAACAGCGTCGCTGTGTCGTCGGCCTTGTGGGTGATCCAGTTGCCGTGCGGCAAGCTGAACACGTCGTGGCTATCCCAGTCCACTACGTGGTCGCCGACGCGGCTCGTGCCGTGACCCTCGCAAACCAGACACACGGCGTTGCTGGTGGTACGGAAGCGCACGGTTTCGGCGCCTTTGTCGATCTGCGTCAGATAGCAGTCCATCAGCGGCATGGTCGAGCCGCCGGTGATCGGATTGACGTAGCGCACACGGCGCGCCCCATCCTTCCATTTCGGCGCGCTCCGCACCGCTTGGCGCGCCGCCGACCAGGGATAGCGAAAGACTGGCGAGAACCGCGGCGCCTCATCGCCGAGTTCCGGCACCATGTTGGCAATTCCGAATGCGGCATCGTCCGGCAATTGCGGCAGATCGTGCGTCGGACCCGGTTCAAAAACGTCGGTCCCGAGATAGCGATGCAGCGGTGCGTCGAGCGCATCGAGCCAAATGATCGGCGCATTGCCGCGGTGAATATGCTCGTGCCAGGTCCAGCCCGGCGTGATCACGAGATCGCCTTCCGCCATCGGGCAGTCCTTGCCGTCGACGACCGTCGAAGCGCCATTGCCTTCGATGACGAAGCGCAGTGCGTTCATGGTGTGGCGGTGCGGCCGGGCCTTCTCGCCCGGTAGCAGGATCTGCAGCGCCGCGACCAGATTGGTCGTCGTGCCGCCGTCGGCGTCCTGATCCGTCAAGGTCAATACCCGCCGTTCGACCGCCGCCGGTGTCGTTACTTTCATGGCGTCGTCCACCAACGGACGAATTTCCTTCCATCGCCAATGGATCGGCGCGGCGCCGCCTTCGCGCACCTTGTGGGCGCCCGCACTCTCCCAGAGCGGACGAAGCTTGGCCGCCTGCCAGGCTTTGCGGATGTTTTCGTAGGAGCGATCGTCGCTTCCGGTTTGCATCGGCGTGCCAGTCGCGCTCATTGTTTTCCTCCAAGGGCTCGGCGCACTATAGCAAACACGCGCTTTTTGCGCCTAGCCGCGCCGCGGTTGAACCGCATTGTCCGAGCCGGCAAGGCAAAATAACATTGCGCAAAAAGCAGTCTCGGGAGGAGGGCGTCATGGCACAGTCCCACGTGTTCGCCGGCGTCGGCGGCTATTATGGTGGCAATCAGGGTCATCTCGCCGGCGTCTTTCGGCGCGAGGCGGAGAGTTTGGACTGGCAGCACGTCCTGACCGAGCCCGAGGCCTACACGGTCCTGGTGCATCCGCGAAATTCCGGCCTCATACTCGTCGGCACCAAGGACGGCATCTACCGCAGCGTCGACGGCGGCGCGACTTTCAGGCGCGCCAATTTTCCGGACACCGGCATGCAGATCTGGTCATTTCTGGCGGATCCGGCCGATCCGAGGCGCTTATTGGCAGGCGGTTCTCCGGTCTCGATCTATGCCAGCGACGATGCCGGCGAGAACTGGACGCGCCGCGCCGATCCCAAACTGCCGGATCGCGGCAAAGCGCCATTTGCGGTCCGCGTCATGCGATTTGCGCGCCATCCGTCGCGGCCGAGCGAAATCTACGCCGCACTCGAGATCGGCGGCGTGATGCGTTCGATGGACGGCGGTGAAACCTGGAGCGATTGCAGCGACAACCTGATCCGGCTTTCGGTCGACGAGCCGCGGCTGCGCAGCAAGATCGTCAGCGACACGGAAGCGGAGGGCATGCTCGACGGCCACGCGATTTGCATGAGCGCGTCCGATCCGGACGGCATCATTCTCGCCGTGCGCATGGGTTTGTTCCGCAGCCGCGATCGCGGTGCGACCTGGCAGGATTTGCGCGTCGATCGATTCTCGCCATTCACCTACGGCCGGGATGTGAAAGTTTCGCCGCAGGATCCAAAGATGCTCTACGCTTGCCTCAGCGTTGCCGCCGCATCGAAGGACGGCGCGCTCTATCGCAGCCAGGACGTCGGGCAGACCTGGCAGCGCTTCGACAAGGTCAAGCCGCACGGCACCTTGATGTCGGTCAGCCTGCACCACAGCGATCCGAAGCAGGTCTATGTCGCGGCGCGCTACGGCGAAGTCTTCGGCACCTGGGACGGCGGCGCCACCTGGAACGAATCGCCGTTGCCGCAGGGCGTGCAGCACATCTACGCGCTCGCCTGCGGCTGACGGAGCGCCGATCTATTCGGGTTTCTCGTCCTTGAAATACGGCTCGACGGTGCCAGTGAGCTTGATCGTCAGCGGGTTGCCGTAGCGATCCTTGGCCTTGCCTGCGGCGACGCGGACCCAGCCTTCGCTGACGCAATATTCTTCGACATTCGTCTTCTCGGCGCCGCGGAAGCGCACGCCGATGTCGCGTTTGAGCACTTCGGCGTCGAAGAATGGGCTGCGCGGGTCGTTGGACAGGCGGTCGGGCGGGGTGTCGGCCACAGCGGCCTCGTTTTAGAGCATGATCCGGAAAAGTGGATGCCGGTTTTCCGAAAAGATCATGCTCCACTCAAATGAATTAGACCATGATCCGATTCCATCCGAACGGATCATGGTCTAGATGGGGGCGCTGCTGCGCTCAATCGCTCGGTTCGATATGGGCGTCTTTGCCGAGTTTGATGGTCGCTGCCATGTCGTCGGCGAAGAATTTTGCATATTGCTCCGGGCTCATCTGCATTGGCTCGACGCCAAGTCGCCCCAGTTTCTCCTGCACGGCCGGATTCTCCAGCGCCTTGCGGACTGAGGCGTTGAGCTTGTCGACGATCGGGCGCGGCGTCTTGGCCGGCGCCGAGAGCCCGCCCCAGAACAGATACTCGGCGCTCGGGAAGCCGGCTTCGGCAATGGTCGGCACATCGGGCAGAAGCGCCGCCCGCTTGGGTGTCGAGACCGCGAGCGCCATGACCTTGCCTTGCGTGATCAGCGGCACGGCGGGCGCGATCGGCAGGAAATAGAAATCGATCCGGCCGGTCATCACGTCGGCCAGCGCTTCCACCGGACCACGATAAGGCACGTGCTGGACGGTGATCCCGGCAGCGAGGCGAAAGCGCTCGCCGGCGATGTGGGAGGCCGATCCGATACCGGCGGAGGCGAAGTTGAGCTGTCCCGGTTTGGCCTTCGCGGCGGCGACGACGTCCGCCACGGACTTGAATCCCTTCGACGGCGCCGCCACCAGAACGCTTGGCTGCACGCCGAAAATCACGATCGGCTCGAGATCCTTCAATGCGTCGTAAGGCAGTGAGCGGTGCAGGATGATGGCGGAGCTCATCGAGGAAGAGCTGAGCAGCAGGGTGTAGCCGTCAGGATCAGCACGCACCACGGAGGCGACGCCGATAATTCCGCCGCCGCCAGAGCGGTTCTCGATGACGAAAGCTTGGCCCAATTGCTGGCCGACGGTGTCGAGCACGATGCGCGCCACGATGTCGTTGGCGCTGCCGGCGGCGAACGGGCTCACCACCAGGACCGGTCGCGTCGGCCAATCCTGCGCCTGGGCCGCGATTGTGGCCATGCACAGGGCGCCGATGACGGCGCCTAGGGCTCGAATCGACCTCATGTTTCCTCTCCACCAGATTTCTACGCAGCTTGGGCGGGTCTGCCCTGGCTGGCAACGCGACCCCTTTTCGCAGGCCCTCCAACGTCTCGGCTGGACTTGTCCCCGCTGGCGACAGCTTTATTGTGAAGTCATGTCCGTCGCCACAGCAATGCCTGCCCTCGCGCTGGCCGCGATCCGTCACGACTGGACGCGGACCGAGATCCGCGCCCTGTTCGAATTGCCATTTCCGGACTTGATGTTCCGTGCGCAGAGCGTGCACCGCGCCAATTTCGCGCCGACCGAAGTCCAGATATCGACGCTGCTCTCGATCAAGACCGGCGGCTGCCCGGAGGATTGCGCCTATTGCCCGCAGGCCGCACGTTACGACACCGGCGTGAAGGCCGAAAAGCTGATGAGTTTCGACGCCGTTCTGGCCGAGGCGCGCGCGGCGAAAGCATCAGGCGCGAGCCGCTTCTGCATGGGGGCTGCCTGGCGCGAACCCAAGGATCGCGATCTCGACGCCGTTTGCGCCATTGTGACCGGCGTCAAGGAACTGGGATTGGAGACCTGCGCGACCCTCGGCATGCTGACCGGCGATCAGGCCCGTCGCCTCAAGCAATCCGGGCTCGACTACTACAACCACAACCTCGATACCGCGCCGGAGTTTTACGGCAACATCATCACGACGCGCACCTATCAGGAGCGGCTCGATACGCTCGACCACGTTCGCGAAGCCGGCATCCATGTCTGCTGCGGCGGCATCGTCGGCATGGGCGAGACGCGCGAGGACCGCGTCGGCATGATCGCGACATTGGCGAATCTTCCGGTGCATCCGGAATCGGTTCCAATCAACATGCTGGTCCGGGTCGCGGGCACCCCTCTCGCTGCCGCCGAGGCATTCGATCCGATCGAGTTCGTGCGCACGATCGCGGTCGCGCGCATTGCCATGCCGGGTTCCGTGGTGCGGCTCTCGGCCGGCCGCGAGGATATGAGCGAGGAGACCCAGGCGCTGTGCTTCCTCGGCGGCGCCAACTCGATCTTTTACGGCCCGAAGCTCCTCACCACGCCTAATCCGGCACGCGACCGTGATCGCGAGCTGCTGCGGCGATTGGGGCTGACGGCGATGCAGCCGTAGCGGCGGCGTAAACTAACAGTTGACGTCTGAAAGCCATTGATGGCGACGCCTACGTCACTTGGAGATCGTAATGGCCTATGTCGCCAAGCGTAACGCACATCGGTGCCCGACTCATCCCGGCGCCGTCTTGCGGGAGGATGTTATTCCGGCGACGGGTAAGACCAAGGCCGAGATCGCACAGCTCCTCGGCATTTCGCGGCAGCATCTATACGACATATTGCGCGAGCGAAAGCCGGTGTCTCCGGCATTGGCGGTGCGGCTTGGCAAGCTGTTCGGTGATGGCGCCGGTGTCTGGGTCCGAATGCAAGCTGCCTATGACACCTGGCGCGCGGAGCGAAGCGAGGACGTGAGCAAGATACCGACGCTGCGCGTCAAGGCCGCCTGATGCGATGGCGCGTCCTCAAACTCCCGCTGCGCCGCCGTCCGCCCGCGGGTCGTGCGCGCCCTCGCAGGTGCCATCCTTGTTCAGCACCACGGCGCCGGCATGGCCCATGATGTCGGAATAGGGTTCGTCCAGAACTTCGACGTCGTGGCCGGCATCGACCAGCGCATCGATCAGTCCGTCGTCGAAGCGGGACTCCAGGCGTAACGTCGTGCGCGTCGCTCCCCAGGTTCGCCCCAGCAGCCAGCGGGGCTGATCGAGCGCCTGTGCGAGCGGCTGCCGAAACTGCACATGACGGGTAAAGACCGCGCTCTGGGTCTGCGGCTGACCGTCGCCGCCCATGCAGCCATAGGCCATGATGCGCCCGTCATTGAGGATCGCTAGTGCGGGATTGAGCGTGTGAAACGGCAGCCGGCCCGGCGCGAGCCGATTGAGGGCACCGGCTTGCAGCGAGAAGCTCGCGCCGCGATTTTGCATCAGAATGCCGGTGCGCGGCAGCACGCAGCCCGAGCCGAATTCCCAATAGAGCGACTGGATATAGGAGACGACAAGGCCCGTGGAATCGGCGGCACCCATCCAAACCGTGTCGCCCTCGCCGCGGCCGAGCGGCCAGCGCGCCGCCTTGCGGCGGTCGATCTTCATCGCTTCGCCGGCGACGAAGCGCTCCTCGAGGCAGCGCGCCAGCGGGTAGGTCAGATGATCGGGGTCGGTAACGACGCGGTCGCGCAGCCGAAGTGCGCGCTTGGTCGCCTCGACCAGGCCGTGGATGTGATCGAAGCCTTCCGCCTCCTTGACGCCGAGCCGGCCGAACAGCGCCAGGATCAACAGCGAAACCATGCCCTGGGTCGGTGCGTCGGTGTTGTAACCAACGGCAAGCGGCAGATCGGCGCGCAGCGGCTCGGCGACCTTGGCCTCATAGTTTTTGAGGTCGTCCCGGGTGATGGGGCTGCCGATGCGTTCGAGGTCGGCCGCGATCTCGCGCGCGATATCGCCGCGGTAGAAATCGTCGAAGCCCTGATAGCCAAGCTGCACGAGCGTCTCGATCAGGGCGTCCTGCCGCAACACCGCGCCGACTTCCGGCGGCTTGCCGTCGACCAGAAAGGTCGCGGCAAAGCCGGTCACGTCTTTGAGTTCGGCGAGGTGCTCGGCGGTCAGCTGGGCCTGGCTGCGCGTGACCCGGTAGCCGCGGCGGGCAAGCTCGATCGCGGGGGTGATCAGCGCATGGAGCGGAAACTTGCCGCGATTGGCCTTGGCGGCTTCGGCTGCAAGCTTCCAGCCACCGACGGCCCCCGGCACGGTCAGCGCTGCGAGCGGGCCTCGTGGCGGTATGGTCTCGTGGTCGGAGTAATATTCGGGCAGCGCCATCGCGCCGGCCGGCCCAGCGGCCATGATGGCACGGACACGGCCGCTCGGCTCGCGGATGAGCCAGAAAGCATCGCCGCCCAGATGATTCATGTGCGGATAAACGACGGTAATGGCCGCCGCCATGGCCAGCATAGCTTCGACCGCGTTGCCGCCGTCGCCGAGAATGATACGGCCCGCTTCGACGGTGTCATGGTGCGGCGCGCAGACGACGCCGCCGCGATGACCGGCGCTGTGCAGCTCCATGGAACCTAGTTTGCCACAGTTTCGGTGGCGGTGTCGGCCAGGCCGCGCTTGCGCAGCAGCGCATCGGGGCTCGGCAGGCGCCCGCGAAAAGCCGTATAGGCCGCTGCCGGTTCGCGCGAGCCGCCGGCCGAATAGATCGTGTCGCGCAGCCGCCGCGCGGTCGCCGGGTCGAACACGTCGCCGGTCTCCTTGAACGCCTCGAAGGCGTCGGCGTCGAGCACTTCCGACCACATGTAGCTGTAATAGGCCGCCGCATAGCCGCCGCCGGAGAAGATATGGGCAAAGTGCGTCGGCCGATGGCGCATGACGATTTCATCCGGCATGCCGATCTGCGCCAGTGTGCTCGTCTCGAAGGCGTCGGCATCGACGCTCGGGGCGCTTGCCGGCAACGAATGGAAATCAAGGTCGACGAAGGCGGACGCCACGTATTCGACGGTGGCGAAGCCCTGACCGAAATTGCGAGCGGCGATGAGGCGCTCGAGCAGCAGTTCCGGCATCGGTTCGCCGGTCTGATAGTGCAGCGCGAAGCGGCGCAGCACCGCCGGCTGCTCAAGCCAGTGCTCGTACAGCTGTGAGGGCAGTTCCACGAAATCGGTAGCGACGCTGGTGCCGGAGATTTCCGGATAGGTCACGTTCGACAACAGGCCGTGCAGCGCGTGACCGAATTCGTGGAACAGGGTGTGGGCATCGCCGAAGCTCAGCAAGGTCGGCTCGCCCGGGGCAGCCTTGGAGAAGTTGCAGACATTGACGATGAGCGGCCGGACGTCGTCGACGAGCTTCTCCTGGTCGCGCAGCGATGTCATCCAGGCGCCGCTGCGCTTCGAGGGCCGCGCGAAATAATCGCCGAAGAACAGGCCGAGCTTGACGCCATCGGCATCGCGCACCTCCCAGACCTTGACGTCGGGATGCCACACCGGGACATCCGAGCGCGGCGTAAAGCTCAGCCCAAACAGGCGCTGCGCCGTATAGAACACCGCTTCGATCATGCGGTCGAGTTTGAGGTAGGGTTGAATTGCGGCCTCGTCGAAGTCGCAGCGCCGCTTGCGCAGCTTCTCGGCGTAATAGCGCCAATCCCAGGCCGCCAGTCTGAAGTTGCCGCCTTCCTCCTGGATCAGCGCCTGGAGGGCGTCGCGATCGGCGAGCGCCTTGTTGCGCGCGCGCGACCACACTGTCTCGAGCAGGCCGTGCACCGCTTCGGGCGTCTTCGCCATGGCGTCGTCGAGTCGATAGTGGGCGAAGTCGGCGAAGCCGAGCAGCTGCGCGCGCTCCGCTCGCAGCCGTACCAGTTCGGCGATGATCGCTTTGTTGTCGGTCGGCCCGCCATTGTCGCCGCGCGAGACGAAGGCGCGAAACGCCTTTTCGCGCAGCTCGCGCCGGGCGGCATATTGCAGGAAGTTCTCGACGCTCGATCGCGACAGCGTGACGACGTGGCCGGTAAGCCCACGTTCGCGAGCGTCAGCCCCCATCGCCTCACACATGAATTCAGGCAGTCCGGCAAGCTCGGCGTCCTTGTTCAGCAACAGCGCAAAACCTTGCTCGTCGGCAAGTACGTTCTGGCTGAAGGCGGTGCCCAGCGCCGCCAGACGCTCGCTGATCTCGGTCAGCCGTTGCCGGGCTGCGACGTCTAGTCCGGCGCCCGCTCGTCGGAAGGTGATGTGGTAGCGCTCGAGCACGCGCCGCTGCTCGTCGGTGAGGCCAAGCGTGTCGGCTTGACGCATCAGCGTATCGATGCGGCGGAACAGCGTCGTGTTGGTCCGTATATCGTTCCAATGGCGCGCGGTTCGTGGAGAGAGCTGCCGTTCCAGTGCCAAGAGCGCATCGTTGCTGTGTGCCCCGGCCAGGACATGGAACACGTTGTCCACGCGGTTGAGTGCCCGCCCGCTTCGTTCCAAAGCCGCAATCGTATTATCGAAACTCGCCGGCTCGGGATCTGCGGCAATGGCCGCAATCTCGGCTTGGTGTTCGGCCAAGGCGCGCCCGAACGCCTCGGGAAAGTGTTCGGGCTTGATGCGGTCGAATGGCGGGACCGCGTCCGGCGTGGTCCAGGCTTCGAACAACGGGTTCGCCTTATTGGGCTGGGTCATCGTGGCTCTTCGCAATCGCGGGGGCAGGCGTGATATATAGGGTCGACCTATTACAGCCAGCCGGCGCCTTCGCAAGGAGAGCGAAATATGCCCCGTCACGCCCAGTATGTGCCGCACGGCGTTATCCCTGCCGTGCTCCTGCCTTTTGCCGACGATCTGTCGATCGACGACAAGAGCTTCCGCAAGCATTTGCGCGACGTGGCTGCGACCCCGGGGCTCAGCGCCATAACTGTGAACGCCCATTCGACCGAGGTCGCCTCCTGCAGCTTCGAGGAGCAACGCCGTGTGCTCGAGATCGCCCAGGATGAGGTCGGGGCCCGGCTGCCGCTGGTCAACGGCATCTGGGCGGACGGCAGCCTGGAGGCCGCCCGAATTGCCCGCATGGCGGAGGCGGGCGGCGCGTCGGCGCTCCTGGTCTTCCCGCCGGCACCGTTCACGCTGCAGCAGTCGCCGGCCATGGCGGTCGAGCATTTCAAGCGTATTGCCGATGCCTCGAGCCTGCCGATCATCGTGTTCCAATATCCGCTGGCCACCGGCCAGGGTTATCCGCGTGAGACGCTGCTCAAGATGTGCGAGGAGGTTCCGACCATCCGCGCCATCAAGGACTGGATCGGAAACGTGCCTCAGCACGAGATGCAGATTCGGCTGCTGCAGAATCTGCCGCGCCCGGTCAACGTGTTGAGCACGCACAGCGCCTGGCTGTTCAGCTCATTGGTGCTCGGCTGCAACGGGCTCCTGTCCGGCAGCGGCAGCGTCATCCCCGATCTGCAGTCGCAGCTGTTCCGGGCAGTCCAGGCCAACGATCTCGCCGAAGCGCGCCGCGTCAACGACCGCATCTATCCGCTGGCCCTCGTCTTCTACGCGGAGCCTTGGGCCGACATGCACAACCGCATGAAGGAGGCCTTGGTGCTGCTGGGGCGCCTGCCACGCGCCGTGGTGCGGCCGCCGCTGGTCAAGCTTGGCCGCGCCGAGATCGAGCGCATTCGCGAGGCTTTGATCGAGTCCGGCCTGTTGTCGGCGAAGGCCGCCCGGGACGCGGCCTAACCGCCTTGATCCGGTCGTTTCTTTCGGGATAAGTGCCGGCCATGGACAGCTCGACAACGCGACGCCCGCGACGAATCGCCTGGCTCAACGTTCTCACCGTCGTCAGCGCCGCCATCCTGATCAGCGCGGAAGTGTTCGGCGCCGCGTTCGCCGGCAGCTGGGCGATCGCCAGTCTGTTCGCCCTCGGCAGTTTCGGCGCGCGCGTGCTCGACGTTCTATTCATGCTGTGCGGCGTCGCCGTCATGGCACAGTTCGTACGCTACGCGCATCGCGTCGAGCCATTCACGATCGACTGAGTCGCGCTGCGCGGCGGCCGCAGCGGCGTCGCGCACACATTTTTACATCTCGTTAAAACTAAATTGCTTGCGCCTTGCAGCAAAATCGCTTATTTCGCTTTTTGCCCAATTTCGCACGTGCCTGTGGCCGTGTGTCGGTCGGTGGGCATCCGGACAAGAGGCCGGACAGCCGCCTAAGGAAGAGACGCTACTTCCTTGCACCCGCGACCGGCAGCCGGAGGCGAACCGGCAATGCCCGCTCTCCACGGGCTACGCGGCTTAAAGCAACGACGGAAGGGCTTTTTTGGATGACTGCCGGCGCCAATGCCGGGGACACCGAAAGGGCTTGTCCATCTTTGCCAGCAGTGCGGAACGGGATCTCCCTCATCCGGACCAAGGCAGCAATCGCAGCGGTGCAAAAGGTTGCGCGCAATCGCAACACAGTGCGCCGCAGGAGGTTCACCTAGGCGGCTACGCCGCCGGCCGGAGAGGGAGTTAGGATGAGATGACTGCGCGCATCCGCGAATTTCTCAAGAAGCGCACTGAAGAAGGCCCCTGCCTCGTCGTCGACCTTGATGTCGTCCGCGAGAACTATCACGGCTTCGCCAGGGCGCTCCCGGACACCAAAGTCTACTACGCCGTGAAGGCCAATCCGGCCCCGGAAATTCTCAAGCTGCTGGTCGAACTCGGCTGCTGCTTCGATGTCGCTTCGATCAACGAAACGCATCAGGTGCTCGCCGCCGGCGCGACCGCAGACCGCATCTCCTACGGCAATACCATCAAGAAGGAGAAGGAGATCGCTGCGGCCTTCAAGCTCGGCGTGACGCTGTTTGCGGTAGACTGCGAGGCCGAGGTCGAGAAAGTCGCGCGCGCCGCTCCCGGCAGCCGGGTAATCTGCCGCATCCATTGCGACGGCTCCGGCGCCGAATGGCCGTTGTCGCGCAAGTTCGGCTGCGAGCCGACTTACGCCCCTGACATTCTCGAACTGGCGCACAAGACCGGCCTCATCCCCCACGGCATCTCATTCCACGTCGGCTCGCAGCAGCACAATGTCGAAGCCTGGGACCGTGCGCTCGCCTCCGCGGCGGCGGTTTTCAAGACCTGCGCGGAGCGTGGGATTTTGCTCTCCATCGTCAATCTCGGCGGCGGCTTTCCGGCGCGCTACGTACGCAAGACGCCGAAGCTCGAGAGCTACGGCAAGGCAATCTTCAAGGCGCTGCGCAAGCATTTCGGCAACAACCTGCCGAACACGATTATCGAGCCGGGTCGCGGTCTCGTCGGCAATGCCGGTGTGATCGAAGCCGAGGTCGTTCTGATCGCCAAGCGCAGTCCGGAGGACGAGGTGCGCTGGGTCTATCTCGATATCGGCAAGTTCCACGGCCTCGCCGAGACCATCGGCGAATCGATTCGCTATCCGATCCGCACCACCCACGATCGCGACGAGACCGTGCCGAGCATCATTGCCGGTCCGACCTGCGACTCGGTCGACGTGCTCTACGAGAAGACCCCTTACCCGCTGCCGGTTACTCTGGCGATCGGAGACAAGGTGCTGATCGAGGCCGCCGGCGCCTACACGGCGACCTATTCTTCGGTCGGCTTCAACGGCTATCCGCCGCTGCGCCAATA
>Ga0335077_10007769_pt1 | contig 13280 bp, 10 predicted proteins | sample Lox_Sample_31_FD_207151 | JGI IMG/M metagenome (GOLD analysis project Ga0335077, IMG submission 207151) | Soil microbial communities from Loxahatchee National Wildlife Refuge, Florida, United States - Lox_Sample_3.1 | ecosystem: Environmental > Terrestrial > Soil > Wetlands | place: USA... | reverse complement strand
TGCGGGGAAGTCAAGGTCAGGCCCCCAGCTTGCTCGGAAGGCGGACTTTCTGCTGCCTACCATGCCGCGCATCGGCCTGTCCGGAGCCACCCATGGTGGGTGATTCGTCACCCGGGTGAGATTCGGCCGGGGTGATGACGGCTCACCCGCTCATCGGCGAGGTTGAGGGCACGGATCTCAGTTCAGGCATGGCCGCCGGCCGCGGCCGGGACCTCCCTGGCACGTGGCGCGGGGCGTTTGACATGCTGGGACAGGGGGGTGCCGATGGCGGCGCACGTGGCGACAAGCTCGACCGGACGTGCCCGCACCTCGGCGGACGCTGACATGTCGGTCCTGAGATCCAAGATCACGATGCCCGCCGCGCCGGACTGGGCCGTCCCCAGGCCGCGGCTCGACCGGCTCATCGCCGACGGCGTACAGGGGCCGCTGACGGCGCTGATGGGCCCGCCGGGCACCGGCAAGACACTGGCCATGGCCTCGTGGGCCGCGAGCCAGTCCTCCTCCCGGGTGGCATGGGTCACCCTGGACGAATTCGACAACCGGCCGCGGGTGCTGTGGGGCTACATCATGACCGCCCTGCGGCGGGCGGGCGTCGCGGTGCCGCACCTGTCCTGGTCGGCGGCGTGCGTGGACACCATGGACCACGAGTTCCTCGTCCGGCTCGCCACGGCGCTCGCCACGGCGGAGCCGCCGGTCGCCCTGGTCCTGGACGATCTCCACCTGCTGACCGAGCGCCCGGCCCTGCAGGGACTGACCTACCTCATGCGGAACGCGCCGCAGGGGCTGCGCGTGATCGTGGCCTCACGGATCGACCCGCTCCTGCCGCTGCACCGGTTCCGGCTCACCGGCGAGCTGACGGAGGTCCGGGCCGACCAGCTCGCGTTCAGCGTCACCGAGGCCGGGCTGCTCATGGCCCAGCATGGCGTCGCCCTGCCGCCGGACGCGCTCGAATGCCTCACCGAGCGGGCGGAAGGCTGGGCCGCCGGGCTGCGGCTGGCGGCGATCTCGATGCACGGGCATCCCGACCCGGAGCAGTTCGTCAAGGAATTCGTGGCCGAGGACAGCCCGGTGGTCGGCTACCTGGTGGAAGAGGTGCTGAACGCCCAGCCGCCCGGGATCCGCGACCTGCTGCTGAGGACGAGCGTCCTGGACAGCTTCGACACCGGCATCGCCAACGAGCTGAGCGACGGGCCGGCCGGCGCCGACGTGTCGGACCTGGTGCGGGCGAATGCCTTCGTCCTGCCGGCCGGGTCCGGCTGGTATCGCTACCACGCGCTGTTCGCCGACGTGCTGCGCCTGAAGCTGCGCCACGAGTCGCCTGACCTGGTGCCCGGACTGCACCGGCGGGCGGCCGGCTGGTACCAGCGGAACGGCCTGCTGACCCAGGCGGTACGGCACGCCGCGGCGGCAGGCGACTGGCAGCTCGCGGCCCGGATCGTCGTCGACGAGCTCGCGGTGGGCCAGCTCATCCGGCCCGGGGGGGATCACTCGCTGGCCGATGAGTTCACGCGGATGCGCCCCGCCCAGGCCTGGACCAGGCCGGAGCCGCTCCTGGTCGCGGCGGCGCTGGCGCTGGCCGAGGACCGGCCCGGCAGCACCTGCCTGGCGGCCGCGGAGAGCATGCTCGGCGCGCTGCCGCCCGCGGAAGCCACGCCGATGCGCCTGGCGGCCGCACAGATCCGGCTGGCCGCCGCCCGCCGCACCGGGGATCTGGAGTCCATGGCCGCCGCGGCGGCCGAGGCCCAGGCCATGCTGGCGGCGATGCCCGCGGGAGTGGTGGCACGGTGCCCCTGGACGGGCGCACAGGTGCTCGCGGGCCGCGGCGCCGTGGAGCTGTGGTCCGGGCACCTGGGCGAGGCGGCCGCCACGTTCGAGGCCGCCATCGCCGCCATCCCGGCGGCGGACAGCACCCAGGAGCGGCCCGGCTGCCTGGGGTACCTGGCGCTGGCCGACGCGCTGCGGGGGCGCCTGAACCGGGCCGCGGCCACGGCCGCGCAGGCGGCCACGGGCGACGGCGAGCGGCTGTCGGCGCCGGTCAGCCCCGCCGCCCACGTCGCGCTGGCGGCCGTCCATGTGGAGCGCAACGAGCTGCGCCAGGCGCACGGCGAGCTGAAACGGGCCGAAGCCAGCCTGCGGCTGCACCCGGACCGGCTGACCGGAACGGTCGGCTGCCTCGTGGCGGCCCGCAAGGCCCTGGCCGAAGGCCACCCGGACAGCGCGGTAGAGATCGTCCGCAAGGCCCGGCAGGGCGGACCGCCCCCGTACTGGCTCGAGCGCCGGCTGGCCATGCTCGAATCACGTGCCCGCGCGGCGGCCGGTGACGCCGCGTCAGCGCTCGACGCGGCGGGGCGGGCCGACCCGGCCTCGCTCGAGGCGGCGGTCACCCAGGCCCACGCCTGGCTGGCCGCGGGAGACCAGCAGGCGGCCAGGAAATCGCTCGCCGGCCACCGGGAACGGGCCGAGACGGTGCCCGATCACATCCGGCTGGAGGCATGGCTGGCCACGGCGCGGATCAGCTACGGCAGTGGCGACCGCGCCGAGGGTCGCCGGTCGCTGCAGCGCGCGCTGCGGCTCGCGGAGCCGGAGCAGCTCCGGCTGCCGTTCGCGCTGGAGCGGACGTGGCTCCGGCGGGTGCTGCGGGCCGATCCTGACCTGGCCCACGTCTACCGCGACTTGTTAGAGCCTGACCTGGTGGGCGCGGCCCGGGAGCGGGCCCCGCAGTCGGGCGCGAGCCCGGCCCCGGTCATGCTCGAGCCGCTCAGCAGCCGCGAGCGCGAGGTGCTCCGGTACGCGGCCGAGATGCTCGACACCACGGAGATCGCCGCCGTGCTGTTCATCTCGGTCAACACCGTCAAAAGCCATCTGAAGAGCATCTACCGCAAGCTGGCGGTGACCCACCGCGGCGAGGCGGTCCGCCGCGCCCGGCAGCTCCGGATCCTCTGACCGGCCGGCAACCGGCCAGGAGACCGCCGGGCGGCCAGTATCCAGGGGTCACCGACCCAAAGGATTGCTGGCCCGTAGTTCCCCCCAGCGGCGAACCGGCGCAGGCGCTGACCAGGGGAAACAGCCTCGGCCCATGACTACGTAGACATGTAATCGCCATGATCGAGGGCGTTACTGCCTGGTCAAACGCTCGGGCCCATCGGCTTGGGGGGAACCTCGGGCTAGCTGGCGATGCCGAGCTCGTTGAGGCTGACGATGTGCAGGGCGAGCTCGTGGAGCCGGTCCAGCAGCCCGTGGAGCTCAGACTCGTCCCGCACCGAGGCCACAATGGACGTGCGGCCTCGGCCCGGCTCGATCGTGAGCCCTTCGACCAGGCTCGCCAGCAGATCCCCGCAATCCTCCCGGACCACGATCCGGTAGCGGAGGACGGAGCTGTGCGTGCTCATCGTGTGGCCTCCAGACACCTGCTCGGCCATCGGCGGTCCCCCAGCTCCTCTTACCGGAGTCTGGCGGAATATTCATCTCAGGCAACGGGGTGAACCGGCATCACCCGCCACGGGTCACAGCGGGGTGAACTTGAAGCGGCGGCCGGTGGATCAGCAGATGCCCGCCCGGCGGCCCCGCTCGACCGCCTGGCGCCGGGTGCTCACACCGAGCTTGCGGTAGATCACCCGGGTGTGGGTCTTGATCGTGTTCGGCGAAAGGTGCAGCTCCTGCCCGATCTCGCGGAGCGAGAGCGTTCCCCGCAGCAGCCGGAGCACCATGGCCTCGCGCTCGGTCAGCGGCTCGGCGACCGGCGCGTGGGACAGCCCGGCGAGCGCCTGCCTGAGCCGGCTCACCCGGGCGAGCTGGGCGCCGGCGCCGTCCGGCAGCGCGGCCAGCAGCTCGTGCGCCTCATCCAGGAGGTCCGCGGCGGTGCGGTCCCCCTGTTCGAGCAGGACCTCCGCCAGCAGCAGCAGCGCCTCGAGGGTGGGCCAGGGGCTGATCCCGGGCACCCGGCGCCGACGCCGCAGCGCGTGCTCGAGCTCGGTCCTGGCCTGGCCGGGCCTGCCCTGCGCGGCATGGAGCGCGCCGGCGGCCATGTAGGCCACCGCGACCTGCGGCGTCTCGCTGAGATCGCCACGGCTGGTGAGCTCGCCCGCCGTGCGCACGAGCTCGTCCGCCCACAGCAGCCTGCCCTGCCCGGCCGCCACGAGGCTGAGCGCGGACAGGGCCATCATCTGCACCAGCGGCAGGGACGATTCGCAGATGACCGCCTCTTCCAGGGCTGCCGCCGCCGCGACGGGCTCGCCGCACAGGTAGAGGCAGAAGCCCAGCCCGGTCCGCGCCAGCGCGTACCACGGTGACCCGGGGTCCTTCTCCAGCTCGACGGCCAGGCTGGCCGACCGCCGCATCTCCGACAGCCCCCCGAACCCGTGGACCCCCCGCAGCAGCGCCGCCGATGACGCCAGCGAGGCCATCCCGTCGGGCAGCGGGCCGGGATGATCGGCCGCCTCGATGACCGGGAGCCAGCGCTCGACCGACGGCCGGTCGCCGGCCAGCGCCGCGGCCCACGCCGCGCAGTGCGCCGCGAGCGGGTGCGCGGCGACCCGGTCGTCGCCGAGGGCCCGCAGCCAGCCGCGGATCGTTTCCACCCGGCCCAGGCCGGCGTAGCCGGACCAGCAGCCCGCGATCAGGTCCACCGCCCGGGCGACGTCCCCCCCGGCGAGCGCGTGGCTGATCGCCTCGAGCGGCGACCCCGCCTCCTGGTACCACGCGCTGGCGCGCCGGTGGAGGGAGGGCACGATGGCGGGCTCGGCCCGGGTGAGCTGGCTGCGCAGGAGCTGGGCGAACAGGCGGTGGTAGCGGTACCAGCCCCGGTTCTCGTCGACCGGCACGACGAACAGGTTCTCCCGCTCGAGCGTTCCGATGATCTCCGCCGCGTCGGCGGAGTCCAGCACGGCATCGGCCAGCGGGGCGCTGAACTCGCCGAGGATCGCGGTCCGGGCGAGGAAATGGCGGATGTGGGCTGGCTGGCGGCTCAGTACCTCCTCGATCAGCAGGTCAGCGACATACCGGCTGTCACCGCTGAACTGGCGGACGAACGTGCCCGGGGACGGATGGCCACGCAGGGACAGCGCGGCGAGATAGACCCCGGCGGGCCAGCCCTCGGTCCGCCCCACCAGGTCGGCGAGATCGGAGCCGGCCAGCCGGACCCCGGCGGTGCGCTCGATCAGCGCCGCCGCCTCGGCCGGCGTGAACCGCAGCTCGCTCATCCGGAGCTCGACCATGTCCCCGGTTGACCGCAGCCGGGCGAGCGGCAGCGGCGGGTCGGCCCGCGTGGTCAGCACCAGCTGGACCGTCGGCGGCAGGTGGCCGAGCAGATAGCCGACCTGGCCGTGGCAGCTGCGCTCCTTGACCCGGTGATAGTCGTCCAGGACCAGGATGACCGGCCCCGGGAGCGCGTTGAGCTCGTTCACCAGCAGGGGGAGCATGACCCCGGCGATGTCGTCCGGCCGCGCCCGGAGGGCCTCCAGGAGGGGCTGGGCGCACAGTTCGGGGCGGGCACGGTGCAGCGCGTGCACGACGTGCGACCACAGGCTGACCGGGTCGTTGTCGTCCGGATCGAAAGAGACCCACGCGAAGGGGCGGCCCTCGGCGGCGCCGCAGCGCCACTGGGCGATCAGCGTGGTCTTGCCGTAGCCCGCCGGGGCGTCGACGAGAACGAGCTTGGCCCGGGCGTGGGCCAGGCGCCCGGTCAGCGCGGGCCGCTCCACCCACCCCTCGCGCGGCTCGGGCGCGTGGAGCTTGCTCTCCAGCGGGACGTCGAGAGCGGTGGCCGCGTACGCAGAGGAGTGAACGGACCCCCGTCGCTGAGGCGACCGTCCACTCCCATACGGCTCGTCCCGCTCAAGCACTCTGCCCAGGCGCGCATAGTAACAGTTCACCGGCAAGCGGTACAGCGGCGGATTTAACCCTCCGTGGGTGGGGCGGACCGCCGTCCGGACTGGTGTCGTGGGGTGAGACATGACACGAGGAAGGGAACACTATGGCTGATCTGATCGCTATCGGATACCCCGATCAGGCGACCGCGGAGGCCGCCGCCGACGAGGCGCGCCGGCTGGCTAAGGACCTGATCATCCAGCCGGACGCGATCGCGGTGATCGTGCGGGACGAAGAGGGCGGCTACCACGTCCACACCAACCACCACCTGGTCGGTGGCGGGGCCACCTGGGGGATGTTCTGGGGGCTGCTGTTCGGCCTGCTGTTCTTCATCCCCGTCTTCGGCATGGCGGTGGGCGCCGGCATGGGCGCGCTGTTCGGCAAGCTGGCCAAGACCAGCATCGACAAGCAGTTCCAGGACCAGGTCCGCGACATGCTCAAGCCGGGCACCTCAGCGCTGTTCCTGATGCTGGAGAAGGTCACCCCGGACAAGGCCGTCGAGGCGATGAGCAAGTACGGCGGCACGGTCCTGAAGACCTCCCTGTCCAAGGAGGACGAGAAGGAGCTCCAGGAGGCCCTGCACGGAGGCGGCGGCGACGCCGCTCAGTAACCCCATCGCAGCCGGGCTCCCGGGCCGGCGGGACCGGACCAGTTCGGCGCCTGATTGACCCCTGGCGGGGGCATCATTACCGGGGAGAAGCACGGGCGCCGGTGCCGCCAGGGGGCGCACGGGTGCCCGGCTGCGAGGACAGTGAACGGGTGATATCCACTCCAGCGACGGAGGTGGCAGGAGATGACCGTTCCCGACGCGGACGCGGGGGGCGGGCCGGGCACCGCGCCAGGAGCGGGCAAGCCTGCCGGGGACGACGGCGCCAAGGCGGCCGCGGGCCAGGCCAAGCCGGGCGCCGACGAGGCCAAGCCGGGCGCCGACGAGGCCAAGGCAGCCGCGGACGAGGCCAAGCAGGCAGCAGGCGAGGCCAAGCCGGGCGCCGACGAGGCCAAGGCAGCCGCGGACGAGGCCAAGCAGGCAGCGGATGAGGCCAAGCAGGCAGCGGAGACCAGCAAGCTGACCGGCGACGAGCGGGCCGAGCTGCAGCGCCTGCGCGCCGAGGTGGCCGAGTTCCACGAGCACCCGCCGGAGGAGCCGCCGCCCGGCCGCCGTACCCGCCTCGGCTGGCGCGCCCCGGTCGCGACGGTGCTCATCGTCATCGGATGCCTGCTCGCCCCGCTGTCGGTGTTCGCCGTGTGGACCGCCAACCAGGTGTCCAACACCGACCGCTACGTCGAGAACGTCGCACCACTGATCCACGAGCCGTCCATTCAGCGGGCGATGACGGACGAGATTACCCGCCAGATCACCACCCGGCTCAACGTGAAGGGGCTGGCCGAGCAGGCGGCGGGCGCGCTGACGCAGCGCGGGCTGCCCCGGGTCGGCGCGCTGCTGAACAACTTCTCAAGCCAGCTCGCCAGCTCGGTGTACGGGTTCATCCACACCCAGGTGGCCAAGATCGTCGCCAGCCAGCAGGTCGCCAATCTGTGGGTGCAGGTCAACCGGCAGGTGCACGCCCAGCTGGTGAAGGCCCTGTCCGGGCAGGGCAACGGCGCGGTCACGATCAGCAACAACCAGGTCGTGCTGAACCTCGGCCCGTTCATCAACGTGGTCAAACGCGACCTGGCCAACCGGGGATTCACGATCATCACCAGGCTCCCCAACATCAACCCGACGCTGGCCCTGTTCTCGGCCAAATACCTGGTCAAGGCGCAGCAGGGGTACCGGATCCTGAACGACCTCAAGTGGGCGCTGCCGATCCTCACCCTCGTGCTGCTGGGGCTGGGGGTGTACATAGCCCGCAGCCATCGGCGGGCGCTGATCGGCGCCGGGCTCGGCCTGGCCGCGTCCATGGTGGTCCTGGGTCTCGGGCTGACCATATTCCGCGGCGTCTACCTCAACAGCGTGCCGTCCAGCGTCCTGCCCGCCGACGCGGCCGCGGTCCTGTACGACACGCTGATCAGGTTCATCCGGGACGGGCTGCGGGTGCTGCTGGTGGTCGGGCTGATCGTCGCGATCGCCGCCTTCTTCTCCGGCCCTTCGGTCACCGCGGTCCGCACCCGCGGCGCGTTCAAGTCCGGATTCGACTGGCTCCGCCGGAGCGGCGAGCACGCCGGCGTGAGCACCGGCCCGGTCGGCCGCTGGACCTACACCCACCGCAAGGCGCTGCGGATAGCAGCGGTCGCGATCGCGGCGCTGGTGTTCGTCTTCTGGGGACAGCCGACCTGGGTCACGGCGGTGGTCATCGCCATCGTTCTGCTGATCGTGCTGGGTCTTATCGAGCTGATCGGCAGGCCGCCGGCCCAGCCGCAGGTGGCGGCGCAGCCCGGCGGCTGAACCGGATGCTCCTGCAGGCGGCGGGCTTCGCTGTCCTGGCCGCGCTGTCCCCGACCGCGCTCCTGATCACGGCGATCTACCTCGGGTCGGCCCGGCCCCGCACGACCGCGTTGTGCTACCTCGCCGGGGCCGTGCTCATCAGCACCATCATGGGCATCGCGGTGCTGCTGCTGCTGCGCTACGGGAACTTCCAGCTGCCCGGCCACCGCACGCCGCGCTACGGCCTGCGGCTCGGCCTCGGGCTGCTCACCCTGGCGGCGGGCGTGGTGGTGGCGCGCCGCCGGCCCCGGCTGCCGGAGCAGCCCGGGCCGCCGGGACCGCCGGGGCAGGGGAAGGGGATCGTGTCGCGGCTGGTGGCCAGCCCGGCGCCGGTGACCGCGTTCGTGGCCGGGGTCCTGATCTTCATGCCGGCGGTGACGTTCGTCGCCGCGATCCAGGTGATCGCCACCGCCCGGGCCGGCCTCGGCCTGTCCACGCTGGGCCTGGTGCTGGTCATCGTCATCAACGTGGCGTTCGTCTGGCTGCCGTTCCTGGCCTACCTGGCGGCGCCGGGCCCGACCACGCGCACGCTGGCCGCCTTCAACGCCTGGCTCCGTGCGCACGGGCGGATCCTGCTGGTCCTGGCGCTGCTGGTGGCCGGCGCGGTCCTCACCGTGAACGGGCTGATCGGGCTCATCCGCCGTACCTGACCGCCGGCCCGCCCGGCCCGCCGCCCGCGTTCCCTTGCCGTTTTCCCTGCTTACGGCACTCCCGGGGCAACGCGCAACTATCCTGAGGGTCAACCAGCAGCCAAACGCGGCCCTCGAATTCGGCAAGTGGTGAGAATGTCCGCCGGTGACCTCAGGGTGCTCTACGTGATGGGCATCTACCACAGCGGCACGACGGTGCTGAGCAACCTGGTCGGCCAGCTGGACGGGTACTTCGCCGTCGGCGAGCTGCGGACGCTCTGGCCGAAGCTGACCCGCGACCACTACCGGTGCGGCTGCGGCGAGCTCCTCCTCGAGTGCCCGGTCTGGAGCCGGATCATCAAGTCCACCGTCGGTGACGGGGAGGACCGGGTGGCGCTGGCGCGGGACATGTGGCGGTGCCAGCGCGAGGCGGTGCATGAGTACCACACCTGGCTCCGGGTCGGCGGACTGCTCCGCCGCCGGGGAAAGGGGCTGCCATCCACCGGCCCGCTGGCCCGCTACGCCGACGGGATGGCCCGCCTCTACCGGAGCATCGCCAGCGAGACCGGCGCCGAGGTCATCGTCGATTCGTCCAAGGAGCCCACCGACGCGGCGCTGCTGCTGCTCATGCCGGAGGTCGACCCGGCGTTCGTGCAGATCGTCCGGGATCCGCGGGGGATGGTCTACTCGATCCTGCGGGTCCAGGCCGGTGGCGAGCCCGTGGCCGGCAGCCGGTGGCGGCAGAGCGCCTACGCCGCTCTCAGCTGGTCGGCGGGCAACCTGGCCGGGTCCGCCGTCCGGCGGGCCGCCGGTCCCGGCCGCTCGGCGCTGCTGCGGTATGAGGACTTCGTCCGCCAGCCCCGGGATTCGGTGGCGGCCCTGGCGGACCTGGCGGGTCGGCCCGCGCGGCTGGCCCCGCCGGCCGATCCGGCGCAGGACCGCACGGTGACCATGAACACCACACATACCGTCGGCGGGAACAACAACCGGTTCCGCACCGGGCCGGTCCAGCTGCGTGAGGACACCCAGTGGCGGTCGCGGCTGCACCGTCTCGACCGGGCGGCCGTGACCACGGTGTGTTCCCCCCTGATGGCCCAGTACGGCTACCGGCTGGCCCCCTGACCGCCCGCGCCGGCCTGGACGGCGCGGCCCTTCCACTCGCCGCCCCGGCCGCTCCGGTGGCGGCGGGCCGAGTCCACCGTCATGGCCGCGTACAGCAGGGCGATGGCCGGCAGGCAGGGCGCCCGCAGCGGCGAGAGCCGGTACAGCCGGAGCACGGGCAGGTAGCTGAGCGTCATCAGCCCCCAGCCGGCCAGACCGGCGCCGGCACACCACCACCACCACACGGCGGGGCCGGCCGGAGCACCCCCGGCCGCCGCGGCCGCGGCCAGGCCGCCGAGCGCGGCCACCGGTGGCAGGAGGTACAGCCAGCACAGGCCGGCCACGGTCCCGGCCAGCAGGGCGGGCGAGTAGCGCAGCTGGGTGTAGGCGCTGCGGGCGACCATGTCCCACAGCCCGCCCAGCCCCGGGTAGGGCCGCCGGCTGTGCACGCTGGTGGTGAAGCCGAGCCAGCAGCGCGCCCGGGCCGGGCCGCGCTTGAGCAGCCGCGCGAGCGCCACGTCGTCGATCCGGGCGCCCGCGATCCGCTCCAGGCCGCCCGCCGCCGCCAGCGTCTCGCGCCGGACCAGCATGCAGCCCCCGGCCGCCGCCGCGGTCCTGGCGCCGGCCCGGCCGACCCGGCGGAACGGGTACAGCTGGGCAAAGAAGTACACGAACGCCGGGACGATCCACCGTTCCCAGCCGGTTTCGCAGCGCAGCAGGGCCATCTGCGAGACCAGGGCCCGGTCGTCGGCGGCGGCCGCGCGGACCAGGCCGGCCACGGCCGCCGGCCCGAGGGCGATATCGGCGTCGGTGAACAGCAGGTAGTCGCACTCCCCCGCGGCCGCCACGCCGTGGGCCATCGCCCACACCTTGCCCGCCCAGCCCGCGGGCGGCGGCCGGCCGCTGATCACCCGCAGCGGGACGCCCGCCGGCGCGGGACTCCCCGGCACCGGTGCCCCGGGCCGCCGCGGGGCCGCCGCCGTGCCCAGCGCCGTGGCGACCGCTCCCGTGCCGTCGGCGCTGGCGTCGTCCACCAGCACCACCGACAGGGCGCCGGGGTAATCCTGCGCCAGCAGGGTGGGCAGCGTCTCCGGCAGGATCGCCGCCTCGTCGCGGGCGGGCACCACCGCGACCACGCTGGGCCACGGCTGCGGGCCGGGCGCGCCCGGCCGGCCGGGCAGCCGCACGTCCGTGCGCCAGTACCCGCCGTGCCCGGCCAGCAGGTACACCCAGGCGGCCGCCGCCACCACAGAGGCGGCCACCAGGATCGCCATCTCCGCAGCCTCGCACACCAGCCCGGCGGCGCCGCCGCAGGGCGGCCCGGCGCGCCGGCCGGTGATAACCGCGCAGCGGGGCGGCGCTAGCTGGTGGGCCGGGGGCCGGAGGTCCCCTCGATGGCGGGCCGCGCGGCCGGGTCCGGGGAGCCTTCGGGAGCCGAGCCGTTGCCCGACGGGCCGTCGCCCGCGGGCGACTCCGGCGAGCTGGCCAGGTTCTTCTTGATGGACTCCAGAATGGTCAGCCCCTGGCCGACCAGGCCCGCGGCCAGCTCGCTGAGTCCCTCGGCCCCGTTCAGCACGTTGACGTTCGCCCCCGCCAGCCCGCCCGCCGCCTCCTTGACGATCAGCGGCAGCTGGTCGATGAGCATCCGGTCGAGCGCGACCCGGTTGTTCGAGGCGGCCGCCTCGGCCTGGATCCGCATCCGCTCCGCGTCCGCCTTGGCCAGGATGCGGACCTTCTCCGCCTCCGCCTCGGCCGGCTTGACCACCTCGGCGACGAGCTGGCGCTCGCGCAGCTCCGCCTGCTGCCGGGCCAGCTCGGCCTGGGCCGAGATGACCTCCATCTGCGCCTGGGCCTGGGTGAGCGGCCCCACCTGCCCCGCCTTCGCCTGCGCCTGGTCGATCTCGGCCTTGTACTGCGCCTGCACCACCGCGGTCTGCCGGGCGTACTCGGCCTGCTTGCGCTGGGCTTCCTGCTGCGCCTCGGCGGCCGCCTGGTTGGCCTGTGCCTGCGCGATCTGGGCCTGCCGCTGGATCGCGGCATTGTGCGGCGCCGCCATCGCGTCGATGTAGCCGGAGTTCAGGTCGTCGATCGACTGGATCTGCAGCGAGTCCACCGTGAGGCCGATCTTGGCCATCTCGGCCTTGGAGCCGTCGAGCACCTCGGTCGCCAGCTTCTGCCGTTCGGTGACGATCTCCTCGACCGTCATCGAGCCGACGATCGAGCGCAGGTGGCCGGCGAAGATCCGGCCGGTCAGGGTGGACATCTGGTCCTGGTCGGACAGGAACCGCTGGCCCGCGTTGACGATGCTCTCGTCGTCGTTGCCGACCTTGAAGGCGATCACCGCCCGCACGTTCAGCGAGATGCCCTGCCGGGTGACACAGGTCTCGGCCACCTCGGCCTCACACATGGCCAGGGTGAGGTAGCGGGCCTTGCGGAAGAGCGGGAAGACGAACGAGCCGTGGCCGACCACGACCTTGAACGGTGCACCGCCACGCCAGCGCCTGCCGCCGGAAATCAGCATGGCCTGATCGGGGGCGGGGACACGGTAACCAAGCATTGTCGCTCTCCTCAGCGGGGATCATCAGGAAAGGGATCGAGCGGGTCAGCCCACTCGCTCACGTCCACCGTCCGCGCTCCGCGGTTCTCGATGACCAGCACGGTCGCGCCCTTGGGGATCGGGTTGATGGACCAGGCCAGGTAGGCCTCGGTTCCCCCGCGGATCTTGAGCAGTACCTCGCCGGGGCCGGCCTCCCCGCGGGTGGCGACGAGGAGAACGCCGATGGAGCCGATGAGGGATTGGTCCCCAGCCACCGTCCTCGTCTTCCTCTCACCACCCCGAAATGTGCCTCCACACACTATCGCCTGGGACAGTCACAGGAGGATCACGCCGCCACCCGGAACGGCCCTCCCGGCCGTTACCCATCCTTGCCCGAGCGCCGGTACCTTTCGTTGCCTGCGCGTGGGTACCTTTCGTTCATGAACGTCCGCCCCCCCGCCCAGGCACCGGCGGCCGGGAGCGCGCCCGCCGCCAGCAGCGCGGCCGGGGCCGGAATAGCGCGCCGGGCGGCGGCGTTGGAGACGATCGCTGGTGTGTTTGTGTCCCCCGGGCCGCAATCACCATCGCCGTCGCGGAATACCGTCCGGCTGGAGCCGCGCCGTGCCACTCGCCGAGGAGGCGACCGCACACCAGCGCCCCGTGCCACGCCCCCGCAGGACCCCCGCTCGCGGGGGCGTGGGCACGCCATCCCCCGGCCGAGCCA
>Ga0335077_10007768_pt1 | contig 13280 bp, 12 predicted proteins | sample Lox_Sample_31_FD_207151 | JGI IMG/M metagenome (GOLD analysis project Ga0335077, IMG submission 207151) | Soil microbial communities from Loxahatchee National Wildlife Refuge, Florida, United States - Lox_Sample_3.1 | ecosystem: Environmental > Terrestrial > Soil > Wetlands | place: USA... | reverse complement strand
GTACGCGCCTTCGTCTGCGACGATGAGCGTGCGCTCGAACTGGCCGGTCTTCGCCTCGTTGATCCTGAAGTACGTCGACAGCTCCATCGGGCAGCGCACGCCCTTCGGCACGTACACGAACGAGCCGTCGGTGAACACGGCCGAGTTGAGCGTGGCGAAGAAGTTGTCGGAGTAGGGTACGACCGAGCCGAGATACCTGCGCACGAGCTCGGGGTGACTCTGCACGGCGTCGGAGAACGACGAGAACACGATGCCGAGCTCCGCGAGCTTCGCGCGGAACGTCGTGGCCACCGAGACCGAGTCGAACACGGCGTCGACCGCCACGCCGGCGAGCAGCTTCTGCTCCGACAGCGGGATGCCGAGCTTCTCGAACGTGGCGCGGATCTCGGGGTCGACCTCGTCGAGGCTCTCGAGCTTCTTCTTCGCCTTCGGCGCGGAGTAATAGCTGATCGCCTGGTAGTCGATCGGCGGGAACGAGACCTTCGCCCAGCGCGCATCCTCTTCGCGCATCTCGCGCCAGCGGCGGAACGCGCGCAGGCGCCACTCGAGCAGCCACTCGGGCTCGTGCTTCTTCGAGGAGATCAGCGCGATCACGCCTTCGTCGAGCCCCGGCGGCACCGTGTCGGACTCGACGGCCGTGGTGAAGCCGGCTTGGTACTCGCGCTCGGTGAGTGCGGTGAGGTCGGTGGTCATCTCGTCTCGCTCGGCGCGGTGTCGATGCGCGTGATCAGATGCGTGGACTCGACGCGCGCGAGCTCCGCGATCGTCACGGCGTCGAGCACGCCGCGCACGGCGCCTTCGACCGCGCCCCACAGGCCGCGGATGGAGCAGCCCAGAGAGTGCACGCAGTCGTGGCGCTGGCCCGGGTGCGACTCACAGAACTCCTGCGGAAAGATCGAGCCGCCCAGCGCGCGCACGACCTGCCACGCGGTGATCTCGTTCGCCGGCCGCGCGAGCCGGTAGCCGCCGCCCGCGCCGCGCGTCGACGCCACGAGCTCGGCCCGGCGCAGCGCGCGCATGAGCTTCGCGGCGTACTCGGGCGAGAGCCCCTCGCTCTCGGCGATCTCGGGGATCGTCAGCGGGTCGGGCCCGGCGTGGCGCGCCACCTGGAGCAGGCAGCGCAGCCCGTACTCCTCTTGCGCCAAGAGCTGCATGGGCGCCCCACGGTAGGAAACTGTACGCTTGTGTCAAGATTCGGCGGGCGGGTGCGCCCGGCCCCCTAAGCCTGCGCGGGGACGATAGAATTCGCCACTTGTCACACCGGTCGCTTCCCTACCGCGAGCGCCTGCCCGAGATCGCGCCCGACGCCTTCGTGGCGCCCGGGGCCGTGCTCGTGGGCGACGTGGCGATCGCCGCGCAGGCCAGCGTGTGGTTCGGCTGCGTGGTGCGCGGCGACGTCTGCCACGTGCGCCTGGGCGCGCGCACGAACCTGCAGGACGGCTGCATCATCCACGTGTCGCGCGCCGGGCTTGCAACACAGATTGGTGTAGAGGTGACGATCGGACACGGCTGCATCGTGCACGCGTGCACGCTCGAGGACCGCGCGTTCGTCGGCATGGGCTCCGTGATCCTCGACGGCGCCGTGATCGAGAGCGAGGGCATGCTCGGCGCGGGCGCGTTGCTCGCGCCGGGGAAGCGCATCGGCGCGCGCGAGCTGTGGCTCGGCCGGCCCGCGCGCTTCGCCCGCCTGCTGCGCCCCGACGAGGTCCTCGCCAACGCGGAGCGCAACCAGCACTACGTCGAGCTCGCAGCGGAGTATCTGCGCGCGCTGGGCCCGGGCGGCGGGCCCACGTGATCCTCGTCCTGCTGTCGGGAATCGCCGCGGGCGTCGGCCACTGTGTGCTCGGCCCCGACCACGTGGCCGCGCTCGCGCCGTTCTCCGTCGAGGCGCGCCGGCGCGCGTGGTCGGTCGGGCTGCGCTGGGGCGTCGGACACGCGATCGGGATCGTCGGGGTGGCGATCGCATTCGCGCTGCTCGCCGACCGCTTCGACCTCCGCCCGCTCGCCGCGACCGGCAACTACCTGGTGGGCGCCGTGCTCGTCGCCGTGGGCGCCTGGGGCCTGGCGCACGGCCGGCGCGCCGCGCGCGCGCTCGAATCGGGCGGCCCGCGGGCGCACGTGCATGCGCACGTGCACGCTACCGCGGCGCTGTCGATCGGCACCTTGCACGGCCTGGTGGGCACGGGCAGCACGCTCGCGGTCCTGCCGACGCTCGGGCTCCCCGACTTCGCCTCGCGGCTCGCCTACCTGTCGGGCTTCGCGGCGGGGACCATCTTCTCGATGAGCGGCATCGCGTGGCTGCTCGGCACGCTCTCGCCGAGCGACGACGTGTCGGGCGCGTACCGGCGCGTGTTCCTCGGCGCATCGCTCGCCGCACTCGCGCTGGGCTTCGTGTGGCTCGGGCTCGCCGTCGCGGGCGCGGACGTGCACGGCGGCTAGCGCCGGGTGATAGGCTCGGCGGAAACGAGGAGTAGCGCGATGGCCAGCCCCGAGCTTTCCGTCCTGGTGAACATGTTGCGCGCCCGCCCGATCCTGCCCGATGTCTCGGTCGCCGAGATGCGCGCGGGCATGGAGGCGATGATCGGCAGCGCGCAGCTGCCGGCGGGGCTGATCCGCGAAGCGCGCGACGTGAACGGCGTGCCGGCGGAGTGGCTCTCGGCGCCCGGCTCCGCGGCCGACCGCGCCGTGCTGTACCTGCACGGCGGCGGCTACGTGCTCGGCTCGATCGGCACGCACCGCGAGCTCGCGGCGCGCATCTCGGCCGCGTCGGCCGCGCGCTGTCTCCTGATCGACTACCGGCTCGGCCCCGAGCACCGCTTCCCCGCCGCAGTCGAGGACGCCGTCGCGGCGTACCGGTTCCTGCTCGACGCGGGCTACGCGCCCGGCCACCTGGCCATCGCGGGCGACTCCGCGGGCGGCGGCCTCACGGTCGCGACGCTGCTCGCGATCCGCGACGCGAAGCTGCCGCTGCCCGCGACGGGGGTGTGCATCTCGCCGTGGGTCGACCTCGAGGGCATCGGCGAGTCGATGACGACGAAGGCCGACGTCGACCCCATGGTGCAGAAGGCGCCGCTCGTCGTGCTCGCGAAGCACTACCTGGGCGGCGCCGACCCGCGCTCGCCGCTCGCGTCGCCGATCTACGCGGACCTGCGCGGCCTGCCGCCGCTGCTCGTGCAAGTGGGCACGTCGGAGACGCTGCTCGACGACTCGACGCGGCTCGCCGAGCGCGCGCGCCGCGCGGGCGTCGAGGTCGAGCTCGAGGCGTGGCCCGACATGATCCACGTGTGGCACGCGTTCGCAGCGCTTCTGCCCGAGGGCCGCGAGGCGATCGAGCGCGTCGGCGCGCACCTGAGGAAGCGCCTCGGCTAGTCCGAGCGCAAGCGCAAGCGCGCTCGCGCCCGTGCTCGTCTGCGCCGTCGCGCTGGCGTGCGCCGTGCCCCAGGGCGAGAAGGGCAGCTGGCACTCGCCGCTCGGCCGCGACGACCCGCTCGTGGGCCGCGTGTACGATCCCGCCGCCGACGCGTTCATCGACCGTGACGCCGCGTTCGCGCGCGCGCGCCTGGCCGACTGGGTGCTGCTCGGCGAGAAGCACGACAACGCCGATCACCACCAGCTGCAGGCCGACGTGATCCAGTCGCTCGCGCGCGACGGCCTGCAGCCGGCGGTGGCGTTCGAGATGCTCTCCGACGACGACCGGCCGAAGCTCGAGGTCTGGCACGAGAGCTCCCCCGAGAGCGTGTCCGCGCTCGGCGCTGCGCTCGACTGGAAGGACTCGGGCTGGCCCGACTTCGAGATCTATCGGCCGGTGTTCCTCGCCGCGATCTCGCGCCAGCTGCGCATCGAGCCCGCGAACCTGTCGAAGGCGCAGCTCGCCGCGCTGCACGGCGGGCTCGACGCGCTGCCCGCGGCGCGGCGGCACGAGCTCGGGCTCGACGTGCCGCTGCCGCCGGCCGCGCGCGCGTCCCTCGCCGACGAGATCCGCGAGGGCCACTGCGGCATGGCGAACGACGCGCTCGTCGCGTCCATGGTCGACGTGCAGCGCGCGCGGGACGCTTCGCTCGCAGACGCGCTCGTGCGTGCGGGCGTGCCCGCCGTGCTGATCGCCGGCGCAGGCCACGTGCGCAACGACCGCGGCGTGCCGCTCTACCTGGCGCACCGCGCGCCCGGCCGGCGCGTCCTGTCGATCGCGTTCGTAGAGGTCGGCCCGGCGAGCGCCGATCTACACAAGTTTGCGTCGGAGTACGACCTGGTCTGGTTCACGCCGCGCGTCGACGACCAGGACCCGTGCGAGCGCTTCAAGGACCAGCTCGACAAGCTGCACCAGAAGTCGCCCGGCGTCTGACTAGCCCTTCGCCTCGCGCCGGATCGTCTCGGCGCCGCTCGGATCGACCGCCATCCCGTGCACCTCTCGGTTGTGCGAGTGGCCGAGCTGCTGCAGCGACATCGCGGCTTGCAGCGCCGTCCAGAAGCCCTGCGCGTCCTGGGCCTGGTTCACCGACTGCTTCGCGAGCTTCAAGCCCATGCTCGGCCGGGTGGCGATCTTCATGGCGAGCTCGAGCGTGAACTTCTCGAGCTCCGGGCGCGGCACCACGTGGTTCACCATGCCGAGCGTCTGCGCCTCGCGCGCGCCGATCGCGGCGCCGGTGAACAGCATCTCCTTGGCCTTGCGCACGCCGACTTCCCACGGGTGCGCGAAGTACTCGACGCCGTTCACGCCGAACGCGACGACGGGATCCGAGAACGTCGCGTCGTCGCTCGCCACGACCAGGTCGCACACCCACACCAGCATGAGCCCGCCGGCGATCGTCTTGCCGTGCACCTGCGCGATCGTGGGCTTCGGCAGATTGCGCCAGCGCCAGCACATGCCCAGGTAGATCTCGTGCTCGACCGCCATGTGGCCTTCTGCGCCGGGCAGACCGAAGCCGCCCCACGTGCCGACGGTCTCGAACTGGTCGAGCGAAGCTCGGTCGCGCAGGTCGTGGCCCGACGAGAAGTGCGGACCGTCGGCGGCCAGGATGACGACCTTCACCGCGTCGTCCTGCGCGGCGCGGTCGAACGCCGCGTTCAGCTCGTACGTCATGAGTCGGTCCTGCGCGTTGCGCGCCTCGGCGCGCGCGAGCACGACGCGCGCGACGCCCGGCGCGGCCGACTCGTAGCGGATCGTCCGGAACGCCTGGTTCGCCATGGCGACCAGGATACGACTAGCGCGAGGGCCGGTGCTGCTCCGCGCGCGCGAGCTCGCGGCACGCCACGTCGCACTCTTCGAACTGCATCGCGAAGCGCGCCTCGTGGGCGCAGTACAGCTCGAGGCCCCAGGGCTTCGCGTCGCCACAGACTGCGCGCAGGTTCTCGAGCGTGCGTTGGTAGAGCGCTGCGCGCGCCTCGGGCGCCAGGTCGCGCAGCGCGCGGCGCTCCTCGCCGTAGGTCCACTGCCAGATGCCGAACGCGGCGAGCACGAGCACGATGAACGCCCAGCCGATCGCGAGATGTTTCCAGCCCATTGCGCGAGAGAAAGCAATGCCCGTGCCGCGCCGCCGCGGGCACAAAAAAGATGGGGCGGAAAGGGGCATTGCGTCCTGCAAGCGCGGCGAACGCGCCCTTGGGCGCCTTGCGGCTTCGACGCAGCGCGGCGCGCGCTGGGCGCGCCTCGGCTCGGCACGGCGCATGCTCAGACACGGGCCGCCAAACGGAGGGAACCTGCGTGCTCGATTCGATCTTCGCACTCGCGACTCTCGCGTTCTTCGCGCTCGCCTGGGCGTACGTGCGCGCTTGCGAGCGGGTGTAGCCGTGTCGCTCGACTACGCGCTCGGCGCGCTCTTTTCGCTCGGGCTCGCGCTCTACCTGGTCTACGCGCTCATCCGCCCCGAGCGCTTCTAGGAGTCCTTCATGACCGGCATCGGCTGGCTCCAGATCGTCGTGTACGGCGTCGCGCTCGCGGCGCTCACCAAGCCCGCAGGGATCTATCTGTACCGCGTGTACGAGGGCGAGCGCCCGCCGTTCGCGCGCTTTCTGGGCCCGGTGGAGCGGTTCTTCTACCGGCTGTACGGCGTGGACCCGCGGCGCGAGCAGACCTGGAGCGAGTACGCGATCGCGATGCTCGTGTTCAGCGCGTTCGGAGTCCTCGTCACATACGCGCTGCTGCGCCTGCAGGACGTGCTGCCCGCGAACCCGCAGCACTTCGCCGCGGTCCCGCCCGACCTCGCGTTCAACACCGCCACGAGCTTCACCACGAACACGAACTGGCAGTCGTACTCGGGTGAGTCGACGATGAGCTACCTGTCGCAGATGGCCGCACTCGCGTGGCACAATTTCACATCGGCGGCGGTCGGCATCGGGGTCGCGCTCGCCGTGGCGCGCGGTCTAACGCGGCGCATCGCGCCCGATGCGCCGCGCACGCTGGGCAATTTCTGGGTCGACCTGAATCGCGGCATCCTCTACGTGCTGCTGCCCGTGTGTTTGGTGTACGCGCTGTTTCTCGCCTCGCAGGGCGTGCTGCAGACCTTCGCGCCCTACCGCGAAGTGACGACGCTGGAAGGGCTGAAGCAGGTGCTCGCGCTGGGGCCCGTCGCTTCGCAAGAGGCGATCAAGATGCTCGGCACGAACGGCGGCGGCTTCTTCAACGCGAACTCGGCGCACCCGTTCGAGAACCCCACCCCGCTCACGAACTTCGTGCAGTTGCTGTCGATCTTCGTGATTCCCGCGGGACTCACCTACACCTACGGGCGCATGGCGCGCGACACGCGCCAGGGCTGGGCAATCTTCGCGGCGATGTTCGTGCTGTGGGCCGCCGGCGTGGCCACGGCGTACTGGGCCGAGGCGCACCCGAACGCGGCGCTCGCGCCGGTCGCCGGCGTGGACCAGAGCGCCGGCAATCTCGAGGGCAAGGAGGCGCGTTTCGGCGTGTCGGCGTCGGCGCTCTTCGCGACCGTGACGACCGATGCCTCGTGCGGCGCGGTGAACTCGATGCACGACAGCTTCACGCCGCTCGGCGGGCTGGTGCCGCTGGCGAACATCCAGCTCGGCGAGCTGGTGTTCGGCGGGGTGGGCGCGGGGCTCTACGCGATCCTCGTGTACGCGGTGCTGTCCGTGTTCATCGCGGGCCTCATGGTCGGGCGCACGCCCGAGTATCTGGGCAAGAAGATCGAGGCGCGCGAGATGAAGCTCGCGATGCTGTACGTGCTGATCTTCCCGCTGATCATCCTGGGCTTCGCGGCGTGGGGCGTCGTGGCGCCGTACGGCACGTCTTCGCTCGCGAACTCCGGGCCGCATGGCCTGTCGGAGATCCTGTACGCGTTCTCGAGCGCGGCGGGCAACAACGGCTCCGCGTTCGCCGGGCTCAATGCCAACACCATCTGGTGGAACACCGCGATGGGCATCGCGATGCTCGCGGGCCGCTTCCTCATGATCGTGCCGATCCTCGCGATCGGCGGCTCCATGGTCGGCAAGAAGGTCGTGGCCGCGGGGCTGGGCACGTTCCCGACGGGCACGCCGCTCTTCTCGGGTCTGCTCGTCGGTGTGATCGTCATCGTCGGCGCGCTCACGTTCTTCCCGGCCCTCTGCCTGGGTCCGCTCGTGGAGCACTTCATCGCCTCGGCGGGAAAGGTGTACTGACAATGGCCAAAGCGCGCGCGAAGGCGCCCAGCCTGTTCGACAAGGACCTGCTCGCCCCGGCGCTCGTCGAGAGCTTCAAGAAGCTCTCGCCGCGGCTGGTGGCCAAGAACCCGGTCATGTTCGTGGTCGAGGTCGGCAGCGTCCTCACCACGGCCGTGCTGATCCGCGACCTGCTCGGCGCCGCCTCGGGCGTGCCGATCTGGTTCACCGCGAACGTGACGGTGTGGCTGTGGTTCACGGTGGTGTTCGCGAACTTCGCCGAGGCCGTGGCCGAAGGGCGCGGCAAGGCGCAGGCCAGCTCGCTGCGGCGCATGCGCCGCGACACCTCGGCGCGGCGGCTCGTGAACGGGCGCGAAGAAGAGGTCTCGGCCTCGGTGCTGCGCAAGGGCGATCTGGTGGTCATCGAAGCAGGCCAGCTCGTGCCCGCCGACGGCGAGATCGTCGAGGGCATCGCGTCGGTCGACGAGTCGGCGATCACCGGCGAGTCCGCGCCCGTCATCCGCGAGAGCGGCGGCGACCGCTCGTCGGTCACCGGTGGCACCCGCGTCCTGTCCGACCGCATCGTAGTGCGAGTCACTGCCGGCGCCGGAGAGTCGTTCCTCGACCGCATGATCGCGCTCGTGGAAGGCGCGGCGCGCCAGAAGACGCCCAACGAGATCGCGCTGCACATCCTGCTCGTGGGGCTGACGCTGATCTTCCTGTTCGCGTGCGTGACGCTGGCGCCGCTCGCGATCTACTCCGGCGTGACGCTCTCGGCGACCGCGCTCGTGGCGCTGCTCGTGTGCCTCATCCCGACGACGATCGGCGGGCTGCTCTCGGCGATCGGCATCGCCGGCATGGACCGGCTGCTGCGCAAGAACGTGCTCGCGATGAGCGGCCGCGCCATCGAGGCCGCGGGCGACGTCGACGTGCTCTTGCTCGACAAGACGGGCACGATCACGCTCGGCAACCGCATGGCGACGGAGTTCCTGCCGCTGGCGGGCGTCGAGATGCGCGAGCTGGCGGAGGCCGCGCTCGCCGCGAGCCTGGCCGACGAGACGCCCGAAGGCCGCTCGATCGTCGCGCTCGCGCGCGAGAAGTTCGCGCTGCACGGCACCGAGCCGGTGGGCGCGCAGTTCGTGCCGTTCACGGCGATGACACGCATGAGCGGCATCGACGTCGGCGGCCGCTCGATCCGGAAGGGCGCCGTCGACGCGGTGCGCGAGCACGTGCGCCAGCTCGGCGGCATCGTTCCCGCGCAGCTCGACGAGATCGCGAACAAGATCGGCGACGCGGGCGGCACGCCGCTCGCGGTCGCCGACGACAAGCGCGCGCTCGGCGTGGTGCACCTGAAGGACGTCGTGAAGAGCGGGATCCTCGAACGCTTCGCGCGCTTCCGCGCGATGGGCATCCGCACCGTGATGATCACGGGCGACAACCCGCGCACCGCGGCGGCGATCGCGCGGGAAGCGGGCGTCGACTCCTTCCTCGCCGAGGCCACGCCCGAGGCGAAGCTCGCGCTCATCCGCTCCGAGCAGTCGCAGGGCCGGCTCGTCGCCATGACCGGCGATGGCACGAACGACGCGCCCGCGCTCGCGCAGGCCGACGTCGGCGTCGCCATGAACACGGGCACGCAGGCCGCGAAAGAGGCCGGCAACATGGTCGACTTGGACTCGGACCCGACGAAGCTGCTCGAGGTCGTCGAGGTCGGGAAGCAGCTGCTCATGACCCGCGGCGCGCTGACCACGTTCTCGATCGCGAACGACGTGGCGAAGTACTTCGCCATCCTGCCCGCGATGTTCGTGGGCGTGTTCCCCGAGATCGCGCCGCTGAACGTCATGCGGCTGGCGTCGCCGTACAGCGCCGTGCTGTCGGCCGTCATCTTCAACGCGCTCATCATCATCGCGCTGATCCCGCTGTCGCTCCGCGGTGTACGCTATCGGCCGATCGGCGCCGCCGCGCTCCTGCGCCGTTCGCTCGTCTTGTACGGGTTCGGGGGCATCGTCGCGCCGTTCGTCGGCATCAAGGCGATCGACCTCGTGCTCGCGTCGATCGGTCTGAAGTGAGGGAGACCATGGCTCGCACGCTTCTCGTCGCACTGCGCGCAACGCTCACCACGCTCGTGCTCACCGGTCTGGCCTATCCGCTCGTCGTCACCGGGCTGTGTCAGCTGCTGTTCCCGTTCCGCGCCAACGGGAGCCTGGTGGCAGACGAGCGAGGCCAGCCGGTGGGCTCCGAGCTGATTGGCCAGGGCTTCGCGAACCCGGGCTACTTCCAGCCGCGCCCGTCCGCGGCCGGCAACGACGGTTGGGACGCCACGTCGTCGGGAGGCTCGAACCTGGGGCCCACCTCGGCGAAGCTGCGCGACCGCGCGACCGCCGACGCGGCGCGCCTCACCGCGGCGAACCCCGACGCGCCGGGCCCGATCCCCGCCGAGCTGGTCACGGCGTCGGCGAGCGGGCTCGACCCGCACCTGTCGCCGGCCGCTGCGCGCTGGCAGATCCCGCGAGTGGCGCACGCCCGCGGCGTCGACTCGGCGCGCGTGAGCGGCGTGCTCGACTCGCTCGTCGAAGGCCGCGACCTCGGCTTCCTCGGCGAGCCGCGCGTGAACGTCCTCCTTCTGAACTTGGCGCTCGACCGCCAATTCGGTAGACCGGAGGGAATGGCGGCCCCGAAGTGACTGCCTCGCGCCCGCGACCCGAGGATTTCCTCGAGCTGGTCGAGCGCGCGCGCCGCGGCCGGCTGAAGCTCTACATGGGCTTCGCGGCCGGGGTCGGCAAGACCTACCGCATGCTCGAGGAGGCGCACGCGCTGCGCGCGCGCGGCGTGGACGTGGTGGTGGGCTTCGTCGAGACGCACGGCCGCCCCGAGACGGCGGCGCTGCTCGACGGGCTCGAAGTCGTGCCGCGCCGGCGCATCGAGTACCGCGGCGTCGCCGTGGAGGAGCTCGACGTCGACGCCGTCCTCGCGCGCCACCCCGCGGTGACGGTCATCGACGAGCTCGCGCACACGAACGCGCCGGACAGCAAGCGGCGCAAGCGCTACCAGGACGTGCTCGACCTGCTCGACGCGGGCATCAACGTGATCGGCGCGTTCAACATCCAGCACCTGGAGAGCTTGAACGACGTGGTCGAGCGAGTCACCGGCGTCGTCGTGCGCGAGACCGTCCCCGACGGGTTCCTGAAGCAGGCCGACCAGATCGTGAACCTCGACCTCGCGGTCGAGGACCTGCTCGAGCGGCTGCGCTCGGGGAAGATCTACGCCGAGGACAAGATCCCCTGGGCGCTCGAGCACTTCTTCCAGAGCTCCCACCTGTCGACCTTGCGCGAGCTCGCGCTGCGCGAGACGGCCGAGAACCTCGAGCGCACCGAGGAGGCGAAGCGCTGGAGCAAGGAGGACCGCCACGCGGCCACGGGCTTCGGCCGCGTCATGGTGTGCATGGCCTCGTATCCGCCGCACGCGGCGACGCTCCTGCGCAAGGGCTCGCGCATGGCGGGCCGGCTCAACAACGACTGGTTCGTGGTGTACGTCGAGACGCCGAGCGAGTCGCCCGAGCGCATCGACGCCGAGGCCCAGCGCCACCTGCTTGCGAACATCGAGCGCGCGCGCGAGCTCGGCGCGGAGTTCGTGCGCGTGAAGAGCCCTGACCCGGTGGCGGCCATCCTCGACTTCGCGCGCTCCCACGGCGTCGGCCACGTGATCATCGGCCGCTCGCACCAGCCGTGGTGGCGGCAGCTCTTCTCGCGCTCCGTACCGCTGCGGCTCGTGCGCGAGGGGCAGGGGCTCGACATCCACATCGTGTCCTTCGACGAGAAGGAGGCGCGCAAGTGACGCTGCGGACGAAGCTCGTGCTCGCACAGGTGCCGCTGCTCGCCGCGCTGGTGCTGGTCGGCGTGGTCGGCAGCTGGATCGCCGCCGAGCTCGGCCGCGCAGCCCAGGAGATCCTGCGCGAGAACTACCGCAGCGTGCTCGCCGCGCAACGCATGATCGACTCGGTCGCGGAGATGGACAGCGCGTCTCTTTTCTGTGTCGCCGGCGCGAGCGACCGCGGCGAGGCCCAGATCGCCGCAGCGCGCCAGCGCTTCGAGTCCGAGCTGCGCGTGCAAGAGGGCAACGTCACCGAGCCCGGCGAAGGCGACGCGACGCGCGCGCTCCGCGTCGCGTGGCAGCACTGCGGCGCCGCGCTCGACAGCTTCGTCGCGCTCGGCACACAAGCCCAGCAGCGCGCGGCGTACTTCGCCGACATCCAGCCGGCGATCGAGGCCGTGCGCGCGCAGGCCGAGACGGTGCTCGCGCTCAACCAGGACGCCATGGTGCGCAAGAGCGACGTGGCCCAGCGCGCCGCCGAGCGCCTCAACACGCTCCTCGTCGCGGCCGCGGTGCTCGGCTGCCTCATCGGCGTGCTGTCGTCCGGCTCCCTCACCGCGCGGCTGCTGCGCCCGCTGGGCGTGCTGAGCCAAGCGGCGCGGCGGCTCGGCGAGGGCGACTCGGCGGCGCGCGCGCAGGTGTCGGGCCGCGACGAGATCGCCGCCGTCGCCGCCGAGTTCAACACCATGGCGGAGCGGCTCGAGCGCTACCGGCAGAGCACGCTCGGCGAGCTGCTCGCCGCGCACCGCTCATCGCAGGCCGTGATCGACAGCCTGACCGATCCCGTCGTCGTGCTCGGCACGGAGGGCGAGATCCTGCACATGAACGCCGCGGCGGACCTGCTGTTCGAGCTGCGCGCCGAGGACGGCCTGCCCGGTGCGAACGCGGGCCTGCGCGGCGTGCTCGAGCGCGTGCGCAGCCACGTGTTCGCGGGCAAGGGCCCGTACCTGCCGAAGAGCCTCGACGAGGCCGTGCGCGCGCCGTCGCGCGAGGGCGAGCGCCGCTATCTGCCGCGCGGCACGCCCGTATACTCGGAGCAGGGCGCGGTGATCGGCGCGAGCATCGTGCTGCAGGACGTGACGCGCCTCTTGTCGCTCGAGGAGATGCGCAACGACCTCGTCGCCGGCGTGGCGCACGAGCTGCGCACGCCGCTGACGTCGCTGCGGATGGCGATCCACCTGCTCTACGAGCACGCCGCGGGGCCGCTCAGCGACAAGCAGGCCGATCTGCTCGTCGCCGCGCGCGAGGACTGCGAGCGGCTGCAGGACATCGTCGAGGAGCTGCTCGACGTGTCGCGCATCCAGGGCGGCAAGCTGGTGTTGAATCCCGAGCCGGCCGAGGTCGAGGACCTGGTGCGCCACGCGGCCGACGTGCACCGTTCCGACGCGGAGCTCCACGGCGTCGAGCTACACGTGGAAGTGTTACCGGGCATCGGAGAGGTGCGCGTGGATCCGGAGCGCATCGCGCTCGTCTTCGCGAACCTGATCCACAACGCCATCCGCCACAGCCCGCGCGGCGGTCGGGTGTGGCTCCGCGCGCGTCCGGAGGCTTCGGGAGTGTGCTTCGAAGTGGCGGACCAGGGGCCCGGCGTGCCGCGCGAGCTGCGCCAGGCGATCTTCGAGAAGTACTTCCAGGTGCCGGGCGCGCCGCCGGGCGGCGCGGGCCTCGGGCTGTTCATCGCGCGCGAGATCGTGCGCGCGCACGGCGGCGACATCGGCGTCGACGACGCGGCGGGCGGCGGCGCCGCGTTCTGGTTCCGCGTGCCGCGCGCGGGCGCGGCGGCCTAGCCCTGTTCGGCGCGCTTGCGCCGGCGCCACAACGTC
>Ga0335077_10007766_pt1 | contig 13283 bp, 19 predicted proteins | sample Lox_Sample_31_FD_207151 | JGI IMG/M metagenome (GOLD analysis project Ga0335077, IMG submission 207151) | Soil microbial communities from Loxahatchee National Wildlife Refuge, Florida, United States - Lox_Sample_3.1 | ecosystem: Environmental > Terrestrial > Soil > Wetlands | place: USA... | reverse complement strand
CTTCGGGGCGGGGAAAGAGAAGACGCTGTACTATCAGAACACCGTCATCGAACAGGCTACTAACCCGGCCGTGCATTCGCACTTCTTCCGAACTTCCCCGAGTTCGATCTTGGCATCCCCGACCATTTTCGTGTCGATCTGTGGGTGCAGGACTTCCACAATGACCTCGTGGCCGGTACGGTGCCGGCGTTGACCTATCTGTGGATCATGGACGACCACACCGGCGGCCCGCCAACCCCGCAAGCCGAACAGGCCGATAACGACTTGGCCGTGGGGCACATTATCGACTACATCAGCCACAGCAACGTGTGGTCAACTTCGGCGATCTTCATCGAGGAAGACGACGCGCAGAGCGGCGTCGACCACGTCGACGGTCATCGCAGCCCGGGCTATGTCGTCAGCCCATACGCCGTGCAGAACGGACCCACCGACCACACCTACTACACGCAGGTCAACATGACCCGGACGATCGAGCAAATCCTCGGTCTGCCGCCCATGAACCAGTTCGACCTCGTGGCGTCGCCGATGCGGACCGCTTTCGTCGTGGGCACGCCGCCCGCGAAAAACTTCAAGCCGTGGACGCACGTGCCCAACCAGATCGCGCTGGAAGAGGGCGTTACGGCGAGCACAGACAAACCAACGGACGGCCATCAGGTCAAGGCCCTGAGGGCGGCTTGGCTCCAGAAGAAGGCGGAGATCTTCGCCGGCAAACTAACCAAGCCCGACTCGGAAGACCCGGACACAGTCAACCATCTGAACTGGTACATGTCGACCGGTTTTACCCGGCCCTATCCCGGCGAGAAAGCGGTTCGCCCTCCAAGCGACTTCAACAAACCGGCACCCAGCGGTGATGTGGACGACTAAAACAAGTTCCGACTGCAACTGCTCTCTCCTCGATAATCGACGTTTCCCACCGGAGGTGCGGCGGCGTCGAAATGCTGCATGGCCAGGGCGTAGTCGCCAAGATCTTCCGCCGCCTTACCGATCGCGAGGTGGAGTCGGAGGAGTTGCGCGACTTCCAGCCTTGGCGTGGCCAGGGCGGCTTCCATTCGTTGAAGCAGACCGTGGTCATCTTTGGTGACGGGGCGGCACCGGACCAGATCGTAGTAGCATCCCGCCAGCAGCGGCGCGAGCGCGATCACCTGTTCGAAGCATGCGCGGGCCTCATCGAAACGACCGACCTCAGAGAGGAGATTGCCAAGAAAATCATATGCCATGGCGTTGCTGGGATCGGCCACCAGCGTCTCTCGCAATACCTGTTCGGCCTCCTGATTGCGATCCTCGATCAGCAGCGCGCTAGCCTTACCTAGGCGGCCGAAGCTGGTCTTACCTCCGGTCACCGCCGCACGGCGGAAGCAGCCGATCGCGTGGTCGCGATGGCCCAATGTGTAGACCAAGGCGCCAGCGCGCAACCACGCCTCGGTCAGGGATGGGTTCCGCTTAGTGGCGCGGTCGTAGGCAACGATTGCTCCGACCATGTCGCCTAGCTTCTCCAAGGCGATTCCCAAGCGGAAATAGGCGTCGGCGTAGCGCGGGTTACTGGCGACGGCCCGCTCGAATGCCGCGATGGCATCCCGAACGCGTCCCACCTCGAGGCAGGCGACGCCGAGATCGTGCTGGATGATGGCATTGAAAGGCTCGAGCAGCGCTGCTTCGCTCAATGGCGCGATCGCATCGGCTGGTCGCCCGGCCCTGAGCGCCTTAGTGGCCAACGCAAGCAAAGGCGCTATCTGCTGCGGTGCGGCTGGGTTTGGAGACTGGGACATGGCACGAACCTAGCGCCGAAAATATAGCATGGCCTTCAGAATCGCCGGCGCAATTGTCACCCTTTCATGATCTGCCAAGCAGGAGAATTTTCGGATAGGTCACTTTCAAGGCGATCGAACCGGCGCTCAGTCACGGCCGTTGAGGCCTGATATCCACTTAGCTCACCGCGTAGTGTGGACAAAAGCACTGGTACTTGCCAACTGGACGTTACCCAGTCCCATCAGCTCCTGTGCGTGCGGGTTGCAGAATGTCAATCGTTGTCTCCGCTGTGCCGACCTGAGGGACAAACCCTTGCACGAGATGGGTGTTCCCACTAAAGTGATACAAAGAATATGCCGCCACGCCGCTGAAGCGACGACGAAAGAGCATTATATGCGGGCTACGAATCCGGGCGTGCGACAAGGTGTGCGAAAGCTGGAAGCATCGATAGCACGAGAGAAACACGAGAGACAAGGAGAGTCCTTTTCTGCAAGTAGTTGATTCCAAGGGATGCCGACGTAGCTCAGTTGGTAGAGCAGCCGATTCGTAATCGGCAGGTCATCGGTTCAAGTCCGATCGTCGGCTCCATATTTCAACGACTTACAGTGAACTTCAAATCAGTTGGGGCCCATTTGGGGCCCAAACCGCGACGTCTTTCCGAGCGTTCTCAGAGCAGCAGGGTGCGGTCGTTCCATAGATATTCACGCCGTACTTTTTGATGCGCTGGTCACCAACACAACGTCGTGGGGGCCTTTCCCAACTAGCCGTTTTCAGATCCCCGTTAGCCATGGGGCCAATTCCTTAGGAGAACCAGCGTAACGCCTTTATTGGCTGCGCCCCAATCGCCGTCGAGCAAAAGCTCAGGAGCGTGGCGAATGAGGTTTTTGCTCAAAGCATCAAAGCTGGAGACTTCCTCACGGAATACTTTGTTGGTTTTGCGGAGAACGATCCGATCCAGCTTCATCGGGCAGTCTCCCATGTAGGTCCTGCCCCAGCAAAGCTGGGCCGCCAGGTCGTTCGCTTCGTTAAAGTTCGACATCAGTTTTCTCCTTGGCCATTTCAAGGTGGCGCTGACAGAACGGAAGGTCGTGAGCTTTGCCCGCGACTGGGTCGCCGCACCCGCCCATGATGCAACCCTTTGAGGGAGGGCGTGTGAAGTCCAGTACGCTGTTTGGACGGCGGCGCACTACTCCGTTCTCATCCATGGGAAACTGCTCCACGACTTCCCAGAAATGTCTGCCCGACCTTTGATCCCGTACCATCCTCGTGTGGGCATGGTAGCCGCAGTCGTGGCAGTCAAGTTCCTGCTCGTTTGTGTTGCAAGCCAAGTCCAACCCCGTGTTCATGCTTCCGCACACGGGGCATTGGACTCAGGGTATTGTGGGCGTGGGTGTTTGCACCCTCGCGAGTCCAGAATCTGTTGCGGGCCCTGTGCGTTGTTCATGGCGTAGATGTCCACTACCGCGTCGACCTGGTTGTGATACTTGTAGTCGGCGGTCGATACTCTCCGCACTCCCGCCTTCCAGTACCGTTCTGCCTCGCCGTCGATGTACTTCCACAGCTCGCCAGCCTCGTAGGTCCGTATGTTGCTGCTCTTGAACCAGCCGGCGGCCTCATTGGGGGGCGGGAAGAGGACATCCGCTGCTGGTTTTCGATGACAACCGGCATCTCCAACGAGGGCCAGGCAACAGGTGACCAGCAAGACGCTACGCAACGGCCTGACCGTCTTGTTCACGTTGCGCCCCGGTGGCTACGATCCAAGACGATTTGGTTTGTCCGTGAGCGACTCTCGCCGATGCTGGTTACGTAGGCCGCCGGGTGATCCTCGACGGGGCAAGCGTACTCGCAAGCGCCACACCCCACGCAGCTCTGAGGATTCACGACCGGCTGTTGTACGGCTTTGCGATGGCCGTCCGCATCTACCATCTCGGCCGGTTGGAGGTAGATGGCCTTCGGTGATGTTGGACACCACTCTTCGCAGACAATACAGGGTGTTGCCATGGCCCAGGGCAGGCATCGCCCCCGGTCGATAAAGGCTGTCCCTAAGGTGATCGGCTTGGTCTTGCCTGCCAGACCGGCCCAACCCTTCTCCTTGGCCGTAATCTCCCAGATCGCTCCCGTGGGACAAACCTGCGAGCACAGCACACAACTGGTTTCGCAATAGCCGATGCGAGGAATCATGACGGGAGTCCACAGGCCCTCCAGGCCGGCTTCCGTCAGGGCAGGATGCAGAGCGTTGTTTGGGCAGACCTTCATGCACTCGCCGCAACGGGTGCAGCGCGACAGGAAGTATGCTTCGTCCAGCGCTCCCGGAGGACGCAGCAAGCGCTCATGGCGGTCCACGGCGAATCCGGGTGTGCTGCGCAATAGCGGAACAAGCGCCACCCCCGCCGCCAACCCGCTGAGCAGCTTGCGTCGCTCGAGACTCACACCGATTGACCTCTGTGCGGGAAAAAACTTGAACTGCAGGCGGTGTTCGGGGCACTCGTCAACGCAGTTCAGACAGAGGTGGCACTCCGCTCGACGCCAGCCAACACCGCCGGTCGGATCGTCGCCGCCCTGGCAGCGCAGCAAACAACGATTGCAGTTATCGCAGTGCTCCGGCATCTTGACCAGGCCAAGAATTGACCAGCGGGAGAGGATACCGAGCAAGGCTCCCAGTGGGCAGAGCGCCCGGCACCAGAATCGGGTGACGCGAAAGTTCAGTGCCACAAGAAAAAAGAAGACAATGCCCAGTCCAACGCCTTGCCGGAAGTACGGCTGTTTGAAACTCAGCAACCAGCCGGCGAGAACGAAATGCAAAACGCGGCTCGCCGCTGCGAGCAGCGCCCAGCCGCTGTTTTCCATCGTGCGCAGCACGGCATTCAGGGCATAGTTCGTTGCCGGCAAAATGGACAGACCGAGTGAGCGTACCAGCAGCGAGAAAGGATCCAGCCATCCGACCATCCCGGTGCCTATCACGGCCGCGGTCAGGCACGCAATCAGCAGATAGTACTTCGTGGTCTGCCAGCGCTTGTACCGGTTTGACTCAATCAACTGCTTTCCACGTTTGCGTTCCGATTTCAGGCTGCCGACGAAATGATGGATCGAGCCCAGAGGGCAGATCCAACCGCAGAAAAAGCGCCCAAGAAACAAGGTTGGAATCAGAACCAGCAGGCTCCACTTGAGGCCGTGATAGAGAGCGTGACTGGAGAGCGCGTTCGACCACGCCACCAGAGGATCAAGGCGAAAAACAAATTCACCGGATAAGGAAGCTGGAGGTCCACTCCGGTAGCGTGTAGCGATCCCCGGAACTCGGTGCGCAGCAGAAGAAACAGAAACAATAGGAAGAAAATGACTTGCGAAAGCCACCGCAGCCTGGTTGGTTTAAGCAACGGCACTCCGGCACTCCTTTCCTGCCAAAAGCCATGCTCCGCCGAGCTGTTGCCTATGGCTGTGCGCCGGATCACGTGGCTTGGGCAATCTCGCGGCGACGGACAACTCAGCCGGAAGGCGGCAAGGCGGGAATGCCCCTGCGGTTCGGCGCCGCCACCATGGTTTGCTTTGTCAGCGTCCAGAGAATGGATCGGATTATCTATTTTCATTCTGGAGACCTCAACCTGGATGGGGAAGCGCACCTACAAGCTTTTGACACGAGCCTATGCTACAGATGGAAGGGTTTTGAGATCTCGATTAAAGATTTGTCGTTTAAGAATCTTCATTTTGATAATAACTAATGAAGAGGGCCATCGAATAACCCATAGAGGCCCTCGCCGGAGCATGCCGTGAAGCAAGGCATCCCCTTTCTCATGGTTCTTGCCATTGCTGGACAGTTGTTTGCATCCGATAAGGTACGCATCACCGTAAACAATTACACTGCCGAATCAGGTGAATTTGTTATTCATGCCGCAGTGGCAGGAAAGCCCATGGAGTTGCTGTGCGATCAGGATAGTCCGTTTTGCAGCGCTCCTAAGCCGGGCGAATATTGGATGATTGACTGGACGGTGCCGACCATCGAGTATCGCGGAGACTTCGTTTGCAAGGACGTGGACTTGTACCGCATAGCAGCCAAAGGAGAAAGGCACTCGAAGGTCGGTGAGTACTGCTTGGTAGAGAAGGGCAGCCGGTAAGTTCAGAAATTCTTTCGGCGGCCATTTGTATCGAAGCGCTTTCTCGAGTTTTCATCCTTGCTTCGTTCTAACTGAGTCGGTCTAGGCCGACGATCTGATCGAAGCGCATCGCTCAGTCACCTGAGCCCGTGCGCTGGATCACTGAAAGCTGTTTGGCCCCTAGATTACAAATAAGCCAGGACCGGGCTCTCTGTGGCAGCCGTGGGAGGCCAATCATGCCCGGACACAATATCCGTGCCCTCGAAACTCTAAGGCTCGAACGCGAGTTCGGACTATACCGCGTTTCGACTCCCGCTCGCCCTCTCTCTGTAATTGAAGACTCACCGATCTGCCTGCGTTACCAGGTCGATTCTTGTGCGAATTGTGCACTAATGAAGTTCGTGCCCTTTGCGTGTCGCTCGGAGCCGGTGCTATGTCACCACATCCGACTAAACAGGGCGCACGAAACCGTCGACAGTCTCTATCGAACCGGCACGCAACAGGAACTGGAACAAGCTCTGCGAGAGTGGCTAACTGCCACCATTCAGAGGCTTGAGCACGAGCAAGTCCGATTAGGGGAAGCCATCGTTGCCAGGTCTCTTCGAAACTCAGCTCGTAGCGCCACGGAAGGAGGCCTACATGACAAGCCCTGCAATCTTACCTGAGCCGCAGCCAGCGGTTTCGTTTAAGAACATCCTGCTGGCCACGGACTTCTCTGCCGCTTCGGAGAAAGCGTTTAATTACGCCGTTGCCATGGCTCGCCGATTTGGCGCTAAGGTCGCCCTCGTGCACGTGATCCCTCCCGAGTCTGTCTCTTTTGTTCCCGCGCCATCGGCAGAGCGGCAGGGATATGAGGAAAAACGACAGCTGGAAAGCCTAGCCAGTCGGGGCGAGCTCAACCAAATCCCCCATGAAACCATTTTGCGCGCCGGTTCGGTGGGGAACGTGCTCTCCTCTGTGATCCGTGAGCAGGAAATCGATCTGGTCATACTTGCCACGCACGGGCGTTCGGGGTTTAAGAAGCTTGTACTAGGATCGGTGGCGGAGGAGGTCGTACGAAGAGCAGAGTGTCCCGTGCTCACGCTGGGACCCCACATCGACACAACCTTAGGCACAAGCGGAAAAATCTCGAAAATACTGTTCGCGACGGATTTTCACGCGGCGTCTGCGAAGGCTTTGGACTATGCGGTATTTCTCGCGAACCAGCCGGAGACCAAACTAATCCTTCTGCATGTCATGCCCCCGACCGCCTTACCTGGTCCCGGGCAAAGCTTCTACGACGAGCAAGCCATCAATGCATGGCAAGCCAACGTTAGGACAACTATGAGGGAGAAAATGCAGAATCTCCTGCCGCCAGCAGTGAGGCTGTGGTCAGAACCCGAATATGTGGTGAGTTTTGATTTCATTGGGGAGGGCATTGTGAAAGAAGCTGCGGCGCGAAGGGCCGATCTCATCATCGCCGGAGCCAAGCGGCCGGCGTTTGTAAAGGCCTTTGCGCACACCCTCGGAGGAGTGTCGTACGAGGTTATCCGTCGGGCGAAGTGTCCGGTGCTGACCGTCAGCGCTTGATCCTGACGGCTAGGCTCGAACGGAATAGCGCTCACGCAAGGACAGAAAGAGGGCACTATGAGGATGCTCAAGATTCTTACGGTGTTTGCATTTGTACTGGTCACATTGATGGTCCTTCACAACGGTATGAAGCGATCAGCCGCCAGATACAACCCGGAGACTGAAGTGGAGGTCCAAGGTGTAGTCCAAGAGGTACGCCAGTTCTGGTGTCCGATCAATGGTGACGAAGGAACACACCTGATGCTCAAGACAGACCATGGCGTACTGGAGGTGCACGTAGCGCCGGTTCGCTTCCTTCAGGGCAATGGCGTGAGTTTCAACCAAGGCGATCAGCTTGACGCAGTCGGATCCATGGTTATTTATCAGGATCATGATGCAATGATCGCGCGCAAGATAACCCGTGGAGCTGAAACCTTTGCCTTTCGACAACCGAACGGCAGGCCGCTGTGGGTCGAGTTCCCGCGCACGTATGTGCGGTAACACCCCACGATTTGTTGGGCCGATGTGTCTGTCGTTCAAAGCGGGAGGAGGCATTCGTGAAGCAACCCAAGGTATTGTGTATCTCATTTGATACGGCGGTCTCTAATCTCCGTTGTGCTGCCCTAAAGCAAGCCGGATATTCAGTTACAGCCACGATCGATGTGAAAGAAGCTCTACGCTATCTCTCGTGCGAAACGTTTGACCTTATGATTGTCGGCCACAGGTTTGCTACGACTGACAAATACCTGCTGGCAGTCGAAGCAGAAGAGAAAGCGAACATCCCCATTCTCCTGGTGTGTGGTGCTATGGCGGAAGAAGTCATCCCAGCTGCAGGTCGCGTCTACGCCTTGGAAGGTACTGCGGGGCTGCTCGCTGCAGCCTCAGCGCTGTTATGCGGAGAAGCGGGAGGTGCCCTGCAAGGGGCTGCACAACCTGAAGGCGAGTTGCACAAGCATCCCGCACGGGGGTGTGCCATGTTATTTCGAGATGACGATGAAGACGATGAGCTATTCCGCTTCGCAGATCGAGCCGAAGCCGGACGCCTCCTGGGAGCCAAGTTAGTTGCGTACTCACGGCAAGAAGGTGTGATTGTACTAGGACTCCCACGAGGCGGCGTACCGGTAGCTTGGGAAGTCGCACGCGTCCTCGGCGTCCCGTTGGATGTTCTGGTGGTGCGAAAGCTCGGTACTCCTGGGCAGAAGGAACTGGCCATGGGCGCCGTTGCGCCGGGAGGTGTGCAGGTACTCGATCTGTCTACGGTGAAACAATTGTGCGTGCCGGCGGAGGTCATTGAGGAAGTGGCCGCGGCGGAACGCAAAGAGCTGGAACGTCAAGAGTCCGAGTATCGAGGCCGTCGCCCGCCCCTCGCGGTGGCGGGTAAGACAGTGATTCTGGTGGACGATGGCATCGCGACTGGCTCCTGTGTTCTGGCCGCCATCGCTGCAGTGCGCAAGCAAGGTGCGGCACAAGTGATTGTGGCCGTCCCTGTAGCGCCAGCCACTGCCCGTAGCGCCATCGGGATAGAGGCAGATGAGGTCGTCAGCCTGTTCGAACCGGAGATATTCTTTGCGGTGTCGCAGTGGTATGAGGATTTCAGCCAGATCTCCGATGACCAGGTCCGCGGCCTGCTGGAACGGTCGATGAGTTCCAGTCCTATGCCGGTGGCAGCGTAAATCGAAGGGAGAAAAAACCATGCAGCGCCATTTTTCGAATCGCGGCGAAGCACTCGCAGAAATGGCGGCAGCCAAGATGATGGCTCACCGGATGCCGGTAGCAAAGTCCAACCAGCGCAGGAGCAGCGTCACGCCTGCACTGTGGAAACGACCAGTCCCGGAAATCGTTTCCCCCAGCGGTGCAAAGAAGAAAGGTGGACGGAAAGAGAACGTCACACCTAGCTTGGCCCCGCCAGAACTTTAATTTTGCCGGACTAAGTGGGATATCGCATGACGTCGTGGCACGATCTCGAACAGGCCAGCGGTGCCGAAGAAGTGGAACATACTGCCGACCGCGCCTTCCGTATCCGCGGCCGCAATCTGACGCAGCTGCTGGAGCGTGCGGCGCAGGTTCTGGTCGCTTTGGAGGCAGAGCCTCTTGCCCGTGAATGCTTCGTCAAGCGGGTGATCGAGGTCGAAGGAACGGACCGCGAGACATTGCTGGTGAACTGGCTGAATGAGATCTTGTACTTGGAACAGACCTACCAGGAAACCTACGATCATTGTCTGCTCCAAGATGTTACCGACCATCATCTACGTGCGCAGTTGTATAGCCGACCGGCGGACAGCAATGTTGCGTCCGCAAAGGCCGTCACTTTCCATAATCTCGAGGTAAAAGAAAGTTCGGATGGTCTGGAAGCCACCTTTGTGGTGGACGTCTGAACTGCCGACCAGGAGAGCCTCATGCTCGGAACGCACAATTTTGTCCGCGTGGAGGAATTCGTCTGGGAGATTCCCCCTACCTACCGCCCTGACATGCGCGTGCCGGCACGTCTCTATGCCGATGAGGAACTACTAAACCTCGCGCTCTCCGATAACTCCATCGCACAACTCGTCAACACTTCTACTCTGCCGGGAATCATTCAGCACGCAATCGCCATGCCCGACATTCACCAAGGCTATGGCTTTCCCATTGGCGGGGTTGTCGCGACCTGCCTGCCGCACGGTGTGATTTCACCAGGCGGGGTCGGATATGACATCAACTGTGGCGTGCGACTGCTCGTGTCGCAGACGACCGTCGAGGAAATCCAACCCTTCCTCGAGGAGATCGCCTCTGCCCTCTACAGCAATTGCCCGAGTGGCGTGGGCACTCGCGGATCCTTGCGCCTGACGCACACAGAACTGGATGAGGTTCTGCACGAAGGTGCACGCTGGATGCTGGGCCAAGGATATGCGGAACCGGAAGACTTGAATCATACGGAGGAATTCGGCCGAATTCCCGGAGCCGATGCTGCCCATGTCTCAGAACATGCTCGCGAACGCGGGCATGCTCAACTCGGCACCCTGGGTGCCGGGAACCATTTTATTGAAGTGGACAGGATCGCCGAAGTCTGGGACCAGGCGATCGCTGCACGGCTGAAGATCTATCGGGGCAACGTGGCCGTGCAGATTCACTGCGGTTCTCGCGGACTTGGGCACCAGATCTGTGAAGATTACGTGAGCCGCTTCCAGAGGAGTGTGCGCGATTATGGAATTACCTTGCCTGACCGGGAGTTGGTGTGTGTACCGCTCGATTCCGAAGAAGGGCTCGAGTATCTCCGCGCGATGGCCTGTGCGGCAAACTTTGCGTTCGCAAACCGACAACGGCTGACACACTTGATCCGGCAGAGTTTCGAGCAGGTTCTGACTGGGAGGATCAAAGACTTCCACCTTCATCAGGTGTACGACATCGCTCACAACATGGCAAAGATTGAGGAGCACGAGATTGATGGGCATTCAGTACGGCTCTGCGTTCATCGCAAGGGGGCAACGCGGGCCTTCGGGCCGGGATCGGCTGTGCTGCCCGATGACCTGCGGGATATCGGCCAACCGGTACTGATACCGGGTTCGATGGGGACCGCATCGTATGTTCTGCTTGGCACGGCCGCAGCCATGCGGCACACCTTCGGTTCCACCTGTCATGGGGCCGGTCGCGTAATGAGCCGAGTTAGGGCCAAAAAGGCCGTTCGTGGAACTGACTTGCGGGAACAATTGAAGAGTCGCGGTATCATAGTCTGCGCCGGATCGATGAGCGGACTAGCGGAAGAAGCCCCAACCGCTTACAAAGACGTATCGCGCGTGGTAGAAATCGTCCAAAACGCAGGTATCGCCAAGAAAATTGCGCGGCTCGAACCGGTGGCCGTCATCAAAGGCTAGAGTTCATGGAGTTTGTTACAGAAGGGACATATCACTGACAATGAATCTCTCTTCTCTTACGTTTGGATCCGGGGCACAATTCGTAATTTACGCCCACTGCTTGGAGGTGAGCCATGAAGGTCGGTGAAGTAATGACGAAGAATCCGGTATGCTGCTGGCCATCGAGTTCAACCGTGACAGCCGCTACCATGATGCAAAGTAGAGATACGGGAGTCTTGCCGGTCGTCTATGATCGATTCACCCCCACTCTCGTAGGGATGGTGACGGATCGTGACCTTTGCCTGCATGTCGTGGCTGCCAGCAAGGATCCGGCGCATATCTGGGTCAGTGAATGCATGACTGCGGACCCTGTCTGCTGCACCGCGGACGACGATGTCGTCTACGCACTCGAGCTGATGAAGAAGCACCAGGTTCGGCGCTTGCCCGTAGTGAACATGCAGCGAGAAGTGGTTGGCATTCTGGGGCTGAGCGATTTGCTGCGCGAGAGCGCCGTTGCCACCGACAAGGTTGCGGCAGCAATGGAGAGGATTTGTGAGCCGGGCCACGACACTAGAAAACCGATGACAGACATCGTTACTACGGCATAGTCGTCGCGGAGCTCAGTTTGTCTCCCAGTGGTGTCAGCCAGGGAGCTTACCAGCGAGCCGTTGGCTTCGAGACGCCAAGAAAGGGCGACTTAGCGGATGCTCTTGAAGGCGCGACATTCGACAACAGAAAAAGCTCGGCTTGGCACTCGACCGCTGCTCCCTGAGGGATGGTTTGCGCTGTGGCGCTACCGCAAGCCAGCGGGCATCTTGCTACGAGTGCTTCTTGCATTCGGGCTTGGCCTGCTCCTTGTTACCTTCTTTTGCTCGACCACTGTGCAAGCAACCAAGGAAACAAAAGCCCCACCGATCCATACCGTTGATGGAGCGGAGATCTTCCGGGATTGCTGCGCATCATGCCATGGGTCGGACGGAAAGGGCAATGGACCGGCGGCGTCAGCGCTGAGAGTCAAGGTGCCTGACCTAACTCAAATTTCGAACAGGGCTGGCGGCGAGTTTCCAACTGCCCGCATCCGCGCGGTCATTGAAGGCACCGAAATGGTGTCCGCACATGGATCTCGTGCGATGCCCATCTGGGGACCAGTGTTCCATCAGATTGTTAATGACCAGGACTTGGGCTCTGTGCGCACCGCCAACGTAACCCGGTATATAGAATCGATACAGCGGAAACGATTGAACCCGTGATAGCGGAGGGGTAACCATCGCTTGCGGTGATCTTCAATGACATCCTGCCGCTGACGGCGATGCTGTCGATGAGTCTCCGGGCATGAGATTACTCGGCGGCCGCGATCATGCATACAGACTTCGTTGTGCCGCAGCACCAAGTCTCGACCACCCGCAAGGGAACGACATTAGTTATGTTCCTGTTCCAGTCAAGGTGACGCCCTGTGGGCTGCCGCCGCCGTTGTCTTTGACCCCTACGGCCGCTGTCCGTTTCCCGGTCACAGTCGGCTTGAACGTCACAGTGATCGTACATTGTCCGCCGGGATGCCTGTACCGCAATTATTTATCTGCGAGAAGTCTCCCGCGTCAGCTCCGGTCACACTGATACTGCGGATGTTCAATGCCGGGTTGCTGATATTGGTGAGAGTCACGGACTGCGACGCGACGGTTCCCACTGACTGATTTCCGAAAGACAGTTTTGTCGGAGAAAATGAAACTACGGTCCCGTATGCACCCAGTGCTACCGCCGGTGGACTGGCCGGATCCGAATCACTGATAACCAATACCGCTTGTCTCAGATTCAAAGCCGAAGGCGAGAACGAAACCGCGATCGTACATTTCGCACCCGCTGCGATCGCATCTCCGCAGGTATTGGTTTGATTAAAGTCAGATTTATTCGCACCTACAAAATAGATTCTCCCGATTGTCAGGGGTGCGGTGCCGTTGTTTTTCAAAGTGACATTTTTGGGAGCGCTCTTGTTCCCACCAAGTGTGTTCCAAGGGACATTTTTGCCGGTAACCCACTGACGAAAGTGTTTGGTGCAATTGTGCAGGAAGGCGCCGCT
>Ga0335077_10007764_pt1 | contig 13284 bp, 6 predicted proteins | sample Lox_Sample_31_FD_207151 | JGI IMG/M metagenome (GOLD analysis project Ga0335077, IMG submission 207151) | Soil microbial communities from Loxahatchee National Wildlife Refuge, Florida, United States - Lox_Sample_3.1 | ecosystem: Environmental > Terrestrial > Soil > Wetlands | place: USA: Florida... | reverse complement strand
CGCGTTCGTGATCGTCACCGCTTGTGCCGCGCTCGTTGTGCCCACCAGAACCGCCCCGAAGAACAGTGGTGCGGCAAGGTTGAAACCCGGCACGTTGCTCGATCCCGTTCCGGACAGCATGATCGTTTGCGGGCTGCCGGCCGCGTTGTCCACGATCAGCAGGGAGCCGTTCCGCTGTCCAACCCCCGACGGCGTAAACGTGATGTTGATCGTGCACATCGTGCCCGCCTGTACCGCCGGCTGGCAGTTGTCCGATTCCGCGAAGTCGCCCGTCGGCGCGATGGCGCTGACGTTCAGTTGCGACCCGCCTGAGTTCGTCAGCATCACCTGCATGGCCGTCGAGGTCACCCCCACCGCCTGCGTTCCGAAGGTCACCGTGTTCGACGACAGGGTTGCCGTCGGTGGCGTCACCCCCGTGCCCGTCAGGTTGATCATCTGCGTCCCCACCGCGTCCATCACCGTCAACATCCCGTTGCGCGTTCCCGCTGCCGTGGGCGTGAACGTCACGTTGATTTGACAGTTCGAGTTCGCCGCCAGCGACGTGCCGCACGAGCTGGACAGCACGGCGAAATCTCCCGAAGCCCCGATGCTGGTGATCGACAGCGCGGCGCCACCGGAATTCGTCAGCGTCGCCGCCATCGGCGCGCTGGTCGTGTTGAGCTGTTGCGCCGCGGCAAAGGTCAGCGTTCCCGGAGTGAGCGCCGCGGCCGGCCCGGCGGCTCCCGTCCCGTTAAGCGTCACGCTCTGCGGGCTGCCCGCCGCATTATCCGTAAATTGCAATTGCGCGGTGCGCGGCCCCGTCGCCGTCGGCGTGAAGGTCACCGCCACAACGCAGTTGGCGCCCGCCGCCAGTGAACTGCCGCACGTGTTCACGAAGATCCCGAAGTCGCCCGTGTTCGGGGTCATGAAGGCCACCCCGCTGATCGTCATCGGGGATCCCCCCGTATTCGTCAGAGTCACGTTCATCGGCGCGCTCGTCGTACTCATCACCTGCGGCGGGAAATTCACCGTGCCGGAAACCATGGCCACGGGCGGTCCGAGGCTGGTTCCGCTGACGTTCACAGACAGCGGGCTGTTTGTCGCGTTGCTCGCAATCGCCAGCATCGCGGAGAGCGCTCCCGTGTCCGGCGCCATCGGCGCGAAGGCCACACCGATGCTGCAACTCGCTCCCACCGCCAGCGGCACCGAGGGTGAGCAGGTTGTGGACGCCCCCACGATCGTAAAATCCGCGGCGTTTGTGCCCGTGAAGGAAAGCGGCTGGAGGGTCAGCGAATTCGACCCCGTTGCGCCCGTGTTGGTCACCGTCAGGATCTGCGTGGCGCTCGTCGTCCCCTGCCCCTGCGGCGCGAAGCTGAGGTTCAGCGTGGTAATTCCCGCCGTGGGCGCGTTCCCCGTGGGAGTCGTGCCCATGCCCGTAAGCGTCAGCGTCGGGTTCGTGGCTCCGTCGTCCGTCACCTGCAGCGTGGCGGAGCGCATCCCCGTCGCCTGCGGCGTGAAGGTCACGTAAATCGAGCATGTCCCGCCGTTGGCCTGGACTTGCGTCCCCGTGCACAAATCCAGCACGATCTGGAAATCGCTTGTCGCGGGGTTAAACGACACCGCCGAGACGTCGGTATAGGAGGTTGTGCTGTTGTTCGTGAAGTTGAAAATCTGCGCGGGGCTCGTCGTTCCTGTCGCCGTATTCGGAAAACTCGCAGAGGTGAAAGGTACGATGGATAGCGGGGCGGCTGGCGGCAACCCTTGCCCCTGCAGGCTCACCTGGCACGGGCTATTCGCCGGGCAGTTGCCGTTATCCGTGAGCACCAGCGTTGCGGACTCCGCGCTCGCCGTGGAGGGCGTAAACGCGACGTCCAACTCGCACGACCCGCCTCCCGCTCCGATTGTGACCATCATGGTCATCGGGTCAAGCGTGCAACCCGGCGTCGTGGCCGTCGCCGTAAAGTCTCCGCCGTTCGTTCCACTGAAGCTCACCGTTTCCGTCAGCGGCATGCTGCCCTGGTCGAAAATCGTCAGCGAGTTCGTGGTCGGTGACGGCATTCCCTGCAGCGCGGAGGCAAACGTAAAAACCAGCGGCTGCGGCGACGTCAGCGACGGCGAGAAGCACCCTGCTGCCGAGTCCGCGGGATTGATGATCACCAGGAATCCGTTATTGTCACTGAAGAAGCTGTCCGGATGCGCCCCCGGGATTTGGTTGATCAGACAGAGGCCCGCTCCCCCGTTAAACGGTGAGCTCGTGTTGCTCGTGTTCGCGTACGATGTGGTTCTGCCGGCCAGATACACGCGTCCCTGCGCGTCGAGCGCAATCGCATTCCCGTAATCGGTCGGAACATTACCGTAATAGTCTTGCGGGCCCCCGTAATACGTCGAGAACAGCAGCGTCTGCCCGAACACGTCCAGCACCGACACGAATGACGTGGGTCCGCCCCCATCGGAGCTGGGCTGTGACTTGAGCGCGTTCACCGGCAGGAACACATTGTCTGGATTGCTGGTCGTCGAACCGGACACGAAGGCGTCTCCGCTCGCATCGATCGCTATGCCCAGCCCGATGTCGTCCCCCCCACCTCCCAGATACGTCGAATAGAACGGACTCGAGTCCGGCACGGCCTGGAAATTCACTACAAATGCGTCATAACCGCAGCAATTATAGTTGGATTGAAACCTCGATCCGCCGAACTGCGTCACCGGCTGGAAATCGAACGACAGGGTCTGGCCCGTGACAAAGACGTTGTCGAAGCTGTCCACCGCGATCGCGTTCACCTGGTCCGCAAAGCTGCCGCCCAGGAAGGTGAAATACTGCCCCGCGCCCGTCGAGTCGAATACGGCGACGAATCCATCTCCGCACGCGAAAAAGAATCCCGGCCCGCAGTTCTGCGTGTCCACCGTAAACTCTTGCAGTGCCAGCGATGTGGCGGTCAGCGGGTTTGAGGTGATCGTCGAATACGTGACCCCGCCGGCGAACGCATTGTTGCTCCCGTCCACGGCGATGGACAGCCCTGCGTCCGTCCCGTCTCCTCCCAGGGTGACCGAGTACACCAGTCCGTTCGTGCCCATCCCCGGAGCCGTGGTGTCGAACTCCGCCACGAATATGTCGCCCCCGCCCGCATAGGACTGCGTGCTGCATGCGCACTGCTGCGGGAAATTCGCACCGGCCACGCCCGTGATGAACGCCTGCCCCGTCGCGTTCACCGCCACCGCGTATCCTTCGTCGTCATCCGTTCCCGCCAGATAGGTGCTGTAGATCGGGAAGCTCAGCCCCGGGTTTAGTTCCGTCAGAAACACGTGATGGCAGGCCCGCAGCGTCCCGTCCGACGAGCACCCGCCGATGGGCGCCTGCGGCTGGTACGCCCCTATGTTCCCTTCCGTCGGAAAATCGCCGGAGTCGGTTTCGCCTACAACAAACACGTTGTCGTTCGCGTCCAGCGCGATTCCCCACGCTGCCTCGTCCCCCTGGCCTCCCAGATAGGTCGTGTTCACCAGCACCGGCGCCGTCAGCGTGCTCACATCCAGTTCGGCCACAAACGCATCCCCACAGGGAAATTGCGGAACGAAGCAGGACCCGTTGTATGTCGACCCCGCAAAGAAATCTTGGAATTGCCCCCCGGTCAGCGGAAAGTCGTACGAGTTGGTCCAGCCCGCCACGTACACGTGCCCTGAGGTTGCTCCAATCGCTATGGCCTGGATCGAGTCGTCGTAGGTCCCACCCAGCAGTGTGGAGAGCGCCACGGAACTCCCGGTCGGCGGCGGCGTATCCGGAGGAGGCGAGCCATTCTTTCCTCTCGGTCCCCGGCCCTGCTGTTTGGCCGATGTCCTGAGCTGCTCCGGGCCATGCACCGATGCCTGCGGGTCGATCACCAGCGCCTGCGACCGGTCATACCCCGACACCTCAAATCCAATTTCTCCCCCGTCCCGCCAGATGTACCGCCCCGCGATCTCCTGCTTCCCTCCCTCTCGCTCCTGGAACAGCTTCGGTTCCCGCAAGCTCACCACTCCCGCAGGAGTCCTCGCTTCCAGCCCTCCATCCTCCGTCAACTCCACGCTCGCGGCCCCATCCACTCGCAGCCGGATGGCCGATGGGTCCGTTCCCGGCGCCACCTCAAAATCGAACTCCATTTGCCGCCGGTCGCCATAAAACACCGCGTCCACCCCCGGATACACTCCCTGGTAGCGCACGCGCGCGAAGTGCGGCACCTTCCGTTCCCAGCGCTTCGGGTCATTTCCGCGGAGGTAATTGATCGTCCCGGACTGGGCGCCCACCCCGGTCAGCCGCGCTTCCGGATTGCCGCCCGCGAACTCCACGCGCACCAGCGCGCTCGCCGCCATCGCGTCCGCCCAGCCCACCGCCATCGGTTCGAGCTGCTGCGGCTGCTTCTCATGCCCATGCGTCGTGTGAATGCTCAGGTCCGCCTCTTGAGGCGTCAGCGCCAGCGCAAAATTGTCCCCACGCGCCAGAAATTTCGCGCGCGCGTCCGCCTGTCCCACGTTTTCCTCGAACTGCAGCGGCGCCGCTCTCATCGCCGCGCGCACGCGCTGCTCGAGGGTCGTGTCGCGCAGCTGCCCCTGAGGGCCTCCGGCAGCCAGCCTTCGCGCCGTGGCCCGGGGGGGCCGCTGCCCGCTCAGCAGCAGTGCAACCGCACACAGCGAAATTGCGGAGAGGTAAACCTTCCTTACCATGGCAGGCTCCCTGATGTTGAGAGGATGGGGAACACTTGTTTTTCGAGTGAGGGCGTCGTTCGCGGCGGGCTGACCCCGGTCCGCCCGCGCCGAACCAGCTAAAAAAGCGACAGAGAAATAGTATGGGTGCCGTCGAAAGTCAAGGACGAACAGGCACTCGGCGAGTTCCCCCCCTCAGGTCATTCCACTACGATTAGAAGACTGTTCGGTCCATGTTTAGAAAACTGTGACAATTCCCCCCGGCGTCTCGTCTTATCCTCACTTCGCCCTTCGCTGTGGCCGGGGAAGTTGCCATCCAGCCCGCCCAAAGGGTAGGCTGAATGAATCCCATGGCACCCGTATCCCCATCCGTACCGGAAGGCGCTGCCGAACCCCTCGCTGCGCCGGGGCCTTCCTCGGACGCCACCCAGGCCGAGCTGGCCCGCGAGCGCGACCGCCTGCGCCTCCTGCTTGAAGTAAACAACGCGGTCGTCTCCAATCTCGAGCTCCCCGACGTCTTCGCCGCTATTTCCGCCTTCTGCCGCGACCTCTTCCATCACGAGTACACGAGCCTCGCTCTGCTCGAAAAGGATAGCCCCGGCCGCATTCGCCTCCACGCCTTGGATTTCCCCACCGGAAAAGGCCTTATTCGCGACGAGATGGTATTTCCCGTTGATCAGGTTCCCGCCGCGGAGGCCATCCGCATGCGCCAGCCGGTCCGCTTCGACCGCGAATCGCTGGAACAGCTCAACTCCGAAGGCGCGCGGCTCCTTCTGGCCGAAGGCCTCAACTCCGGTGTCTGTCTCCCCCTCCTCACCCGCAATTCGGTCTTGGGCACCCTGAATCTGGCCAGCTACCGCCAGGGCGCTTTCACGGACGCGGATATGGAGCTGCTCGGCCAGGTCGCCGTCCAGTTTGCCATCGCCCTTGAAAACGCCCTCGCCTACTGCGAGATCGAGGACCTGAAGAACCGCCTCGCCGAGGAAAAGCTCATTCTGGAAGACGAAATGCGCTCCGGCTACCAGTTCGAGGAAATCGTCGGCGAGAGCGCCGCCCTCCGCCAGGTCCTCAAACAGGTCGAAACCGTGGCGCCCACCGATTCCTCCGTCCTCCTGCTCGGCGAAACCGGCACCGGCAAGGAGCGCGTGGCCCGCGCCATCCACAATCTCAGCCGCAGGAGCAACGCCCCTTTCGTGAAGATCAATTGCGCCGCCATCCCCACCGGCCTTCTGGAAAGCGAGCTATTCGGCCACGAAAAAGGAGCGTTCACCGGCGCCATCGCCCAGAAAGTCGGCCGCTTCGAGCTCGCCGATGCAGGCACGATTTTTCTCGACGAGGTCGGAGACATTCCGCTCGAATTGCAGCCCAAGCTCCTGCGCGTCCTCCAGGAACAGGAATTTGAGCGCCTCGGCGGCAACCGCACCATCCACGTCGATACACGCGTGGTCGCCGCCACCAATCGTGACCTTTCCGCCATGGTCGCCGATCGTCAGTTCCGCAGCGATCTCTTTTACCGCCTCAACGTCTTCCCCATCCGCGTCCCGCCCCTCCGCGAGCGCGCCGAGGACATTCCCCTGCTCGTCCGCTTTTTTGTGCAGATGTACTCGCGCAGGATGAACCGCAGCATCGAAACCATCCCCACGGAGACCATGTCCGTTCTGCAGCGTTATCCCTGGCCCGGCAACGTTCGCGAACTCGAAAATCTCATGGAGCGCGCAGTCATCCTCACCCCCGGCACCGTTCTCCGCGTCCCCCTCTCGGAACTTCACGATACAGGTGACTCGGTCCCGCCCAGCGCCGCAACCCTTGAGCAGGTCGAGCGCGAACACATCCTCCAGGCACTTCAGGCCGCCCACTGGCGGCTTTCTGGACCACAAGGAGCCGCAGCTCACCTCGGCATAAAGCGAACCACCTTGCAGTCGCGCATGAAGAGGCTGGGAATCGCCAGGCCCGAGCACTGAGTTCCTTCTCCCTGCCGACATTTCGGCAGGTGCCGCTATGTCGGCACTCCTCTCCGCCATTTTCGCCCGAATTATTCAAAATATGGTGCGGGAGTGGCAGCTAACTGATTGATTTGAAAGGTTGTAACACGTGTGTAACCTTATTCCTGCTTTGGACCTCTAACTGCTCCCTCACGCCTGGGATTATTCCAGCTCGCAATGCTTAGAGTTACTCGGATAGAAGAAGGCTCCAGAACCGTCTTAATAGTAGAGGGAAAGCTCACGAGCGCCACCAAGCAGCCCCTGGTTGATTTGATGAGGGGGCTCTCGGTTGGTGAGGGTGGGACCCAATCGATTGTTGTTGACCTCATGGGAGTCACTTCGATCGATCTCGACGGGCAGCAATTGCTCAAGGAACTGCATCTTCGCGGCGCCAGTCTTCGCGCCAAAGGGTGTCTGAACCGGGCAATCGTGGACGGAATTACCTGCTGCGCCCCGGAATCCGCGGGGGCGGATGCGCCATCGGGGCAGCAGGCGACGAAAAATGAGGGGGAAAAGAGTCATGATCATCGGACGTCACGAACGACAAACTCCCGTTAAGTTTATCCCACATCTGATTCCCGCCAGGGATCCGCAGAAGGAACTCATCGAGAAGGCCCAGGCAGGAAATCAGGAAGCTCTGGAAACTCTATTCTCCAATCAGAGCCCGGCCTTGTACCAGACCGCGCTCAGGCTGGTGGGCACTCCCGAAGAGGCCGAAGACGTATTGCAAGAGGGCATGCTCAGCGCCTACCGGAATCTCCGCCGGTTCGAAGGCCGCTCCCAGTTTTCCACCTGGCTCACCCGAATTGTCATCAACGCGGCTCTGATGCGCCTCCGCAGCCGCCGCTCGCGCCCGGCCGTTTCGCTCGACGAGCGCCTGGCCGACGACGATGAGATGACCTTCGCCGACCAGTTCCCGGACACCGACCCGAATCCCGAGCAGATTGTGGCCCGCCGCGAGCTCGAAGATTTGCTCCGCCGCAACCTGCAGACGCTCTCCCCCGTCCTCCGCTCTGCCTTTATTCTGCGGGAGATGGAGGGCTTCTCCACTGAGGAGGCCGCCGAGGAACTGGGCATTTCCCAGGGCACGCTGAAGGCGCGCCTGCACCGTGCCAAGCGCCAACTCGCGCGGCTCATCGGCCGCGCGTTGCGTCCGCCGCCGCGGCATGATCGCCGGCCGCCCGCCATGGGTTTGCAGGCCATGCCTTCGGCCTGTGCTTCGGATTAGTCTCGGACCTGCTGCGGGCCTTTCGCTTCGAGGCGGGAACTCAGTTTGCGCGCGCCGTGGCCGCGCGCAGGATTTCATAGCGTTCGATCCGCGCGGCCACGCCGATTCGCCCGTCCGCGGTCGATTCGGCCGGCTCTATGCGTACGATCCGCGCCATCACTTCCACCAGTACTCCTTCTCCTCCGGTCAGTGTGGGTGGAAGCGTCAGCGTCAGCGACACCATCGAGCCGGCTTCCGGAGCCGCGTCTGTCGTGAAGTACAGCCCGCTCCGCGAGATCTCCCGCGTGCATCCGAGCGGTTCCAGGGCCGGGGATCTCGGTTCGTGCTCCAGCTTCACCGGTACTGCCAAGCCGTATCGCCGTGCTGCTCGCCGGTCGTTCATACGTCCCCCAGTGAGACGATTCTAGGGCGGGGAGCCTCTGGGAACCAATCAAAATTCCCAAAATGGGTAGGTGCCGTTGTCCATACTGGCAACATCCCTCCCCCCGACGGGCCCTCGCGCGGGCTGTTCGCCTGCCCCGGGGCGGAAAAGTGTCCAATGGGCCAATAGTCTGCGGTCCGAATGACACCGATTTTGGAGTTTCTGCGAATCTTCCGCTCGCGTCAGGAGTTCCCGCTGATCGGCTCGCCTTCCCATCTCGCCACCACAGCCGTCGCCAGGCAGTTCCCGGCCACATTCACTGCGGTCCGCGCCATGTCCATCAGAGGGTCAATCCCCAGCAATAGAAAGATGGGCTCGCTGGGCAGGCCGAAGCTCGACGCCGTCGCCAGCAGGATCACCAGCGCCGCCCGCGATACACCCGCCACCCCTTTGCTCGTCAGCATGAGCGCCAGCATGATGAAGAGCTGCCGGCCGAAGCTCAGATGCATCCCCGCCGCTTGGGCCACAAATATCGTCGCCAGCGAGAGATAGAGCGAAGACCCGTCCAGGTTGAAGCTGTACCCCGTCGGAATCACGAACGCCACCAGCCGCCGCGACACCCCCAACTCCTCCATTACTTCCATTGCCCGAGGCATCGCCGCTTCCGAGCTGCTCGTTCCGAACGCGATGGCCACCGGCTCCCCGATCGCGCGAACAAATCTCCTCAGCGGCACACGCGCCGCCAGCGCCACCGGCAGCATCACGCCGAACACAAACACGGCCAGCGCCGCGTACAGCGTCCCGATCAGCTTCGCAAAATCCGCCAGCACCCCCAGCCCCACGTGTCCCACCGTGTACGCCAGCGCCGCCCCCACCCCCACCGGGGCGAAATACATCACCATTCGTGTGAACTCGAACATGGTGTCCGCCAGCCCTTCGCAGAATCGCAAGACCGGCTGCCGCCGCTCCTCCCGGATGCGCCCCAGCCCGATCGCAAACAGCACCGTGAACACCACCACCTGCAAAATCTGGTTTTCCGCAATCGATTTCGCGATGTTCTCCGGAAAGGAGTGCAGCAACACCTCCGAGCCCGACAGTTGCTCCACCCGGGCCTTCTCCATTTCCGCCGTCGGCGGTATCTTCACGCCCTCTCCGGCCCGCGACAGGTTGATCGACCCCAGTCCGATCAGCAGCGCCAGCGTCGTCAACACCTCGAAATACACGATGGCCTTCAACCCCATCCGGCCCACCTGCTTCAGGTCCGGATGCCCCGCGATGCCCACCACCAGCGTCGCAAAAATCAGCGGCGCTACAATCGCTCGGATCAACCGCAAGAATATCAGCCCCGCCACCCGCAGGCTCACCGCCTGCGCCGGAAACCACGCCCCCAGCAGCACTCCCGCCACCATCGCCACCAGAATCCACGCCGAAAGCGACCGCCTCCTCCACGCGAATCCGCACAGCGGCACCAGTCCAGCGGCCTGTGCGATTCCTGAAGCTCCCTTCGCGCCCAGGCCCCACAGCGCTCCGGCCAGCGCGTAGCACCCCACACCCGCAAGCAGCAGGGCTCCTCCTCCCAGGCCCTTTTTCGGTTCTCCCGTGTTCGCTGGTAGTGAACTCACGAGGGGGGAACGTTACGCAGGCAACTGGCAGAAGTCAAACCTCGCGGGACCGAGAGGCAGCTCAGCACCAATTCGGGACTCGCTGTGCCAAAACGGCGCCCTGGCCCGCTCGTTCGCTCCTCTCCGACTGTGACGAACTCACGCATCCTATTGAAAACACAATCCGCCTCCTTCGGCGACGAATGGCCACCAAGTTGCCACCCCCCGCGCGGGGTGCTCGCCTTTGCGCGTTGTGACGGGAGGAAGTGAGAGGGAAGGGGCTCACTGCCTTTCGCTACAGCCCGCTCCTACCTGCCTGTGAGAGGGAAGCTAGGATGGAAGACCCCAGGATTCGGTTCGAAAGAGCCGAGTCGGCCACCGGGCACTCCGTCAGGGGCTCCTGTGCCCAAGCAGGAGCCCCATTTTTTTGCCTGCTCCGTGCCCGTCTCACGCGCCCGCAGGCGTGATCCGCTGTTTGATGGGAATCTTTCCGCTCCGCAGCACGTGTTCCACCTGTGTTTCCCGCAGCCGGGAGGCGTCGTACTCGAAGCGCAGATGCAGTCTGGCCTCGTCCACGTGGAACCGCCGCAGCCCGTACGTATTGGCGAACTCTCCCAGGTGCCGTAGCTGATCCGCATCGAGCGGGGCGCTGAGTTCGTAGGTAACGTCCACCAGTGTCATGCCCCGAAGGGTATCACAACGCCCGCTCCATTCGTTTTACTCCAGCGTGGCCGTTCGCAGCCGCAGCGCGTTCCACACCACGGACACGGAGCTGAAGCTCATCGCCGCCGCCGCGATCATCGGGCTCAGCACCAATCCGAAAAACGGATAGAGAACTCCCGCCGCCACCGGCACTCCAATCGAGTTGTACACGAACGCAAAGAACAGGTTCTGCCGGATATTCCGCATGGTCGCCCGGCTCAGCAGCCGTGCCCGCGCAATCCCCCGCAGATCCCCCCGCAGCAGCGTGATTCCCGCGCTCTCCATGGCCACATCCGTCCCTGTCCCCATGGCAATTCCCACCTGCGCCTGCGCCAGCGCCGGAGCATCGTTCACGCCGTCGCCCGCCATCGCCACCACGCGACCCTCGGACTGCAGTTGTTTCACCGCGGCTGCTTTCCCTTCCGGCAGGACCTCCGCAATCACCTGGTCGATCCCCAGCCGCCTGCCTACCGTCTGCGCCGTTCTGCGGCTGTCTCCCGTCAGCATCACAATCCGCAGCCCGTCTGCCTGCAGGCTTCGCACGGCCGCAGCCGCCGAATCTTTGATCGGGTCGGCTACCCCCACCAGACCCGCGAGTCTCGCGTCCGCCACAACGAACATCACCGTCTGCCCCTCGGCCTCGAGCGACTCCGCGCGCGCCGCCAGCGGGCCCGCCGCAACACCGATCTCGCCGAGCAGCGCCCGGTTCCCGAGCGCCACCCTTGTCTCCTCTACGCGCCCTCGCACTCCCCTCCCCGTCAGCGATGCGAACCCGGTTGCATTCCCCAGTCGAATGCCCCGCGCCTGCGCCTCCGCCACAATTGCTCCGGCCAGAGGGTGCTCGCTCCCTTGCTCCAGACTCGCGGCCAGCCGCAACAGTTCGTTCGCCTCCCACCCCGGCGCCGGTTCGGCGGTCGCCAGAGCGGGTTTGCCCTCCGTCAGCGTCCCCGTTTTGTCCACCACCAGCGTATCCACCTCCCGCATCTGCTCGATTGCTTCCGCGTTTTTGAACAGCAGGCCGAGCATCGCGCCCCGTCCCGTCGCCACCATGATAGACATCGGCGTGGCCAGCCCCAGCGCGCACGGGCACGCGATAATCAGCACCGCCACCGCGTTCACCAGCGCATGTGCCAGCCTCGGCTCCGGCCCATACATCATCCACACCGCGAATGTGACTCCCGCCACCGTCAGCACCGCGGGGACAAAGTATCCCGCCACGCGGTCCGCCAGCCGCTGCACCGGAGCCCGGCTCCGCTGCGCGTCGCTCACCATCCTCACAATCTGCGCCAGCAGCGTTTCCTGCCCCACGCGTTCCGCGCGCATCACGAATCCGCCCGTTCCGTTCACCGTCGCTCCCGTCACGCGGCTCCCGGCAACTTTTTCCACTGGGATCGGCTCTCCGGTCAGCATCGATTCATCCACGCTGCTCTGCCCCTCCAGCACCACGCCGTCCACCGGAACGCGTTCTCCCGGCCGCACCCGCAGCCGGTCGCCGGCCGCCACCTGCTCGAGCGGTACATCCCGTTCCGTGCCGTCCGCCTCCACGCGCCGCGCCGTTTTTGGCGCCAGCCCCAGGAGCGCCCGGATTGCCGCGCCCGTCCGGCTCCGCGCCCGCAGCTCCAACATCTGTCCCAGCAGCACCAGCGTAGTAATCACCGCCGCGGACTCGAAGTACACGTCCGGTGGCGCATACATCCGCATTCCGCCCCGCTGCGTCCCCCAGGAGAACCACGCGGGAAACAGCAGCGCTGCCAGGCTGTACAGATACGCCACGCTCACGCCCAATCCGATCAGCGTGAACATATTCGGGCTGCGGCTCACCAGCGACTGCCACCCCCGCACAAGAAACGGCCATCCCGCCCACACCACTACCGGCGTCGCCAGCACGCATTCAAGCCACACCCAGAACCGTTCCGGCGCCCATGCCGCCAGCGGGTTTCCGGCCATCGTTTTGGACATCGCGGAGAGCAGCACGGGAATCGTCAGCGCCAGCGCAATCCAGAACCGCCGCGTCATCTCGGCCAATTCCGGATTTTTCTCCGGCAGCGCCTCCCCCGCCCGCGCTTCGAGCGCCATCCCGCACATCGGACAGGCGCCCGGCTCTCCCCGCACCACCTGCGGATGCATGGGACAGAAATATTCCGTTCGCGATGCGGGAATCGTCGGCGCCAGCGGTTCGAGCGCCATTCCGCATTTCGGGCAGGGCACATCGCGTGCTTCGCGCACTTCCGGATGCATCGGGCAGGTGTACTCTGCGCGCGCTTTCTGTGCCGGGTCACGGGCGGGCACTGCCGGCGCACTCGCGGCGCTCGCCGGGCGCGCCGCCGCAGGGGCCGTCGCGATGCCCACCAGCGCTGCGCCCTGCTCTTTTGGCAGCGCTGCCCCCGCCGTCCCAATTCCCATCAGCCCGCCGCCGGGTCGCGCAGCGCCCTGCGGCAACAGGTACGCTCCCGGGTTCGCTTTGAATTTCTCCAGGCAGTGCCCGCAACAAAAATAGTAGGTCCGGCCGTTGTGCTGCGTCGTTCCGCCGTTCCTCTCCGCGCTCACCTTCATCCCGCACACCGGATCCAAAAACGTCTCGACCTTCCCGCCTCCGGCCGGGGTGTCCGCCCGTCGATGCGTATCGTGTTCCATTCTTCTTAGATTCTATGAGCCTTCGCGCGATTCCGCCGAATCGTCTCGCCCTCTTCCTGCGCCGCCCCGCTCGCCGCCCGGCCCACGCTCTCGGATCCGCCGCCACGCACTATAATCCCTTGCATC
>Ga0335077_10007763_pt1 | contig 13285 bp, 11 predicted proteins | sample Lox_Sample_31_FD_207151 | JGI IMG/M metagenome (GOLD analysis project Ga0335077, IMG submission 207151) | Soil microbial communities from Loxahatchee National Wildlife Refuge, Florida, United States - Lox_Sample_3.1 | ecosystem: Environmental > Terrestrial > Soil > Wetlands | place: USA... | reverse complement strand
CGAAGTTCTTCACGTCCGCTTCGAAGCCGTCGTAAGCCTCATACTGAAGACCGCCGATGCGAAAAGCATGCGTGGTGAGCCGCGCGCCACAATATTTCTCGAATATCTTGAGAATTTCTTCGCGATCGCGGAACGTATAGAAGAGCGGCGTGATTGCGCCGATGTCGAGCGCGTGCGTCCCCAACCACAGCTGGTGGCTGGCAATGCGGTTCAGTTCCGTGAGAATGACTCGGATGTACTGAGCACGCGGTGGTGCCTCGACGCTGAGGAGTTTCTCGACCGCTTCGCAGTATCCCAGGCCGTTCGAGACCGCAGCGACGTAATCCATGCGGTCGACGTACGGATTGAACATCGTGTAGGTGCGGTTTTCGGCAATTTTTTCCACGCCGCGATGCAGGTATCCGATGACACACTCGAGCCCGAGAACCTTTTCGCCATCCAGTCGCAGGATGACGCGCAGTACGCCGTGGGTCGCCGGATGCTGCGGCCCCATATTGATGACGAGCTCGTTGGAATCAAGAAACGTTTCGTCGCGCGCTGCGACTTGCGTTTCGAGGGAGGGCGGCGAGAGTGTTTTGGGATCAGGCATGAATTCGGGCTTAGTCTTCGTTGTTAGGCTATTGTCCACTCTCGATTCCCAGATTGATCTGCACCCACTCGCTGTCCTGCTGCAGAATGCCGTAATCTTTGCGCAGCGGATACCCCTTCCATCCCTCGGGCAGCAGAATGCGCTTCAGGTCCGGATGTCCCTCGAACTTGATCCCGAACATGTCGTAAACTTCCCGCTCCAGCCAGTTTGCAGTCGCCCAGATCGGGACGGAACTGGCGACGGAATCCCCATCCGCAATCTGCGTCTTTACGCGAATGCGCTCGTTGCGGGCAAACGAATAAAGAATCCACACGACATCGAACGCTTTCTCGCGCTTGGGATAATGCGCTGCAGTGATATCCACACAGTAGTCGAACTGCTCATCATCGCGCAGCAGTTGCAAAATCTCCGGAATGAGCGAGCGGTCGACCTCGAAGTAATTCTGGCTGAGATGCGTGAGGGCTGTGATGCCCGAACCGTATTGCCGCTTGTACTTCGCCACTAGCGGCGAATCCCACGGAGTCGGCACGGGGCCGGCTGGTTTCGGCGGAGCAGGATGTCCGGCTGCAGCTGGAGCTGCGGGTTTCGGAGCAGGTGTGGTGGGTTTTGGTGCCGCCGCTTTCGGAGGACCTTCCGTCTCGGCAGGTGGAGAAGGCTTGTTGGGTGTGGTTTTTGTTTCCGATTGAACCGAGCCGGAAGAAGTCGATTTCACACCGCCCGGAGTTGCGGGCTGATCCGTCGTCGGCTTCGGTTCACCTTCCGGCGGCGGCGTCGTGGGCGATTTGGTTTCGTCCGGCATAGGGCGACGGAACAGGCTCCGGCGCAGCGCGTTCGAGAAGAACGATAACTTTTATCAGCTTGAGAGAGTGGTGTCAACGCGGGGAAGGAACTCGTCCGGGATTCATTCGAAGCGGAAGGATTGGTTGCGAAGCAGGCAATCCTGAAGTCGAAGAATCCCTGCCGCACATCGAATCTTTATAGGGGCTTTCGACTGTGTTTCCGATCGCAACTGCGGACGGAAACTTCGCCCAGGATGACAAACCGAAAGCACCTGGATAACTAGCCCCGCGCCTGAGCCTGATACTGCTCGATCAGTTCGCGGATGCGCTGCGCATCTTTTTTGCGGTGGCCGTGACTGGTGATGGGATCGGTGCCCCCGGTCGACTCAATGACAATTTCAGCCCAGAACACGCCGGTGTTGATGTGCACCGACGCGATTTTCGACATCGCGATGCTCTCTTCATTACTGCCGAACAGGCGCGACTTGACGCGTGCGACGCGTTGCGGGCTGACGATCAGCCGGGTAGGGAAGAAGAAGTTGCTTTTCGTCCAGCGAGAAGCCGCGAAGCTTTCGGCCGGAGAGGAGTCCATGGCGGCAAGGGAAGGGGTAGTCATGATGATTGAGCGATTGAGTCATTGAGCGATTGAGCGATTGTGGCGAAGCGATGTTCAATCACCCGATGACTCAATCACCCAATTGCTCAATTCTTACACCCACTCCAACGCGCCCTTTTTCCAGACCCAGATGTAGCCGACGATCAGGATCGCCAGGAAGATCAGGATCTCAAGCAGTCCGAACACTCCAAAGGCCTTAAACTTTACGGCCCAAGGAAAGAGAAAAATCGTTTCGACGTCGAAGACCACGAACAAAATGGCGATGATGTAGAAGCGGACGGTGTAGCGGCCGCGCGCATTGTCGACTGGATCGATGCCGCACTCATACGGCATGAGCTTGGTTTTATTCGGATTCTGTGGCCGCACAAGTTTGGCCAGCAGCAGGGTGATCGGCAGCAGGGTTCCGACGATCACAATGAAAATAAAGATGGGAACGTAGTTTTGCGGCATCCGTCGCCTCAGCGAAGCAGCCCATGGTATCGCCGATATCGATGCAAATTCAAGCGGGGACGGCCCCGATGGCCGTTATCGATGGAGCCGCCCAATTTAGACGTGACGGCTTCAAACATCTGTGCGGTGTCCTCCGCAGCAGCCAAAAACTCTGAAGCCTGTTAACAATTGATGAATCTCTATCATTCCTATTGTATTTCTAGGATAGATAGAGTATTAATTACCGTTCCTGCTGGGAAGCTTCATGACCACAAGAGTCATCATCGCTTGCATGTTCTGTTTCGCGACTACGCTCGCGGGGGCAGCGCAATCCCCGGCCATTATCCGGGTAGGTGCTTTCCCCAACATCACCCATGCGCAGGCGATGGTGGGGAAGGCCAATGGCTGGTTCGATCGCGCGATGGGACCTGACGTCAAAGTGCGATGGACCAGCTTCAACGCGGGCCCAGCTGCCATCGAGGCCCTTTTTGCCGGCGCCATTGATATGACGTACGTTGGCCCCAACCCGGCGATTAACGGCTATGTCCGTTCCAATGGTGAGGCTCTGCGTGTGATAGCGGGTGCTGCGAGTGGTGGAGCGTCCCTGGTGGTACGGAGCGATGCCGGTATTACTCGCCCCGAAGATTTTCATGGCAAGCGCGTGGCCACGCCGCAATTCGGCAACACGCAGGATGTTGCATTGCGCAACTGGCTCAAGAAGCACGGACTCAACACCAACGACAAAGGCGGAGACGTGCAGATCGTCCCCATGGCCAATCCCGACCAGCTGACTTTGTTTCTTAGAAAGGATCTCGATGCCGCCTGGGCTCCCGAGCCGTGGGCCACCCGCCTGATTCACGAAGGCAACGGCCGCCTCTTCTTGGACGAACGGTCGCTGTGGCCCAATGGGCAGTTTGTGATCGGATTGCTCGTCGTGAATACGAAGTTCTTAAACGCGCACTCTGATCTGGTGCAGAAGTGGATACGCGCTCACGTTGAGCTCACCGACTGGATAAATTCTCATCAGTCCGAGGCCAAGAGAATACTGAACGAACAGATTTCTCGTGAAACTGGCAAGGCGCTTCCTGCGGTCGTGTTGGATGAGGCGTTCTCGCGTCTGGAGGTGACCTACGATCCGCTGCCGTCAGCCCTTAGCACGGCTGCACAACAGGCATTCGACGGCGGATTTCTGGGCCGACAAATGCCCGATCTTTCCCATTTGTACGATTTGACGATTCTGAATCAGGTTCTCGAGGAGAAACATCGGAAGGCGATTCGATGAGTACGAACGCACAACGTATCATTGCAGAAGCGTTCACGCCGGGTTCAGGCAAGAGCGTCAAACTCGCAGCCCTGGAACGCGCTTTTCGCGTCCTTTCGCCGGCGACTGCCAAGCTCGCCCTCAGTGAAGTTTGCCTCACTTATCGTACCGAAGGCGGCCAGCGCCTTCTCGCTCTTGATCGCATCGATCTGCAAGTTCGAGCAGGGGAGTTCCTTTGCGTAGTCGGACCTTCGGGTTGCGGGAAGTCCACGCTACTTCATCTTGTTGCCGGGCTGCAGTCGCCGACCTCCGGTCGAATTCTCGTTGATGGCCAGCCGGTCGATGGGCCGGGCACGGACAGGATCCTGATTTTCCAGGAGCACGGCCTCTTTCCCTGGCTTACAGCGGGTGAAAACGTGGAATTCGGGATGAAGATGAAGGGCATTCCCAAGGCGGAGCGCCGGGAGAAAGCCCGCCATTATCTCCGGCTCGTTCACCTGACAAAGTTCGAGAATAGCTACATTCATCAGCTCTCGGGTGGTATGCGCCAGCGCATCGCCATTGCGCGCGCTCTTGCTACAGAACCCGATGTCCTGCTGATGGATGAGCCTTTCGCGGCGCTTGATGCCCAGACGCGCGATCTGCTTCACGACGAACTGGAGCGCATCTGGAGCGATACCGGACGCACCATCGTTTTCGTCACGCACAACGTCCGCGAGGCGGTTCGTCTGGGAGACCGCGTTGTGCTGCTCACTTTCCGTCCGGGGCGAGTGAAGAGTGAATTTCCAGTGACACTGCCTCGTCCACGTCATTTAGAGGATCCAGACGTTGCGGCCGCCGCACGACATGTTCTGGACGAATTGCGCGAAGAGATCAATCGCTCGCTCGAGGCCGAATACAGCACCGGCGTGAAGCCTCGCATCGAGCCCGGAGCGTCCGAATGAAACGCACACTGCGCTATTTCGTTTTCTACGGGCTTTTATTCGGAGTTTGGATTCTGCTGGCAAAGCTGAAGATCTGGCCGCCCTATCTTTTTCCCACTCCGTGGGGCGTCGCGGAAGAACTCCGTGGTGGATTCACGGATCATACCTACTGGATTGCCATTGCCGTCAGCATGAAGCGAGTCTTGATCGGCTACCTCATTTCGGTGGTGCTCGGAATGATCCTGGGGCTGGGCGTCTCGTCGAGCAAATTTCTTGAAGAGACAATGGGAGGCCTGCTTGTCAGCTTGCAGAGTCTGCCGAGCATCTGCTGGTGGCCGCTGGCGCTGCTCTGGTTTGGGCTGAGTCAAAACGCAATTCTGTTCGTCGTCATCATGGGATCGCTCTTATCGGTAACCCTGGCCATGGACGACGGCCGCAAGCAGATGCCGAAAATCTTCGGCCAAGCCGGACGCAATCTTGGGGCAAAGGGATTCAAGCTGTTCTGGTATGTCCTGCTGCCGGCGAGCCTGCCCTTCATCGTTTCGGGGTTGAAACAAGGATGGGCGTTCGCCTGGCGGTCCTTGATCACGGCGGAGATGCTCTACATGAGCCTGGGCCTTGGCCAGGTACTGATGATGGCGCGCGATTTCAATAACATGAGCGCGGTCGTCGCGGTGATGCTGGTGATCATTGCCCTCGGCTTCGTCGTCGACAGATTCGTGTTCAAGGCGACGGAGCGGCATCTGCAGCACAAGTGGGGTGTGGCCGCAACGAGCTGAAGGATTCTCCCCGGGAGCTTTTCGCGTTGAGCAGCACTGGTTCGGGGGAAGGTTTGCTCTAATCACAAGTAGATTTATTGACTTAATCAACAATTGCGAAAGGATAACTCCGCTCATGAAGACCAGCTTGAAGGGATTTCTAACCGCCCTCACCGCTGCCGCGTTGACGGCCGGGGTATGGGCACAAACCGAGACGGCGTTCAACGCCGCTCCCAGCGACGGATCTACGACTGCGAACGCCCCTGCTTCCGCCGACGCTGCCCTTCGCGCAGAATTGGAACAGTTGAAACAATTGCTTCATCAGCAGCAGCAACGGATTGACGCCCTCGAGCTCAGCCGTAAAGTACCGCCTGAGGCTCCGGCCCCACCTGCCGCAGTGGCATCGATCGCACCGGTTGCCTCCGAAGGCACGCAAGCTCAGCCCCACGCGGCGCAACAGGACAACAATCCGCCGGGCCGAGATGCTTCGCAGGCGCAGACCGTGCAGGCCGGCAGCTCCGACGAACGCATCCGCAACCTGGAGCGCCAAATCAAGGGGCTCGGTCCCATTTCGTTCAGTGGCGACATTCGTCTTCGTGCGGAACCCTTCTTCGGTGGTCCCAGCGACGAGTCGCTGGAACGCGTCCGCGAACGCGTTCGCGCTCGCTTCAACGCCCTGGCGACTTTAGGCTCGCAGTTCCGCGCCGGTTTCTCGCTCGCCAGCGGTGACATCAACGATCCCACGACCACCAATTCCACCCTGACCGGCTTCTATACGCGCAAGCCGGTCGGCATTGACCTGGCCTTCGTGGAATACACACCGGATCGATTCAGGAACTTGACGCTGGTCGGCGGAAAGTTCCGCTATCCCTGGTTCAACACGGAACTGACCTGGGATAAGGACCTGAATCCTGAGGGTGCGGCGGAAACTTTGGGCTTCAAACTGGACACGCCGGTTTTGAAGAAGATTACGCTGATCGGATTCCAGTTGCCTTTCGCGGAAGTCGCCGGAGTTGCCGCCAACGACAAGCGCATCACCCAGCAGATCACCTATGGCGGACAGTTGCAGACCCAGTGGCGGATCGCGCCTCACGTCACTCTGAGCACATTCTCCGGATACTACGATTTTCGCGGCACGGATTCGATTGCTCTCGCACTGGCAAAAGCCAGCACCAAGAATCCGCAGACGCCCTTTGTTGGCAGCTTGCCTCTAGGTGTAGGGAATCCCGTGCAGGATTCCACCTACACTACGACAGCGACCACAATCATCACCGTGGGCGGCACGGCTTATCCGACGGGTGTTACATCGATCAGCAACGCGCAGTTCGCTTCCAAGTTCGGGCTGTTCGATAACCTCGCTCGCCTGGATATCGATACCGGTCATGCCAAGTTCCCGGTGTCGTTCATTGGGGACTACGTGCAGAACACTGAGGCCTGCAGCAATCTCGCAAACATCATTCCCACCCCCGCGAACACGGCAACCACGACCTACAAGACAGCCTTGAATGCACCTTGCCAATCGAACCAGCGGCGAGGGTATTGGGCTGAAGGCCGCGTCGGGCGTCTGCAGGAACGGCACGATCTGCAGTTCGGCTACACGCGTATTTACATCGAGCGCGAAGCCGTGCTGGGTAACTTTAATTACAGCGACATCCGCCAGGGCACGAACGTCACGCAGCATCGCTTTGACTTCTTCTATCAGTTCGAGAAGAACGTGCAACTCGGGGTGACTTCGCTGATCGGACGTCCGCTGGCCACCACCGAGCCGTGGCTGTTCCGCACGCAGTTCGATGTGGTCTACATCTTCTAGTCGGCGTGATGAGGTTAGGAGATTTATGACATCGAGACGCGATTTTCTTCAGCAAGTCTCCGGCACGGCACTGTGGCTCGGAAGCGGGCCGATCCTACCCGCGCTCGCGTTGCAGTCGGGTCAGAGCGATGCCGTTTCCATACCCGGCGAAGACGGCATGATCGTCCGTTCCGAGCGTTTTCTCGACCTGGAAACGCCGGTGGAATATCTCGGCACGTGGTTAACCCCCGTTCCGCATTTCTTTGTCCGAACTCACATGCACGAGCCGAGTGAGTTGGCTGCGGATACGTGGCAGCTGTCCGTCGGCGGTGAAGTGGAAAAGCCCGTAACGCTCACCTTGTCTGATCTGACAAAACTGCAATCGCACTCAGTCGTGAATACGCTCGAATGCGCCGGCAACGGACGCGCTTTTCATCGTCCGCAGGTCCCGGGGGTGCAGTGGGGCAAGGGCGCCGTCAGCACGGCAAAGTTCTCGGGCCCACGGCTGCGCGATGTGCTCGCTCGAGCTGGAGTGAAGTCCAGCGGGAAGAATGTGATGTTCCGCGGCCTCGACGAAGTTCCGGGCAAAGTTCCATCGTTTATAAGGAGCATTCCCATCGAGAAAGCGCTCGATGCCGACACTCTCGTAGCCACTCACATGAATGGATCGCCCCTAACGAAGCACCATGGCTTTCCCGCGCGGGCTCTGGTTCCAGGCTGGATCGGCGCAGCATCGTGCAAGTGGCTTACCGAAATCAAAGTTCTGGAATCGGAATTCGTCGGGAATTTCATGAATCCCGGCTACCGTTTTCCCAACCAACCGGTGAAACCGGGAGACTCCGTGAAGCCTGAAGACACGCATGTGCTCACGGACCTCAACGTTAAATCTCTGATATCGGGGCCTCTGGATGGTTCGCGAGTCCCCAGCGGCAAGGTGACCGTCCATGGCGCAGCCTGGGCAGGCGAAGCCGACGTCGTGAAGGTCGATGTCTCTACCGATGGAGGTTCGACCTGGAATCCAGCCTCGCTCGGGCACGAGCAATCCCGTTACACTTGGCGGTTGTTTACCTACAAGTGGAACGCCAAGCCGGGAGAGTACAGGCTGCAGTCACGCGCAACCGACAGTCAGGGCCGCGTGCAGCCTAGCGAAGCCGCGTGGAATCCGAGCGGGTATCTCTACAACGCGGTCGATCAGGTGAACATCCATGTCGCGTAGAAGAACAGTGACCTCTACGTTCCTTTGTTTCGTTGCATCTTCGGCTGTCGCATTGATCTTTGCGTCCACATTTCGGGCACAATCCTCAGACAAACCTGAAGTGCATATGGGCCTGCAGAAACCGCCAAAGATCGATTTTTCCGCTGAGTCCTCCTTTCAACTGCCTCCCGGAACTACGCGCCAAAAGGCCGCCACGGCGTGCCTGGAATGCCACGAGGCCCGCATCATCCTGCAGCAGAGGCTAAGCAAGGCCGCATGGACCAAGGAAGTCGACAAGATGGTCAAATGGGGTGCGGTCGTCGATGCGAGCGACCGCGATGCACTCATCGATTACCTGAGCACAAATTTCAGCCCAGACAAGCCGCCGTATGAACCGCCGCGAACCGGCGCAGAGAAAGCTACCAGGAATTCGAAATCGGGATCGAAATAAAACTGCAAAGCGCTACCGACCCAGTGTCCCCAGGGCTTCCGGGCACTACGGTAGCGCCGCTACGCCAGAAAACTGCCAAAAAGTATAGGAAGAGCGATGCACTAGTAATAGTGCATAGATTGGTACAGGACCGGAGTCAATCCTCGAACCTCAGAATTCGGAAAGCGGGGCTGAGGTCTCGGGCGCGAATTCCGAAGTCTGAGGTCTGAAGTCCGAGGTCTTATTTTTCCGCTGTGTCCTCTGTGTTTGAGCTTTTTTCCGGCCGAAGCAGTGGGAACAAAATCACGTCGCGGATGGTATGCGAGTCGGTGAGCAACATGCAGAGACGATCCATGCCGATGCCGACCCCTCCCGCCGGCGGCATGCCATACGACAACGCCCGAATGTAGTCTTCATCCATCTGATGGGCCTCTTCGTCGCCGCGCTCGCGCTCCTTCAACTGCGCCTCAAAGCGCCGCCGCTGATCTTCAGGATCGTTGAGCTCGCTGAATCCGTTGGCAATCTCCATCTTTCCCGCGAAGATTTCCCAGCGCTCGGTCCAGTCCGGCTCATCAGGCTTCTGCTTCGATAACGGCGAAATGGCGGTCGGGAATTCGTAGATGACCGTCGGCTGCATCAAATGTTCTTCGGCAGCCGCCTCGAACAATGCAGCGATGTTTTTCCCAGGCAACGCCGCCGGATCATAGGCCATATGCGAATGGCCGGCATTGAAGCGCTCGACCAGTTTCTTCACGGTCTCGCTGGTAGAGAATTCGCTCATCTCCGGCTTGGCCCCTGATCTGTCCGGCCAGAACTTGATGATCGACTCCCGCATGGTCATGCGCTGCCAGTTCGACCAATCCAGTTCGTGAACAATTTCCTGGCCATGCTCCGAAACCGTCCACTTCGATTTCGGACTGCCGTTTACGGCGATCGCCGCTTCCGTGATGGCCTGCTGCGTGAGATTCATGATGCCCTCGTAATCCGTGTAGGCCTGATAGGCTTCGAGCATCGTAAACTCTGGATTCCAGCGCCATCCCAAGCCTTCGTTGCGGAAGTTGCGGTTGATTTCGTATACGCGATCCAGCCCGCCCACGACCAGCCGTTTCAGATAAAGCTCCGGCGCGATACGGAGATAAAGATCCATGTCGAGCGTGTTGTGATGCGTGATGAATGGACGCGCCACGGCGCCGCCCGCTATGGGCTGCATCATCGGAGTCTCGACTTCGATGAATCCGTGCGTGTCGAAGGTCCGCCGCATCGACTGAATCATTTTCGTGCGCTTCAAGAAAACTTCGCGCACCTCGGGGTTCATGAATAAATCGACATAGCGCTGGCGGTAGCGCAGCTCGACGTCGGTAAGGCCGTGCCATTTCTCGGGCAGCGGCAGAAGGTCTTTGCTGAGGAAAGTGATCTCCTCGACGTGCACACTCAACTCGCCGGTGCGAGTCCGAAAGAGGTATCCACTCACGCCGATGTGGTCGCCGAGGTCGAGCAGCTTGTACAGCTCGAATCCTTTTTCGCCGACGGCGTCTTTCTTGACGTAAATCTGCAGCTTCTTTCCGCCCTGCTGGATGTGCGCAAATCCGGCCTTGCCCATCAGCCGGATCGCCATGATGCGCCCGGCCACGCGCACACTGACCCGGCTCTGTTCGAGTTCCTCGGCAGATTTCGAAGAGTAATCGGCCAGGATTTGGTCGATCGTGTGTGTGAATTCGTATTTTGTGCGGTATGTCGGCTGGCCCAGCGCTTCAATCTGCTTCAGCTTCTCGCGCCGCTGCTCGTAAATCTTCTCGTCCAGTGCCAAATGGGATCCTTGCGTGAGTCGATGATGGAATGGAAATTATAAACAATTCGTTGGAGGTGACGACTGAACAGTTAGGAAAGGCTGCAGGTTTTGGAGCTGCAATGAATCTTCGTCAAAGGAGTCATCCCGAAGCGCCGCGTTTCTGCGAGCGGCGCGAGGGATCTCCCGGCTAGTAATGCTGATCGGCAGATCCTTCGCTTCGCCTGAACAGCGGCTCCGCTCGGGATGACGCCGTGTTCACTGGTAGTTCAGGCAGCCTACGCGAATCCATTTCTGGTCAGCGGCAATTCGCGTACCCGCTTTCCCGTGGCCGCGTAGATCGCATTGCACAGCGCCGGCACGAACGGTGGCACGCCGGGCTCGCCAACGCCAGCAGGCGGCGCGGAGCTTTCGACAATGTGAACATCCACGTGGACCGGTGCGTCATTCATCCGCGCCACCGGGTAATCGTGGAAGTTCGACTGGTCGATCACGCCGTTCGTCGCCGTGATCTCTCCTGTGCGCGCAAGGCTCGTTCCAAATACGGCTGCTCCCTCGAACTGCGAGCGTACCATCTCTGGATTCGCCACAATTCCCGCATCCACGGCTGTGTAGACGTGCGGAATGCGAACAGCACCAGAAGGATCTACCTCGACCTCGACGACATTGGCGACGTAGGTCAGGAAACTGCGATGCACGGCGATGCCCATTCCGTGTCCGTTGCCGTTCTTGGTCTTGCCCCAACCGGCTCGCTCGGCGGCGATTTCAGCCACACGCCGCAGTCGAGCCGTGTCATACGGATACTTCTTGGCAATGTCAGGCGGTCCCTGCTGCGCAACATCGATGGTGTGTCCTGGTCCGATCAGGGCAAGCAAATAATCGTACGGATCGCGATTGTTCAGGTATGCCAGCTCATTGGCGAACGACTGCACGGCAAATGCGTGATAGATATTTGCCACCGATCGTAGCCATCCGATGCGCACATGCGCGACCGCCGCGCCGTTCTCCGACCGGAAATTGGGCACGTCGAATGGAATCACGTTCCATCCCAGCGACATTTCTCCGGCGCTGCCATATACAGCATCTTTGTCGAATGTTGACGTGATCGGCGGAAAAACCGAGCGTTGCAGCCAGACTTTCGGCATGCCTTTATCGTCAAGCGCGGCCTTGATGTACATCGCGGCCACAGAGTGGAAATAATCGAACTGGATGTCGTCTTCGCGGCTCCAGACAACTTTTACTGGTTTGCCGGTCTTTTTCGAAAGCACGGCCGCTTCGACCGCGTAATCGGGTTTCGATTTACGCCCGAAACCTCCGCCCAGAAAAGTCACGTGGCAGGTTACATTTTCCTTTTTCAGACCGAGAGCTTTGGCGACCTCTTCCTGAACGCCTTGCGGATTTTGGGTTGGCGACCAGACCGTCACTTTGTCGCCTTGCACATCCGCGACTGCGACCGGCGGCTCCATCGAGGCATGTGCCAGGTGGGGCGCAAAATACTCGGCTTCGACAATTTTGCCGCCTTTCGCAAATTCTGAATCAGGATCGCCAATCGTCTGCACGACTTTGCCCGGCTGACGCGCGGTTTGCTGCAGTTGCTTCTTGTAATCTGCCGAGGTGTATACGGAATGGGATCCGTTGTCCCATTCGATCTTGAGCTGCTTGCGGCCTTTAAATGCCGACCAGGTGTTATCGGCAATCACGGCCACGCCGCCCAAAGGCTGGAATGCATGCGGGGGCGTAAAGGGATTAATCGCGATTGTCTTCGACACGCCTTTGACTTTCAGCGCAGCCGAATCGTCGACCGATTTCACTTTCCCGCCGAGCACCGGAGGATGCGCGATAGCCGCATAGAGCATTCCATCGACGCGCACGTCCATTCCGAAGAGCGCTTTGCCGGCACAAACGTCGGCGACGTCATATCCGGGCGCGGGCTTGCCGATGTATCGCCACTCGCTCGCGGGTTTCAGTCTTAGTTCTTCTTTCTTCGGGACAGGCTGCTTTGCGGCCAAGGCCGCCAGTTCGCCGTAGCCCATCGTTCGATTGGAGCTCTTGTCGGAAACGACGTGCACCGGATCGGCCACGCACTGCGCCTCGGGAACTCCCCACTGCTGCGCCGCGGCGCGGATCAGCATCAGGCGGGCTGTGGCTCCCGCTTCGCGCAACGTGTCAAAGAATTCGCGGACGGAGTGCGAACCATCGGTATCCTGCGAGCCGTAACGTTCATCGCCATCGCCCTGGATCACTTTCACGCGCGCCCAGTCCGCGTCCAGTTCGTCGGCGAGAATGCGCGGAAGGCTGGTGCGGACTCCGTTTCCCATCTCAGTGCGGTGGGCGACGATCAAAACCATGCCATCCGGCTGAATTCCCAGAAACACGCTCGGGTGAAATGCGGTCGCGTCGATCGTAGGACCTCCGGCCGCAGCGGTCGCCGCCTTTGCCAGAAGCGGGAACTCGGAAGCGCACAGCACGAACGCGCTGGCCGAAAGCATGCCCTGCAGAAAATTGCGGCGCGTAACGTTCTCGATTGTGATCATGCCGTCTCCTTTGCCGCTTCCTTGATGGCGGCGCGGATGCGCTGGTAGGTTCCACAGCGGCAGATGTTCCCGGCCATCGCGTCGTCGATATCGGCATCGGTCGGCCTCGATTTGGAAGAGAGCAGAGAGACTGCCTGCATGATCTGCCCGGGCTGGCAGTAGCCGCATTGCGGTACGTTTACTTCGGCCCAGGCGC
>Ga0335077_10007762_pt1 | contig 13285 bp, 10 predicted proteins | sample Lox_Sample_31_FD_207151 | JGI IMG/M metagenome (GOLD analysis project Ga0335077, IMG submission 207151) | Soil microbial communities from Loxahatchee National Wildlife Refuge, Florida, United States - Lox_Sample_3.1 | ecosystem: Environmental > Terrestrial > Soil > Wetlands | place: USA... | reverse complement strand
GCCTCCTATGTCCTCGTCGCCCTGGCGGCCCTGGTGGTGGGCTTGGTGCTGGGCTCGCTCAGCGCGCCCACGCCCGCCAGTTCCCGCGCCGACTGGCCACCCGCGGCCACCAATCCGCGCGCCCTCAACCCATGACCGCCCGCGTTTTGGAATCCCAGGTCTTCCATTTCAGCTTCCCCGCACAGGACACCCTGGTGCAAGTGGAGGAGATCGGCGAACAGGTGGTCATCCGGGCCTCGCGGGACACGTTCACCGAGAGCCGGCGGCAAGGGTTTATTCGTGAGCTGGCGGCGGAGGGTTTCATCTCCGATCGTCACCAATGGCCCGGGGTCGGCACCGCCGATGGCGGCCGCGGCGTGCGCTGGTTGGTGGACCCCACTTGCTTCCTCCCCGGACCCGCCCCCGCCGCGTTGACGCGCCGTTTCATGCTCCGCCTGCTCGGCGGTGCGAGCCTGCTCTGGCTGGTGATGATCGGGCTCCTGTTCGCCGGGGCCGCCGGATGATCGCCGGACCGCGCGGCCGCGTCGGCCGGGGCCGCGACGCCCGCAACCCCTGTCACCTGAGTCACAGCGCCGAAGATGAACGCTTCCTCCGCCAAACCCGAGATGCTGGTCATCGACGACGAATTCCAGATCCGGCGGCTCCTGCGCGTCACATTGGAAGCGGCCGGATATGACGTGCGCGAAGCCGACGGCGGCCGGGTCGGACTCAACGAGATTGCGCACCGCCGGCCCGATGCGGTGATCCTTGATCTGGGCCTGCCGGACCTCCCGGGCGCCGAGGTGCTCCGGCGATTGCGCGACTGGTGCCAGGTGCCCGTGCTGGTGCTCTCCGTCAGCAATGACGAACGCGAGAAGATCGCCGTGCTCGATGCCGGCGCCGACGATTACCTGACCAAGCCGTTCGGCAGCGGCGAATTGCTCGCCCGGCTGCGCGTGCTGCGACGACGAACCCAGGCACCGGAGGAGGCCCGCATAGTCCGGTTCGGCATGGTGCAGGCCGACTTGGTCAACCGCGTGATAACCAAGGACGGCGCGGTCGTCCGCCTCACCGCGAAGGAGTACGCGTTGCTGCGGTTGCTGCTCGTCCACCGCGACGGCGTCGTAACCCAAGCGCAGGCGCTGCGGGATGTCTGGGGACCGAACGCGGCCGACCAGACCCATTATCTCTGCGTCTACATGGCCCGCCTGCGGCAAAAGCTGGAGGAGGATCCCAGCCAGCCGAGATTTCTGCGGACCGAGCCGGGCGTCGGCTATCGACTCTGCGCCGGATAAGCGTGGACGCCTCTGGCTCGCGCGGATCCGCGCCTGAGCCCCGTGTCCGCCCGCGGACCTACACGTCGGCGAAAAACACGTGGAGCAGGCGGCCTCGGGCCGGCGTTGCCGTGCTCGGGCGTGCTCCGCCTGCTCCGTGGCTGGGCGGCATTTAGAAAAGATCATCGCCGCGGCGCCCACCCCTTTGGCAACTAGCCAGTTAAGTCTGCGGCCGGAGAGACGCCGGCCTGGTCGTTGATGTTTTTTTGATGTCTGAACGGGATTTGTTGAGGTCCTGTTGATGCCCGGTGGTGCTGGGGCTGCTTCTGGAGAACGCGAAGTCGGCAACCGCAACTCCTCAATCCCCCTCCGAAAATGGCTGAAAAAAGCACTGCCTCAATGAAGCCCACCCTGGGCCTGACTGGTTTGACCGTAAATGCCATGGCTCTGATCGCGCCGGGCGCCTTCCTGTGGCTGACCTTTCAGGAACAGGCGCTCTACGGCGCGCCAACCGCCGGCTCCGCCATGTGGTTCGGCATCCTCGTTTCGCTCCTCCTCTGTTACGCGACCGCGGTGAGCTACGCCGAGTTGTCCAAGCTCTATCCCGGCGCCGGTTCGTCATACTTCTACGCCGAACAGGCGTTCCTCTCAAAGACCAAGGCGTTCCGCTTCGCCCGCGTCGCCAAGTTCTTCACCGGCTGGGCCAGCCACCTCTATTACTGGGTCTATCCCGGATGCATGGTGGGCGTCACCGGGCTCCTGATCGGCTATCTCTCCGGGTATCTGTTTCCCGACACCTTCAGCGGAATCTACAACAGCCCGCTGGAAATGTACGCCTTCTGCATCGTGTTTGCGTTCGGCGTGGCCTACATCGCCTACCGCGGGGTCGTGGGCAGCACGGCGGTGAACCTCGCGATCAACGTGATCCAGATCACGGCGCTGGTCGTGTTCTCCTTCATCGCCATCGCCTACCGGGTGAACCACCCGCAGGGCGCGCGGGCCTATCACCTGTCCAACGGCGTGGCGGTCAATTACCAGGTCGCGCAGACGCCGCAGGTCGACGCCGACGGCAAGCCGATCCCGGTGCTCGACGCCGCCGGCAAGCCGACCAAGAACGCCGATGGCACGCCCGCCTACCAGATGCAGGACGCCACCGACAAAGACGGCACTCCCGTGCCGGCCGACGCCGACGGCAAGCCGACCACGCTGGCCAAGGCCGCGCCATTCACGATCGACTATTCCTCGGGGGCGTGGACCAAGGACGGCAACGGCAACGACCAGTTCAACTATCACCCGACCGCCATGTCCGTCATCGCGCCGCACCGGTTCAGCTTCACGTTCATCCAGGCGTGCATCGCGATCCTGATCCTGGTCGGCTTTGAATCCGTCACCTCGATGGGCGAGGAGGCGAAGGACCCGAAGCGGCACCTCCCGTGGGCCATCCTACTCTCGCTCACGATCCAGGGCGCGATCTGCTATCTCTTCGAATACTTCGCCGCCAACTACCTGCTCAACAGCGGCTACGGCCTGACCAACGCCGGCGGCTCCGGCGCGCCGATCGGCGACCTGATGGTGATCACCGGCACCTGGCTGTTCGGCAGTGCGGCGGCGGGCAAGGCCTTCATGCTCGTCCAGGCCGCCACGGTGTTCCTGGCGCTCGTCGGCACCACCCTCGCCTGCATGAACACCGGCGCCCGCGTGACCTACGCGATGGGCCGCGACCAGGAGGTCGGCGCCCACTTCGGCCTGCTCCACGACCGGAACCTGACCCCCCATCGAGCGATCTGGACCCTCGCGGTGCTGTCGGCCATCATCGGCATGGTCACCGTGACGACCTACCTCGGCGGTGCGAGCCCTGCCGCCCTGGACAAGCACAACATCTGGTACAGCTTCGGAATTTTCCAAGCGGGAGCTTACAGCTCGATGCCCAACTCCTTCGTCATCGTCACCCTGGTTAGCAATTTCGGCACGTTCCTGCTGTACATGACCACCTGCGTCGTCGCCATGGTGGCGTTCCGCCAGCACCATATGTTCCACGGGATCAAGCATGTGGTCATCCCGCTCTTCGGGCTGGTGGCCAACCTCACCTGCATGCTGTTCTACCTCATCGGGCCGTTCTCCGTCGCGGGCATGAGCTGGCATGAGCCCTACATCGCGCTCGGTTTCGTGGCGCTGTGGGGCATCTGGGGAGCGATCTATTTTTTCAAGAGCAGCAAGACCGCGGGCCGCTCGGTGCTGCTGACCTCCGCACCCAGCCCAGCCCAGTCCTGAATCCCACCTGCCCCTGCGCCGCAGGGGCCGATTGAACAGACCGCGGAGGGCGGTCCCCCTGGCAGGCCCGGGGAGGCCGCCCTCCCGATTTTACCCCATGCGCCTCACGTACGCCCAAGCCTCGACCGCCGGCCCGGTGCGCCCGGTGAATGAAGACTGCGCCGCCATCTGGCACCCCGCCGAAGAGGACGTCGCCAAGTCGGTCGGCATCGCCGCCATCCTCGCCGACGGAGTCGGCGGAGAAAGCCGCGGCGACGTCGCCAGCCGGCTGGCGGTCGCCGCCATCCAGGAGACCCTGGCCGCCGCCGCCCTCCAGACGGCGGCGGGCAAAATCCTGCGCGGCGCGTTTGACGCCGCCAGCCGGGTTGTCTTCGAACCCAACCTGGCCCGGCCCGAGGCCGGGCGGATGGCGACGACCCTGACCCTGGCGCTTTTCCGCGAGAACTCCGTGTATGTCGCCAATGTCGGCGACTCCCGCGCCTACCACGTGCGCGCCGACCGCATCCGGCTGCTCACAACTGATCACAGCTACGTCGCACCCTCCGTGAAGCTGCGCCTGACGCACGCCCACCATGCCATGACCGACCCCAAGCGCAGCGTGCTCACCCGCAGCATCGGCACCGACCCGATCACCAAGTTCGACCTCAGCCGCACCGAGCTGGCCAAGGGCGATGTCATCGTCCAGTGCACCGACGGGGTCTACGGGTTCGTCGTGGACGACGAGATCCGGGACCTGGCCAGCCATCACGCGCCGGAGGAGGCCTGCCGGCGCCTGATCGCCCTCGCCGAACGGCGCCAGACCGACGACAACCTTTCGGTGCAGGTGATCCGGGTGGACGAGCTGGATTTGATTGCCTACTTTCACGGGGTCCCGATCTTCAAGAACTACAGTCCGCTTCCAGTGAGCAACGAACTCGAGCCCGGCCAGGTGCTGGACGACCGTTTTGAGATCACCGAGCTGATCAGTCGCAGCGGCATGGCCTCGATCTTCAAGGCCCGGGACCGCGAGAACGGCCGCACCGTCGCGATCAAGGTGCCGTTCATGCAGTACGAGAGCGACGTCAACACCTTCGACCGCTTCCAGCGCGAGGAGGAGATCGCCCAGCAGCTCGACCATCCCTACCTGCTCAAGATCTTCCCGGTGGGGAAGGCCAGGAGCCGGCCGTATCTGGTGATGGAGTATCTCGCGGGCCGCTCGCTCGACCACATCATGGAGGCGTGCCGGCCGCTGCCGGAGCCGGACGCCGCGAAGATCGCCAGCCGCATCTGCGAGGCGCTGGAGCACATGCACCAGCGCGGCATCGTGCACCGCGACCTGAAGCCGCAGAACATCATGGTCTGCAACGACGGCACGATCCGCATCCTCGACTTCGGCATCGCCAAGGCCTCGCGGATGCGCCGCCTCACCTTTGTCGGCTTCTCGCCCACGATGGGGACGCCGGACTACATGGCCCCCGAGCAGGTCAACGGCCGCCGCGGCGACCACCGCACCGACATCTACAGCCTCGGCGCGATCCTCTACGAGATGACCACCGGCAAGGTGCCCTTCGAGGGCGAGAGCCCGTACGTGATCATGAACCTGCGCACCACGGGCGACCCGCCCGCGCCACGCAAGCTCAACGACCGGCTGACCCCGGTGATCGAGGAGATCACCCTGCACGCGCTCGCCCGCAACCCCGACGAGCGCTACGCCAGCGCCGCGGAGATGAAGGCGGAGCTCGACGACTACGAAAAGGTGCAGCTGGTTGGCCGGTACCAGCACCTGCAGGCGCCGCGCCCGTGGAAAGGGCGCTTTCGCCTGCTGCCATTCATCCTGCTCTTCGTCGCAGCCCAAGTGGCGCTCTTTGGGCTGATGTTCTGGTATTTCTCGACCCACGGCAAACACTGACGCCCGGCGGGCACGGTGGCGGCCCCGGCGTGCCGTTCCGGGATTGCTCGTCCGGCCGCAGCCGCCAAGAATCCCCGCCGTGCCCGATCCCGTCCGGCCCGATCCCGATGCGCTGCTGGCCTCGCTCAAACAGGCGGAGGCCAGGCAGGCCCGCGGCCGGCTGAAGATCTTTTTCGGCATGGCGCCCGGCGTGGGCAAGACCTACGCCATGCTCCAGGCCTCGCGCAAGGAACAGGCTGAGGGCGTCGACGTGGTCGTGGCGCTGGTCGAGACCCACGGCCGCGCCGAGACGGAGCAGCTGCTGGCGGGCCTGCCCACCCTCCCCCGCCGGCCCGTCGCCTACCGCGGCATGCAGATCCCGGAGATGGACCTCGAGGCCGTGCTCGCCCGCCGGCCGCGCCTCGCCGTGGTCGACGAGCTCGCCCACACCAACGCGCCGGGCTCGCGCCACCTGAAACGCTGGCAGGACGTCGAGGAGCTGCTCGTCGCCGGCATCGACGTCTTCACCACCCTCAATGTCCAGCACCTCGAGAGCCGCGCCGACACCGTGCGCCAGATCACCGGCGTCGCCGTCCGCGAGACGGTGCCGGACTCGATGATCGAGACGGCCGACGAGATTCAGCTCGTCGACCTCACCCCCGTCCAGCTGCGCGAGCGCCTCGCCGACGGCAAGGTCTACCTCGGCGACCGGGCGGCGACCGCGGCCGACAATTTTTTCAAGGAGACCAACCTCACCGCGCTGCGCGAACTGGCACTGCGCCTGACGGCCGAACGGGTCGACAAGCAGCTGCGCGAGATCCGCGGCGACCGGCAGATCAGCGCCATCTGGCGCAGCGGCGAGCGGCTGCTGGTCGCGATCGGCCCGAGCCCGTTCTCCACCCGCCTGATCCGCTGGACCCGGCGCATGGCCTACGCCCTGGACGCCCCGTGGCTCGCGGTGAGCGTCGAGACGACGCGACCGCTGGAGCCCGACGAACAGAAGCAGCTGGAGGAGAACCTCGCCCTGGCGCGCGAGCTGGGCGCCGAGATCGTGGTCCTGCCCGGCCGCGACGTGGCCGACGCCCTGGTGCGCGTCGCCCAGCAGCACAACGTCAGCCAGATCGTCATCGGCAAATCGCGCCGCCTGCCGCTGGTGGATTTCCTGTCCGGCGGCTCGCTCGCCGACCGTGTGATCCGGAAGAGCAGCCAGATCGATGTCTACGTCGTGCCGGCCGAGCCGCGCACCGGCCGCAGCCGCTGGCGGGAATGGCATCTGTCCGCGGCCTCGCAGCCGCGGGAATACGCCACCGCCCTCCTGACCGTGGCGCTGGTCACGCTGGCCGGCCTGGTGGCGAAAGGCTGGATCGGCTATTCGGCGGTGTCGCTGTTTTTCCTCACGGCGGTCATCCTGCTCGGGCTGTTCGTGGGCCAGGGGCCGATCCTGCTCGCCGCCACGCTCAGCGCGCTGACGTGGAACTTCCTGTTCATCCCGCCGATCTTCACGTTCCGGATCGACAAGTTCGAGGACGGGCTGATGTTCGGGATCTTCTTCGTCGTCGCGCTCGTCACCGGCCGGCTCACCGGGCGGCTCCGCGCGCAGGAGCGGGTCGAACGGCAGCGCGAGCAGCGGGCCACCGCGCTCTACCACCTGACCCGCGCCATCGCGATCGCCGGGTCGGCCGACGAGGTGTTGCGCAACGCCACCGCCCAGATCCAGGAGTCGTTCGGCGCCCACCTGGCGATTTTCACCCTCGATCCCGGACAGACCGGCCGACTGGTGCTGCACCCGGCGGCGACCTACGTCGCCGACGAGAAGGAGCAGGGGGTGGCGGCGTGGACGTTCCGCAACCGGAAGGCCGCCGGGCGTTTCACCGACACCCTGCCGGCTGCCGAGGCCTTCTATCTGCCGCTCCTGGCCGGCGACCGGACGATGGGCGTCATGGGGATCAAGCCGCCGCCGAAGGTGACGCTCCCGACCGCGCAGCGCGACCTGCTCGACGCCTTCGCCTCGCAGATCGCCCTGGCGCTGGACCGCGAGCAGCTGCGCGCCGCCGGCGAGCAGGCTAGACTCGCCGAGGCCTCGGACCGGCTGCACCGCACCCTGCTCGACAGCGTGTCGCACGAAATGAAAACCCCGCTCGCCGTGCTGGCGACCGCCACCGACAACCTGGCCGGCGCGACCGGTGACCCCGCCCAGCCCCTGGTGGAGGAAATGCGCACGGCGGTGCGGCGCGTGCAACATCTCGTCGACAACCTCCTCGGCATGACGCGGCTGGAGTCCGGCGCCCTGCGACTGCGGTTCGACTGGACGGACCTGGCGGACCTGATCAACGCCGCGCTCGAGGCCACGGCCGACGCCCGCGTGGGCCGCCAGGTGCAGGTGCAGCTGCCGGCGAACCTGCCGCTGGTGCGGGTCGATTTCGGCCTGATGCAGCAGGCGCTCGTCAACCTGATCCACAATGCCTGCCACCACACACCGCCCACCGCCGGCATCCGCGTGGCCGCGGGGGTCGACGCGGCCGCAGCGCAGGTCTGGGTGGCGGTCGAGGACGGCGGCCCCGGCCTTGACGCGGCGCAGCTGCCCCGCCTGTTCGACAAGTTCTTTCGCGGTCACCCCGACCGCGCCGGCGGGCTCGGCCTGGGCCTCTCGATCGTCCGCGGCTTCGTCGAGGCGCACGGGGGCCGGGTGGAGGCCGCAAACAGTCCGGCCGGCGGCGCGCGCTTTACGGTCTTCCTTCCGCTCGACCGGCATGGTAACGTGCCCCCCGAATGAGCACCGAAGCGCCGAGCTTGGAAATCCTCGTGGTGGACGATGAGGTCCAGATCCGGCGCCTGCTGCGGGTCATGCTCGAAGCCGCCGGGCACAAGGTCCGCGAGGCGGATTCCGGGCAGGTCGGCTTGAATGAGGTCGCCTTCCGGCGGCCGGACGCCGTCATTCTGGACCTCGGCCTGCCCGACCTGTCGGGTTTGGAAGTGCTCAAGCGCCTGCGCGAGTGGAGCAATGTGCCCGTCCTGATCCTGTCGGTGCGCGGCGCAGAGGGCGACAAGATCGCGGCGCTGGACGCCGGGGCGGACGACTACCTGACCAAGCCGTTCGGCAGCGGCGAACTGCTCGCCCGCCTGCGCGTGCTGCTGCGGCGAACCCAGACGCCCGAGGAGACCGGAGCGGTCAAGTTCGGCCCGGTCGAGGTCGATTTCGCCCGGCGGGTCGTCACCAAGGGCGGAGCCGAGGTGCGGCTGACGGCAAAGGAGTACGCTCTGTTGCGCCTGCTGCTCGTCCACCGCGACAAGGTCGTCACCCACCGCCAGGTATTGCGGGAGGTCTGGGGCCCGAAGGCGGAGGACCAGACCCATTACCTGCGCGTCTACATGGCGCGGCTGCGGCAGAAGCTGGAGGACGACCCCAACCAGCCGCGCCACCTGCAGACGGAATCCGGCATCGGCTACCGCCTCGTGTCCGGCTGAGGCGGCCGCCGGCGCCGGGTCAGATGGCGGCTTCGCCGTGTTCGTCCGTGCGGATGCGGATCACCTCGTCGAGCGGCAGGACGAACACCTTGCCGTCGCCGATCTTGCCGGTCTTGGCCGCCTTGATGATCGTCTCGACCGCCTTGGCGGCGAGGTCGTCGCCCAGGGCGATCTCGAGCTTCACCTTCGGCAGGAAGTCGACGGTGTATTCGCTGCCGCGGTAGATCTCGGTGTGGCCCTTCTGGCGGCCGAAGCCCTTGACCTCGGTGACGGTCATGCCCTCGATGCCGATGCCGGACAGGGCGTCCTTCACTTCTTCGAGTTTGAAGGGCTTGATGATGGCGATGATGAGCTTCATGGGAAAAAGGAATGGCAGGTTGCGGGAATGGAGCGTTGGAGGATGCGAACTAACGTGGCGTCATTTGGTGCGGATGGGGATGAGCCCGAGGTCCGCCCGCCGCTGCTGCAGCTGGCGGAACAGGACCGCCCCGTAGCCGAGCACGACGCCGGCGGACACCCACCACGCGCCGGCGCCGGCGAACAGGGCCGGACTGACAAGCTGCACGAGCGCCAGGGCCACCAGCAGGTAGGCCACGCGGCTCGCCGAGCCCGGCATGAGCGACCAGCCGCTGTTGAGTTTGCCGCCGGCCTGGAGTTGTTCGTGGCGGCGTTGGGCCGCCCTCTGCAGCAAACCGAAACCAAGGCCGACGAGGGCGCCGAGCAACAGTGCGAGGACGGAGCGGAGCAGTTCCAGCAGGTGAGTTTCCATGGAGGGAACCTAATTCGGGGGGAGGAGGTGGCGGGGCCACCGGCGGGACCAGGCTTGCGGCCGGCCCCGCCGGAGCGACCGACGTTCAGGCTTTCAACATCGGGGTCTCGGATTGTTTGTCCATGACCATGCCGGCATAGCCGGGCACGCCCATCTCGGGCACATCGAGGCCCTCGATCTCGACCTCGAGCGGCACGCGGTTGCCCACGATCACCTCGGCGAACTTGTAGACGACGAGCGAGAGGACGGCCAGGGTGACGAAGCAGGTGGTCACGCCCACGAGCTCGGCCCAGAACTGGCTCATCCCGCCGCCGTAAAACAATCCGCGGACCGTGCCGCTGACCCCGTTCCAGCCGTCGCCGTAGGTGCCGTCGGCGAAGAGGCCGAGCGAGAGGCAGCCCCAGGCGCCGTTGACGCCGTGCACCGAGATCGCCCCGACACAGTCGTCGATGCCGATCTTCTCGAAGAAGAACACCGACTCGACCACGAGGATACCGGCCACCAGGCCCAGGATGCTCGCGCCGCCGGCGCTGACGAAGGCGCACGGACAGGTGATCGCGACCAGGCCGGCCAGCATGCCGTTGCACATCATGGACGGATCCGGCTTCTTGGTCCGGAACCACCACATCCACAACGTGGAGCCGAGAGCGCCGGTGGCGGAGGCCAGCATCGTGTTGACCGCGACGACCGCGATGCGCAGGTCGCTGGCGGCGAGGCTGGAGCCGGGATTGAAGCCGAACCAGCCGAAGGCGAGGATGAACGTGCCCAGCATCACCATGGGAATGTTGTGCGGCGTGATCGGGTGCACGAGCTTGCCGCTCTTGTCATATTTGCCGTAGCGCGGCTTGATCAACCAGGCGAAGATCAGCGCGATCACCCCGCCCTGCATGTGCACCACCGAGGATCCGGCGAAGTCGACGTGCCCGTGGCCGAGGCCGAAATTGACGCCGAGCTGCGAGAGCCAGCCGCCTCCCCAGACCCAATTGCCAAAGAGCGGATACATGATCGTGCCGATGCAGCAGCCGTAGATCATGAAGGCGGAGAACTTCCAGCGCTCGGCAGCTGCGCCGGTCGGGATCGTCGCCGTCGTGTCCATGAACACCATCTGGAAGAGGAAGAGCGCGAAGGCCGCCGTGTCATAGCCCGCGCCCTGCAGCAGGAAGCCCTTCCACCCCAGGATGCCGAACGGCTTGCCGAAGAGGGTCCACGTGATCTCGTGGTTCAGCCCGGCGTAGCCGCCCATCGTGCTGATGGCGCCGACGCCGCCGAACATGAAGGCGAAACCGCAAAGGTAGAAGCCCAGCATGCCCATGGGATAGATCATGAAGTTCATGGACATGGTGTGGCCGGCGTTCTTCGCCCGGCACAGGCCGGTTTCCACCAGCGCGAATCCGGCCTGCATGAACATGACGAGGAAGCCCGTGACGAGCGTCCAGGTGAAGTTGATCGCCACCCGGTTGTGCCCGACGGCGTCGGACAGCCGCACGGCCAGCGGCTCGACCTTGGATTGCGCCACGTAGTCGTCGTACGCCTTCTTGGCGTCGTTGTACGCCTTCACCTTGGCCGGATCCTTCTTGTCGTCGGCGCTCAGGTCCGCGGGCGCCACGACCTGGAAGACGCTGACCCCGGCCGCCGCCTGGGCGTCGACGGACATGCCGGTGGCGGTGCCGGCCGGATCCGGTTGGGGGTCATCGGCCCACGCTCGGGACACCGCCGGACCGCAATAAAGGGCCAATCCGAGCAGCGCCGCGCAGAACCATTTCAAGCCAGCATATCGATGTCTCATTTTCGTACAGGTTGTCGTGTGGAGGGTGGATTCTTTGCCGACACCCGCGACGGCCGGCTCAGGGGCAAACCAAATCGCGGGCGATTGAGAGAAGCATCGGAAAGCAGCCACTATGCCATTTGATGTTTCATTGATGCGAATGCCTGAGGAATTGATTCCCGGCTAATTCTTGCGGATGGCTCAGTTGCAGCGGAACGGGCCACCGGATGAATTGATTTCATCGCCGCGCCGCGGATCCCGCGCCTAGAGAAACAGGAGCCCCGACAGCAGCAGGAGCGGCAGCAGCAGCGGCAGGCTGAAGCGAAGAAGGTAGCCGACGAAGGTCGGCACCTTCACGCCCGCGCTCTCGGCGATCGATTTCACCATGAAATTCGGCCCGTTGCCGATGTAGGTCATCGCCCCGAAAAAGACGGCGCCCAGGCTCACCGCGAGGATCAGGCGGGCGTCCGCCGGATCCGCGCGCATCGCCGCCACCGCCTCGCGCTCGGTCGGCGCCGGGCCCGCGGGCTGCCCCGGCGGATCCGCCCGGGCACTGGTCTCCGCCAGCCGGAGGAAGGTCGCGTAGGTCGGGGCGTTGTCGAGGACCGACGACAGGCTGCCGGCGGCGACGTAGTACTGGAGGGGTTTGGTCACGCCCAGGTCCGCGCCGTGGCGGTCGATGTACCCGAGCGCCGGCATCATCGTCAGGAAGATGCCGACGAACAGCAGGGCGACCTCCCGGATCGGGCCGAACGAGAAATGGTTCTCCGCATGCACCACTGCCGGCGTGACGTTCCAGGACACCCAAGCGGCCCCGAGCATCGCGAGCTCGCGGAGGAAATACGCGTCCGGCAGGAACACGGCTGCGATGATCGCCGCGAGGAGGAGGAGGTTGACGCCGCCGTCGAGGCGCCAGGTGTCGGGCGCCTCGATCCCGGCCCGCACCGTCGGCGGCACGCGCCGGTAGGCGCGCCGGTCGAGCAGGTAGAACACCGCCAGGATCGCGCCGATCGTGGCCGCCCACTGCCCCAGCGCCCGGTGCGCGAGCCAGAGGAACGGCACGCCGCGCAGGTACCCGAGGAACAGCGGCGGGTCGCCGATCGGCGTCAGCGACCCGCCGCAGTTGGAGACGACGAAAATGAAAAAGACCACGTGGTAGGCGCTGATCCGGATCTTGTTCATCCGGATGAAGGGCCGGATCAGCACCATCGAGGCGCCGGTCGTGCCGATCAGGTTCGCCGCCACCGCCCCCAGCGCCAGGAACACCACGTTGTCGCGGGGCGTGGCCTCGCCCTTGACCCGGAGGTGGATGCCGCCCGCGACGACAAACAGCGACCCGATCAGGCAGATGAACGAGACGTACTCGCCGACGGTATGCCGCACGATTGCCGGGCCATCCGGCAACTGCACGAGAAAGTACGCCGCCACCGCCAGGCCGAGCGTGATGGCGACGTGGGCGTAGTAGCGTTCCCAGTAGTGCTTGAGCGGCGGCGCCGTCAGCGGCATCACGGCGATCAGCAGCAGCAACAGGCCGAACGGCCCCGTCAGCCACAGCGGGATGTCGCCGGCGGCCAGCAACGGCGGGCACGGCGGCGCCATCATGGCACCCCCTCCCAACGCGGCCGCCGCCCGGGTCGGAGGACAGGGCGGCCGCTGGCGGAAACTGGCGCGTTATCCGTCATCGCAGATTGAACAGAATGGTCCACCCACCAGCAGCCGATGTGCCAAGAAGGCCGGCCGCGCCGCGGCTGGGGCCGGCGGGCGAAATGTTTCCTCGTCTCCCCCGCCCCTTCACCCTCACTCTCCCCTTCACTCCTGATGCTGCGCTTCATCACGTCGCGCCTGCTGCAATCGCTCCTGGCGCTGTTCCTGATCCTCACCGCCACGTTTTTCAT
>Ga0335077_10007761_pt1 | contig 13286 bp, 11 predicted proteins | sample Lox_Sample_31_FD_207151 | JGI IMG/M metagenome (GOLD analysis project Ga0335077, IMG submission 207151) | Soil microbial communities from Loxahatchee National Wildlife Refuge, Florida, United States - Lox_Sample_3.1 | ecosystem: Environmental > Terrestrial > Soil > Wetlands | place: USA... | reverse complement strand
GCCGGACGTCGTCATCACCGAGACGGTGACCGCGTACGAGCCGATCTTCGCGAACGTGTGCTGGACGGTCGCCCCGCTCGCGGTGCCGCCGCCGGGGAACGACCAGCTCGCGCTCTGGATCGTGTTGGTGCCCGGCGCGAGCGTCACGTGGAGCGCCGTCGCGCTGCCCACGATCGCGGGCGCCGGCGAGTAGCTGATCTCCGCAGTCGGCGGGACCGGCGAGACGACGACCGTGTGCGTCGCCGATCCTTTCTTCCCGAGCGTGTCCGTCGCGGTCAGCGTCACGGTGTACGTGCCGGCGGCGGTGTACCGGTGCGTCGCGCTCGGCCCGGTCGCCGACCCGCCGTCGCCGAAGCTCCAGGCGTACGAGACGATCGCGACGCCGTTCGGGTCGCTCGCGCTGCCGGTGAAGGACACGTTCTGGCCGACGTTCGCGGTCGAGTCGGCGGAGATGCCGACCGTCGGCGGCGACGCGGCCGCCTGCGACGGCGGCCCTCCGGAGCTCGGCGGCGACCCGGGTGACGTCGCCGTGAAGGCGACCGTCGCAGTCTGCGTCACGTCGACGAAGTCCGTCGTGTCGTGCGCGGCATAGGTCACGGTCTCCGCGGTCGCGTCCTTCACCGTGAACGTCGCGACGCCGGATGTGTTCGTGGTCCCGCCGACCGTCGTGATCGTCGAGCTTCCGCCGCCCGCGGTGAGCGTCACGGTCTTCCCGGAGACGGCGCCGCCGCCGAGCTCCTTCAGCGTTACGGTGACCGTCGCGGTCGTGCTCCCGTCGGCCGTGACGGCGGTCGGCGTCGCCGTAACGGTCGACTGCGTCGGATCGGCGACGGTCGGCGGCGGCGCTGGGGTCGTGAACGTCACCGACGCGGTCTGCGTCACGTCGACCGAGTCGGTCGTGTCGTGCGCGGTGTAGGTCACCGTCTCCGCGGTCGCGTCCTTCACGGTGAACGTCGCGACGCCCGAGACGCTCGTCGTGCCGCCGACGGTCGCGATCGTCGAGCTGCCGCCGCCGGCGCTCAGCATCACGGTCTTACCGGAGACGGCGGCGCCCCCCGAGGTCTTCAGGGTGACGGTGACCGTCGAGGTCGTCGCGCCGTCGGCGGCGACGCTCGGCGGGCTCGCGCTCACGGTCGACTGCGACGCGCTGACGGTCGGCGGCGGCGGCGCGGCGGTGGAGACCTGCACGGCGCCGACGTCGCACGGCCCGCCGGAGGGACGTGAGTCGCCGCGCTGGTCGTCGGTGGGGCACGACGCGGCGATCGCGGCGCCGAGGGCGGGGCTCGTCGCCTGCGGGAGGAGCGTGTCGGTGCCGCCGCCGTTGTTCTGGAAGGCGCCGAGGAGCTCGCTTGCGACGCCCTGCTCGTCGCCGGTGCCGGTGAGGCCGCACGTCGTGTCGCCGGACAAGTTGCCGCCGAGCGAGTGGAGCGTCCCGTTTGCGCAGTCGGTGGCGTTGCCGCCGAGAAGCGTGTTGAGGATGGTGATGACCGCGCCGCCGTAGACGTAGACGCCGCCGGCGGTCGGCGCGCTGTTCCCGGCGATCGTGTCGCTGGTCAGCGTCGTCGTGCTCGCGCTCAGGAGGCCGCCGCCCTGGTTGCTCGCGGTGTTGCCGTAGATCGTGCTGTCGACGATCGTGAGCAGCGTCCCGAAGTCGTCCACGCCGCCGCCGATGCCGTTCCCGAAATGGAGCCCGGTCACCGTGTTGTTCGCGATCGTGCTGTGGTCGATCTCGACCGTCCCGTTGAGGTCGATGCCGCCGCCGGAGCTGTCCGCGGTGTTCCCGGTGACCTCGTCCTGGCTGAGGTCGAGCGTCGCGCCGCCCGCGACGTAGATGCCGCCGCCGACGCCGGCGTTCGGGTCGGGGCTGTTCATCGTCTCCGTGCCGCCGGTGATGGTCGCGCCGGTGATCGCAATGGTGCCGGAGGTCACCTCGATCACGCGGTGCCCGGACGAGCCCTGTGCGATCGTCGTCTGATTCGCGCCGGCGCCCTGCACGGTGATCGTGCTGCTCATCTGGAGCTGGCCGAGCGAGAGCGTGTACGTCCCGGCGGGGACGATGACGAGGGTCGTGCCGCCCGACGCCTGCGCCTGCTGCACCGCCGCGCGGAGCGAGCAGTGGCCGGTCGAGTCGGCGCAGACGCCGTCGCCGTTGGAGATGTCGATCGTGTCCGCGGTCGAGTCGACGATGAAGGTCTGGGTCGTGAGCGACCGCGACTGTGCGCCGCCGACGAGGAGCGCCGCGGCCGCGCCGCAGACGGCCACCGCGAGGGCGACTCGTCGCAGCCGATGAACGCGCGCACGGGCAGACCGCCGCAAAACCACTCCGTCTCTACCTCCGAACCCCTAGCCTCGGCGCCTGCCGCGGTCTGACGAAACCACAGCTTCCACCCGTTGTCCAGGGGGAACGGTGGAACTCGCCGCCCCGCTGCGGTGTAGTTCGACGCGTGGAGGGCCGGCCACGAGAGGAGCGAGAGCTCGTCCTGCGGGCGCAGCGCGGCGACGCGCGCGCGTTCGGCGAGCTCGTCCGGCCGGAGCAGGAGGTCTCCTTCCGCGTGGCGTACCTGATCACCCGCAACCCGTCCGACGCCGAGGACGCCGCGCAGGACGCGCTCGTGAAGGCGTGGCGCGCGTTCCCGCGGTTCCGCGCCGGCGAGCCGCTGCGGCCGTGGCTGCTGCGCATCGTCGCGAACGAGGCGCGGAACCGGCGCCGGTCCGCCGGCCGGCGCGAGCGGCTCGCGCTCCGGGCCGCGGCGTCCCCGGGCGAGGCGGCCCCCTCGCCCGCGGAGGCCGCGGCCGGCGCCGACGAGCGCCGTCTCCTGCTCGAGGCGCTCGACGGGCTGCCGGACGACGCGCGGCTCGTCCTCGCGTGCCGCTATCTCCTCGAGCTCTCGGAGGAGGAGACCGCAGCGGCGCTCGGCGTCCGCCGCGGCACCGTCAAGTCGCGCTCCGCGCGGGCGCTCGACCGGCTGAGGGAGGCGTATGGACCTCGAGCGTGACCTCCGCGCCCTCGAGCCCGCGTGGCCGGAGACGCCCGAGCTGCGGCTCTCGCTTCCCGCGCAGTCGCGGCGCCGCCGGCCGTGGCTCGTCGCGATCGCGGCTGCGGTCGTCGTCGCGGTCGCCGCCGCGCTCGCGGTGCCGCAGTCGCGTGGCGCGATCCTCCGCCTCTTCCACCTCGGCGGCGTGACGATCGTCCGTGTCGACACGCTGCCGCCGGCGCAGGAACGGCCGCTCGCCGCCGGGCTCGGACCCGTCGTGTCGCGCTCCGAGGCGGAGCGGCTCCTCCGCACCGCGCCGCTGCTTCCGCCGGGGCCGGCGCCGCCGCTCCACTTCGGAAACGGGGTCGTCTCGCTCCTCCTCGCCGACCGCGGGCGGCCGGTGCTGCTGAGCGAGCTCGGCTCCGGCGACCCGTTGCTGATGAAGAAGCTCCTCGCAACGGGTACCTCGATCGAGGGCACTCCCGTCGGCCCGGCGTACGGCTACTGGATCTCGGGGGCGCCTCACGCGGTCTATCTCGGCCCCGACGTGCCGCCCCGCCTGGCCGGGAATGTCCTGCTCTGGCAGCGGGAAGGCCTGACGCTTCGCCTGGAGGGGAACGGCCTGACCCGAGGCCGCGCGGTCGCCCTGGCCCGGTCGCTCCGCTGACGAGATACCCCTAAATGGGGTGAACCGATCGGGCCGGCCGCCCGAAAAAGACAGCACGATGTCTGCGGTCGAACAGGAAACAATCGAGGTCGTCGAGACCGAGGTCGATCGGGTCGAGCGGTGGCGCGCAGAGGAGCTGGAGCGCGCCGGCTATCACCCCGAGGCGGCCTTCGAGCTCGCGCTGCGCTTCGACGTCGACCTCCACGCTGCGGTGGAGCTCGTCGAGCGCGGCTGCCCGCACGAGCTGGCGCTGCAGATCCTGCGCTAGCCCAGCGGTGTCGGCAGAATGGCTGCGGTGACCGCGGCCCTTCTCGCATCGATCCCGTCCCCCCCGACGGGCGTGTACCACGTCGGCCCCTTCACGATCCACATGTACGGCGTGACCCTGCTCGTCGCGATCGTCGCGTGCGTCTGGCTGACCGGACACCGGTGGGTCAAGTGGGGCGGCGACTGGGACCTCGTCTTCCGCTGCGCCGTCTGGGGCGTGATCGCCGGGATCGTCGGCGCGCGGCTCTACCACCTCGCGACGAGCTGGAACCAGGACGCCGCGATCCACGAGCACTGGTACGGGCCGTTCGCGGTCTGGTCGGGCGGGCTCGGGATCTGGGGCGCGATCCCGCTCGGCTGCCTCGTCGGCGCCTGGATCGTCCACCGCTCCGGCAACCCCGTGAAGCTGATGATGGACGCCGTCGCGCCGGGCCTCCTGCTCGCGCAGGGGATCGGCCGCTGGGGGAACTACTGGAACCAGGAGCTGTACGGGAAGCACACGACGCTCCCGTGGGCGCTCGAGATCCACGGCAAGGGGGCCGCGCACCTCTACACGCCGACGTTCCTCTACGAGTTCGTCTGGGACGTGCTCGGCGTGCTCGCGCTGCTCTGGATCGACCGCCGGTTCACGATCAAGCGGCCCGCGCTCTTCTCGCTGTACGTCGCGATCTACACGGCCTTCCGCACGTACGAGGAGACGCTGCGCATCGACCCGTCGAACCACTTCCTCGGCCAGCGGATCAACTTCTGGGTGTCGCTCCTCGTCTTCATCGCCTCGGTCGCGTTCTTCGTCTGGTGGCAGTTCTTCCACAAGGAGTCGTCGGAGCCGGCGGCGTCGACTCGGCCGCGGCCGATCCCGACCGGGCCGCGGATGGCGGTGCCGAAGGGGCGCGTCCGGTAGTGCGGGTACGGTCCGCGTCGTGATCGTCCGCGAGCTCGATCTCGACCTCGACGCCTTCGAGGGGCCGTTCGACCTGCTGCTGACGCTCGTCCTGAAGGACGAGCTCGAGCTGCGCGAGATCGACGTCGCCGGGATCGTGATGGCGTTCCTCGAGCGGCTCGCGGAGCGCGACGAGCTCGACCTCGAGGCATGCGGCGAGTTCCTCGTCCTGATCGCGGCGCTGCTCGAGCTGAAGGCGCGCGGACTCTTCCCGGAGGAGGCGGCGGAGCTCGCCGAGCTCGAGCCGGAGGCCGCGGCGGAGGAGCTCGCGCGCCGGCTCGCCGAGTACCGCCGCATGAAGGAGGCGGCCGCGTGGCTCCGCGACCGGCTCGACACCGAGGGCGAGCGCTTCTTCCGGATCGGCCCGGCGCCGCTCGCGCCGAAGGTCGAGACGCCGCTCGCGCCGCAGGAGCCGGAGCGGCTCGCGGCGGTGCTGCGGATGCTCGCCGTCCCGCCGCCGCAGGTCTCGCTCTCGCACATGGCGCTCCGGTTCCCGCCGGTGTCCCAGTTCCTCGAGCGGTTCCGCGCCGTGCTCCGCCGCCGCTCCCGCTTCGACTTCGACGCCGAGGTCGCCGGGCTCTCCCGCGTGGAGCAGGCCGTCGCGTTCCTCGCGCTCCTGGACATGCGCCGCTCCGGCGAGATCACGATCGAACAGGCCGCCCCGTTCGCGCCGATCCGCGTCGCGCGAGAGAATGGGGAGGAGAACCCCGCCAGAGACGAAAGGACCGTGTCGTGGACGACCGTCCGCTCCGCCTGATCGCCGCGAATCCGCTCGACCAGCTCGCGCGGACGCTCGAGGCTCTCCTCGTCGTCGCCTCCGCGCCGCTCGATGTCGACGAGCTCGCCGAGGCCGCGGACGACCACCCGGAGCGGGTCGAGGCGGCGCTCCGTCTCGTCGCCGACCGCTACCGCGAGGGGCGCAGCGGCGTCGTGCTCGAGCACGTCGCCGGCGGCTGGGCCTTCCGCGCGTCGCGCGAGGCGGCCGCCGCATGCTCGCGGCTCTTCGAGAAGCCCGCGCAGCGGAACCTCTCGCAGGCGTCGCTCGAGACGCTCGCGATCGTCGCGTACCTCGGCCCCTGCACGCGGCCCGACATCGCCCGCATCCGCGGCGTCGCGGCCGACTCCGCCGTCGCGAACCTCGTCGAGCGCGGCCTCATCGCCGAGGCCGGCCGCGACGACCACGCGGGCGGTGCGATCCGCTACCGCACGACGCCGCTCTTCGAGCGGATCTTCGGGCTCGAGAGCCTCTCGGAGCTGCCGCGCCTCGACGATCTCGGCGCCGACACGGAGCAGATCCGCGAGCGGCTGCACGAGGTCGCGGATCTTCGCAGCGCCTAGCGCGTCGCGAGCGCGATCGTCGTCACGAAGAAGAACGCGAGCGTCGCGGCGTAGAAGCCGCGCTCGATCAGGCCGACCCACGGGCGGAGCTGGGCCACGCGGATCGCGACGACGGTGCCGACCACGGTGACGGCCATCAGCACGCCGAGCGCGCGAACCACGCGGCACACCGTCCCCCAGCCGGCGACGTTGTCGAGCTCGCTGCCGAGGTGGATCGCGGCGAGGGTGATCGACGCGAACGCGACGATCGCGAGCAGCGCGTGGATCAGCCCCGTCCTCGTCTGCTGGTGCGAGCCGATCAGGTCGGTCGGGTACCAGCCGATCGCGATCCGGGCGAAGCCGAACACGACGAGCTCGGCGATCACGCGCGCGGAGACCGCCGGGACGCCGTTCCGGAATCCGAGCGCGAGGAGGATCCCCGCGACCCCGAGCAGTGCGGCCTGCGTCCGGTAGAGCCACGCGTAGCGGCCGACCCCGTACTCGCTCACCGCGTTCCGGAACCACGAGCGGCCGGTGGGGAGGAGGTGGAGCGCGACGAGGCAGCCGAAGCAGCCGGCCGCGCAGACCGCCGAGCCCGCCGCAAGGAGCGTCGTCACCGCGCGCGAGTATCGCACTACGCTCCTCCCGGGAATGAGACTGAACGCGTATCTCGCGCGCGCCGGCGTCGCCTCGCGGCGCGGCGCCGACGACCTGATCAAGGCCGGCCGCGTCCGCGTCAACGGCGAGCCGGGGCAGCTCAACACGTTCGTCGGGACCGCCGACCGCGTCGAGGTCGACGGCCGCGAGGTCGCGCCGCAGCGGCTCGCGTACCTGCTCCTCCACAAGCCCGCGGGCGTCGTCACGACCGCGCGCGACCCGCAGGGCCGGCCGACCGTCGTGCAGCTCGTGCCGGCCGAGCCGCGCGTCGTCCCCGTCGGCCGGCTCGACGCCGACACGACGGGCGCCCTCCTCCTCACGAACGACGGGCCCCTCGCGCACCGGCTCGCGCACCCGCGCTACGGCGTCGAGAAGACCTACGTCGTCGGCGTCGACGGCGACGCGGACGAGGGCGCGCTCCGCCGGCTCCGCGAGGGCGTCGAGCTCGACGACGGGCGCACCGCGCCGGCGCAGGCGCGGCGGCTCGGCCGCGGGCGGCTCGAGCTCGTGATCCACGAGGGACGGAAGCACCAGGTGAAGCGGATGTGCGAGGCGGTCGGGCTGCCCGTCGTCCGCCTGCACCGCAGCGGCTACGCGGGTCTGACCCTCGAGGGGCTCGAGCCGGGCGCGTGGCGCCCGCTCGAGCCCTCGGAGGTCGAACGGCTCAGGTCAATGCCTGGGCCTGGCTGATCAGCGTGTTCGCCTGAGCGATCCACGCCTGCGCCTGCGACGTGCTGATCGGCGTCCCGTTGAACGCCGCCGCGTTCAGCGCGTTCTTGATCTGCGTCGCGAGCGTGTTCCGCTGCGTCGTCAGGCTTCCGATCGACGCCTCGAGCGACGTGTAGAGCGAGTCGTCGGTCGGCGTCCCGCTCTCGAGTGCCTCGGTCGACGCCTTCAGCGTCGCCGCCGCGAACTGCCCGAACGGCGCGTTGACCTGCTCGTACGCGTTCTCGAGCTGCGCGATCGTCGGCCCCTGGAGCGCACGCGGGAGCGTACGCCGGTCGAGCGCCTGCACGATCACGTGGCCGTCGTCGGTGTAGTCGTCCTCGAGCCCCGTGAGCGACAGGATCGTCGGACGGAGGTTCGTGTGGTCGGTCCACGTCGACGAGTCGACGCCGTTCCGGTCGATTCCCGGTCCGACGAACCCGGCCCACGTGTTCCCGATCTCCTGCTGGATGTCGCCGTGGTTCCACGCGAATCCCGACGTGACGCACGTCGTGAAGCCGGTGCACGGGTTCGACAACTGGAAGAAGAAGTCGTCGTTCCCGAACATCGTGAACGTCGGCGTCCGGTTCGGGTCCGCGTTGACCATGTGGAGCGTCTGCTCCTCGACCGGGTCGGCGAGGTTCTGGGTCAGCGGCACGACCGCCGACCCGCCCTGTGCGTACGGATCGAGCGAGCTCAGCATGCCGACGTCCCGTTCGAGCTTTCGCACCGACGGATCGGTCGGGCCCGGCTGCCCGTTGATGTAGAACGCCGGCGCGTCGTCGAAGTGGATGTCGAACTTCGGCTCGCCCGTAGGCAGCAGCCCGTTCATGTTCGCCCCGACCTCGCCGATCTGGTTCGACGGGCACGCCGACAGGTTCGTGCACGTGCGGTGGTCGTAGAGGAGCCAGTTGTCGCCCGGCGCGGGCGTCCCGACGCCGCCGGCGAAGTGGTCGCCCTCGTCGACCGTGATCACGAACAGCGTGTTGTTCCGGTTGATCCCGTGGCGCTGGAGGTTCTGGAAGAAGTCCTCGAACGCCTGGTCGTACGCCTTCAGCTGCTGGATGTGCGCGAGCTCGTCCGGGCCCGTCGCCGAGCTCGAGTACGAGTCGGTGCTGAGCGTGGGGACGTGGAAGTCGTGCACGTCCGAGATGTAGCCGTACGTGACCGGCACGCCGTTCTCCTGCATCTGCTCGACGTACCCGAGCGTGTTCTTCGCGAGCATCCCGTCGAAGCCCGGGAAGCCGCACACGCCGATCGGGTCGGTGATCGCGTCGCCGTTCGTGTCGTCGACGCACTGCTTGCCGCCGGTGATCGCGGGGTCGACGTACTTCGTGCCGAAGAGCGCCTTGAAGCCGCCGTACCCGCCCGGCTCGTCCGGAAGCGTGTCCGGCTTCGCGTTCGGGTTCCCGGCGCAGACGCTCGTCGCCGACTGCGAGCAGTGGATCGCGATGCCGACGAAGTCGGTCTGCCCGATCTGCGGGTTCGCGGCCGCCTCGTTCCACTCCGGCGAGCCCTGCCCGAACACCTGGGTGATGTCGCCCGTCGGCGCGGTCGAGGCGTTCTCGAGCTCGAGGTTCGCCGTGCCGACGCCGCCGAAGTCGCAGCCGGCGCGCGTGAACGGCACCCACGGGGCCGGCGTCGTCTTCCCGCCGTCCGTGACCATGTTCGGCAGCGTGTCGCCGACCGGGTCGACCGGGTTCGTCCAGTACTTGAACGAGCTCGTGAACGCCGGCACCTTGCTCGCCGGGTAGTAGTCGTAGCTGTTCGAGACCGTCTGCCCCTGCCGGTCCGGGTAGAGCCCGGTCAGCGACGACAGGATCCCGCCCGCGGTGTGCGAGATGAGGATCGTGTGGTCGTTCGTGAACAGCGTGCCGTTGTCCTTGAGGAAGCCGAGCAAATGCGGCATCTGCTCGAGGTCCGACGGGACGTTCGGGTTGTCCCGGTTGTAGTGCGTGTTGTCGAACTGGAGATAGATCACGTGCTGGATCCGGCCGCCGTCGTTCCCGAGCCGGCAGCCGGTCGACGTCTGGTGGTGGCCGTTGTCGCCGATCGCTCCGGTCGCCCCGACGGCCGCGAGCACGGCGATGGTCGCCGCGGCAAGTGCCGCAGCGACGACGGTGCTTCTCTTCATTCCCTCCCCCTTCGATCTGCGGTTTCTGCCCGCGCCTGCCGCAGGGGAGCCTCGTCGCCGCCGCAGGGGTCTTGGGCGGCGAGGCGGTAGCGCCGAGGTTACGAAATGGCAACGCCTCCGTGCGGCGCGCTACAGGCCGCGCGGCCGCGCGGCGCCGAAGAGCTTCCCGGCCTCGGCCTTCGCGAAACCCATCCGGTCGTACATCGCCTCGAGCGTCGGCTCGGCCATGTTCCGGGCCTTCTCCGCGCCGACGGCGAGCAGCCGCTGCAGCTCGCGCTCGTCCGAGCGGAGCGCCTCGTAGCGCTCCTGGATCGGCGACAGGAGCTCGACGACCGCCTCGCCGACGGCCTCCTTGAAGGCGCCGTAGCCGTGGCCGTCGAACCGCTCCTCGATCGCGCCGATCGGCTCGCCGGTCGCGACGTTCAGGATCTCGATCAGGTTCGAGACGCCGGGCTTCTCCTCCGGGTCGTAGCGGACCTCCGAGCCGGAGTCGGTGACGGCGCTCTTGAACTTCTTCCGGATCGTGTCCGGCGGGTCGAGCATCAGCACCGTCCCCTGCGGCGTCCCGGAGCTCGTCGACATCTTGTTCGCCGGCTGCTGGAGGTCCATGATCCGGCCGCCCACCGCGGGGTAGACGCCCTCGGGCACGCGGAACGTCTCGCCGTAGCGGTAGTTGAAGCGCTCGGCGATGTCGCGCGAGAGCTCGAGGTGCTGGCGCTGGTCGTCGCCGATCGGGACGAGGTCGGTCTGGTAGAGGAGGATGTCGCCGGCCATCAGCACCGGGTACGTGAAGAGCCCGGCGGAGACGAACTCCTGCTGGTCGGCCTTCTCCTTGAACTGCGTCATCCGCCCGAGCTGCCCGTAGCTCGCGACCGCCGAGAGCAGCCAGGCCGCCTCGGCGTGCGCGGTGACGTGGCTCTGGCAGAAGACGATCGAGCGCTCGGGATCGAGGCCCGTCGCGAAGAGCGTCGCCGCGAGGTCGAGCGTCGAGCTGCGCAGCTCCGCCGGGTCGTAGTCGACCGTGATCGAGTGCAGGTCGACGATGCAGAAGAGCGCGTCGCCGGACTCCTGCGTCTGGACGTACTGGCGGAAGCCGCCGCTGTAGTTCCCGAGCGTCTTCTGCCCGGTCGGCTGGATGCCGGAGAAGACGCGGGGCTTCGTTTCCTCTGCCATACCGCACGAAAATACCGGGCCGGGCGGCAGGCCGCATCTACACTGCGCCCATGGCCGTGACCGGCGCACCCGAGCTGCTGATCGTGATGAGCGGGCACGCGACGCCCGCCCAGGTGGACGAGGTCGTCGCCCGCCTCGAGGAGGCCGGCTGCGCCGCGCTCGTCACGCCCGGCCGCGAGGCGACCGTGATCGGCGCGATCGGGGAGCGGGAGCTCCTCGCGACGCTGCCGCTCGAGGGGTACGCCGGGGTCGAGCAGGTGCTGCCGATCCTCAAGCCGTACAAGCTCGTCTCCCGCGAGCTCTCGCCCGATCCGACCGTGATCGAGGCGCGCGGGCGGCGGATCGGCGACGGCTACTTCGGCTTCATCGCGGGGCCCTGCACCGTCGAGACCCGCGAGCAGACGCTCGAGACGGCACGGGCGGTCTCGGCGGAGGGCGTGACGATGCTCCGCGGCGGCGCGTTCAAGCCGCGCACCTCGCCGTACGCGTTCCAGGGGCTCGGCGACGAGGCGCTCGACATCCTCGTCGAGGCGCGCGAGGAGACCGGCCTGCCGCTCGTGACCGAGCTGATGGACCCGCGCCACGTCGAGGCGGTCGTCGAGGTCGCCGACGTGATCCAGATCGGCGCGCGGAACATGTCGAACTTCTCGCTGCTCTCGGAGGTCGGCCGTGCGCCGAAGCCCGTGCTCCTGAAGCGTGGGCTCTCGTCCACCGTCGAGGACCTGCTGATGGCGGCGGAGTACATCGTCAAGGAGGGCAACTCGGAGGTCGTCCTCTGCGAGCGCGGGATCAAGACGTTCGAGACGTCGACGCGGTTCACGCTCGATATCTCCGCGATCCCGGTGCTGAAGACGGAGACGCACCTGCCGGTGATCGTCGACCCGTCGCATCCGGCGGGGCGGCGCGACCTCGTGCTGCCCCTCGCGCGCGCGGCCGTCGCGGCCGGCGCCGACGGCATCATCGTCGAGGTGCACCCGCGCCCCGAGGAGGCGCTCTGCGACGCGGCGCAGCAGATCCCGACGTCGGAGTTCCCCGAGTTCGCCGCGGAGATCCGCGCGCTCGCGTCCCTCATGGGACGCACGATCGGGTAGTGCCCCGCCCGGTAATGCCGTTCAGTCTCCGGGTCGCGAGCACCAAGCGATGCAAGGACGCAGGGAGCACTCGTAGCCGTGGCTACGGGTGCGACCGAGGACGCGGCAACGCGCAGTGTGATCGCGGGCCGGAGGCGGACATGTATTGCCGGGCGGGGCACTGATGAGGGTCGAGCCTGCGGTCTCCGTCGTCGGGCACGTCGCCGTGCCCGGGGACAAGTCGATCTCCCACCGCGCCGTCATGTTCGGCGCGCTCGGCGAGGGGGAGACGCAGGTCCGCGGCTTCGGGCGCGGCGGCGACACGATGGCGACCGTGCACGCGATGCGCGCGCTCGGCGCGGGCGTCGACGAGCTGTCCGACGACGAGCTCGTCGTGCACGGCGTCGGCGTCCGCGGGCTGCGCGCGCCGGACGCTCCCGTCGACTGCGAGAACGCCGGCACGCTGATCCGCCTCGTCGCGGGCGTGCTCGCCGGGCAGGAGGGACGCTTCGAGCTGACGGGCGACGAGTCGCTCCGCTCGCGCCCGATGGAGCGGATCGCCGCGCCGCTGCGGGAGATGGGCGCGAGCGTCGAGACGACGGACGGCCACGCGCCGATCGTGATCGACGGCTCCGGCGCGCTGCACGGGATCGACTACGAGCTTCCGGTCGCGAGCGCACAGGTGAAGTCCGCGGTGCTCCTCGCGGGGTTGAACGCGAGCGGCGCGACGACGGTCGTCGAGCCGAAGCCGACGCGCGACCACACGGAGCTGATGCTCGAGGCGGCCGGCGTCGGCGTGCGGCGGCGGTCGACGTCGGTGACGGTGCAGCCTGCGACGTCGCTGCGTCTCGGCGAGGTCGACGTCCCCGGCGACTTCTCGTCGGCGGCGCCGTTCCTCGTCGCCGCGGCGATCGTCCCCGGGAGCGACGTCACCGTCCACGACCTCGGCCTGAACCCGCGCCGCACTGGGCTCCTCGACGTGCTCGAGCGGATGGGCGCGCGCGTCGCGATCTTCAACCGTCGTCGCGCGGGCCGCGAGCCGGTCGGCGACGTGCAGGTGGAGTACGGCGAGCTCGTCGCGACGCGCATCGACGCGGCCGAGGTGCCGCTCCTCGTCGACGAGCTGCCGCTCGTCGCGCTACTCGCATCGCATGCGCGCGGCGACACGGTCGTCGCGGGCGCCGCCGAGCTCCGGCTAAAGGAGACCGACCGGATCGCAGCGGTCGCCGACGGGCTCCACGCCTGCGGCGCGCACATCCGGCCGCGCGAGGACGGCTGGACGATCACCGGCGTCCCGGCGCGGCTCAAGGGCGGCAAGGTCGACGCCCGCGGCGACCACCGGATCGCCATGCTCGGTGCGATCGCCGGCCTCGCCTCGCGG
>Ga0335077_10007760_pt1 | contig 13286 bp, 10 predicted proteins | sample Lox_Sample_31_FD_207151 | JGI IMG/M metagenome (GOLD analysis project Ga0335077, IMG submission 207151) | Soil microbial communities from Loxahatchee National Wildlife Refuge, Florida, United States - Lox_Sample_3.1 | ecosystem: Environmental > Terrestrial > Soil > Wetlands | place: USA... | reverse complement strand
TCATCGTTGGTTATCTCGTCCTGTCGTTCTGGCTGTTTTATCATGCGTTGCAGTTTGTCGCGAAATTTCCCGGTCTGGGCGCAGTGTTGACGGAACGGCTCATGTACGTCCTGTTTGCCTTTTTGTTCGGGCTGTTGCTGTTGAGCAATCTGGTCATCGGCTATACCAATTTGTTTCGCAACCGCGAAACCACGTTTCTGCTCACCCTGCCGGTTTCGACGCAAACGATTTTTCGCTGGAAATTCATTGAATCCACGTTGCTGGCGTCGTGGGCCTTTTTGTTTCTGATCGCGCCGCTGCTCGTGGCGTTCGGCCTGGTGCGCGGCGCCCCGTGGCATTTTTACGCGATGACGCTGGTGCTGATTGCGTTGTTTATTGTGCTGCCGGGCGTCGCCGGCGCGTGGCTGGCGATCTTGATGGGGCGGTTTCTGGACCGCCGGAGTTTTCAAATGGCGATTGTGGCGACGGCGGTGATTTTACTCGCGCTGGCCGCGTTTTGGTGGAAGGCACAACCGGCCACCAACACCTTGCTCAGCGAACGCACGCTCCAGGCGCTGGATCAATTGCTCGCCAAAACCCGCTTCACGCTGTTTCCCTTTTTGCCCAGTTACTGGCTGTCCGCAGCCGTGCTGCAATGGGCGGAAGGCATTCTGCAGGGCTCGGCGTTCTTTGCGCTGGTGCTTTTGAGCTACACGCTGTTCTTCGGCGGCCTGGCCTTTACGCGGCTCGGCCGCGTGTTTTACGACACGGCGTCAGCGGTGCAAAGCCGCGCGCAGCGGGGAGCCAAAGGAAGTTGGTTTCGCGCCCAATGTGAATCTCAAAATTCCGCCGGCCCGCTGGAAAAAATTTCCGGAAAAATTTTCTGGCTCAGCCGCGACGGACGCGCGCTGGCTGTCAAGGACATTCGCATGTTCTGGCGCGATACGACCCAGTGGGGGCAATCGATGATGCTGTTCGGCCTGCTCGGCGTGTATATCATCAACCTGCGAAATTTTACGCACCAGTTGAACAGCGAATTCTGGATCAACCTCATCGCCTTTCTGAACCTGGGCGTTTGCGTGTTGAACCTCGCTTCCGTGACGACGCGGTTTGTGTTTCCACAGTTTTCATTGGAAGGCCAGCGGCTTTGGATTGTCGGCCTGGCCCCCATGGGGCTGGCGCGCGTGGTCAAAACCAAATTCTGGCTGGCGAGCGTCATGTCGTTCATCGTGACTGCCGCCCTCATCATGCTTTCCTGTTACCTGCTGAAGATGAGCTGGGACCGCGTGTGTTTTTTTGGCGCAGTGATCACGCTGATGACCTTTGCGCTCAACGGTCTTGCCTTGGGACTGGGCGTGCTGTACCCGAATTTGAAGGAGGCAAATCCAAACAAGATTGTGAGCGGTTTTGGCGGCACTTTATGTTTTGTGTTGAGTTCCGTCTATATTCTTGCCTCGGTGCTGCTGCTGGGATTCGGCACGTCGGGCTGGCACGGCCGGGTGGCCTGGGCTGCCGAGAGCATTATCGCTTTCGTGATGCTGTCGTTTTTTATCGGCTGGCTTCCATTAAAATTGGGACTGCGGCAGCTGAAAAATATTGAAGGATAACGCTTGTTGCCTCTCCCGCCCGCCGCCTAGGCCTGCATCAATTTTTCCAGCGCATCAAACAACTTCGGCGGATCCGCCAGATGCACGTGACCACGGCGCGTAATCAAACCAAAACCCTCGCCGTACGCCGGGCCGTTCGCCACGCAGGCATCGGTAAGATATTTGGTGAGCTGCTGTTCCGCCGCGCGAATCGCGTCCGGCCGTTTGCCTTCCGCTTCGAATTTCCAACCCACCAGTTTCGCCGCGGGGAACCAGGCGCGCAGTTCGGAGATGATTTTTCGCGTCGGCACGAGTTCCACCAGCAACGTGCCTTCGCCCGTGGGAATTTTTTTGGATTTGATTTCCGTCAACTTGCCGTGCGGCGTTCGCAATTGAATCCGGCCGAACTGAAAATCACTGACCGCCGCCGCGTGAAAAACCGCGTTCGCTTTTTTGGCGGACAACGCCTGCAGTTTTTCCCGCAAATTGGCCGTGGTGGTGAACACTTCGACCCGCTGCGCCCGGCGCTCGCCACCGTACGTGGCCTGGGCGCTGATAAACAGGATCACCTGATGGCCGCGCGCGACCAGGAAATTGGCCAGTTCCGTGCCCAGGCGGCCGGTGGAAAAATTCGTGAGCCGGCGCACGTCGTCCAGCGATTCATAGGTCGGGCCGGCAGTGACAATACAATTCATGCCACGAAAATAACCACAATGAGGTACAAATGCACAAAAATTTTGTTTTGCCGTTGTTTCATGGCAGCATTTGCCTGTGAGCAAAATCGTCGGCATAGACCTGGGTACCACCAATTCGCTCGTCGCCACGGTGGATTCAGGCATCCCGCTCGTCATCGCGGATGCCAACGGCCAACGGCTCACGCCGTCCGTCGTCCATTTTCCGGCGGCGCCGGGCGGATCAGTCGTCGGTTACGAAGCCAGTCGCGTGCGCGTCATCAAACCGGCGGAAACGGTGTACTCTGTCAAACGTTTTATCGGCCGGCGCGGCGCGGAAATTTCCGCCGAGGAAATGTTGGTGACGTATCCCGTCAAGGGCGGCGGCGCCGGCGCGGTCACGTTTCCGATTCACGGCAAAAATTTTTCACCCGAGGAAATTTCCGCCGAGGTTTTGCAGAAGCTGAAGCGCGATGCGGAAAATTATTTTGGCGAACCGGTCACGCGCGCCGTCATCACTGTGCCGGCATATTTCAACGACGCACAGCGCAACGCCACCAAGCGCGCGGGTGAACTGGCCGGTTTCACGGTGGAACGCATCCTCAATGAGCCAACCGCCGCCGCGCTCGCCTACGGCCTGGACAAATTGAAGGAGAAATCGAAAGTCGCCGTTTACGATTTGGGCGGCGGCACGTTTGACCTTTCGGTTCTGGAATTGAACCACGGCGTTTTCCAGGTGCTGGCAACCAACGGCAACACGCGGCTCGGCGGCGGTGATTTGGACAAGCGCATCGTGGAATTTCTCGCTGAGAAAATTGCGGCAGCCGGCGGGCCAAAGCTTCCGGAGGGGCGAGTTACGCGAGTCCAAAATAATTGGGGCGTCGTGGAACTCCGCCCTCCGGGCGAATTGACGATGATCTCTCGCATTCACGAGGCGGCCGAGCAGGCAAAAATCAAATTATCCACCGAGACTGAAGTCGAAATCACACTGCCGTTTCTTATGCCGGATTTCAGTTTCAGTTACAAACTTACGCGCGCCGAACTTGAAGAACTCGCCCGCGACCTCATCGCCCGCACACGGTCGCCTTGCCTCCGCGCCCTGGCCGACGCCAAGGTCGAGCCAAAGGATTTGGACCAGGTGATTCTCGTCGGCGGCCAGACGCGGATGCCGCTGGTCCGCAAATTTGTGGGCGAGTTGTTCGGCTGCGCGGAATTTGAAGAAACCCGCGGCGACATCCGGCTCGGCAACGATTTTCACAGACCGAAAGGCCCGCAGCTCAACACGTCGCAAAATCCCGATGAAGCCGTCGCGCTCGGCGCGGCGATTCAGGCGGAAGTTTTGGCCGGCGGCTTCAAAAACGTTTTGCTGCTGGACGTGACGCCGCTGTCGCTCGGCCTCGAAACGTTTGGCGGGCTGATGAACGTCCTGATTCCACGCAATTCGACCATCCCGGTGAAAGCTGGCGAGATGTTCACCACGGCGGTGGACCATCAGCGTTCGATGCTTATCCACGTTTTGCAAGGCGAACGCGAACGCGCGAAGGACAACTGGAGCCTTGGCCGGTTCACGATTGAATTCGAGTCCGCGCCGCGCGGCGTGCCGCGCGTAGGTGTGCAGTTTGAAATAGATGCCAATGGTATTTTGCACGTTTTGGCGCGTGACACCAAAACCGGCCGGGAAAAAATCATGGAGATGAAATCCGCCGTAGACGTGGACGAAGCGGCGGTGCAGCAGATGGTTGAAGCCTCCGTCGAACACGCCTTTACCGACCTGGCCGCCCGACGCTGGATTGAGGCGAAATTGCGGGCGAACGAAACCCTCGCCGCCACGCGCAAGGCGCTGGCTGATTGCGCGGATGAAATCGAGGCGGGTTACCGTGAAAAAATTGGAGCTGCCGCACGTGCAGTAGAGTCGGCCTTGGCCACGGGAAAGCCGGATACCGGCACAGGCGATTTGAAACAATTGCAGGCGGCCATCGCCGCGCTTGACGAAATCACCAAGCCGCTGGCCGATTTGCTGATGGACAAGGCGATGGAGGCGATGCTGCGCCAGCGCGGCATGATTCAGTGATTGAACAGCCACGCCAGCAGCGGCGCGACCACCAAGGCCGGCAAATAATTTGCCAGTTCGACTTTGCGAACTTCAAAAATCACCAGCGCCACGGCGCACGCAATCAGACCGGCGACAGCATTGATTGAACCAATCAAACTGTGTGATTCCAGCCACGGTTTCACGCAAAACTGGCACGCGAAGGTGATGGCCCCGAGAAAAAGGAGGACGGGAAAGGCCGACAACGCCGTGGGCCAGCCGAAATTTTTCACAAATCCCAGCGTGGCCAGCCCGTCCATGACGGCCTTGACCGCCAGCAGATAAAAGTAGTTGGACAAGCCGTCGGCCACCGCGCCGATCAACCCCAGCGGCGCGGCGCAGAACAGCACGGCACACGCGTTGAAACCATCGCCGACTTTGCGCGGAGCGCCCGACTGGCCGGCCGCGATAATGCCGCCCGCGTAGCGGCCCAGGCGGTTTGAAATTTTTTGCAGCCCGAACAATTTGCCGAGCAGGGAACCGACGGTCACCGCGAGCACGGCGATGCAAATTTGTTTCAGCGCGAATAAAAAAGTTCCGTTGATGCTCAGCCAGACCAGGCACAGGCCGGAAAAAACCGTGGCGGCGCCCAGTGCCGCCCGGAGGAAAAGCTGGGTGCTGAGGGACAGCGGCCGGCGCACCGCAAGCCCGAACAATCCCCCAAACAAAACGCCCAAGGCATTGAAAAACGCGCCGGTCACGCCTTGACTCAATCATGGTTCGGGCAAAGTTCAAGCTGGAAAATTTTTGCGTGCGCGGCTCCGGCCTGCTACTCAAAGGCAAATGACCGGCGCCAAACCGACTGTCCGCAGCCCGTGGCTTTGGATTCCGACGGTGTATTTTGCCGAAGGGATGCCGAATGCGCTGGTGGCGACGGTGTCGGTGCTGCTGTACAACGACCTCGGCGTTTCAAACGCGGCGACGGCATTCTACACCAGCCTGCTTTACCTGCCGTGGGTCATCAAGCCGCTGTGGAGTCCGGCGGTGGACATTTTGAAAACCCGCCGGCAATGGATTTGGGCCGCACAATTATTTCTGGGCGCGATGCTCGCCGGCGTGGCGGTAATGATACCGTCGCCGCATTTCATCCAATGGACCGTCGTCTTTTTCGGATTGCTGGCGTTCAGCTCCGCCACGCATGACATCGCCGCGGACGGATTTTACATCCTGGCAACGACCGGGCATCAGCAATCGTTTTTCATCGGCTGGCGCAGCATTTTTTTCAATGCCGGAAAAATCGCGGCGCAGGGCGGGTTGGTTTTTATCGCGGGCAAACTGGCGAAGCAAACCGGCAATCCGGCGCTGGCGTGGTCGTCGGTATTCGCCATCGGCGCGGCGATTTTTTTCTGCCTCGGCGCGTATCACCGTTTCGTTTTGCCAAGACCGGCGGTTGACCAGTCAAAAATGATTCCGGCCACGGAACATTTTCTGGATGAATTTCTGAAAACCTTCGTGGCGTTTTTCCAAAAGCCGAAAATCATTCTGCCGCTGTTGTTCATCCTGCTTTACCGACTCGGCGAGGCGCAATTGGTGAAAATCATTCCCCTTTTCCTGCACGCGCCGCCGGCCAGTGGCGGCCTGGGGCTCGATGACGAAGGCATTTCCGAAATTTACGGCACGTCCGGCGTCATCGCCTTCATGTGCGGCGCGCTCCTCGGCGGATTTGTCGTGGCGCGGCGCGGATTGAAATTCTGGCTCTGGCCGATGCTGCTGGCGATTCATCTGCCGGACGCGGTGTTCATCTGGCTGGCGTATGCGCAGCCGCAAAATCCCGCCGTGATCAGCGCCGGCGTGGCCGTGGAGCAATTCGGCTACGGGTTCGGTTTCACGGCGCTGCTGCTCTACATGATTTACATCGCGCGCGGCGAGCACGCCACGGCGCATTACGCCATTTGCACCGGCTTCATGGCCTTGGGGATGATGATTCCGGGCCTGTGGAGCGGCTGGTTGCAGGAACACATCGGTTATCCGTACTTTTTCACCTGGGTGATTCTTGCGACAATTCCCAGTTTCATTGTGGCTGCGCGCATCCCGCTCGATGCGGAATTTGGAAAACGAAGTACAAACTGACTGTCTTCGATTGGTCTTCAACTTGCTCTCCTCAACGGCATGATTGCCGCAACCGAAAAAAGAAGCATTTTCCCAAACGGCCCGATCGTCCCAGCCGGGCACAACGTTTTGATTCCGGATTTGGCTGGACGTCTTAAAATATTGCCCGGATCATTCTCTGCCCAACCGGGTTGACCTGCTTCAGACACAGAATTGATGGAAGCGACCTTGAAACAACGTCTGGCGTTTGTACCGCCGCTGGTCTGGCTGCTGCTGCTGACCCTTGCCTGTCTGGTGCCTTTTGCCGGAAAGGCGTTCTTTATCGACGACACGCTGTTTCTCCGAGCGGCCCAGCAGATTCAAAGGCATCCGATGGATTTCTACGGCTTCAATGTAAATTGGTACGGTCACCTGACACCGATGAGTGTGGCTTTCGACAATCCGCCGTTGACCAGCTACTACATCGCCTTGGTGGCTTCGGTGGTGGGATGGGGTGAGTGGGGTCTGCATCTGGCTTTTCTATTGCCCGCCCTGGCGGCGGTTTGGGGAATCTATTCCCTGGCACAAAATTATTGTCAGCATCCGTCCGTCGCCACGCTGGTCGCGATCTCCACGCCGGTCTTTCTCATCTCCGCCACCACCCTGATGTGCGATGTCACGTTGCTGGCGCTTTGGGTTTGGACCCTGGCCTGCTTTGAAAAAGGATTGCGCCACAACCGTCTTGCCGCTTTTCTGATTGCCGGATGCTTGGGGGGGCTGGCCGTCTGGACCAAATTTCTCGGGTTGGGATTGATTCCACTCCTGGCCGTTTACGGTCTGTTCAAGACACGCCACGTTGGGAGATGGATTATCGCTCCCATCATACCTCTGTTTTTTACGGCGGCCTATGGGGCAATTACTTACTGGCTGTACGGACACGATCTCCTCCTGTCCGCCGCCGGTTATGCTTCCGATTATCGGGCGAATTCGTACGACCAACTTTGGGAGAAGCTGATTCTTGGCGCCTCCTTTGTTGGCGGATGTTTTCTCTCGGGGCTGTTTTACGTGCCATTGCTTTGGCCGCGGAAAATCATCTTGATGGGACCCTGTCTCGTGGCGGCTGGTCTGCTTTTCATTCCCCGAATGGCGCCCCTGGCACGTTTGATCTGGAATCAAAATGGCAGTTTGAATTGGGTGTTTTTTTTACAGGTGGCAATTTTGACCGTGGCCGGCATGTATGTCCTGCTGCTGGTTCTTGCCGATTTGTGGAATCGATGTGACGGAACATCGTTTCTGCTTTCGATGTGGATATCGGGAATATTGATTTTCACAATTGGCTTAAATTGGACCATAAACGGCCGCAGTCTTTTGCCGGCCGTTCCGGTTATTGGCATCTTGGTGGCACGGCGGTTGGAACAACGCAGGACCGGGTTCTTGCCAAAAGAATTGGGACGGTTTCTTTGGCCGGCATTGCCCACGGCGGCAATCAGCCTATTTCTGGTCAAAGCCGATTACAATTTGGCCAATGTCCACCGCACTGCGGCGAAAATACTGTTTGCTCAATACCATAAACTAGGAGACACTCTCTGGCTTCAGGAATATTCGGGGTTTCAATCGGGTTTTCAATACTACTGGGAACAACTTGGCGGCAGGACTATGACGGTGAAATCTCCCAATCTTAAAACAGGAGATATCATCATTCTTCCACTCAATGGCCTCGGTAATCCGCAAGACTCATTTTATCAGGGATCTGATCGAATCACTTTAATCAAAGTAAAAAAGTACGTGGCAAATAGTTTTTGCGCTACGATGAGCACTTCGGCTGGCGCGGGATTTTATGCGGCAGTCATCGGTCCGCTGCCATTTGTAATTGGAGACATCAAACCGGAATATTTTGGTGTGTATCAAGTGCCGCCAAAAAATCACGGCCCCAGCCAAAAACTTTTATCCCTCGGAGATTGACTGTATTCACTCGCAATCTACTTGTTAGAAATCTCCTATATAACAAGCAACGTCAGCTCGGTTGATTGGCCACGGCAATTTGTTGAGAGGCCAATTTGCGCTGAAAATCGGGGTTTCGCCACTTAGTGAAAAGAATTGCATCGAACGCCTTAAGTTTTCCAGAATCCAAGTTTGCAATGAAACCAATGTACTTTCACCGTCTTTGCTCCGCCCTGCTGGCCGCCGGAGCCATCGGCTTTGGGCCGGCCACGCGTGCGCAATCCGCTTCCACCGCTGATACCCACCCCCCGGAACCGCGCCGGCCATGCATCATTTTCATTCAATGCGATGGCTTGGGCTACGGCGACTTGAGCTGTTACGGCCAGACGAAATTTCAGACGCCTGAACTGGACCAGCTCGCCGCCGGCGGCCTCCGGTTCACGAGCTATTATGCGGGCGACGCGGCGTGTTCGCCGGCGCGCGCCGCGCTCATGCTTGGCAAGGACCCGGCGCATTTGCAACAACGCGCCGATGTGGACGTGCCGCTGGCGGCGGATGACGTCACCGTGGCGCAATTATTGCAACAATCGGGTTATCACACCGCCTTGATCGGCGAATGGTTCCTGGGCGGCGACAACACGAGCGGCGCGCCGTGGAAAAAGGGGTTTGATGAATTTGCCGGTTATCTGGACCCGGGCAACACGGTGGATTATTACGCCGATTACCTGTGGCGCTATGCGCCGTCCGCGCTGGACAGTCACCAGGTTGCCTTCCAAGGCAGGGAGGCGCTCTATGACAACGCCGACGGGAAAAAGGACCAATACATTCCCGACCTGTTGACCAGGGCCGCCGGGAATTTCATCCGGGCCAATTACCCCAACCAGTTCAACCGCTACCGGCCGTTTTTCCTGCTGCTGAACTACACCATTGCGCGGCCGGGCGACGGTAACACAATGCCCGCGCCGACCGACGCGCCGTACTCGGATGAACCGTGGCCGCAACCGGAAAAAAACCGGGCTGCCATGATTGCCCGGCTCGACAGCTATATCAGCCAGTTGCTGGAGCAATTGAAACACCTGCGCATCGAAAGCAACACGGTGATTTTCTTCACCAGCGACACCGGCCCGCAAACGGGCGGCGGCGCGGATCCGAAATTTTTCCAGAGTGCCGGGCCGTTTCGTGGCGAACGTGGTGACCTGTACGAAGGTGGCCTGCGGGTGCCGATGATTGTCTGCTGGCCGGGAACCATCCGGTCGGGCCAGGTCAGCGATTTTCCCTGGGCCGCGTGGGACTTTCTGCCGACGGCTATGCGAATTGCGCTCCGGGAACCGCGCGGGAACATTGACGGCATTTCCGTGCTGCCGACGTTGTTGGGCGAGACCCAGACCAACCGTCACGAATTTTTCTCCTGGGAACTCCGCGGACACGACCTCGCCCAGGCCGCGCGCCTGGGCGATTGGAAAGTCGTGCGCCCGAAGGCTGATGAAAAATGGGAGCTTTACGATTTGAAAACCGATCCGGGCGAGACTCAAAATATCGCGGACAAAAATCCCGGTGTGATTGCAAAGTTCGAGAAACACTTGGAAAAATAAAGCGCGCTCACAACCGCCACTAAAGTGGCCATTGCGCAGAATTGGTCGGCTGCGGCGGATTCAGGTCACGTTCCCGTTCGACGGTTCGAACCGCAAAACTCATCCACATAATCGCCAGCAGCACAAACAACACAAACGCCGCCAGCACAAACCACGGCCATTTGTAGCGGCGCGGCGGATTTTCACTGGGGTCGCTCATCTTAATCTTGATCGTAATCTTAATCTTAATCCATTCCCGTGGCGATGACGATTAAGAACCGAATCAAGATTATGAAGAAATTCCATCGCCTGAAAACTCGACCTGCGGCGATTTTCGATTAAGTTTTGCGGCGGCGTGTCCATGAACCACCTCGAATCGCCAGATGATTTGATCTCGCCGCCGCCGAGCGTCCCCGGCGACAGTCCGTATGCGCTGTTCCGAAACCGGGATTTCACGCTTTATCTCATCGGGCGATTCGCCGCCTCACTCGGTCAGAACATGCTCAGTTACGCAATCGGCTGGGAACTTTACCACCGGACCGGCTCGGCGCTGGCACTGGGACTGGTGGGGCTGGCGCAGATGATTTCCATGGTCGGCTGCACGCTGCCCGCCGGCCACGTCGCGGACAATTTCAACCGCAAACGCATCATTTTGCTGGCGACGTTGCTGCTGGCGGCGGCCAGTTTGGGCCTCACGTTCATTTCCGCGCGGCAGGCACCGGTGGGCTGGATGTATCTCTGCCTCTTTGTGATCGGCGCGGCGCGGACGTTTCTCTGGCCGGCCAGCGCGGCGTTTCTGCCGCACCTGGTGCCGCGCCAGCAATTTGCGCGCGCGGTTACGTTCAACAGCGGCACGTTCCAGCTCTCGTCGGTGGTTGGCCCGGCGCTGGGCGGCTTGCTGGTTGCCTGGCTGTACAACCATCAATCGCCGCATCCCGCCGCTTGGGTCTATGCGGCGAACACACTGGCGTCCTTGATCTGTTTCGGGCTGATGCTGTCCATCCACCGCGAGCACACGGTAGCCGTCCGGCAAAAGCTTTCGGTCGGAAATCTCGCCGAAGGCTTCAAGTTTGTGTACGCGAACAAAATCATTTTCGGCACCATCTCGCTCGACATGTTCGCGGTGTTTCTGGGCGGGGCAACCTCGCTGTTGCCAATCTACGCCCATGACATTCTGCGGGCCGGACCGGACGGTCTGGGCTGGCTGGTCGCGGCGATGCCCATTGGCGCGGTCATCTGCATGTTCATTTTGACGCACCGGCCGCCGTTGCAAAAGGCCGGCCGCGCCATGCTCTGGGCGGTGGTGGCGTTCGGCGTCGCCACCATCGCCTTCGGGCTTTCCAAATGGTTTTGGTTTTCGTTCCTGATGCTGGTGCTCTGCGGCGGCGTGGACAACATCAGCGTCGTGGTGCGGCACTCGCTGGTGCAAATCCTCACGCCGGATGAGAAACGCGGGCGCGTCTCCGCCATCAACAGCCTGTTCATCGGCACGTCGAATCAACTGGGGGATGTTGAATCCTGCATGGTCGCCTATCTGTTTGGCAAGGCAATAGGACATACCAACGCCACCGGCTCGATCATCTCCGTCGTGTCCGGCGGCATCGGCACCATCATTGTAGTCATCGCCGTGGCGTTAATCTGGCCGCAAATCCGACGGTACGGAAAACTGGCGTGAGATTTGGTCGCGCGAAGAGCGCAAAGAAAAGACGCAATTCCCGTGGACAAACTATTTTCCTGGAAATAAGGTTCAAAGTATGAATCAGGATAAGTCGAAAAACGCATCATCCTTTATTAGGTAACTAATACCCACAAAACCATGAACACACCATCACCGCAAGAACCCCAGACAGTAATTGTGACCACGAAGAATACGGCGTCTCTGACGCTTGGCATAATCGCTATCGTGGTTGGAGTGTTGTCGTTGCTTGTCGGATGGATTCCGTTTCTAGGACTCCTCGCCATACCGGCAGCTGTTATTGGTTTGCTTCTCGCCGGCATCGGTTTTGTGATTGCGCTATTCAAGCGCGGCAAGGGCTTTGGAATGCCATTACTCGGTGCGGGTATCTGCATTGCGGCTTTCATCCTTCCGATTTTGTCCACGGGCGGCACGTCAGCAGCGATTACGAAGGCGGTGGCCGACACCTCGAAGCAGGTTGCAGCCGCTCAGCAGAGCCAAGAGGATGCAGAGGCCAAAGAGAAGACGGCATACATTCAGCAGCACCTTGTTCTTTACAATGTCGAAGCACGATATATGGATTCGATTCTTGATGGCAGGGTTCCGGGCGTGTTGTTCAAGTTACGCAATACTGGAGACCGTAGTCTGGATATGGTCAAAGTCACGGTTACTTTTAAGGACGCCAGTGGAGCAGCGATTCATGATGAGGACTATTATCCGGTTTCCGTGTCAGGTTTCTCGCTCGGTGATAATAAGCCACTCAAAGCAGGATATGTGTGGCAGATGGAGAACGGGAAGTTTTATGAGGCGAAGTCCGTTCCGAGCGAATGGCAGGAAGGTTCGGTGACTGCGAAGGTTACCGACATTCAATTCTCCAAAAATTGAACCACCTAGTTCCAAGGATTGGCTGCAAATTTCCTTCGCGTTCTTCGCGCGACCCTTCTGCTTCCGCTTGACGCGGGCGGGCGACCGATTATTGTCCGGCGTATGAAAACATTTCTAGTCTGGTTTTTGATTTTCAGCTTCTCCGTGGCCGCGCGGGCGCAGGACAGCGCAACGCAGCAGCAAATTGACAAACTCAGCGGCCAGATTCAGGACTTGATGGACGCGCAGGCGGCGCAGGCCAAACGCATCGAGGCGCTGGAGCGGCAGATCGGCAACCTGGGCAGCCAGGCGAATCAGGCCGGTGCCGGTGGGTTTGCCAGCCAGGATGACTTGAAAAAGCTCGCCGAGCAGGTGCAGGAAATTGACAAAAAACGGCAGGAGGACAACGAGCGGGTTCTGAAAGAACTGGAGCACCTCGAAAAATCACTGGGCGCGTCGCCGCCCAGTCGCAAATCGTCGCCGGAGATACCGCCGGATACCTCGCCGACCCCATTGAAGAGCCATACCGCAACTACTGGTGGCGGTGGCCCGCAGAACGGTTACGATTACACCATCCGCAAGGGAGACACGATTTCGGCCATTGTCAAAGCTTACCGCGATCAGGGCGTCAAGGTGACCACGGAACAGATTTTGAAGGCGAATCCGGGATTGGACCCCAAAAACCTGAAGGTCGGCCAGAAGATTTTCATTCCCGCGCCGCAGTAAGGATTTTGTAGGAGCCGACGTGAGGAGGCTCCAATCAAAACCGAAAGGGTTTGAGACTTGTTACGTCGTCTCCTACAAAATTAGCGCGTTTTGAAATAAATCACCAACACGCCCGCCGCAGCCACGAGACAATAGTAGCCGAACCACTTCCACCGT
>Ga0335077_10007759_pt1 | contig 13287 bp, 11 predicted proteins | sample Lox_Sample_31_FD_207151 | JGI IMG/M metagenome (GOLD analysis project Ga0335077, IMG submission 207151) | Soil microbial communities from Loxahatchee National Wildlife Refuge, Florida, United States - Lox_Sample_3.1 | ecosystem: Environmental > Terrestrial > Soil > Wetlands | place: USA... | reverse complement strand
CATGAAGGAAGAAAAACTTCGAAAATGGGGAGGACAAGTGGCGGAGACAACCTGGATGCGCACGGGACGGTTTGGTGGTGAGGTCGCGGTGTTATCCATATTCGAAGATGGAGCGCCCCGAGTGTGGCAAATCCTGACGAGACAAATCGTCGAAGGTTGGAAAGCTTGCGGCGCGTTTGAATGGCTGGCGCTCGGCTACCTGGCCACCACGAGCGTGCTGTTCGGGATCTTCGCTCAAAACCTGGCGCATCCGCTGCGATTGCTGGGAGCCCAAGCGTTCGTGGCCACAATCGTCCTGACGCTTTGCCGCGTGCAGGCGCGTTCCGCGGCGCGGGCGGAAGCACAGGGAGTCTCCCTTTCTTCGAATTGGTGGCACTTCTGGCGGCATTGGTATCCGCACCTCTTTTTTCTTTTCTGCTTCGAGGAGTTGGGGCATCTGATGAGACTTGTGACTCCTCACTGGCAGGACGGTAAATTGATCGCGCTGGACTACTGGATGAACGGAGTTCATCCATCCCTCTGGCTGGAGCAATTCGCGACTCCCTTTCGCAATGATGCGATGCAACTGGTTTATTTCACTTACTTCACCTACCTGCTGATTGTCGGAGGCGTTCTCTATATCCGTAAGGAGTGGCGCGCGTATTGGTCGGTCATGACGTACTCGATGGCCGGCTACATGATCGGCTATTTCATCGCCATGTTTTTCCCCATCGAAAGCCCGTGGTTCTCCATGGCCGGATGGTGGAAGGGGCCACTCGAAGGAGGCCCATTCACGGCCATGATGGCTTTCATCGAACACTACGGCCGTGTGCGTGGAGCCGCGTTTCCTTCGGCTCACGTGACGGGGGCGACCGCAGCCCTGTGGGGGGCCTGGAAATACCGGCGCTGGCTGTTCTGGGTGATGCTCCCGTTTTATGTGGGCATGTGCACTTCGACGATCTGGGGCCGCTACCACTACGTGGCGGACGTTTATGCGGGCGTCCTGACCGGAACGCTTGGATACGCGATTGGCACTTGGATTATGACGCGGCGTGCCGCAATCACGACCGTACCGGATGCTGACAACGCCTGAGCCTCAGTCGGCGAAATCCAGGTTGGGGCGCGCCTTCAACGGATATTCCCGCTCGAAATCGCGCGCAAGCTCAAGCAACAGCCGCTCCTCTGTGCAATCCCCAATGAATTGCAGCCCCACTGGCAAACCGCACTGCGTCAGCCCGCAGGGAACCGAGATCGTGGGCACTCCCGCAAGATTGGCCGGGCGGTTCAAACGCAGCAGCAGGGAGCGAATCGGATGAGTCGCCCCCTTGATGGAAACCGAGTCTTCCCCAATTTTCGGCGCGGCAATCGGAGTTGTCGGCAAAATCATTGCATCCAGATCGTTCGCGGAGAACGTCTGGTGAAACAGCGCTTTGAATTTCTCGCGAAAGTCCCGCGCCTGAAGATACGTGATCGCCGAGACTTTCGTGCCCATCTCGAGGCGTGTGCGGACATCTTCGCCATATTCGGCGGCACGAGAGGGATACCACCCGGCCTGCTGGTGAAACAGGGTGGCCTCGGCCCAGGCGATCTGGTTGCCCGCATCTTCTGTCTCCAGCAGTTGGGGAAAAGACACTTCTTGCAACCTTGCGCCCCGCCTTTTCAGGATCATGAGCGCAGTTTCGAAGGACGCCTCAACGTCAAGATCAAGAACATCTGCAAAAAGCTCTTTGGGGATGCCCAGGCGCGGGCGGCGTCCGCGATTTGAGGAAACGCGCCCAGGGACCAGTTTGCGTTCGTTCTTACCCCTGACAAAAATCGGCTCGAGCATGAGCGCAGCATCCTCGACGCTGCGCGCCATGGGCCCGACAAAATCCAATGTCGGCGACAGGGGAATCACGTCGTCCGTACCGACTCGGCCCAAACCGGGCTTCAAGCCAACCACACCGCAGAGCGACGCGGGTATCCGTATCGAACCGCCCGTGTCCGTGCCAATGCTGCCGTAACACAGCCCCGCAACCAGTGCGGCCGCGGAGCCGCCACTCGATCCGCCGGGAATGCGCTGCAAATCCCAGGGATTTCGCGTCTGGCCAAACTGCGCATTGGCCGTGGTCACACCATAGGCGAATTCATGCATGTTGGTCTTGCCTAGAATGACCGCACCTGCCTTCTTGAGCATGGACACGACCGGGGCGTCGCGCACCGGGACGAAGTCCTTCAGGATATGCGAGCCGCCCGTAGTGCGGATATCCTTCGTGTAGATGTTATCCTTGAGCGAAATCGGGATTCCGTGCAACGAACCGCGGTCCCGGCGGTTCTTTCCGCGAGATTTCTTGCAGAGCTCCGCCTCCGCCTGGGCGGCTTGCTGCATCGCAAACTCTTCACAAACGGTGATGTACGCGTTGATCGCCGGATTGATCTTCACGATGCGGTCCAGCAGAAAACGCGTCAGCTCTACTGGAGAGAGTTTGCCCCTTCGGAAAAGCTCGCCGATTTCCCGGATCGAAATGAAAGCCAGTAGGTCATCGTGGAGTTTCAAAAAATCTTCTCCTGCCGGCGCAAGTTCCCGAACGTTCCAATGTTCGCAAGAATCAGCGCTACACGGAACTGGTTTTCAGAACGCACCGTGGCGAGATTGAAGCGTCCATATTCGACGGAAAGGCCGCAACAGCCGCCGTTGTAACTCACCTGCACAAACTGGTTCAACAACGTATCGGTAAGAATGTCGTAGCTGACACCTGCCGATAGATTGAACCCTTTGCGGACCAGGTCACCGTAGCCGATGATGCCGCGAATCTGATGGGATGGAGGTTGAACGATGGGATCACCTTGCAGGCGAAAATCGGCCACGGTGGCGAAGAACTGGCTGTACGGTTTGACCTTCACAAGGGTGCCGATGGTGGTCACCTTATCGAGCTGCGGGTCATACTCGATGAGGGACTCGGCGTCGTAGCGGCCGCCGGGCGTGAGCTTGAGATCGCTCACGATGGGCGACCAGTTGCGCGGGGTGGAAGCGAAGGCAAACGGGGTCAGTGAATCGAGAGCTTGAAAGACGTTGCGTTGTCCGGTAACTAGGGCGCCGCCAAACGTCGGATCGAAATAGTGTTTCTGCACTAACCGCCAGGAAAGAAAATCTACGGGCTGGGTATCGCCGGATTTGACGTAGAGGTGCTGCGTGATGCCGTATTCGACTTCGTTCGTGTCCGTCAGCGTGGCATTGCTGTCAAAACGGATGAAATCGGCGAAGTCATTGACGCCCGTAACATAACGGTAGGTGACGAAGGGTTCCACGGTGTGCTTGTACCGGTGGCGCGTGAGGGGGCGATCAAAGTAGCGCTCGAGCGTGGGAGGGCGCAATTCCAAGGCGAATTCGCCGGTGTTCCGGGAGATGGATTGCACGGAGACATTGCCGGCGGCATCAAAGGAGTCCCCGTAATACGTCGTGCGAAACGTTGCAGAAGTCGACAAGCCGAGCCAGTTCCCGAAATGAAGAGGAATGGTTACTTTGGGGGCGAACTCCATCCGCGGCACAAATGCGGCCGTATCGATGAAGGCATCATCGCGATGAACTGCCCCGGCAAACGCCGAAAAGGAAAGATAGACGGGCAAAGCAGGCCAGTGCGCATGTTCCACCGAGCCAAAGCTCACCTCCGGGGAATTCCGCAGCAGGACGCTGTTTGGGGGGCTCAGTTCCAAAAAGCTGCGGTCGTTCAAGGTCGCCACGTTAAAACTGTAGGCCCCAAAATTATTGGTGAGAAACACGGAGCTCCGAATTTCCGAGTTAATGGCCTCACCGTACGTGCCGGCAAACGCCAGCCGGAAGGTGAGGGAGGATAGCTGATTCAGATCGGTGACAAATCGCCAGCCGTGATTCCAGAGGGATTGAATCTCCAACTGCTGCTCGTAGCCGCCCTGCTTCTGCACGGTGTTGTCCGGACCAGGGAGTCCGCGGTCCTCCACACCAAAGTAGCTGTATTTGATCGATGTATTTTCAGACGGGCGGGCGCGAAGCGAGGCGCGCTGCCCCGGTCCTCGTTTGCTGAAATATTCAAAACCCAGCGTGGCATCCATCCACGTTTTCGGAGCCCAGTAGAAAGCATCTCCCACGACAAAACCCTTGGTGTTGCTATTCCCCACAATGGGAAGGAGGAGGCCCGACTGGCGGAGATTGCTACTCGCCGGGGTCGTGGTGTAGGGCGACCAGAACAAGGGCACGCGGAACAAACGGAAATTCGCGTTGACCAGCGCCACGGATTCCTCCACGGTGAGAGTGCCCTCCGGCGCGTAAAACTGCCAGGTAGGACGGTTGGGATCGCAGATGGTCACCCAGGCGTGATGGACCACATAGACGTCCTGTGAGAGCCGGTCCACTTCTTTCGCCTCGAAGTACAGCGGATTCTCCGTGACCAGGACAAGCGGATTGGGGCGGCGCTCCAGATGAATGCTGCCGCGAACGTTTCGGAAGACTCCTTTGCCCGAGGCGACATTCAGTTCGGCCTCGTCGCCTTCCAGGTGCTGATTCTCATAATCAAAGACGACGTGACCGCGCACGAGAGCCTCCGAGGTGGAGGAGTTGTATTCCGCGTGATCGGCCCGCAAGTGCATTCCGAGATATTCAAGGTCCACATCCTTGTCGGCAATGTACAGGTCGCCTTCGCGCCGCTGCGGTCCGCTTGCGGTAATCTGTGCGATGCTCCCGGGGGAAGTCTTTGGTGTCGGTATTTGGGCCAAACCAAATGGAACAAAGAAAATTCCCGCCAGGAAAGAGAAGACAAAGCGCCAGAACCTGCCCGGCCTGGAATTGGCAAAGTTGGTGTTCACGCGGTCAATGTGCTCGGTGAATTGAAGAGTTAGCCTAGCACGCGCACGGCGTGAATTGTAGCCAGCAGGGTCCACCCCGCACTAGATGCGGGCAAAGCTCCGCAGGCTGGCTTACTTCACTGCTTTTTTCGTGTAGTTCAGGCGATACCAGTCAAACGTGCGCTGAAGCCCTTCTTCAAATTGTACGGTGGGTTCATAGCCGAGGACTTCGCGTGCCTTGGAAATGTCGGCTTGTGAATCCCGAATGTCTCCTTCCCGGGGAGCCTCGTAGTTGGCTTCCAGCCTTTTCCCGGTAATGCGGCGGAGAAGTTCCAGAGTCTGATTCAAGGACACTCGCGTTCCCGTGCCGACGTTGAACAGGCCGCCGGAAGCGCCGGAAGCTTCGCAAGCCAGCAGATTGGCCTGAACGGCATTATCGACGAAGGTGAAATCGCGCGTCTGTTCGCCGTCGCCGAAGATGACCGGCGGTTCCTCTTCCAGGAAGGCAGTGGCAAAGCGGGAGAGCACCCCGGAATAAGGCGAATCGGGATCCTGTCGCGGCCCAAAAATGTTGAAATAACGCAATGACACATTCTCCAGGCCATAACAGCGGCCGAATGTCTGTGCATACAGTTCGCCGACGTACTTGGAAACACCGTAGGGAGAAATCGGAGCGGACGGCATGATCTCGCTCTTGGGGAGGCTGGGAGTCTCGCCGTAGGCGGAGGAGGAAGCGGCAAAGACAAGCCGCTTGACCCTATTGTCGCGCGCGGCAATGAGCACGTTGAGAGTGCCGTCCACATTGATGCGGTTGGTCTCTAACGGATCCTTGACCGACCGAGGTACTGAGGTGCGGGCGGCAAGGTGAATCACATATTCGGCCTGGTGCATGGCCTTCTGGACCACTTCCAGATCGGTTACAGAGCCCTTCATAAAAGTGATTTTGCTGCGGATTTCCGCCAGGTTCTCTTCTTTTCCTGAGGAAAGGTCGTCCAGCACAACGACGCTGTGTCCCCTTCGCACCAGTTCGTCCACCGTGTTTGAGCCGATAAACCCGGCGCCCCCCGTAACCAGGTAGCGCATTCTTCCTGCCTCCTGTGAGTCACACCGATGTATTGTACGATGGACAAGGACCGCAATCCGATTGAATCTTACGGACGATTTCAGAAACGGCATGGGAAAAAAGCTGATCTGGTTGTTGCTCGTTGCCATCCTCCTGCTTGTTGCCGGATGGTACATCTATTGGAGACTAGCCCGCTCAGTACCCCACCAGTCCCCCGTGGCGACCACCTGGCCAGCAATTTCCCCGGTCGAGCCCTCGAATCCATCCAGTTTGCCTTTGAATCCAGGGGGATCGGTTCCCGCGGGCAGAGAACCGGCCATCAAGAAGGAGCCGGCTGCCGCCAGCGGGTTCGTGTTGCGCCAAGGTGAAACATTGGAGTACGACGCCAACGTGACGAAACTGAACAGTACGGTGGCGCGTTTGAAGATTGCCGCAGTTGAAAAGAGGAACACTGGCGGGAGGCCTATCTGGCATCTACAGGCACTGGCCCACACGGAAAACCCCTATCGCATGGTGTTCGAGCTGGATGACCAGTTCGATTCCTACAGCGATGCCAGCTCAATGACCAGCCTGCAATATGAGATGCACCTGAGCGAACGCGGACAAAAGGTGGATAGCGTGCAGCGGATGCTGCCCTCGCTGCAGGATGCCGCTCCTCCGGGCCAGAGTGCCGCCCGCGTGCTCCCAGGAACGCGCGACCCTCTCAGCATGCTGCATTACTTGCGAGGCGTGGACTGGAACAAAGTCTCAGAAGTGCGCGGTCCCGTCTATGATGGCCACAAGCTCTACGACACGCGCGCTGTGCTGATAGGAAAAGGAATCGCTGTCAGCGTGCCGTCAGGCAAATTCACCACGAGCAAAATTGAGATTCACGTGATGGACAACGGGACGGAGATGAAAGACGCCCATTTCCTGCTCTATCTGACGAATGACGCGGCGCGCCTCCCCGTGCTGATGGAGGCGGTGTTGCCAGTAGCGACCGCCCGAGTAGAACTCACTCACTGGAAATAGTGGCGTTCCCCGTTTTCCACTAACAATGGAAAATCTTTTCACGATGTCGGATCACGCGCCGCGTGGCGTTCCGCGTGTCCACAACGAGCTTGGCGGCATCGACGATCATGCCGTAGTCGTAACTCGAATGATCCGTGGCGATGACCACCGCATCGTACTTGCCAAGATTGTCGTGATTCAGGGGCACGGACTTCATGTGCGAGTAGTCGTAGTGACGCATCTTGTGCAAGTGAGGGAAGTAGGGATCGTTGTAGTCAAAATCAACGCCGCGCTTTTGCAGGATCTCCATGATCTTCAGAGTTGGCGACTCCCGCAAATCGTCCACGTCCTTTTTGTAGGCGACTCCCAGGACCAGCAGTTTGGAGCCTTTCAAGCTTTTTTTGTGCTGATTCAGGGCTTCCGCGATGGAATCGACCACGTGATACGGCATGGCGGTGTTCACTTCACCCGCAAGCTCGATAAAGCGCGTCGAAAAGTCGTACTCGCGCGCCTTCCATGAGAGGTAGAAGGGGTCCACCGGGATGCAGTGCCCGCCCAGACCGGGGCCGGGATAAAACGGCATGAAGCCAAACGGCTTCGAGGCCGCCGCATCAATTACTTCCCAGACGTCCATGCCCATGCGCATGCAAAGAAGCTTCAGCTCGTTGACCAGCGCAATATTGACGCACCGGAAGATGTTCTCCAGGAGTTTGGCCATCTCCGCGGCTCGCGTGGAACTCACCGGAATCACCTTGGCCACGACTTGCGCGTACAGGGCTTGCGCCGCGCGACCGCCCGGGGGATTCACGCCACCCACTACTTTCGGGATTTGGGCCAACCCGAATTGCTTGTTGCCGGGGTCCTCGCGCTCCGGCGAAAACGCCAGGAAGAAATCGACCGGCACATTCTCATTCTCCGGACCGGCAGCGATGGGGCAACGCAGTCCGCTCTTCTCCAGTATCGGCAGAACGAGTTCTTCGGTCGTTCCGGGATAGGTGGTCGATTCGAGCACCACCAACTGCCCTTTCTGAAGGTGTGGCTGGATGGACCTAGCGGTGTTCTCGACGTAGCTCAGGTCCGGCTCGCGATACTCGTCCAGGGGGGTGGGAACGCAGATGATGATGGCGTCCGCTTCGCGGAGTTTCGCGAAGTCCGCAGTCGCATGAAAGTGACGGCTGTTCACATACTGCTGGATCTTGGTTTGCTGGATATGCTCGATGTAGGACTTTCCGGCGTTCAGCATCTCTACTTTATTGGGATCGGTGTCGAATCCGGTCACTTTGTGGCCCGCTTCCGCGAAGCGAAGCGCCAGGGGAAGACCGACATACCCGCATCCGATGATTGCAACCTTAAGTTGTGCACCTTTGAAGAATTCTGGTTTCCTATCCGTTGCCATGACGTGGAACTAGCTCCTCATCCTCGATGGAGGCGACATTGGTCGTACGGCTGTGGGGACGAACCACTCCAACACTATAGCAGCTTCATGAGTGTCGCCGCTGGGAAGCCGGATGGTGTTTCCATATTTTCATACAATCCCACGCGCCGGGGTATTCCTTCGTTGCCAGGATTCTTTTTGCAGGGCAAGATGGACCATGCCTTCTCCGCGAAAAATCCCCGCCCGTCCGAACATGCCGTCTCTTTTATGATTCTCAGCATAGTAGCGTTGGGGCTTTGTGTCGGTGTGCTTGTCGGGCTGCTCGGCATCGGCGGCGGCGTTGTGCTGGTGCCTGCCATGGTCTATTTGCTGGGCTACGACCAGCATCTGGCTCAGGGCACTTCCTTGTTCATCCTGCTTCCCCCGATTGGCCTTGGGGCTTTGCGGCAGTATTGGACGAAAGGGCTGGTTGACTTTCGCGCCGGAATCTACTGCGCGATCGGCTTTCTCCTGGGCGGGTACGTCGGGGGGCGAATTGCCGTGCCGCTGCCCTCCGCCTGGCTACGCGCCATTTTTGGCTGCTTTCTTGTGCTATCCGCAGTTCTCCTGTGGAGAAAGGCGCAAACTCCATCCGCAGGCAACCGGCCCGTGACACAACCCAGTTCCGAAAGTCTCCTTCGAAGCCTGGGAATCGGTGGAGTCGCTGCATTCTGCGGCATAGCGGCGGGCATGGTGGGAATCGGAGGCGGAGTCTTGCTCGTGCCGCTGCTCGGGCTATTCTTCGGTTTCAGCCAGCACCGCGCGCAGGGAACCAGCCTTGTCGCTCTGATTCCTCCCACAGGTCTGCTTGCCTTCCTGGCTTATGCGAACGCGGGCTACGTCTCCTGGAAGGCGGGATGCCTTCTGATTCCCGGTGTCTTCCTTGGCGGGATCCTGGGCGGCCGACTGGCACGACGGTTGGATTCTCGCCGCATGCGGCAAGTGTTCGCGGCTTTAATGTTTCTTCTTGGTGTCTGGCAGATCTTCTCCGTGTGGCGCTGATGAAGCACACCGGTGCCGGCCCTACTTTTCTGAATGGCTGTCTTGCTGGTGCCTCCGCAGAGTATATTTGACGGTGCATCCTGCTCTCGCTTGTTTCATCTGGCTGGAACGGCACTGGAACCGCATGGTCGATTTGCACTGTCACATATTGCCCGGTCTGGACGACGGCCCCAAAACCATCGAGGACTCGCTGGCCATGGCGGAAGACGCCATCGCCGACGGGATTACACACGTAGTGGCGACGCCGCACGCCAGCTCCAATTACTCTTTCGACTTCAGACAAGTCAGCGCTGCCCGCGAAGAATTGCAGTCAAAAATCGGAAACCGCTTTGTCCTGGCGACCGGCTGCGATTTTCATTTGAATCACGAAAATTTTCTAGCCCTCCGCGAGAATCCCCAGCCCTATTGCATCAATCAGAAGGATTATCTTCTAGTGGAATTCAACGAGTTTTCCATTCCTCCAGCTCTCGATCAGACGCTCCACGAACTCATGCTGGCCGGACTTCATCCGATCGTCACTCATCCGGAGCGAAACGCGATTCTCCGAACGCACCCGGAGCGTCTGAAACAGTGGATTCGACAAGGCTGCTATGCGCAGATTACCGCCGGCTCCCTGACCGGCATATTCGGAGCGGGCGCACAACAGGACGCGTGGTCGTGGCTCGCGGCCGGGCTGGTCCACTTCGTCTCCAGCGATGCCCACAATACGGGCAGGCGTCCGCTGAAACTCAGGTTCGCTTATGAAGCCGTCCGTGATCAGTTTGGTGAGGATAAAGCAAAAGCTCTCCTGATCGACAACCCCCTGGCAGCATTTGAGGGACGGGCTCTGACCCACGTTCCGGAGATTGCCCCTGACCCGCTTCCGCAAAAGCGTAGGCGATTTTTCTTTTTCTGAGGTGCCGGCCGCCGCTCACGTGGCAGGTCGAAGAGGAAGACCCGACCAGACGTTTAACAAGCCGAGAATCTCGCGTACAACATCCAAGACGTCGAGGGTGTTTCTCCACCAATGGGCGGGATCAAACGGATCATCCGAAACTCCGTGAACGATCGCTGTTCCGTCTTGTGAAGACAATCGATTCCAAAGTGCGCGGGCACGCCTTGTATGCACTTTCGACGTCACGACAATTACCTTGCCCTGCTTTTCTTTTCGTAGCTCCTCCCCGATGGTCCTCATTTCGTCGGCGGTATTCACAATGGGCGGTTCGAGCAACTGGATAGCGCTTTCCGGGACACCTTCCTTCATCAGGATCTGTTTGTCATAGAAATCTTCACCAGCATAGGGAATGGACAGTTGTGCCAGAGTGTCCCGAGGCTCGGTGGAATAAGTCAACCACACGCGCGGCGCGTAGCCTTGCTTGTAAACGCGGGCCGCTTCCAGCGCTCGGCCTGGCATGCGCCCGCTCAGGATGGCGATCGCGGAAGCCTTTTGCAGAGGGTCCTCAACGACCAGCCATCGCCCGACGTTCAGAAAAATCACCAAGCCTGCAAGAAGAAAGGAAGCCGAGAGAGAAATCCAAAGCCGCCGCGCGTGTCCCTGCTTGGCAGGAAGAATGCTGCAAAACAAAAAACCACTCATGACCGGGCATCGTAACCCGTGCTTCCGGTTGCGTCAAACGGACGGTGGCAAGTCCAAATCCGGCCTGCCATTAGGAAATTGAGATAGCGAGGCTATAGACTATGGAGTTTGAGTCTCGCGGAGGACAAATGAGAGCGGTGGTCACAGGGGGCGCGGGTTTCCTGGGTTCGCATTGGTGCGACCGGTTGCTGAACGAAGGTTGGGAGGTTCTCGCGCTCGATAACCTTATTACAGGCGATGAAGCGAATCTGGCTCACCTAAGAAATAACTCAAAATTTCAATTCGAGCGTACCGACGTCAATGAGCCGTTCCGCGTGGCGGGCGACGTGAATTATGTTTTTCACTTTGCTTCGCCGGCGAGCCCACCAGATTATCTAAAGTTCCCCATTGAAACACTTAAGGTGGGCTCGATTGCCACGATGTACACCCTGGATCTGGCCAAGGTTAAGCAGGCTAAGTACCTGCTCGCCTCAACCAGTGAGTGTTACGGTGACCCGGACGTCTCACCGCAAAGCGAGTCGTATTGGGGCCACGTGAATCCCGTCGGGCCGCGCAGCGTGTACGACGAAGCCAAGCGATTTGCGGAAGCGATCACCATGGCGTATCACCGTCATCACGGCCTCGACACGCACATCGTTCGCATTTTTAACACCTATGGGCCACGAATGCGTTTAAATGATGGCCGCGCTCTTCCCAATTTCGTTTACCAGGCCCTGAGCGGCCAGCCCATTACCGTATATGGGCAAGGGAAACAGACGCGGAGTTTCTGCTTTGTTTCTGACTTGATCGACGGGATTTTCAAGTTGAGCCAATCCAGCGAACATTTCCCCACAAACATCGGGAATCCAATCGAACTGACCATTTACGAATTTGCGGAACGGGTCCGCAGCCATTTCCCGAACGCGCCAAAGATCATCTTCGAACCCTTGCCGGAAGACGATCCAAAACAGCGCCGGCCGGATATCTCCAAGGCGAAGCGGTTGTTGGGATGGGAGCCCAAAGTGAGCCTTGAAGACGGTTTAAAGATCACCATCGATTTTTTCAAGGCGCAATACGCGCGAATCTCAACGGCTCGCTAGCGGTCTGGCAGTTTCTCAAAGCCGACCGAAGGAGTGGTAGTCGAACCCCAGTTCCTGCATCTTTTTCGGCGAATAGAGATTCCGGCCGTCAATGACAAGCCGACGGGCCATACTCATGCCCGCCCGCTCCCAATCCAGATTTCGGAAAATCTGCCACTCGGTGCAGACCAGGGCCGCATCCGCGCCCTTCAAGGCGTCGTAGGGATCTTCATAGTAGGAGACCGACGGCAGAAGGGGCTTGGTTCTTGAAATTGCCTGCGGGTCGCTTGCATGGACATCCGCTCCTTCGTCGATGAGCCTGCGGATTACATCGAGAGCCGGCGCGAAGCGAATGTCGTCGGTGTTGGCCTTGAACGCGAGTCCCAGCACCGCTACTTTTTTCCCCTTGACCACCCAGAGCGCCTTGTGAATCTTCTCGAAGAAACGTTCGATACGCTGTTTATTCACGCGCTCTGCAGCCTTCAGCATGTCAAATTCGACGCCCATGGAATCCGCGAGATGGATGAAGGCCTGAATGTCCTTGGGAAAGCAAAAACCGCCGAATCCCAGGCCGGCCTTGAGAAATTGCGTGCCGATGCGGGGATCAAGTCCCATGGCGTGCGTGACCTCCTCCACGTCCGCGCCGATCCGTTCACATATGTCGGAAATCACATTCGCGTAGCTGATTTTCAGGGCGAGAAACGAATTGGACGCATGTTTGATGAGTTCTGCGCTGTTGATCGTCGTGATCAGGAGTTCCCCGGAAGTCTCACCCGGGCATTTACCCTCATGCACGGGGCAATGAAACTGTCCCTGCAAAATCGGCTGGTAGATCTCGCGCATGGTTGCTGCGCTTTTCTCGTTTTCCACGCCAGCGACAATCCGGTCCGGGTGAAAGAAATCTTCCACCGCCGTTCCTTCGCGAAGAAACTCCGGGTTGGAGGCAACGTCAAATTTCAAACCGCTGCCGCGAGAGTACGCTGCCAGCGCCCTTTGAAGCTGAATGCCGGTAAGGGCCGGCACGGTGCTTTTTTCAACTACAAGTTTCGGCGTGCGTGCTTCCGTGGCCACCTGGCGCGCCACATGATCGATCGCCGACAAATCCGCTTCCCCGGATTCTTTCGGTGGAGTGCCCACACAAATGAAAACAACGTCGCCAGCTCGAATGGCCTCACCCGCATTTGCCGTGTAGGAGATTTTTCTCGCCGCCACCGCCCGCTTAAGCACCTCATCCAGGTGCTCTTCGTAAATGGGCACTTTGCCCGCATTCAGCAGGTCAATCCGTTTCTCGTCGATGTCCGTGCAGAATACTTCGTGGCCGGCGGCCGCCAAGCACGCGCCGGTCACCAGCCCCACGTATCCGCACCCAATCACGGTCAGGCGCACTGTCGTTTCTCCTTTTCGCTCA
>Ga0335077_10007758_pt1 | contig 13287 bp, 10 predicted proteins | sample Lox_Sample_31_FD_207151 | JGI IMG/M metagenome (GOLD analysis project Ga0335077, IMG submission 207151) | Soil microbial communities from Loxahatchee National Wildlife Refuge, Florida, United States - Lox_Sample_3.1 | ecosystem: Environmental > Terrestrial > Soil > Wetlands | place: USA... | reverse complement strand
CGGGGAAGGATGGCCCGGCGATCGATGCGGCCCGCCACGCTCAGAACTCCGCACCGAGCACGGGCTTGAGCAGAAATGCCGCCGTGAGCGTCAGCAGGAAATAGACGACCAGCCAGTTGAGCGGGACGGGGCCGAGCGAAAGCGGGCGACCGGGGTAGTCGAGCGAAATGGAGGTGATGGATCCGGAGGGCGGCAGCGCACCCTCGCCCGGCTCCAGCAGGCGATCGAACCAGCCGCCACGGATGCGCTCCGGCGAAACCGGCTGCAGACCGGTCCCGGTGACGATTTCCTTGGAGGTCTGCTCGGCGCCGTCGGCGACGACGATCCGGGCGCGACCGGACAGGCGCGTCTGGAGGCGGGCGACCACGCGCCGCTCCGCGGGGATGCGCACGAGCGGCGCCGTCTCCACCACGCCGTCGGGAAGCTGTAGCGCGACGCGATTCACGGCCGCGGAGTCGTCCAGATGGACGACGAGCAGGGTGGATTCGCCCGGCAGCAAAGGCCGCGCGCCGAACCGCAGGTCCAATTGCGCGATGACGACGGTGATCGGCAGCGCGGCGACAGCAAGCGGCATGAGGGACCAGCCCAGATAAGCCAGAGTGGCGCGAAGAAGCTTTCCATAGGCGTGCCAGACGACGCCGAGCTGATCCTGGAACAGCCGGACTTCGAGCAGGTGGGCCTGGACGAGATTCTTCACCCGGCGGATGGCGCGCTGGTTGGAGATGAAGCGGTAGTTGAGCAACAGGAGCAAGCCGGAGACGGCGGCGAACAGCGCGAGGGAAAGAAGCGGAGAGCGGTCCGCGAAGGGCTGGAAGGCGAAATCGAACGCGGAATTGATCGGGCTCACGCCGCGTGCTCCCGGGCGCAGCGCGCGGCACGGCGGCCGCGATCGGTGGTGCATCCGCGCGACCACGCCGCCGGGCCCTGGAACTGGATTGGAGTCGAGCTAGTCAATGTAGCCCAGGCCCTGGAGACGCTTCTTGATGATTTCCTCGTCGGTTTCACCGCCGCCGCCGAGAATGCGGTCCACTTCCTTCTCCAGCACGTGGACGGCAAACTCTTGCGGCGAGGAGTACCCGGCGGAGTCAGCGCACTTCTTGAGCTTGTCGAAGAGTTCGTCCTCAATGGCGAGTTTTCGGCCAAACACGCAAGCCTCCTGTACCGAGAGGTGAAGACTTCCGGCTACCCGCGTCTTGCCGCTCCGGGGGAATCGGCCAGCCGCCGGCGCCGGCCCTTCAATGGGACTGCGGACCGGCGTCCTCCCCCGACGCGGCGAGCACCGGCTTCCCTTTCATGTCCTGCGGCTGCGGCAGCCCGTAGAGGGCGAGGAGCGTTGGCGCGATATCGGTGAGCGCGGGTGAATCCGCCACGATCCGCCGGTTGCTGAGCAGGACGCCGGGAACCTGCCGGAAATCGATGCAGTGGTCGCCGCTCCAGGGATCGAGGTTGTCTTCCAGTTCGCCCGCGGGCACGCCCCCCAGTACGGTCCCCCAGCCGGCCCGGTACCCGCGATTGTATCCAATCAGGAGGTCGGGTGCGTCACCGACATAAGGACCGGAGTAAGCCTCGCCGGCCAAGTCCACACGGGTGATGACCGGCTGGCCATTGGCGGGATCCTGAACGGCGAGGAGTTCGCGGGCCAGCTCGTGGCGGAGTGCATCCGCCGTGGCGCCGGGGTCCACGATGCCGTGGAGTTCGCGGCCGCGGAGATTGAGGTAGAGCCCGTTGAGGCCGAGGCCGTAAGCACGCGTGTGGGTCCAGTCCACTCCCTGGAACGAATTTCCGCCCGTAGAGGCGCCGGCGGCGAGCGCCAGGTAACCGTGGTCGCGGAGCCAGCCGTTCAGATTGAAGGCGCGGCGGAAGGGCGCGAAGCCGTGATCGGAAACGACGAGCACGGTGGCATCGTCGCCCGCCTTCTCCAGCACCTGGCCGAGCACCGCATCCATCTGGCGATAGATGGCCGGGACGGCATCGCCGAACTTTGCCGCGATTTCCGGGGTGTAGCCGGGATGATCCGGATCCATGGCACGCCAGAACATGTGGCTGTTCAGATCGATGCTGGAAAAATAGAAGAAGAAGAGGCCGGTGCGGTAGCGCGAGAGCTCCCTGCGAAAGGCGCGCAGATTCTCATCGAGGACCATGCGGGCCTGGGCGAGATACTCGGCGTCGTCCAGATAGCCGCCGGAGAGGGCCTTGGTATCCTCGGCAATCCCCTGCGTGTAGAAATAGCCGAGCTCCTCCCACAGCTCATGGGAAAAATCGCCGGGAGTGGAAATGGGGAGCGCGGGGTCGGAAGGATTCATATTGACCGGCGAAACGTAGAGCTGAAAGACCGGCGCCGCCTGCTTGAGGAAAAAGCGGCAGATGCCGTCCACACCTGCCGCATGAGGAACCAGCTCGAAATGAACGGGAATCCAGGGACTCCATTCGCCCTGGCGCAGGATAAATTCCCTTCCGGCAACCTGGAAATCCGCGGCGGCGTTGGGCGCGTCAATCGCCACGCGGAGCGGCAGGGAGGATTCCGGCTCGCCCTTTCGGAACGAGTTGTACGGCCCGTAGAGCGCGGTTGTGACCACTCCATGTTCGACCTTCACGGGGTAGACCCGGCCGCCGTTGACAGGGCCGACCGCGGAGTACGGGTCGTCCGTGTAGAACGAAAAGGTGCCGTAGGTGCCCAGCACATCCGGGGTGCCCATTCCGGAGAGGGAACGGCCGCGCATCGGCACGGGCGGAAAATTTGCGGGCATGTGGTAGATGAGCGTGGGAATTCCCGCGGCGTCCAGGTACTCCCAGAAAGCCTTGCCACGGCGGAGCAGCTCCGTGTGTCCGCTGGAGAGCGGGAGGATCCAGCGTCCCAGCTTCATGGTGTGTTTCGGCGGATCCACGCGCGAGGTGGAAAGATACAGCTCCATGGTCTTCGGATTGCGATGGATGAAGTCGAAAATATCGTGGCCGCCGGGATTGAGGCCGGTGATCAGGTTCGACCAGGCTACCGGACTCTGCGGGGGGATGCTGGTGGCCAGGCGGCGCACGCCTCCGTTGAGCGCCGCGAGCTTCGCGAAATTGGGCATGGTTCCAGCCAGAATCATGCGTTCGAGAAGCAGCGGGTCCATGCCGTCGATGCCCAGCACGATCACGCGCGGGGCATGCGCAGCGAGGGACGCATCCGGGGAGCGGGAGCAGGAAGCGGACAGGAGCAATACGGCGAGCGCCGCGAAGAGCAAAGGCTTCGCCACGGGAAGCTTTGTCCCGTGGGTTCGCACCCCGGCGATGCGACGGCGTGCGGCAACCGGCTTCGATCGGTTCCGCACCGTGTCAGGGCTTCCGGCTGGATTTCAGTCCGGCGGCGGCGGCGCGCTCGCGGGCGGCGTCGCCGGCGCGGCCCAGCTTGTCGTAGTCCGCAGCAAGGAACTCGTGGGCCTCGGGGGATTCGGACTGCACCTGGACAGCCCTTTCCAAATACTGCCGAGCGTCCGCAAAATTTCCGTTTAGAAAGAGCATGCGGCCGAGGAGCAGGTTGGCGCGGTAGTGTTCCGGCTCCTGCTCGAGCACGATCACCAGGTTCTTGGCGGCCTCCTGGGGATGTCCCGTGCGGGCCTGAATGGAAGCGAGCGAATAGCGCGCGTCGCTCCAGTCGGGACGGTTGTCCACCAGGATGTCAAAGTGAGCGGCGGCGGTTTTCAGGTCGCCGGTTTCGTAGAGGCAAATGGCCAGCTCGTACTGGGCCATCAGCGCATCCGGGCGCAACTCGATGGCCTTGCGCAACGGATCGATAGCCTTGGCATATTCGCCCAGGCGTGAATAGGCGATGCCGAGGTAATACTGCGCGGCCTGAATTTGCGGATCGGAAATGGTGACGCGGCGGAGCAGCGGAATCACGCTGGTGCCTCTTCCCTCTTCGATGGCCAGGCTGGCCTCGTGCATGTCGTTGGCCACGCCGATGCGGTCCTTGGGGTCGACTCCGCCGACGGTGCTGTCGTGTTTGCCGGCCACATAGCCGAGGGCAGAAAGCTTTTCCATGCTCTTCTGGTCCAGCCCGCCGGAGACGGGCTGGGGAGCGCCGGCACTGACACGCTGGATGAAATTTTCGAGTTGCGAGTCGAGCCGGGCGGCGGCGGGACGATTGCGGGCGTACACATTGTCGACTTCGCCGGGGTCCGCCGCCAGATCATACAACTCCGGCCGGGGTGCGCGGACATACAGGTGATGCCCCACACGGAGGGCAATCAGCGAGCTCCAGCCGAACGAGCGCTCGGAATGGTCGCCCACGGCCATGGAAGGGCGATCGGGCGGATTGGGATTGCCGATCAGGGGAAGCAGCGACTGGCCCTGCATGCCCGCCGGGGGCTTCATCCCAATGGCCTCGAGAAGCGTCGGCGCCAGGTCCGCCAGACTGGCATTCACCGTCACGCGCTGTCCCGCCTGGCGGTTCCCGGAAAGTTTGATGACCAGCGGGACGTGAATCGTGGAATCGTAAAGGAAAATGCTGTGGGTCAGCTCTCCGTGATCGCCCAGGGATTCGCCGTGGTCGGCGGCGACGGCGATCACCGCATTGTCGTAGATGCCCCGCTTCTGCAGGTACTCAAACAATTTCTCGACGGTCGAATCCAGATAGGCGATGCAGCCGTTGTAGGGCGCGCCGGCGAATCGAGTGCGGAAGGGCTCGGGAGGGTTGTAGGGGTCGTGCGCGTCCCACAAATGCACCCAGAGGAAAAATGGGGCGCCCTTCTGCTGGTCGAGCCAGGCGAGCGCGTGCTCCAGCGTCACTTCGCCGCGACGCTGCATGGAAGCTTCGCGCTTCTCTCCCGTCTTCTGCCGGTGGAAGCCGGCGTCGTAGCGGTCGAAGCCGCGCTCGAAACCGGAAGCGAAACCGTTCTTCGGGTCCAGGATGATGGAGCTGACGAAGGCGCCGGTGCGGTAGCCCTGCGCGTGAAGAATATCGGAGATCAAAGGGACGCTGGGCGGCAGGCGGTCCCCGAAATTGCGCACGCCGTGAAATTGCGGAAAGGTGCCGGTGAGGATGGTGGCGTGGGAGACGGGAGTGATGGGGGCCTGGGAGTAGGCGTGCTCAAAGACGACGCCCTGCCGCGCGAACGCGTCCAGATGCGGGGTGAGCTGCTTCTTGGAGCCGAGGAATCCCATGCGGTCGGCACGGACCGTGTCCAGCGTGATGAGGATGACGTTGGGCCTGGCGGCGCCGGAGCCGCTGAAAGCAAACGCGAGAAAGAGGAATAGACTTGCGAGCCGCCGCATAAGAGAAAAGGGAGTCTCGATTGTAGCAGACTCCCTTTTCAAACCTAAAACCGACCGGGTGGTCTAGAAAATCAGCTTCAAGCCGATCTGCCCGGCGCGAGGACCGCCCTGGGAGAGGAACGGGTTGCCCGAGGCGATGTCCGGCGTTTGGGCATACGTGGAGAAGCTGGTGTCCGGGTAATTGTTGATCTTGCTCCGGGAAAGTGAGGTGCTTGCCGGGAACAAGTTGAGGTTGGGATGGTTCAGAATGTTGAAGAGTTCAAAGCGAAGCTGCAGGCTGATTCGCTCCGTGATCTTGGTGGTTTTGTTGACGTTGAAGTCCCATTGGGCAAAGTTGGGACCGCGGAACTTGTTGCGTCCGCAGGTACCCAAAGTCCCGTCAGGCGGGATCGAGAAGATGGCCTGACCGTTGACAAGCGTGGGGATGCTGGGATCGTCGAATTGGTATATCGGCTGGACGTTGGTGCAGTTCGGCCGCTGATAAACGAGGTCCTGGCCGGAATTGTCGGCGGTGGAACTCAACAGCGCCGTCCACGGCCGCCCGGTGAACGCGGAGACGACCGAGCCGATCTGCCACCCTTCGCCAAAGCGGCCGGCGGCATGCCACCTCGGAAAGTCGTAGGTTACGCCGCTGGTGAAATTCAGCCGCACGTCCGTGTCGCACGGACCCTCGTTGCTCGCCGGGTTGTAGGGATTTTCAGCAATCGGCACGGTGGAACCGCCGCCACGGTTTACGGAGTTGGTGTCAATGCAGTTCGACCAGGTAAAGTTGACGATGGTATTGAGTCCGTGCCAGTCGCGCTGCCGATAGGTTACTTGGAGCGCGTTGTAGCGCAGGAATCCGTCGTTGGTGAGCTGCAGGATGTAGGAGAAATCCGGCACGCCGTTGGTCTGGAACACCGCGTCGAACGGAGGCACGCAGTTCAGCCCGGTGACGTTGTTGGCGCTATTGGGCGGGCCAAACTGCTGCTCGCCGTTTGCAAAGCACCCCAACGGCAGATTGTTCAGGCTGCGGTTCAGGAACATATCCGTGCCGTGGGAGCCGAGATAGCTGACGGTGAGCACGTTATTGCGGAACAATTCCTGCTGCACGGTCACGTTGTAGTACTGAATCCGGGGCGTCTTCAAATTCGGCACGGTTCCGAAAATATTGAACGGCGGGGTGCCGGTCGGGTCCGGCCCGTAGGTGGGGAACGGAACGGCGGGGTTGGCGCTGCCGGGCTGGATCCCGAAGCAGACAAAGTCAGGCCCCGCGACGCCGGTCGTTCCATTCACCGCGCCCATGTTGATCGCCGGGTTGTAGCAGGTGTCGTTGTTGAACGGCTCGAACAGTACGCTCTGGTACTGGGTCGAATCGATGTTCCCCAGCAGGAACTGTTCTCCCGCACTGCCCCGTCCGGTGACCGAGAACACGCCCAGATTCGAGTTGGTAAAGGCGCCGGCACGATCACCCTGGAAGACATAGGGAGCGCTGATGGCGGCAAAATTGGCCACGTCATAGGTCATCGCGTACCCCGCGCGTAGCGAGGTCTTGCCGTTACCGAAGACGTCCCAGGCAATGCCGGCGCGCGGGCCGAAATCCTTCAAGTCGAGGTTGTACAGCCGCGGGAAGCCCGGCTGGACGCGCACCAGGCCGTTGGGAAAGCCCTTGGGAGCGCAGACGTTGGGCTCCGGAGGAGCGCAGGGGAAGAAGTTGGACTCAATTCTGTCCGGGTCGCCCAGCGCGCCGTTGATGTCCCATCGCAGGCCGTAACTTACGGTGATGCGCGGCGTAACCTTCCAATCGTCCTGGAAAAATAGGCCAAGCGAGGGCTGATAGAGGTGACGGGCGGTGTCGCCGAATGACCGGGAGGCCTCGTCCACGCGGCCCACCAGGAACTGCTCGATGAGTGTGGGAAAGTCCTCCGCGTCACTGAAGAAGCCGGTCCGCGCACGATTGCGCAAGCTGAAGGTCGAGGCATACTGGTAGTTGCCGCCGAATTTGAAGGTGTGCGCGCCGTGAATCCAGGTGAAGTGCGCCGAGGTGTCATACGTCTGCGTGGGGCGCGTGCTGAGCGGATATCCCTGAATTCCTCCGGGGTTGCCATAGGTCACGGAACTGGCATAGACGGGCGGGACGCCAAAATCCGCAGGATTCAGCGGGCCAGTGTCGATTCCCAGGCCGGTGAGCGGGTCAATCTTATTGTTGGGACCCAGGATCTGGGAATATCTCGACCAATTGAAGCGTACGTCCAGAATCTTGTTGGGCGAGATCGTGTACGTCCAGGACGCTCCGGCCAACTGGGTGCGCGTGGGAGCCACGGAGTTGAACGCGTCGGGAGCAAGCCCGCTGCCCGGTGCGGGCGGGAGCGTGTAGCCGCCCAGGGGAGCGGACTGCGTGCTGTCGGAAAACACGTAACGCGCGGAAAAGCTCATCTTCTCGTTCATCTTGTGGTCGATCTTGATCAGAAAGCCGCCGAGCTTGTCGGTGTTCGGCGCTTGCACGGTCTGCGTGAACCCACCCTGGTCAACGGCGGCGTTGGCAGCCGCGGGCGTGCAGGAGACGATGCCACCCGCGCCATCGGAGCACGGATAGTACTTGAGCAGGGCCAGGCCGGCCGAGTTCATCGGAAGTCCTGAAGTGTTGATGGCGGGATTGTTGAAGTCGGCGATTGCCTGGGCCAAATCACCCACGGTGGGAATGCCGAGCTGGTACGGCTCCAGGGATTTGTTGCGCTGCCCCTCATAGGAAACGAAGAAGAAAGTGCGATCCTTGATGATGGGCCCGCCCAGAGTGCCACCGTAATTGTGATTGTGGTAGGCAAGAGTGGTGGAGGAGAAAAAGTTTTTGGCGTTCAGCCAGTCGTAGTCGCCGAAGTAGAACAGGTCGCCGTGAAACTCATTGGTGCCGCTCTTCAAGGTGACGTTGATGGCCGCGCCACCCTTCACCCCGTTTTCCGCGGTGGGAAGCTGCTGCACGGTGTATTCGGAAATCGAGTCGTTGCCCAGCACGGAAGCGGGAATGCCCAGCACGCCCGGCTGGCCCACCACTTCGCTGCCGTAAAATCGGTCGTTGTTGGGCATGCCGTCGATCATGTAATTGTTGGTTGTGGTGCGCTGGCCGCTGATGCTCACGTCCAGGAAGCCGCCGCCCGGGGAGCGCTGCACGCCGGGAGTGAGAGCAAGAATCGATTTGAAGTCGCGGCCTTCGGTAGGCAGATCCACGATGGACTTGGTGTCCACCTCATTGTTCACGCCGGGAGAGTAGTCCACCAGCGGCGTGGCGGCTTCCACGGTTACCGTCTCGGCCTTCTGGCCGACCTGGAGCGTGAAGTCCTGCTTCACCGTGATGCCGACTTCCACGTCCACTCTCGACACACTGGTCTTGAATCCCGCGGCGGAAACGCTGACGGCGTAGGTGCACGGCGGCAGGCTGGCCAGGCGATAGCCGCCCGCGGCGCCGCTCTGCACGCTGCGGGTTTGCTTCGTGGTGGTGCAGGTCGCTGTAATGGAGGCTTTGGGAAGCGCGGCGCCAGACGGGTCCGAGATGGTTCCCGTAATCTCTCCATAGATGGCCTGGCCGCGGGCGGGCAACCCGAAAAGACACAACGCCGGTATCAATGCAACACCCCAAATCGCTTTCTTCATCGCGGGCCCCCCTCGTCCACCCCTGTGGACGAATTTTTGCGATTTTTACGCCCGCGCTCCAACGAAGTCAAGAAAATGTTGCCAAAAAACTTGTGTGAAACCAAAAAAAATCGAGAGCGGCTCGCCTCTGCTCACGTAACGACTCGTGGAATGCTTCGAATCTGTGATTCGCAGGAACTAAATTCCAAATACGGAATCTAAAGCCGCTCGCGCGCAACCGGGACCAAAGGATCCTGCCGCACGGTTCTCTTTTATCCGTCAGCCATCCAGAAAGCGGCGAATTTGCCGCAGCAGCTTGCGATACATGGCAGCGGTGACGCGGCCCGTTTGGGTGTTCTGCTGGCTGGGATGATATGCGGCGAACAAACGAACAGCATGCCCGCGAGAATGCGCGGGCAACGAATAACTGGCTCCGTGACGAAAGGTAAAGCGCGCGTCGCGGCCGAGAGTGCCACGATCGCGCAGCAGCTTCAGGTAACCATCGAACGCGATTTTTCCCAGCGCCAGCACCGCTCGCGGGCGCAGCAGCTCCAGCTCCGCTTCGAGGTAGGAACGGCAATTCCCGATTTCTTCCGGCGAGGGCTTGTTCTCCGGCGGCGCGCACCGCGCCGTGGCCGTGATGTACGCGCCGGAAAGCCGCAGCCCGTCGCCCCGATGGCTCGATATGGATTGATTGGCGAAGCCCGCTTCGTGGAGTCGCGCGTAGAGAAAATCGCCGGAGCGGTCGCCGGTGAACATTCGCCCCGTGCGATTGCCGCCGTGCGCGGCCGGAGCCAGGCCGATGATCAGCAGCGGCGCCCGCGGATCACCGAAGCCCGGCAGCGGCCTGCCCCAATAGGTCTCGCTGCGGAACGCGCGGCGCCTGGTTCGCGCCACCGATTCCCGGTACGCCACCAGCCGCGGGCATTTTCGGCAGGTGATGATCTGGCTGTTCAGGACGCGGAGTGAATTGGCTGTGGCACAGGAGGAATTCGGGAACGGATGGGATTGCTGCGCGGCCGGCTTCGCTGCCCTGCTGCGACGGGCGCTCACCGCGGCGCCGGCAGCATTTCGGGCACCTGCCCGCGCACAATCAGGCGCGCCTCGGTGTGCCGCTGCACATCGTCCGCGGTCCAACCCGGCGCCACTTCGACGAGATGGAACCCTTCGGGAGTCACGTCCACGACGGCCAGGTCCGTCACCACCCGGTGCACGCAGGCGAGCGCGGTGAGGGGGTAGCTGCAGCGGCGGACCAGTTTCGGCACACCGTCCTTGGTGGTGTGCTCCATGCACACGATCAACCGTCGAGCTCCCGTGGCGATGTCCATGGCGCCCCCGATGCCGCCGGAGCCCTTGGACCCGGGGATTTTCCAGTTGGCGAAATCGCCGTTTTCGGCAACCTGGAGGCCGCCGAGCATGCTCACGTCCAGATGTCCGCCGCGCGCCATCAGGTGCGCCATGCCCTGATCGAAAAAGGAAGCGCCGGGGACGACGGTGACGGGCACCTTCATGGCGTCCACCACGTCGTAGTCCTCTTCTCCAGGCCTGGCGCGGGGCCCCATGCCCAGGATGCCGTTCTCACTGTGAAAATAGACGGTAATCCCCGCGGGTACGAAGTCGGAGACGAGGTTGGGAATGCCCCAGCCCAGGTTGACGCAGTCGCCGTCGCGCAACTCGCGCGCCGCGCGGGCGGCCACCTGCTCGCGGGTGAGCCTAGGCGCGGACGACATTGTGAATCCCTTTCACCTTCACGATGCGGTGAACGAATACGAAGGGCGTGACGATGCTCTCCGCGTCCAGGGCGCCCACCGGCACGATTTCGTCCACTTCCACGATGGTGGTCTCGGCGGCCACGGCCATCAGGGGATTGAAATTGCGCGCCGTCTTGCGGTAAACGAGGTTGCCGAGTTCGTCCGCCTTCCACGCTTTGATCAACGCGTACGGCGCAGCGAGCGGCTCATAGAATACGGTGCGGCGGCCGGCAAAGGTCCGCTCCTCGCGCCCTTCGGCAACCAGCGTGCCCGCGCCCACCGCGCTGTAGAAGCCGTAAATCCCCGCCCCCGCGGCACGCATGCGCTCGCACAGAATCCCCTGGGGCACCAATTCCAGGCGGATTTTCCCTTCCGCGTAGCGCTGCTGGAAGTGGCTGGCGTGCGGGCCGGGGAACGAGGCGATCACGTTGCGAATGCGGTCGTGTTTGAACAGGATCCCCAGCTCGCCGTCCGCCGAGCCGCAGTTGTTCGTGATCACGGTCAGCCCGTCTGCGCCCTGCCGGTCGAGCGCCTGAATCAGATTGTTGGGAAATCCCGCGCCGCCAAATCCGCCGAAAAAGATCCGGGCCTCGGGGCGAATATCGGCCACCGCCGCGTCCGCGCTCGGATAGACCTTGTTCCGCATGATGCGATTCTACCGGGGACGCAGGCGCGCTGAAAGTGCGGGGAGGAAATGCCGCGGGGGTGAGCCGGCCCGGGCGAACCGGACGGGCGCGAACCGCTCGCTAGGCGGAAGCGGCCCGGCTGCGGAGCGGCAATTCACGAAGCACGGCTGCCGTGTACTGGCCGACGTCGCGATGCGAGGCCAGAGCGCGAAGGTCGCGCAGATCGTCCACGTCCAGCGCGATGCGCGGATTGCGCAGCACGCGCGCGTAGGCGCGGCACCGGCTCGCTTCGTCCAGATGCTTCCCCAGGCTTCCCGGCCCGAAGTGCGAGGGGAACAGGTCCGGCGGTGTACGCAGCAGCGCGTTCGTTCCGCTGGCGCTTTGCGAGGGAACAAGAACAGCGCCCGGAGCCGCGGGACTGGCCGCAAACACGGCCTCGATGTCGGCGGCGTGCACCAGCGGGATATCAATGGGCAGCCGCAGAAGGGCCGAAACGCCGCGGGAGGTGCAGATGCGCGAAGCCTCGTCCACCGAGCGGCTCTCGGAATGCTGCGCGGTCTCGGGAAGGCATTGCCATCCCCGAGAGCGAGCTTCGGCCAGCGCGTGGGGATCGGAAGAGACGACGAAAACGGTGACGCCGGCGCGTACGCGGGCCACGGCGGCAAACACGTCGTGGAGCATCGCGCGCGCCAGCCGCGTGCGCTCCGCCTGGGACAATGTGAAAGACAGCCGCTGTTTTGCGCGGGAGAGGTCCTTCACGGGGATCAGGATCGCATTCACGATGGGTTCCTAGAGGCGCGCGGTGAGTTCCTCGAACAAAGAAATCACGCCGCGGGCCAGCCGTTCTTTGTCCGCGTCCGTGTGCATCACGGAGGGCAGCAGGGCGGGGCGCACACCGCGAGCCACGATGTCCGGGCACAGCGGGGAATCCGCGGGATCGATCACCAGAACCGAGGCGATGTCTTCGTAGAGCACCGCGACGCCGCAGGAACTCGCGTCCATCAGGCACTCGCTCAGCATTTTGTCCGACGGCCCCTTCAGCGATTTCCCGCCCACCAACGGGCTCACGGCGATGCACCGGTCGCGGCGCTGCCACAGGGCTTCGCGCACGCCGGGAATACCCAGGATCGGCCCGATGCTGATCAGCGGATTGCTGGGACAGATCAGGATGCCGTCCGCCTGCCACAGCGCCTCCAGCACGCCGGGCGCGGGGCGCGCCGATTCCACACCCTCGAACCGGATGTCGACGATGGAAGGCTCCCCGCGATGCTTTACCAGGTATTCCTGGAAGTGCTGTTCGCCCAATTCACTGACGATGGTGGTGGGCACGGGATGATCGCTCATGGGCAGAATCGTAGCGGCCACGCCCCAGTCGCGGCGGATGGAATCGGTCACCTGCGCGAGGGATTTGCCCTGCGCGAGCAGGGCGGTGCGATGGATGTGCGTGGCCAGGTCGCGGTCGCCCAGGTTGAACCACTGCTCGCGCCCGTAACGCGCCAGCGCCTTCAGCGTGTAAAACGTATCGCCCGCCAGGCCCCATCCGGCCGCCGGATTCACGCTGCCGGCCAGAGTGTAGGTGACGATGTCCAGGTCGGGGCAGATATACAGCCCGTGAAGAACGATGTCGTCTCCGGTATTGACGATGATGGTCAGGTCGCGCGCGTCCATCGCGCGCGTCAGCCCCAGCAGAAGCTTCGACGCCCCGACCCCGCCGCCCAGTGCCGCAATCTTCATTTCTCCATAGTCCCCTGAGTCAGTATCCCGTTACAGGTGCATGCGCGGGCGGCAGGCCCGCCAGCCGGAGGCGGGCCGGAACCAGGTCTGCGGAGTCATCGTCTGAAAACGTGCGTCGTATCCGGTATGTCGTCGTCCGCTCGGCCGGGATACGGCCGATGCTGCGGATGTGCGCGCGAAATTCCTCGGGCGCCACGTATTCACCAAAGGTGGCCCCGGCGGATTTCGAAATGTTTTCCTCCATCAGCGTGCCGCTGAAGTCGTTGGCACCGGCCTCCAGGCAGGCGAGCGAGAGCTGGATGCCCATCTTCACCCAG
>Ga0335077_10007756_pt1 | contig 13289 bp, 12 predicted proteins | sample Lox_Sample_31_FD_207151 | JGI IMG/M metagenome (GOLD analysis project Ga0335077, IMG submission 207151) | Soil microbial communities from Loxahatchee National Wildlife Refuge, Florida, United States - Lox_Sample_3.1 | ecosystem: Environmental > Terrestrial > Soil > Wetlands | place: USA... | reverse complement strand
CCAGCACCGAGATTCGCAGAAGTGGCCGGAAAGCGCATTCGGAATCGCGCGAGCTTCTCTTGTGAGGATGCGATCATTGGGCACTTGCCTTCAGAACATCGAGGACCGCGTCTGGAGAAGCTTCAACGACCACAGCATTGCGTCGAAGTGCTTCGACTTCGCGCTCACGACCGACTGTCTCCTGCTCGGTCAGCAGTGTGCCGCTGTGAAAGCCAATCGTGTATTCGGCGTCCTTGAGCGTATGCCCTGTAAGCACGAGAACCACGATGTCCGATGAAGCCACCTTGCCTTCTGCACGCAGTTTTTTCAGCCCAGCCAGAGTGACGGCCGACGCAGGTTCGCACCCCAGGCCTTCCGTGCCGATCTCCGCTTTCGCGATCGCGATCTCCGTCTCGCTGACATCGATGCACCACCCACCGGTATCCTGGATAACGCGCGCGGCTTTTCGCCACGATGCTGGGTTTCCGATGCGGATTGCTGTAGCCCGTGTGTGGGCTTCCACAGGCTCGAACACTGCGCCGTTGCTTTTTGCAAAGCTTCGCACCAGTGGATTCGCTCCTTCCGCCTGGATGACGGAAACGCGCGGCAGCCTCGCCACGAGCCCCAATTCACGCAGCTCTTTGAAGCCCTTGCCAAGCGCCGAACTGTTGGCGAGGTTTCCGCCCGGGACGATCAGATGATCCGGCACATTCCAATCGAACGCTTCGGCAATTTCAAACGCAGGGGTCTTCTGACCTTCGAGCCGATAGGGATTCACGGAATTCAAAAGATAGATCGGAGCCTGCTTCACGGTCTGGGTCAACACGCGGACGCAGCCGTCAAAGTCTGTCTTCAATTGGCAGGTGACGGCGCCGTAATCCATGGCCTGCGAGAGCTTTCCCCAGGCGATCTTGCCTTCAGGAATGAGTACAAGGCTGCGCATCCCGGCGCGCGCTGCATAGGCCGCCATCGCCGCTGAAGTGTTCCCTGTGGATGCGCATGCCACCCACTCGAAACCGCGCTCACGAGCGACACTCAGGGCTGCCGTCATTCCCGTGTCCTTGAAGGACCCGGTTGGATTCATTCCCTGGTGCTTTGCGTAGAGTTGATCGATGCCCAGAGACTTCGAGACGCGTTTGAGCAAATAGAGAGGGGTGTTGCCCTCGCGAAGGGTAACGGCGTTGCCGAAGTTATCGAGGATGGGCAAAAGCTCGCGGAAGCGCCAGACCCCCGACTGGTCGAGGGCCTCACAGGATGCGCGGCGCTCGCGCCAGAGCCACTTTAGAGCTCCGGGATTGGGGCGATCGTGCCCCTGGCGCTGACTCCACCCCGCATACTCCACCTCAAAAAGATCACCGCAGGCTGCGCATCTGAAGTCAGGCCGCGCCTCCGTTCCAGAGCTTCGCGCTCCGCACCCGAAACAGCGTAATGTGTGCAGGTTGTCGTTCATCCTTGGTGTTAGCCTACCAGCGTAGGGCAGCTTTTGTTTAACGAGCGATTCAATCCGCAATGCTGAAGCCGGTTCTCGCCATCTCGCTTGGACTGATCTCGATGCCTGTTGCACTTGCGCAACAGCCGCTGCGTGTGGCCGCTGCCGCAGACCTTGAGCCAGTGTTGCCGCGTATCCTGGCTCAATTCGAGCAGTCAACCGGCATCCATGCTGACGCGACCTTTCAGGCATCGGCGGCGCTCGAAACGCAGATTGAAAACGGCGCGCCCTTCGATGTTTTCCTGTCTGCTGACCTGAGTTATCCCAAGCGGCTAATCGATGCAGGATTGGCAGACGCCGCCGGGAGTCCCGATTCAACGACTCCAATCACCTACGCAAAAGGAACTCTGGTGCTTTGGGCACGGAAGGACTCAAAGCTTACTCCGCCTTCTCTTGAACTTCTCCGTGATCCGGGTCTTAAGCGTCTGGCAATTGCCAATCCCGAACGCGCGCCTTATGGGCGGGCAGCGGTGGCGGCAATGACAAACCTGAAGCTCTATGATCCCCTGCGCGCGCGGCTTGTCACCGCCGAAAACATTGCGCAGGCCGCCCAGTTTGTTGACTCCGGCAATGCCGACGCCGGCCTAATCTCTTTGACCTCTGCCATGACGGCCCGGCTCTCGGCAAGCGGACGATACTTCATCATTCCCCATGATCTGTATCCGCCAATCGAACAAGGCGCGGTGATCGTCACGCGCACGACGCAGCGAGCCTCCGCGCACAAGCTTCTCGATTACCTGCTTTCACCGCCTGTGCAAAAGCAGCTCTCCGAAGCTGGCCTGACTCCGGTTCACGACAAATGATCGACTGGCAAGCGTTTGCCCTGACCATCAAGCTCGCGACCATAACGACCGCGATTCTTCTTGTGATCGCCGTGCCCTTGTCGGCATTGCTCGTTCTGGGGAAGAGCCGGTGGCTGGCGTTGCTCGAGGCGTTCACCGTTCTTCCGCTCGTGCTGCCGCCAACGGTGCTGGGGTTTTTCCTGCTGGTTCTGCTTGGCCTGCGTACACCGGTGGGAAGGGCGATCGCGGCGGTTCTGGGACACCCTCTCGCATTCTCGTTTGCAGGGCTGGTGGTTGGTTCGGTGATCTACAGCCTGCCGTTTGCTGTGCAGCCCGTTGTGGCCGGCTTTTCTTCAGTTGAGCCGGCCTTGATCGACGCAGCACGTGTGCTTGGCGCCGGGCCGGCACGACTTGTCTTGAGCCTGCTCGTCCCGCTCGCGAGGCGCTCCATACTCGCGGCGGCGGTGCTCGGCTTTTTGCACACAGTCGGCGAATTCGGAGTGGTCCTTATGCTCGGCGGAGACATCCCCGGGGCCACGCGAACCCTCTCCATCGTCCTCTACAACCAGGTCGAAAGCTTCGATTATGCAGCAGCCAGCCACACGGCCGCGCTCCTGCTTGGCTTGAGCGTCGTTGCCCTGGCCGCAATCTACATCGGTGGTCGCTGGCGTGGAGGACGCAATGCTTGAGTTCCGCATCAAGGCGCAGCGCGGTCGCTTCCGTCTCGAGGTGGACTCCAGATTCAGATCCGGCTGGACGGTGGTCTTCGGCCCGTCGGGAGCCGGCAAGAGCACCATCCTGCGCATCCTCGCCGGGCTTGAGATTCCGGACGAGGGCCGTATCGTCTTCGACGGAGAGACTCTCACCGATACCGCGACAAATCGCAATGTGAGGCCCGGTCGCCGTCGAACTGGGCTCGTGGCACAGAATCCCGCGCTCTTTCCGCATTTGAACGCGGCTTCGAACGTGGCATACGGACTCGCCACCCTGGATTCTCGGGCGCGCGTCAACCGCGTACACGAAATGCTGGAACTGGCAGACGCGAAGGGCCTCGCCAATCGTCTTCCTCGCGACCTGTCAGGAGGTGAGGCGCAACGGGTGGCACTGGCGCGTTCTTTGGCCCCGTTGCCACGCCTGTTGTTGCTTGACGAGCCATTCTCTGCGCTCGACGGCGCCGCCAGCGATTCCCTTCTCTCGCGGCTTCAGCAATGGACAACCGATCACGGGGTTCAAGCAGTTCTCGTCACGCACGATGCAACAGATGCCTTTGCCGCCGGTGCGGAAGTCGCCCTGCTGCGTGAGGGCTCCATGTATGCCCAGGGCCCAGCGGCGGAGGTGCTTGGCCACGAGCGTCAGCGCATGATCGACAGGCTCGATGGATCCGGAATGAGAAACTGAACCGCGACGGCGAATCGGCTTGAGCAGGAATTCAGCAGTGCGGCTCTCCTTACCGGTCGAATGTGCGTCCTACTTCGCAGCAATCACGAGCAACGTAGCGTCGTCGTGGAAGCGAGATCCGCAGAATGCATCCACTTCCGACATAATGGCTGCGTTCAGTTCGGCAGCATTGCCTGAGCTGTCTCTTTGCGCAACTGCTGCAAGCTGTGCTTCTCCAAACTCGACATCCTTCGCATCGGAAGCTTCGCTGATTCCATCGGTGAACAAGAGGATCCGATCGCCCGGCTGGAGTTCGATTTGGACTTGCTCGTACTGCCATGAGGAGAAGACTCCCAGAACGGCTCCGCCCCCGTCGAGTATTCGCGATTTGCCAGCGGAGACAAAAATCGGGTAAAGATGGCCGGCGTTGCAATACACAAAGGTCTGGTCTTCCCTGTCCAGGACTCCATAGATGAGCGTGACAAACCTGCCGGACGCGATGTTCCCACAGAGGAGTTGATTGACCTTGCTGCAAAGAGCTGCGGGCGGCTCTGACTCGTTGGCAAAGGCGTGTACAGCTGCCTGTACATTAGCCATCAGCAAAGCGGCGGAGACACCTTTCCCGGCCACGTCTGCGATGCAGATTCCCAGCTTGCGGTCTCCCAACTTGAACACATCGAAGTAGTCGCCACTTACCGCCAGCGCGGGATGCCAGGCAGCAGCGATCTCAAAGCCTGCGAGTTGAGGGATCTCCTTCGGAAGGAGCGACTGCTGAATCTCTCGCGCGCGCTTGAGTTCCTGCTCCTGCAACTCAAGCCTTGCCGTGCCCAATTCCACGGTGCGCTGCAACTCAAGGTTGCGCTGTTTGAGGCGTTCGCTGGCCTTGCGGTACGCATAGACGAGTACGCAGTAAACAGAAGAGACAAGTATGGGAAATCTCCAACCGTTCGCAATGTACTGCCACAGCGGCTGCGGAGAAGACGCCCCAAGCAACCAGACGATCGTCGCTGAAACCGCGTAGATAGGAGGTAACAGGAAGATCAGGATCACCACGAAGAGGAGCCAGTTCCACGGAAACTGCCGATGCCAGAAGATGGGCCTTAAGTGTTCCAACGAAAACCTGGTCAGGTTTCCGAGCATCAGGGCATAAATGGTGATTGTGACGGGGCTGACCTGTTGGCCATTAGCCCAGAAAACAGCGGCGACAACAGCGGCAGCAGAAAGAAAGAGACTCTGCAGCTGGATGAAGCGGCTGAACCATGCGCGATTGACGTTCACGCGAACACCCTAATGAACTGGCATCCAAAGCTACGCGCCATTCTACCGAAGCCGGGCGCACATGCAGTGTGATTAACAAAGAGCAATAACTGACTAAAACCCCACAAGGACAGGCTCCGTCTCCAGTTGAATCCCGAATCGTTGCTCAACAGAGGACCGGATCCTGTCGGCGAGAGCGAGGATGTCCTGCGCCGTTGCACCTCCGCGGTTGACCAGCGCAAGCGTGTGCAGTGTCGAAACGCTGGCGGCGCCCATTGCATATCCCTTTGTGAATCCAGCCTGCTCGATGAGCCATGCGGCGGACACCTTTAAGCAACCGGCATTCTCGAGCTCCGGCCCGGCGGGGAATCTGGGTGGCTGCATTCCGCTTTCCGCCTCGATACGAGCCACTTGCTCCACGTTCAAGATTGGATTCTTGAAGAAGCTCCCGGCGCTGCGGCAATCCGCCACGTCTTCCTCGATCAGCATCCCTTTTGAGCGCCGGATCTGTCTGACCAATGCAGAGACGTCATTGAGGGTTGGCTTCACACCCCCGGAGAATGCCCGCTGCAACTCTGCATAGCGAAATGCCGGCGATCCTCCTTTTGCCAGTCGATAGTCAACACGCGTAACCACAAACCGATCGCGATCGGCGGTATTGAAGCGGCTGTGACGATACGCAAAGCCGCATTCAGCAGAGGTGAACTCGACGAATCTCTCCTGCTTCAGGTCGAAGGCCCTCACGCGGTCGATCGTCGTGGCAACCTCCTGTCCGTAAGCGCCGACGTTCTGTACGGGTGTTCCGCCAGCAGTGCCCGGGATCCCGGCAAGACATTCAATACCGGCGCAATTGTCATTAACGGTACGCGAGACGAAGCGGTCCCAATCTTCTCCAGCGCCGACCCGATAGATGATCTGATATGACAGATCCTGCGCGGGTCTCGCATCCACCCCACTCATGGCGATGTGGAGCACCATTCCGTCAAAGCCTGCATCCGAAACGAGAAGGTTGCTTCCGCCGCCAAGCACAAAGAGCGCCACACCCCTCTCGCGGGCCCACCCAGCCGCCTCGACAACCTCTTCCTCGGTTCTCGCTTCCACAAACCAGCGTGCCGGACCTCCAATCTGAAAGGACGTAAACGGCGCAAGGAGCTTGTTTTCTTCAAGGAGCATCGGATTAAGGCTACACCAAGGGCATTCGGTAGAATGGGAAAGGCAGCATCCCCTGCCGGAGGCAAAAATGTATCCAGAACTGATGGTGATTCCGATGCGCGAGGAACTCGTGCGGGCCGGGATCAACGAAACGAAAACGGCTGAGGAGGTTGATGCTGCTCTGGCCCGGCCGGGCACCACTCTTGTCGTGGTGAATTCTATTTGCGGTTGCGCGGCCGGGAAGATGCGGCCGGGCGTTCGACTGGCGCTGGCGAGCGCCGGGAACCAGCCCGACCAGAAGATCACGGTCTTTGCGGGCCAGGATCGCGAAGCCACTGAGCGCGCCCGCAGCTACTTCGACGGGAATCCGCCGAGTTCCCCCGCGGTCGCTATTTTGCGTGATGGAAAGCTGGTCTATCTCATGCAGCGCTATATCATCGAGCAGGCGACAGCACAGCAGATCGCAGGCGAACTGATTCGCGCCTTCGATGAGTTCTGCGCAAAGACGCCTGCATAAGGCGAACCAGATCGCGGCAAAAGAACGGCCTCCCGTTCGGGAGGCCGTTCCTGTATATGTGTCTGGTCAAATGGCTAATCGGCTTCAACGCCCTTTGAAAGTGCCTGCACCTTGCTGTGCTTGATGGAGTACCCGAAGTAGATTACCAACCCCACCAGAAGCCAACCGATCATCACTTCCCAGGTAATCAGCGGAAGGTTGGCCATGAGGTAGAGTGCTGTCACGATTCCCAGAATCGGAACAAGGGGAACCAACGGAGTGCGGAATGGTCGCTCCATCTCCGGGTGTCTGACACGCAATACCCAAACCCCGGCGCAAACAATCGTGAATGCCAATAGCGTTCCGATATTCACGAGTTCGGCGAGCCGCTCCACAGGCAGAAATGCCGGCAAGATTGCGACTGTTGCGCCGACCGCGATCGTCGAGATCCACGGCGTGCGGAAGCGTGGATGAATTTCCGAAGCCCACTTCGGGAGCAACCCATCGCGAGACATCGAATAGAACACGCGCGACTGGCCCAACAGCATGACAAGCATCACTGTTCCAAGGCCAAACACCGCACCGATCTTGACAAGCAGCGATCCCCATGTCACTCCGGTTGCGTCGATCCCGAGGGCGACAGGATCGGCGACATTGAGCTGCGTGTAGTTGACGAGACCGGTCAGGACGGTCGACACCATGATGTAGAGAATCGTGCAGACCACCAACGAACCAAGAATGCCGAGAGGCATGTCCTTCTGCGGATTCTTGGCTTCCTGTGCTGCCGTCGAGACCGCATCAAATCCGATATACGCAAAGAAGATCGAAGCTGCCGCCTTTGGAATGCCGCCCCATCCGAAATTGCCGTTTGCGTCTGCCGGAGGAATGAAGGGATGCCAGTTCATTCGCGCCATTTCCGGATGCTTGATGAGGAAGTACGTGCCGAGAGCAAGAAAGATTCCCACGACACCAAGTTTGACGATTACGATTGCCGAGTTCAGATTTGCCGATTCCTTGATTCCGATGACCAGGACAGTCGTGACTGCGAGAATCACCAGAATAGCGACGAGATTGAACGCGGCGGTGATGTGCGGAAGGCCCGTCGCGTTCGTGCCGGGCGGCAGCGACATCAATGGAAGCCACCGGTTGTGATAGAAGACGAGATCCGTTCCTGGCGTCGCCGTGAATCGCGGAGGGATGTAAATGTGCAGCTGCTGCAAAAGGCTGTTGAAGTACCCGGACCATCCCGAAGCAACGGTTGCGGCGCCAAATCCATATTCCAGCCCAAGGTCCCAGCCGATGATCCACGCCACGAATTCGCCGAGTGTGGCATAGCCGTAGGTGTAGGCGGAACCGGCGATCGGAATGATCGAAGCAAATTCCGCGTAGCACAGTCCAGCGAAAGCGCACGTGATGCCGGCAAGTACAAAACTCAGCGAAACGGCTGGCCCTGCGTGCCTGGCGGCGGCTTGTCCGGTAAGCACGAAGATGCCAGCGCCAATGATCGCGCCAATGCCAAGTGTGATCAGGTTCATGGCGCCGAGGGAGCGCTTGAGTGTGTGCTCGCCCTGTTCAGCGGCCTCCCGGGAGAGCAGCGACATGGGCTTGATGCGTAGCAGCCTGGACATGAATGAGGGACACCCTCCCTAAACGTTGGTTTCAGATTCTCACTTCTGTCTGGCGACCAGAATGGCGCGACCAGAAAAGATAGACCGGAATTCCGAGCAGGACGAGCACAAGGCCCGGCCAAGTGTACTGGGGCTTGTACCGCAATAATACGATACATATCCAGGAGGCCATGACGATGTAGAGCGCCGGCAACACGGGATAACCAAGTGCCCGGTAGGGCCGCTCAGCGTCGGGCATCTTGAAGCGAAGCACAAACAGGCCGGCAATGGTCAAGATGTAAAAAACAAGCACTGCAAAAATGATGTAGTCGAGCAGTTGGCTGTACGAGCCGGAGACGCATAAGAGCGCAGTCCAACTCGCCTGGACAAACAGGCCCGCTGCCGGCGTCTTGTACTTCGGATGCAGCTTGCCCACGGACTTGAAGAAGAGCCCGTCCTGGCTCATAGCGTAGTAGACGCGCGCGCCTGCCAGCGACATTCCGTTTGCGCAGCCAAACGTTGAGATCAGAATCGCCGCTGCCATTAACTGCGCTCCACCGGAATGGAAAATCACTCCGAGAACTGCCGTTGCCACGCGATCTTCAGCGGCATATTGCAACCCGCGGGCGAGCGCCGTGGTCCCATTTGGATCGCCGTGCATGGGCAGAACGAGCAAGTAACCGAGCGTCGTCAGAAAGTAAACCGTCAGCACAAACCCAGTGCCGAGAATCAGCGAGAGCGGGATGTTGCGCCGCGGGTTTTTCACTTCCCCCGCGGTAAACGTGATGTTGTTCCAGGCATCCGCGGAAAACAACGAACCAACCTGCACTACTGCGAGAATCACGAGCAGGTTCACAAGCACGGTGGGGCCGCCCACTCCAACCTGGATGGGATGCTGGGAACCCCAACCGGCGCTCTTCCAGAACTGGCTCCAACCTTCGCCAAAGTTCGCATTCCATGCCGTTGCATTGCGGCCGATGGTGAGCGAAAGAAGGACAAGTGCGGCGAGAGAAAGAGCCTTGGCCGAGGTGAAGACGTTCTGAATCAGTGCGCCAAGCTTCACGCCAAACACATTCACGAATGCCAGCAGGAAAACAATGGCGATCCTCGTCAGATTGGCCGTGTTGACGCCGATGTCCATGTTGCCCAGCACCATGGGACCAATGTTGATTGCGGGCACATGGGCGATATGCCAAAGCCAGTGGGTCGTGGAGATCGACGGGAAAAAGACACCGAGGAACTTGCCGAACGCAACGCACACGGCTGCAATCGTCCCCGTTTGAATCACGAGAAAAAGTGTCCAGCCGTAAAGGAAGCCCCACAGCGACCCCAAAGACTCGCGGAGGTAAACATACTGGCCGCCCGCGCGCGGCATCATCGCAGCAAGTTCGCCATAGCTGAGCGCGCCGATCATCGTCAGGACCCCTGTGACGACCCATGCCCCCAGCACAAGTGCCGGCGAGTTGGCCGTGCGCGCGATGTCCGCATCGACAAGGAAGATGCCAGATCCGATCATGGAGCCGGCAACGATGGCCGTGGAACTGAAGAGCCCAAGGCTCTGCACCAGTCTTGGTGCAGCAGTCGAAGGCGGGGAAGTCTCGATGGAGGTCAGCTCTGGAGTCTGCACTGGGATTCTTGTACTCGAATATATCGGAATTGTCTCGCGGAATTTCGGATTTCAGAGACAGGCCGTCAGCCCAGGTGCGCACGCCACCGCGCAAATTCGGCTGCCGGATCGCCGTTCCGGAAAAGTGCGGCCGCGACAGCAACCGTGTTTGCGCCTGCAGCCAGGACAGCCGGTACGGTTTCCAATGTGATGCCTGCTGCTGCGGTGAAAATGACTCCGGGTCCAGCCAGATCACGCAGCCGCTTCACGCCTGCGATACCAATCGGCTGCTTGGAGATCTGCTTGGTGGTCGTGGTGAAGACGGGGCCGATGGCGAGGTAATCGACAGGCTCATTCAAAATGCCCGGAAGCAGTACTTCGCCGCCGCCGAACGTACCGATGATTCGATTGGGGCCGAGGGTTCTTCGGGCCTCGGAAGGCGAAACGTCACCCGCATCTACGTGAACACCATCAAAACCAATAGCTTCAACCAGATCGACCCGGTCATCGAGAATTAACTTTACCTGCCCGTCTGGCATTGCAGATCGTAACGCCTTTGCGTCGCTGATGAGTTCGGAATCGGCTCCTGACTTGTTTCGATACTCAAGAAGCGTCACGCCGGCGGCGGCGAGTGCAGTGCCGAGCCGGTGCAGGTGATCTGCCCTATCACGAGAGGGAATGAAGGAAGAGTCAAGAATGGGGTAAATCTTCGGGAACGCGAACGGCATTCTGCAAGGTTAGAGGAGACAACGACATGTTGTCAGTGATCTGACACCCAAAACTGGGCAAAGACTGCCGGCTGATCCCCGCCCACTCAGCGCTTGTCTCACTTTGCCGCGGCATCGGCCTGCATGACTCCGAAGATGTGACCGTCAAGGTCCTTGAGATAGGCCAGCCAACCGGTGCCCGGAATCGACATCTTTGGCACCACGCATTGCCCTCCAAGTCCCTCTGCTGTCTTGATGGTCGATTCAAGGTCTGCAACATCGATCGTGTTCACGCAGGGTTGCGCAGGATCTCTGCGCCTCATCATTCCGCCGTCAATGCCTGGTTCGGCATCGCCTGTCCGAATGTTCCAGTACTCCATCGGTCCGTTCCATTTCTCAAACTTCCACCCAAAGACCTTCGCATAAAACTCCGCTGGGCGCTCCGGGTTCTCTGCCGGGATTTCAAAATGCATTGGCCTGTTCATAAGAAACCCTCCTTCCAGGAGATCTCGATTGGTCGTCTTGGGAGACTTGCGCCAACCGTTTCATTCGGTCGGCGCTTCAGTGGCCTGGGAGCAGCAGCTCCTCTTACATGTCGTCGGCAGAGGGGCCGTAGGTACCGGGGACCTTTTGATTGAGCAGCCGAATGTAGACGCCAAGCTGCGCGCGGTGGTGAATCATGTGATTCATAACCCAGGTGCGCCAAACCTGAATCTTGGGTTCATCGATCCAGGTTTGATCGCCGGCGACGAACTTCCAGTGCGTTTCCCACTTTTCTGGTGTCATTGCGGCGAGAGCAGGTTTCACCTCGGCGACCTGCTTTTCAAATCGATCGAGCAGCTCTGCCTTCGTTGTCGGATCATTGGGGTTCATCTCCGGCGTCCATTCGAGCCGGTCGCGGACAAGGGTGTGCAATGCCCAATCGCCGTTCGTGTCGGAGACGTGGGCTGCGAGGCGCCCAAACGGCATTGACTTGTCGTGCGGTTTCCAGGCGAAATCTGCTTTATCTGGAACGGCCTGAAGCAATTTGCGGGTGCGGTCGGTCTCGCGATCAAATTCCGCAACCAGCTCTTTTTGAAAGTCCATGATGCAACCTCCATGTTGCCAAGCAAGCATAGCTGAACTCTCGCCAACGAGGCGAAGAAAAAGCGATAATTTGTGATGAAGTTTTCCACAGATTAGCCTCCCCTCCCCATTTTGAGTCTGGGCCAACCAGGAACTGGGACGACGTTGCGCTCGGCGCCGGATGGAATCGTTTAGCCAGCTATTCTTCTGTCACCTGCCATTTCTGTTGGCCTCCGAGGCTGAATCACGGTGCCGACGAGATGAGCGGTGGCAACTGAATTTCCAATATCGCGCGAGATCGTCAGGATGAAGACATCACGATTTGCCCGTTCTTTCAGGACTTTGCTTCCTGTCCTGGTTTTGGTTCCTGTCCAGTCTTATGCACAGGTCGAGTTCGTCGATCCGACGATCGGGAATGTCGGCATACTTCTTGAGCCCACCCGCCCTACGGTCCATCTGCCCAACAGCATGATCCGCATGTACCCGGTTCGCGCGGACGCGTTCGATGATCGCATTGCCTCGTTTCCCCTCACGATCAGCTCGCATCGAATGCCGGAACTCTTCAGCATCATGCCCGGAAGCGGCGCAGCGCCTGCGGCCTACGACCAGGAGAAGACAACCCCGTACTACTACTCCACTCGATTCGACGATTCACTGATTCAAACAGAGTTCACTGTGACGGAGAGGTGTGGCTATTTTCGGTTCACGTTTCCAGCCGGCAGCGCTTCCGTCGTGATTGCGAATCGCCAGCCCGGCTCGCTCAGCGCTCACGAGACCGACACCGTTGCCGGGGAAGAGCAATTCAGTGGCATGAAGGCCTTCGTCTACGGTGAGTTCAGTGCTCCAGTGGAATTCAAACTCGTGGCGAACGGCAATACAAGTCATGTGACCGTCACGGCAAATGGCACGAAGGTCCTTGAGTTTCGGTACGGGATTTCGTTTATCAGCGTGGATCAGGCCAGGAGCAACCTGCGCCGCGAGATTCCGGCGTGGGGTTTCGACCGCATCGGGCTGGCTGCGAAAGCGCGATGGAATGAGGCGCTCGGCCGGATCGAGGTTGAGGGTGGCTCCGACGCTCAGCGCAGGGTGTTCTATACCGCGTTCTATCGCTCCTACGAGCGCATGATCAACATCACGGAGGATGGCCGATACTACAGCGCCTATGACCATAAGGTGCACGAGGATGCACGCCCCTTTTACGTCGACAACTGGCTCTGGGACACATTTCGCGCGCTTGAGCCTCTGCAGACACTGCTCAGTCCCGATGTCGAAGCAGACAAAATCCAATCCTACGTCCGCATGTACCAGCAATCGGGGGTAATGCCGACCTTCGCGCTCCTCACCGGTCCGTATGCCTGCATGAATGGGAACCACGCCGCGCCCTGGTTTGCAGATGCGTGGTTTAAGGGCGTGCGGAATTTCGACCTGCAAACCGCGTATGAAGGAGTGCGCAAGCGAGCCGTTGAGATGACGCTTCTTCCCTGGCGGCTCGGTCCGAAGACGCCGCTGGACGACTTCTACGCCGCGCACGGCTATATGCCAGCACTGCGTCCAGGAGAAAAGGAGAACATCAGCCAGGTGCATCCCTTTGAGAAGCGCCAGCCCGTACCTGTCACGCTTGAGAACAGTTTTGATGAATGGAGCGTCGCACAACTCGCGCGGGTTCTTCAGAGGCCCGACGATGAAAAGCTGTTCCTTCAGCGCGCGGCGAACTACAGGAACCTTTTCCGTGCCGACAAGGCAATGATGTGGCCCAAAGACGACGAGGGCAA
>Ga0335077_10007755_pt1 | contig 13289 bp, 12 predicted proteins | sample Lox_Sample_31_FD_207151 | JGI IMG/M metagenome (GOLD analysis project Ga0335077, IMG submission 207151) | Soil microbial communities from Loxahatchee National Wildlife Refuge, Florida, United States - Lox_Sample_3.1 | ecosystem: Environmental > Terrestrial > Soil > Wetlands | place: USA... | reverse complement strand
GAATCAAAATCACTTGGTCGGGGCGCGGATTTGCCTGCCCTGAGTGCACGAAGGGAACCGCGGACCTTCTGCGCCCAAGGCAGACGCGCTACCAGGCTGCGCGCAGTTTATCCCGAGCGCATCTTGCGAGGGACCCCGGCAACCCAGTCTCCGGCTTCGAATCAAAATCACTTGGTCGGGGCGCGCGGATTTGAACCGCGGACCTTCTGCGCCCAAGGCAGACGCGCTACCAGGCTGCGCTACGCCCCGACTTCTCCCAATTTTACTGTAATTTCCGTGCCTTGCGCACTCGCCTAGCGGCGTGAGGATGACTTCTTCGCTGGCTTCTTTTTCCCTGCAGCCGCGCTCGCGGAAACCTCTGCGGGCGGCGCCCCGAACCGGAACACGCGCACGCGCGACACGCGCGCGTTCTGTTTGATCAGCACGCTCAGCGTTCCCACCATCAGCAGCGTTTCCAGCCGTTCCCCCTGCCCGCGCAGAAACGTCGTCCCGTGGAACGCTCCGCACCTCACCAGCCGTTCGTCCGGCTCCACGATCGCGAATTCGTTCGGCTGCAGCGCCAGGTTCTCGTTGAATTCAACGATGTAGGCCCCGCGCCCCAGGTCCCACCATTCGTACTTGTCTTCGCGGTTCCGCCGCAGCGACGCCACCGGCACCCGCCCGCTCGGGGAATATTCCGTTCCGCCAAAGTCCACCTGACCCGAAGGGTCCAGCCCGTAAATCTGTTTCGCCGTCAGGTCGATGGCGTAGCCGTGCACCTGGTACTTCGGGCTGATCATTCCGCTCAGCCGCGCTGCCGCTTCCTGGCCGCTTACGGGTTCCATGTGTGGTGTCTCCTCCGGTGTGCGGATTGCGGGCGGCGGCCACTATAGCGCCTCAATGGGAAGGGGTAAAGGCGCGCCTCCTGCCATGTCGCGGCGGAAACAATCGCCGCCGGCAACCGTTCCCCGCTCACACGAGTTTGTCCTTCGAGTAGCACAGCTTCTCCAGATTGCATTCCGCGCACCGCGGCTTTCGCGCGTTGCACACCCGCCGCCCGTGCCAGATCAACTGGTGCGAAAACAGGATCCAGTGGTCCTGCGGGATCGCCTGCATCAGGTCCTGCTCGATTTTTTTCGGGTCCTCGTTCCGTGTCAGGTCCAGCCGGCCCGAAAGCCGCTGCACGTGCGTATCCACCACCACTCCGCTGGCCACTCCGAACGCCGTCCCCAGCACCACATTGGCCGTCTTCCGCGCCACTCCCGGCAGCGTCAGCAGCTCCTCCATCGTCTGCGGAACCTTTCCCCCGAACTCTTCCACGATTTTTTTGCTCGCCCCCATCACCGATTTTGTTTTGTTGCGGAAAAAGCCCGTCGGCCGGATCTCCTTCTCCAGCTCCCGCGGGTTCGCGTAGGCAAAGGCCTGCGGCGTCGGATATTTCGGAAACAGCGTGGCCGTCACCTGGTTCACCCGCTCGTCCGTGCACTGCGCGGAAAGTATGGTGGAGACCAGCAGCTGGAAGGGATTGTCATGATGCAGCTCGCAGCTCGCCGCCGGATACGCTTCGTCCAGCCTCTCGAGAATCGCCCGCACGCGTTCCGGCGTCGCGCCCTTCGCCGGCCCTTTGGAGTGCGGCGGCTTGACGCCGCTTTTTTTGGCCGGGGCGCGGCTCGCCGTTCGCTTCTTCGTCTTTTTTCTCGCCTTCATCCTTTCTCCGTCCCCGCCAGGTATCTCGTCAGTTTCTCGAAGGCGCGCCCGCGGTGGCTCACCCGGTTTTTTTCCGCCGCGGCCAGCTCCGCAAACGTCTTTCCCGCCGCCTCGAAATAAAACACCGGGTCGTAACCGAATCCTCCAGCGCCACGAGGAGAATCAAGAATCCTCCCGGCAACCTCAGCGGAGAAAACTGCGGCCACCCGCCCCTCCCGCGCCAGCGCCAGCACGCACACGAACCGCGCCGCGCGGCCCTCCCCCGAAAGTCCCTTCATCGCGGCCAGCAGTTTGGCGGTGTTTTTCCTCGCATCGCACTCCGGTCCCGCGTACCGGCTCGACCGTACTCCCGGCTCCCCGCCCAGCGCCGGCACCACCAGTCCCGAATCGTCCGCCATCACCCATTCCGGATTTCCCCGGCTGTAGTGCTCCGCTTTGCCCGCCGCGTTTTCCGCAAACGTTTCCGCGGACTCGTCGTACGCGCTGATCCGGCCGAATCCCGGAAGCGGTTCCACCTGCCACGCGCCGCCGGCGCGCCCCGCCAGCTCGCGGAATTCCGCGATCTTTCCTGCATTCGACGTGGCGACCAGCAATTTACCGCCGTGCACGAAAATCCATTTGCAGCAGATCCTGCTGCGCCTCGGAAAGCTTCTGCACTCCCTGCCCCGCCAGTTCCAGCAGACGGTCGAGCTCTGGCGCCGCGAAGGGACGGCCCTCGCCGGTGGCCTGCAGTTCCACAAATTCGCCACGGCCCGTCTTCACCACGTTCATGTCCACAGACGCCCGCGAATCCTCCTCATAGCACAGGTCCAGCAGGCATTCGCCGTCCACGATTCCCACCGACGTCGCCGCCACCGAATCCCGCAGCGGGATCGCCCGCAGGATGTGCGCCGCCACCATGCGCTCGAAGGCCAGCGCCAGCGCCACAAACGCCCCGGTGATGGACGCCGTGCGCGTGCCCCCGTCCGCCTGGATCACGTCGCAGTCCATCCATACCGTGCGTTCTCCCAGCGCCGCACCATCCGTCACCGCGCGAAGCGATCGCCCGATCAGCCGCTGGATCTCCAGCGTGCGCCCGGACGCCCGCCCCCGCGACGCCTCCCGCTGCGTTCGCGATTCCGTCGCACGCGGCAGCATCCCGTACTCGCTCGTCACCCAGCCTTTCCCCGTCCCTTTCAGAAACGAGGGAACCCCGTCCTCCAGGCTGGCCGTGCAGATCACCCGCGTGCTCCCCACTTCGATCAGCACGCTCCCTTCCGCGTTGGGAATGAAGTCGGGCGTGAATCGCACCGGCCGCATTTGATTCGGTCCCCGTCCGTCGTTGCGCACGCTTCCTCCGCGTGGGTGGGATTCTACTCCCGGCGCGGCGGCTTCGTCGCGGCCGGTTTCGATTGGCCCTGCGCTCCCGGCGCATTCGCGGGCCGCCCCGGCGCAGGCGGCGGCGCAGGCGCGGCCCCCGGCGGGGTGCCTGGAGCTGCCCCCGGCGCTCCCGTCTGCGCGGAGGCCGGCGCCGCCGGCCCCGCGGCCCCGGGTGTCATTTGCGAAAGATCGAACGCGCCCGAAAGGTCCACGTGCCCCGCCAGTGTTTCCGCTTCCTGCCCGTCGATCAGAATCCGCAGCCGTCCCACCTGCGGCACCGCCGCATGCAGCGTCTGCGTGATGGCGTCCAGCGCGAGCTGCTCCGAGGCGATCCCCGAGGGCAGTTCGTGCGAGAGCGCGTCGGAAAAATCCGCCACCGCCGTCCCGTTCGGCAGCAGGTAGAACGCCAGCAACGAGGTTTCCAGCGGCAGCACCCGCTGCTCCGGTGTGGGCGCCCCGGTGATCAGCGTTTCCAGCGCCACACGCGCCCGCTCCTGCGGCTCCTTCCCCAGCGCCAGCCGCGTGTTCACCGCCGCGAGCTGTTCGGGATCGTCCGCCGACAGCCAGAAGATGTTCACGTTTTCTTTCGGCGCTTCGTGCCCTTCCGGCACCGGCCGGATCACTTCCCGCCGCGCTTCTTCTTCGCTCTGTTCCTCGCGCCCGAACTGCAGCAGCTGCGTGCGCAGCGCGGGCAGCTCCAGCAGGCCCGCCAGCACCGCCAGGACCAGCAGCAGAATCGTGATGCGCGCTGCGCGGGACATCAGGGCCGTCCTCCCCCCGGCTGCCGGAACGCGGCGATGGCGCGCACCAGCGCCGCGGCCAGCGGCCCCGCCGTTTTGCTCAGCGCCGCGGGGTCCTCTTCCGCCACGCTCGAAAGTTCTATGGCCACCGCCGGATGCGCCACCACGCGGAGTTGCCGCACTTCCGCGAATTGCGGGATGTCCGCCGAGGGCGGCAGCCTCTGCGCCAGCTCCACCTGCAGCAGTTCCGCAAATCGCCGGCTCGATATCTGGTAGCCGGATTGCGCGTCGTTCCACCGCACCGCGTCAATCCCGATCGGCCGCGGGACAAACGCCGGAGGCGCGCCTCCGTGCGGCGTGCCGAAGGAATATGCCTGCGCCGTGTTGGGCGCGCCGCTCGATCCGATGTGCAGCGTCACAAAAAATCCCGCGCCCGCCGCGTTGGCCACTGCCGCTCGGTCGTTGATGGCCATGTCCACGTCCGTCTGCCGCGTCAGGATCACGCGGATGCCCTGCCGTTCCAGCTCCCGCCGCATGGCCAGCGCGATGGTGAGCACAAGATCTTTTTCCACCGCGCCTTCTTCGGACGCTTCGCTGTGCGCCCCCTGGTCCGCGCCCCCGTGCGCCGGATCGAGAATCACCGTGATGGCCGGCGCCGGAGGAACGATGGGAGGCAGCTCGACGGGAGTGGAGGGCGAGGGCGCGGGCGGCGGAAGAGTCTGCTGCGGCGCCGTTGATTGCGCCGCTGCCAGCAGCGCAGCCAGCGCCGCGCACGCCCCGGCCGCCATGGCCAGTGAGATTTTTCGCTTCGGCATTTCCGCAAAAAGAATAGCAGAGCCCGGCCTGTTCCGCTCCGCATCCGGCCAGGATGCGGACCCGGACGGCCCCGCCGCTCCTGCGGGCGGGCCGTCCGGAGGCCCGGCCACTCTGTCATCCCCAGGCCGGAGCAGCAGCCCGAGTGACCCGCTTCTCCCGCCGCCTCGCCACCCGCTCCCTCGCCTCCCGGGTTTTCTGTTTTCGAGCTTCGAAGGCGGCATTTTGGCCTGCGGCTTTGGGTCCGGATAACAGAATTATGTTAACCAGATTTCGCGTTTCACGAATTGACCCAAACCGCCTCATTTCCCTGCATTTTGTTTCCCGCCTCGTTTTCGTTTTTCCGCCCCGCCGCGCTCCTCGTTTCGCGCCTGCCTCGCCGGACAAGACTCCGCCCGCAAAACGCGATACAAGTAGGGATCCAGGAGGCCATTCGATGAGCCGAGTGTGGATGGAGAGAACCGTGTACGCTGCTCTCGCCGTGCTCCTGTTCTGCCAGCGGCCCGCGGTGGTTCAGGCGCAAGCGCCGCAAAGCGTTCGCGAGCGTTTCGTCGGCGCCTGGCGGCTGGTGGTGGACGAAAACATTTCCAGGGATGGGAAGGTGACCTACCCGGATCTTGGACCGCACGCCGTGGGCTACCTCATCTACTCGCCCGGCGGCCACATGTGCGTGGGCCTGATGAATCCCGAGCGCCCGAAATGGAAGGAACCGCGCGAAGCCACGGACAAGGAAAAGATCGCGCTCTTCGATTCATTTTATGCCTACTGCGGAAAGTACCAGATCAATGAATCCGGGCGCACCATGATCCACCTTCCGGAACTGGCTTCGACGCCCGACTTCGTCGGCAGCCGCCAGCCCCGCCCGTACTCTTTCGAGGGCAACCGCCTCACCTTTTCCGCGCCCGACACCTCTCCGAACGGCGGAACCTACCGCATCGTCTGGGAAAAAGTGCAGTAAGCGCAGCCCTGGAGATTTCCGTCCGCCCGGCGAGTGACACCATCGTGAGTCCTGACGCAGCGGGCCACGAAGGCTCAGCCTCTCCCCACGAGGGCGAACGTTTCGTCGAAATCAGGCCTGCTGCCCCGGGGCACACCCCATTCAGGGTCTCGCCAGTTTGAGCTTCGAGGCGGAAGGTGGCGAGCTGGCCCGCCTGCTCAGGCAGATTCCCACCGCACGAACTCCACGGTTTGCAAATCACCGGCCGTGACTGCCCGTGCGGGATCAAATGCCGCCGGGGTTGGCGGCGGGCTGCTGCGCCGGAGCGCGGCGGTGATGGTGGCGCGATTTCCGCCAGGCCTGGTATTTCTCGCGCTGCTCGGGAGTGAGCACGCCCTCGACATCCTGGAGAGCTTTGCGGCGGATCTGGCGGATCTGCTGGGTCTGCTGCTGCGGGGTGAGCGACGTGTCGTTGCGCACGGCCTGAACCTGCGACTGGGCCTGTTCGCGAATGGAGTGGATTTCCTTTTTCTGGCCGTCCGAGAGGCCGAGCCTGGCGAGCGGAGCGCCTTCCTCCGGCTCCGCCGCGGGCGGAGGAGCGGAAGGCTGCGCGGGAGGCGCGGCCTGCGGCGATTGCGCGGGAGGATTGGACGCGGGCGGCGGTTGCTGGCCGCCCGTGCCCTGAGCGAAAAGCGAAGGCGCGGCAACCAGTGCGGCGCCCAGAACGAAGAGTGCACAGCATCGGGTCATGACGGTCTTCTCCAGCGCCCCCAAGCTAGAAGAAACAATCACCTCAAGAGCGCGTGCCTTCAGGGGCCGAAGCACCTGAGTTGCCGAAATGGCACTGGCGGGGCCAAAGCCCCGCACTTCCCTCGCACGGCGCACAGGCTCGAAGCCGGTGCCACCGCAGATCAGTGGTGCGAGGTGTCGTCAATGAACTTGCCCACATTCTCCTTCAATTTGGCCAAAGACGCTTCGTGGACGTACATCATGTGTCCAGCGTCGTAATAGTTCTCGTGGATGTGGCCCTCGAGGCTGGCGGGCAGGCCGAGATGCTCCATGGTGTATTCGGTGGCGAAGAAGGGAGTGGCCAGGTCGTAGATTCCGTTTTCGACTTCCACCCGCAGATGCGTGTTGGCGAGGATGGCTTCGGCGAGGTCTTCCATGACGTTGGGCCCGCCGGGGAAAAAGCCGCGGCGTCCGGGGCCGGGCAGGCGGCGCCAGTTCCAATTGCGGCCGGGCTCGCCGCCCAGCAGGTTGTAGTTGCGGTCGGTCTTGTATTTAAGGTCTTCGCGAATGTAGTTGTTGACGGCCGCGGTGTAGGCGCCGGTGATGGCGGTGGACTGGGGATCATATTCGGCGAATTCGCCGAGCAGATCGAAGGTGGGGCCGGTGAAGCGTGCATCGAGCCGTCCGGTGGTTTCTCCGGAGGCGCGCTTGAGCTCCTCGCGGAACTGTCCGAGGTTGACGCGCAGGTTGGCCTTGATGAGGTAATCCTCGCTGAGGCCGGTGAAGGCGGAAAGTTTTCCGGCCATCTCGGCCTTTTCCGCGTCGGAGAGCGCGGAGCCCTTCATGAGCGCGGAGGCGTAATCGCCGGCGGCGAATTTGCGGGCCTCGTCGATGAAGGTGAAGACGTCGGCGGGGGCGTTCTTGATCAGCTTGTGATACCAGGCGCTGGCCGCGTAACTGGGCAGATAGAAGACGTAGCAGCGGTCGTCGCCGGGGCCGAAGGTGAGTGTAGTCAGGTCGAGCACGTTGGAGATAAGGACTATGCCGTTGAGCTGCATTCCGTCGTGCTGCTGGAGATAGTTGCCGAGGGCGGCGGAGCGGAAGGTGCCGTAGCTTTCCCCGAGAAGATACTTGGGCGAAACCCAGCGGTTGTTGCGGCTCACGTAGAGACGGATGACCTGGGCGAGGGAGTGAACGTCCTCGTCGATGCCCCAGAACTCCTTGTTCTCGTGCTTGCCCACGGCATGGGAGTAGCCGGTGCCGACGGGATCGAGGAAGACGACGTCGGTCTTGTCGATGAGGCAGTAGGGATTGTCGACAACGCGGAAGGGGGCGGGAGGAGTGGCCTTTCCATCGTCCACGGCCACGCGGCGGGGCCCGAAGGCGCCCATGTGCAGCCAGGCGGAAGCGGAGCCGGGCCCGCCGTTGTAAGCGAAGGTAAGCGGACGCAGGCTCAAATCCTTCACGTCGTCGCGGGTGTAGGCGGTGTAGAAGACGAGCGCGGCGGGCTCGTCCTTCTCATCCTTGATGAGGATGGAGCCGAAGGTGGCGGTGTAATTGATGGTCTGGCCGGCGATGCGGATGGTGTGCTGAGTGACGGAAGTTTCTTCCTTGGGCGGCTCCTTCTTTTCCGGCTGCTCGCCGGGCTTTGCTTCCGGAGCGTGGTGCGCCTCCTGGGCGCGCACGGCGGCGGGAAAAGCGGCGAAGAGCAGAGCGAAAACAAACCAGCCCGCACGAAAACGAGTCCGATGCATTGCGATGGCCCCCCTCTGAAATTTAGAAACGATTCAACCCCACACCCAGTTTTACGCGGGGAGAGTATGCCACGTTTCAAAAGGGAAGAGGCGGAAGAGAGCGTGGCGAGAGCGGCGCAGGCGGGCGGGGGCTGGATTGACTCGGGGGGGAAGGGCAGCCTAACATCCTTCGGCAATGACGGAGTTTCCCGCTTCGCTCACCGGACAGAACGTAGGACACTTCCGCATCCTGGAAAAAATCGGCGCCGGAGGGATGGGTGTGGTGTACCGGGCGCACGACGACCGGCTGGGGCGCGACGTGGCGATCAAAGTGCTGCCGCCGTCGCTGTCGCGCGACATGGCGCGGCTGCGGCGGTTCGAGCAGGAAGCGCGCGCGGCTGCGGCGCTGAACCATCCGAACATCCTGGCCATCTACGACATCGGGACGCACGAGGACGCGCCGTACATCGTGGCGGAACTGCTGGAAGGGGAATCGCTGCAGGAACGGCTGCGGACGGGAGCGATGCCGGTGCGTGTGGCCACGGACACGGCGCTGCAGGTGGCGCTGGGACTGGCGGCGGCGCACGAGAAGGGAATCGTGCACCGGGATTTGAAGCCGGGAAACGTATTTCTGACGCGCGACGGGCGGGTGAAGATCCTGGACTTCGGACTGGCGAAACTGACGCGGGCGGAGCCGGCCTCGCTGGCGCCGGACGCAGTGACCATGACGTCGGATTCGGTGACGGGAGCGGTGTTCGGGACGGTGGGTTACATGTCGCCGGAACAGGTGCGCGGGTTCGCGGTGGACCACCGCTCGGACCTGTTCAGCTTCGGAGCCATCCTGTACGAAATGCTTTCGGGGAAGCGTGCGTTCCGGCGGGACACGCCCGCGGACACGATGAGCGCGATCCTGACCATCGATCCGCCGGAAATCACGGAGGTGCAGCGGGCGATCCCGGCGACGCTGGAGCGTGTGGTGCGGCACTGCCTGGAAAAAAATCCGGAGGAACGGTTCCAGTCGGCGCGGGACCTGGCGTTCGATCTGAGCTCGGTGATGGAAGGCTCGGCCTCGCGGATCCTGCCGGCGGCGGCGATGCGCATGCGGCGGATGAAGCGGAGGGTGCCGTGGGCGGTGGCGTGGCTGGCCATGGCGTTCGGCCTGGCCGGATGGCTGGCGGGCCGGGGAAGCGGGGTCGCGAGGCAGCCGAATTTCCAGCGGCTGACCTTCCAGCGGGGAACGGTGTACGGGGCGCGCTTCGCGCCGTCGGGGCAATCGGTGGTGTATTCGGCGGCGTGGGGCGGAGGGCGGCTGCAAATCTATTCGGTGACGCCGGGATCGCTGGCGGCGCAGGCGCTGGAACTGCCGGCGGCGGGCCTGCTGGGGATTTCGCGGAGCGGGGAGCTGGCGCTGGCGATGAACGCGGATTATGGAGCGCACCTGGAAGCGGCCAACGCGACGCTGGCGCGAGTGCCACCGGCGGGAGGAGCGCCGCGCGAGGTGCTGGAACAGGTGTTCTGGGCGGATTGGAGTCCGGAAGGGCAACTGGCGGTGGTGCACCGCGTGAACGGAATCAACCGGCTGGAATTTCCCATCGGGAAAGTGCTGTACGAAACGCCGGGGTGGATCAGCCACATCCGGTTTTCACCGACGGGAGACCGGATCGCGTTCCTGGATCATCCGGCGATCTGGGACGACCGCGGGTCCGTGTGCGTGGCGAACCTGGCGGGAAACGTGACGACGCTCTCGAAGGGATGGCAATCGGAGGATGGGCTGGGCTGGTCGCCGGACGGAAAGGAAATCTGGTTCGCGGCGGTGGCGGAGGGGGGATACAACCGGGCGCTGATGGCCGTGGACATGTCGGGGAAGACGCGGACGCTGCTGCGCGTGCCGGGAGGAGTGACGCTGGAAGACGTGGGGAGTGACGGGCGGGTGCTGATTTCGTTCGACAACGAGAGACTGTCGATGGAAGCGGTGGGGCCGGGAATGGAGGAGGGGCGGGACCTGACGTGGTACGACTGGACGATCGCGAAGGACATCACGCACGACCGGAAGCGGGTGCTGTTCGAGGAGAGCAGCGAGCCGGCGGGAGTGAACTATTCGGTGTGCGTTCGCGGGCTGGACGGTTCGCCGCCGGTGCGGCTGGGAGACGGAAGCGCGGGAGGACTCTCGCCGGACGGCAAATGGGCACTGTCGGTATTTACGGGCACGCCGGAGCACATCACGCTGCTGCCGCTGGGGCCGGGGCAGGCGCGGAACCTGGCGGTGCCGGGGATCGAACACTTTGAGAACGGAGGAGCGCGGTTCCTGCCGGACGGGAAACGCCTGCTGATCGACGGAGTGGAGCCGGGCCACGCGCGGCGGACGTACGTGGAAGATCTGGAGGGAGGAAAGCCGCGGCCGCTGACGCCGGAGGGGGTGACGGCCGACATCGTATCGCCGGACGGGCGGATGGTGGCGGGAGAAACGGCGGAGCACATCAAGGTGTATCCGCTGGAGGGCGGGGAAGCGCACGAGGTGCCTGGGCTGGACGGGGAATATTCGCCGATCCAATGGGCCACGGAGAAGGACTGGCTGTACGTGTACAACGACGTGTCGCTGCCGGCGGAAGTGATGCGCGTGAACGTGACGACGGGAAAACGGGAGGCGGTGAGGACGCTGATGCCGCGGGACCCGGCGGGGGTGGTGTACATCTCGCCGATCGTGATGACGCCGGACGCAAAATTGTTCGCGTACAGCTCCTACCGGATGCTCTCCGTGCTGTACGTGGTGAGCGGGATCCGCTGAGTGCGGGAGGCGCGCGGGGGTCAGCGCAGCGAGCCCGAAAAATCTTCCGGGACAAAATGGAAAAAGATGGAGCTGGAGGTGGCGCCGCGCCACAACCGATTGCGGTAGTGCGGAAGGCGGCAGCCGCGGTAGGCGAGCGCGTCGCCGATGGCCTGATAGACGGTGACGGAGCCGTGAGGCGTGTCCAGGCGAATGGGCCAGGCGGTGGCGGAGGCGGGTTCGGGAGTGAAATCGAGGCAATAGGTGAGGCTGAATTCGCAGTGGGGGCGATCGGTGTGGCGTTCGAGCTCGGCGCCGCCCTGATAGGAAGCGAAATAGACGTAGGAGGGTTTGAGGGGCCGGGCGGCGACCCGGGACATGACGGCGGCGAGCTGATGATGGAAGAAGCGGGCGACGGGCTCGTTGTGAGCGACGTAGCGCAGGCGGCTCTGGGCATCGCCCAGGCGGAGGGCGCCGGAGCGGATGAGCCAGCGGAAATAGCGGCGCAGTGCGCCGACGTGAAAGGGATGAATCAAACCGGAGAGCGGAACAAAGCCGCGGCGGAAGGCGAGAGAGGCGGAGTCGAGGGCGGCCGAGCAACGCGCGAGGCGGCGCTTCTCGCGGGCGGGCGAAATCAAAACGCGCGATTCGAGGAGGGCGTCGCGCAGATGGGGAGCGAGGCCGGAGGGAGCGGGAGCGCCGGGCTGGGAGCGGGCGAGCACGGCACGCGCCTCGGGACCGAGCCAGAAGGGGAGGAGCGAACCGGCGGACGGATCGGAAATCCAGGCCATGCCGCCGTCCGGGGGCGGGCCGGAAAACACGCGGGTCCAGGGAGCGATCTCGTGCGGCGGAGAGCCGGTCCAGGAAAACCAGACGAGAGGATTGACGACGAGATGGGCGGGCACGCGCGGGCGCGCGCGGGGGAGCAGACGAGCAGGGACGAGGAAAGAGGGCTGCTCGTCGAGCAGGCAGAGGTAGCCGGAAGCCGTGCGGCCGAGATGAGCGAGGGGCAGGGGAGCGGCATGAGCCGCTCGAGAGATTTCGAGCGACGGCATTATTCCGGCCGGTGGAACCAGCCGTTGAGAGTGAAGCGGCTGTCGCGGAAGGCGCGCGAACGGCAGTCGACGGGAGTGATTTCGTGGAGCAGGTGGCTGGGAAAGACCACGAGCTGATTCTGCCTGGGGACGATGGCGCGGAAGGGGCGGCCAGAGTGGCCGTTGCCGGAAGAAGCGGGCTGGTAGATGCGCAGCTCGCCGCCGCGGAAGGGGCGGGGCTCGCGATGGAAGAAGTAGACGAAGGTGAGCTGGCGCGTTTCAAGCGGAGGCGCGCCGTTGTCCTCGTGGGGATGGAAGAAATCGCCGTCGTTGCTGGCGGTGATCTGGGCCTCGACGCTGGCGATGGGGAAGGGATCGAGTCCGACGGCGGGCAGGATGCGGGGGAGATAGGAGAGGATGCGGCCGGAGACCACGGCCTCGTGCTCGCCGAGATCGAAAAGAACGCGGGATTTGCGGTGCTGGAAATCGACGGCGGTGGCGGTGGCGCCGGGAGCCACGACTTCGCTGAGCACGAAATCGGATTCGCGATCGGAGACGAAGCGCTGGAGGCGCTGCAATTCCTGGGGGGCGAGAAATTCATCGAGGACGACGACGGAGCCGTTGCCGGGGAGAGCGGCTTCGGCGCGATAGCCGATGCGGCGCCTGCGGCCTCTGCGGGGATGGGGGCCGGGACCTTTTCTGCGCTTGGGGCCAGGGCCGCCGCGATTGGGAGATGGACCGGGATGCGGACCAGGGCCGCCGATGTTGGGAGAAGGGCCGGGGTGCGGACCCGGACCCTTCTTGTGGTGGCGGCCGGAATGGCGGCCATGATGGCGCTTCGGACCTGGACCATGCTTGGGGCCGGGGCCGCCGCGGTTGGGAGAAGGGCCGGGATGCGGGCCAGGACCGCGAACAACATCTTCTTCGACGTTTCCTCCGCGGCCGCCGGGATGCGGGCCCGGGCCGGCGAGCCAGGGGGAGGCGGAGGAATCGGGAGCGGAGATTTGCGAGCCGGACTGGAGCAGGCGGCGCGCGATGGCCTCGCCGACGGCGGCGGAAATGCGCGCGGTGAGATCGGAATCTTTCGCGGAGGCACGGGGGCCGGAGCGGGAAGCGTGGCGGAGGAGGCCGGCGAGCAGGGCGCGCTCGTCGTCTGTGAAGACGGTGGCGTCGCTGCGGAGAGCGGCGGCGAGAGCGGCGAGACTGGGTGAATTATCGGGGACGGTGGCCATGGCGAGTCCTCCTGAACCGCGCGGGGCGGCGAATTCGAACGACGGACGAACGGCGCGTGAAGGGCAGTCCGGGCCGCGGCAAACAGGCGCGAGCGAGGCCCGCGGCGCGAAAGAAAAATGGGCCGGTGCGACGGGCTGCTGCCGGCCGGGACGTGCTCCGCGGCTCCCGGCCAATCACGCGGAGGCTAGGGTCTAGCAGAACCGCAGGCAAAGTCAAGGAGAGCGCGGCGAAAAGCGGGCCGTGCGCCGGCGGTCACTCGTA
>Ga0335077_10007754_pt1 | contig 13291 bp, 10 predicted proteins | sample Lox_Sample_31_FD_207151 | JGI IMG/M metagenome (GOLD analysis project Ga0335077, IMG submission 207151) | Soil microbial communities from Loxahatchee National Wildlife Refuge, Florida, United States - Lox_Sample_3.1 | ecosystem: Environmental > Terrestrial > Soil > Wetlands | place: USA... | reverse complement strand
GGGGCCGGTGGCCACCACCGTCATGGCCAGCTTGAGCGTCTCCTTGGGCAGGTGCATGGTGGGCACGTTGTTCACCATCTGTGCACTGAAGTTCACGCTGGAGATGAGACGGTAGAGGGTGTACTGCAGCGGGTAGAGCCTCTCGTCCTGGATGAACATCATCGGGGTCCACCAGTCGTTCCAGTAGGCGAGGGCGGTGAACAGGCCGATGGAGGCGAGCGCCGGCTTGGAGAGCGGCAGGACGATGCGGAAGAAGATGCCGGCGTGCCCCAGCCCGTCGATCCGGGCCGCGTCCAGGATGGCTTCGGGGATGGCGTTCTGGATGAAGTTGCGCAGGATGAGCACGTTCATCACGTTGAACATGGGCACGAGCAGAAGGACCAGGACCGTGTTCTGGAGCTTCAGATCGCGCGAGACGAGCAGGTAGTACGGCACCAGGCCGCCGTTGAAGAGCTGGGTGAAGTAGAGGAAGAAGGCCAGCCACCCCCGGGCGTGCAGCTCCTTGCGGGAGAGCACGTAGGCCGCCATGGACGAGCAGAGGAGGGAGACGAGCGTGCCCACGCCGGTGACGAAGACGGTGACGCCGTAGGAGCGTGCGATCTTGCCCGGGTTCTCGAAGATGAGCCGGTAGGCGCCGGCCGAGAACTCGTGAGGGAGGATCGAGTACCCCTCTGTCAGGATGGCGTGCTCGGACGAGAACGAGTTCGTGGCCAGGATCAGGAAAGGGACGAGTGCGAAGAGCGCCAGGGACCCGACCACCACGTAGGCGATGGTGTTGAAGGCGTAGTAGTCGCGGGCGTGGCGGATTCTCCCCGGACGTGGGCCTCGCCCCTTCGCCCCCTCGCCCTTGCCGTGTGCGCTCGACATGGCGGCTCCCTCAGAACAGCGCGTGGGCGGGGTCGTAGCGCCGCACCGAGTAGTTGACGATCAGGATGATGAGGAAGCAGAGGACCGACTGATAGAGGCCGGCCGCCGAGGCCATGCCGAAGTCCTGCGAGCCGACCAGGGAGCGGAACACCAAGGTGTCGATGATGTCCGTATTGTCGATGAGGTTCCCGTTGTTCCCGATCAGCTGGTAGAACATGTCGAACTCGCCGCGCATGATGCGTCCCACCCCGAGGAGGACCAGCACGATGATGGTGGGGCGGATGAGCGGCAGGGTGATGTAGCGGACGCGTTGGAAAACGTTGGCGCCGTCCAGCATGGCGGCCTCGTAGCACTCCTGGTCGATGCCGGTGATGGCCGCCAGGTAGAGCACGCTGCCGAACCCCACCCATTTCCAGATGTAGAAGATGGGCAGGAGGACGTACCAGAGCCCCGGGCTACCGTAGATGTCCACCGGGGGCATGCCCGCCGCCCGGAGCGACGAATTCAATAGCCCGTACTCGAAGTTGAAGATGTTGTAGACGAAGGCCGAAACGGTGACCCAGGAGATGAAGTACGGCAGGAAGAGCAGCGACTGGGCGATCTTCTTGAAGCGCCTCCCCGACATCTCCGAGATGAGCACCGCGGTGAGGAGCGAGAAGCCGGTGTAGCAGGCCAGGAAGACGACATTGTAGAGGACCGTGTTCAGTGTGACCTGCAGGAGCTTCCCGGACTCGTAGAAGAACCGGAAGTTCTCCCAGCCGTTCCAGGGACTGCGAAAGATCCCCTGCTGGTAGTTGTACTCCTTGAAGGCCACCACGAGCCCGGCGATGGGCACGTACCAGAAGATCACCGCGTACAGCGCCAGCGGCACGAACATGAGGTAAAGCACCCAGTTCACCGCCGCGCGCGAGAGCCGCAGTCGCCGCGGTCGCGGCGCGGCCCTGACCTCGTGCCCACCGGGCTGCGCCGGCGGCGCGGTGGGGCCCAGGGCCCGGAGGGTCCCTCTCGCAGTCGCCATCGGCGACCCGGATTAGAGCGGGCGGGCCCCGGCGCATACAACGCGATGGAATTGTGATCGCCTTCGATTTCCTGCGGACGGCGGGCGCCGCCCTAAGGGTCCCGGACCCAGAGATTGAGGCGAGGCTCGCGGGACGGTGACGGCTCCCATGTGTCGCGGAACAACATGGCCGGGACACCCGAGGGAAACCTCGAGGAGCCCGTTGGCCTTGCGCGCTGGGAGCGTTCATTGGCGCGACTTACGGACCGATGCCATGCCCCGCTAATCTCAGCGACGTGCCACGGCTCGGGAAGAGACCAGTCCGCTCGCCGGGTTACGCGATGCGGCCCCATTGCCCCCGGTGTCGCCAATGGTCAACCGGGACCCGGGTGAGTCATGCCTCGGCCTTTTCCGCGCTGCTCCCTGCCCACACCTTTCTCCCCGGAGGGCTCCAGGCGGTCGCGAGGGCGGGGCCGGCGCCGCCCTCCTCCGTAGCGCCCGGTTCGGCCTACAATCCGCAGGTGGCGCGAGCGCTGATCGTCGAGGACGAACGGGTGACCCGCGAGACCCTGCGGACCCTCGTTCCCTGGGCGCGGCTCGGCGTCGACGAGGTCGAGACGGCACGAGACGGCGTGGACGCGCTCGACAAGCTGGCGCGGCGGGTGCCCGACCTCGTGGTCTGCGACATCCGCATGCCCCGATTGGGAGGCCTCGAGTTCGCCAAGATCGTGCGCGAGCGCAACCCAGACTGCGGGATCATCTTTTTGTCGGGTTACTCGGACAAGGAGTACCTCAGAGCCGCCATCCGCCTTCACGCCGCCGACTACCTTGACAAGCCCGTGAATATTCAGGAGGTGAGCGCGGCCGTGGAGCGCAACGTGCGCGCCACCCTCGATCGAGCCAACACCCACGCCGACACGGAGCACGCACGGAAGGTGCTCTCCGATCTCGAGCCGCTCCTGCGGGAGTCGTTCGCCGCGGAGCTGTGCCGCCCAGGCCCGGACATGGGGGCGCTGCGCACCCGGCACGAGGCGCGCGTGGTCGACCCCTTCCTGGCCGGTCCAGTACGCGTCGCTGCGGCCGAGCTGAACCGCGAGGGTGACGGGGCCGCGCTCTCCGAGGAGCGGGTCCGGGAGATGATCCGGGCCCTCAACGAGACACGTACGCCGGCGGGCGGGCTGGCCGCGTTCGCACTCGGGCCTGACCGGATCGGCATCTTGGCGGCGGGCGACGATGTCGGGGATGAGGAACGCTTCCGACGCCTGCTTGGGGCGCTTTTGCCGGTCGTGGAACGGCCACTAGCCGGAAGGCGGCTCCGAATCGGCCTCGGGCAGGCGGTGTCCCAGCTGGAGGACGCGCCTCGCTCCTGCACCGCAGCGGTCTCCGCTCTTTCCATGGGGTTCTATGCTCCCGAGGCGCTCTTCCTCTACCCGCCAGGCGAGCAGGCGATCGCTGGCACGCCCATGGTCGACGAAGCGGCTTTGGCGGAGCTGCAGGGTCTGCTTTCCAAAGGCATGCTCGACGCCGCCACGGCGTGGCTCGGCGCGCTTCAAGAGCGTGCCCGAAGGGTGACCCCAGCCGATCCAAAGCCGGTACGCGAGGCCTACGCGCGCGTCCTTGCAGCGCTCCTCGAGATGGCGCCAGGCTGGGAGCCGGCCGAAGCCCGGGTCGAGCAGGAACGGCTCAGGGACGCGGCGCGTACCCAGCGGACGCTGGCCGGGCTCGGGGCGCTGGCCGAGGCCACCCTGCGCCGGTGCTTCGCCCCGGGCTCGGGGGCTGCCGCCGCCGAACGCCGGATCGCGCGCATCAAGGAGTACATCCGAGCCCACCACGCCGACCCGGACCTCTTGGTCGAGACCATCGCCGCTGACGCCGGCCTCTCCGAGTCGTACCTGTGCACGGTGTTCAAGCAGGGCTGCGGGATCACGGTCAAGGACCACCTCACCCAGGTCAGGATCGATCGCGCCAAGGAACTCCTGCGCGACAGCCGCGACAAGCTCCAGGCGGTCGCCCTGAAGGTCGGCTTCCGCGACGCCAACTACTTCTCCACCGTGTTCAAGCGCGAAGTCGGGATCACCCCCCGCGAGTACCGCGAACGGTCGCAGCGATGAGCCGTCTCGGTATTCGCTCTAAGCTGTTCATCCTCTTCCTCTCGCTGATCCTGGCCCCCTTCCTCGTCTACACCAGCATCACCATGCACCAGAGCTTGCGGAACGCCGAGCACACCGGTCGGTACTCGGCGCGCCAGGTGCTGCTCCAGGCAAAAGAGTTCATCGAGTCGCGCGTCGAGGTGGTGGACCGGTCCTTGACCTCCATCCGACTCGAACCCAGCATGAGCGCGCTCTTCGCCGCCGACCCCGCCGTCTACGAGGCCGACCTCTCGCGTTGGAACGACGACGCTACAGCGCTGCGGCGCATCGTGCTCACCTTCGGCCAGAGCAACCCCGACATCGTCGGGTTCGCCCTCTACATGGAGCGGGGGGTGGCCGCCCACACGGCCAACGACGAGTTCCAGCCGCTCCGCGAGCACCGCGTGGACGAGTGGTACCAGCGGGCCGCGCTGCGGACCTCGAACATCCAGTGGTTCGCGGCGCGCTACTTTCCCGCCCAGGACCGGGTGCGCTGCTTCCACGCTGTGGCGCGCGTCTCGGACGACCTGGACCTCTCCAAGACGGTCGGCTGGGTGCGGGTGGACGTGCCGGAGCGCATCCTGGAGGAGATCCTCGACCAGGCGCAGTTCTCCGCTTCCTCGGCGGTCTACCTGCTCGACGAGGAGGGCGAGCCCATTGCTCTCTCTTCGCGGGCCCACGGCCTGGACCGAAAGCTATTGCCCGCAGAGCTCCAGACATTGGCCCCGTCCGACGGAGGGGAACACCCGCTGGACCTGACTATCCGGGGCCGCCATTACCTGGCCGACGGTTTGCGGGTGGCCCACACCGGTTGGCGCCTCATCCTGCTCGTCCCCTACGAGGATATCGACGCCTTCGGCACGGGGGTGCGCCACCAGATGCTCATCGCCCTGGCCATCATTCTGCCGCTCCTGTTGCCGCTGGCTTTCTGGGTAGCCTCCACCAGCACGCGCCGCATCGCCCGGCTCACAAGCGGCGTGCGCGAGTTCGAGCGCGGGAACCTGGCGCTCCGGCTGGAGGGCGAGGGGAGGGACGAGATCGGCGAGCTGACCGGCAACCTGAACCGGATGGCCTCGCGCATCGCCTGGCTGCTGGAAGAGCGGTACCGGCTGGGCCAGGAGACCAAGCACTCCGAGATGCGGGCGCTGCAAGCTCAGATGAACCCGCACTTCCTCTACAACACCCTCGACCTCGTGAACTGCCTGGCACTCCGCCAGGACGCGGTCGCGGTACGGATGGCGGTGGAGGCGCTTTCCCGTTTCTACCGGCTCTCGCTCTCCGGTGGCGCCGAGACCATCTCGCTGGCCCAGGAGCTTGAGCACGTGGAGTTCTACGTTCGCATCCAGAACATGCGCTTCGACGATGGCATCGCGCTGGCCGTGGACGTGCCCGAGGAGCTGCACCACCTTCCCATCCTCAAGATCGTCCTGCAGCCGCTGGTGGAGAACGCCATCCTGCACGGGATCCGTGAGAAGGAATCCGGGCGTGGGACCATCAGCATCCGGGCACGGCGGGAGCCGGCTCGCGAGGAGAAGAGCGATTATGCGGGTGCGCTCGCTATCGAGGTGACCGACGATGGGGTGGGGATGGAGCCGTCGCGCCTCGCCGAGCTGCGCACCACTGGCGTGTCCCCGGCCGAGGGGCACGGATACGGCGTCCGCAACATCGATCGTCGGCTGAAGATCCGATACGGCCCGCCCTACGGCCTCGAGTACTGGAGCGAGCGCGGCCGGGGCACGCGGGTCACGGTGCGTATCCCCGTGGACCTCGGCGATGGGTCCGCCCCGTGAACTATCCCCTCCCTCGCCCCGGTCCCGTACTTCTGAGCCGCTGCGCGTGCTGGGTCAAAAGAACAGGCTCGATCGTCTGCTCCCGCGATACACGCGCACGGTGTTCATCCGGAAGTGCGCGGGATGCGATAGCCGCCGCTGCGCGTTTCGGGGCCTCGTGACGGGCCTCCTTTGATTCTCCGTGGGGTCGCGGGATAAGCGCCGGGGCTCACGAGCCCTTGCGGCTAGAAGCGACGACGAGCCTACCGCACAGGAGCGTCCTCAGCCGCGTGAGCGTCGGCCTCCATTCGACACGAAAGAGGTGCGTCCGATAGGCATCGGGCGCGCCCTCTGCGCACCCGCAACGCCGCCGACAGTCGCCGGCGCCGAAGCCGCGCTCGGACTTCCCACCGTTGAACGAGCCGGTGACGGGCTTGGCGCCAGGCGCATCGAAGATTGCAGCCGCCCACCGGCACTCGGCTCCATCCTTGTGCGACGACGGCAGCGCCCAGGCCGCGACCCGGCAAGCCCGTGCCGGGGAAGCGAGGAGGAAGTCGATGTCCCAGTGCCGGACTTTCGCCCCTGAGGATAGGTGGCGACCGATGCGGCTCGCCAGCCCACCCGGCCCAAAGGCGCTGCCGACGTACAGGTAGTTTCCTGAAGGGAGTAAGTAGGTCGTCCTCCGCTTCGCGCCGTGCTTCCCTCCGCGCCTCTCAACGACGACCTCCTGCCCTGACCGGAGAAGAACGTGGAGCACGTAGGTCCCGGTGGGGGCGACCAGGCGGCGGGACAACCTCGACGACATGACCACTTCAAGGATACACGGCCCAGAGCCCGGGCTCGGACCCGGGGACGTGTGGGGCGAGCCACACCTCCGATTAGAGGAGACCTATTTGCTCGGCCCCTGGTGCAGCGCCAAGGCGCGGATGTCATCGGTCCCCGAAGGGGCCCCGGCGAGGAACCCCAGGCGACGACTCGTTGCCCGAGGATCCACCTCGGTTAGCCGCTCCCACCTTGCGGGCGGCGCCTCGCCTCGGGCTCGCCGGGGAGGGCGGCGAGGGCCGCCCGCGCGGCGTGATATCCACACATTCCGTGAACTCCCCCTCCCGGTGGCGTGGACGCCGAGCAGAGGTAGACGCCGCGCACCGGGGTCGAATAGCCGCGCCAGGTTGGCCGGAAGACAAATTGACGGAGGTCCATCGCCCCGCCGCCGATGTCTCCGCCCACCAGGTTCGCGTCCATGGCCTCGAGCCCCTCCGGGAAGAACACGCGGCGCTCCAGCACGCAGTCCCGGAACCCCGGCGCATAACGCTCGATCTGGCTCTCCACCCGCGAGAGCATGTCCACCTTCGATCCGTTGGGGACGTGGCAGTACGCCCAGGCGGTGTGTCGGCCCTCGGGAGCGCGCGATCCGTCGAAGAGGCTCGGCTGGGCGAGGAGGACGAACGGGCGCTCCGCGTGCCCGCCCAGACGAGTGGTCCGCTCCGCTCGGGCGATCTCTTCGAAGCTCCCGCCGAGGTGGACCGTCGCAGCGCGCGAGCACTCGGAGGCCTTCCACGGGATCGGCGCCCCGAGAGCGTAGTCCACCTTGAAGGCGCCAGAGCCGTACCGGAATCGCTCGAGACTCCGCCGGAAGCGCCTGGGGAAGCGGTCCCCGGTGAGCTCGAGGAGCTGGCGAGGCGTGACATCGCAGAGGACAAGGTCGAAGTCCCGGAGCGCGGCGAGCGACTCCACCCGCGACGAGGTGGAGATCCGGCCGCCCAACGCCGTGAAGTGGCGGCAAAGGGCGTTGGTCAGGGCCTGGGCCCCTCCGCGCGGGATGGGCCAGCCAACCGTGTGGGCAGGGACCGCCATCATCATGCCGAAGGCGGCACTCAAGGGCTCGTCGAGAGCGAGAAACGAGTGAGCGGCAAGGCCTGCGAACAAGGCTCGCGCCCGCTCACCACCGAAACGGCGGACGAGGAACTCTGCGGAGAGGAGCGCTCTGGCCCCGAAGAGCGCCATGAGCCAGGGGTGCCTCGGGAGCCCGAGTACGGGGCGGAGCACGTCCTCGGCGAGAGCGGGCCAGCTCTCCACGAACGGGCGGAAGAGCCTCTCCCAGGCCGCTCCGTCGGGACCCAGGGAAGCCCTCGCCGCCCCGAGGTCGCGCTCCAGGATCACGGCGGTCCCATCGTCCAGCGGGTGTGCGAGCGGGGCTGGCGAGTGGAGCCAGGTGAGGCCGTGATCCTGCAGAGGGAGGGCGGAGAAGAAGGGCGAGCCCGCGGCAAGAGGGTGGACCGCGGACCCGAAGTCGTGTCGGAAACCGGGCAAGGTGAGCTCCAGGGTGCGCACCGCGCCGCCGGGCGCCGCCTCCGCCTCCATCACCTCCACCTCGAGTCCCGCCTCGGCGAGGACGATGGCCGCGGCGAGCCCGTTGGGGCCGGAACCGACCACACAGGCCTTGTCCCCCATCGCAGCTCACCTCCTCCCGACGGCGCCCGCGGGTCCCCGAGTTAGTCCCTGGGCCCCACCGTCGGCAAACCGACGACCTTCAACTCGCCCGAATTCGTTCGCTCCAGCGTGGGCGCGAAGAGGCCCAACAGCTCCCGCCGCCACCACCGACCGGTCTCCCGATGCTCGGCGAGGCTCGTGAACCAATATTGCCAGAGGAGCACGCGAATCACCCGCGGCGGATCCTGCGCGAATGGGTTTCCTCCAAAGAGCTTGAGCACATCTCGATCGTTCTGGAGGAGCCGGATCTCGAGGTTGGGAACGATCGCGTGTTCGCGCCATGACCCGAGGGACGCGAACCACAGGTTCCAGTCCAGGCGCGGCTGATAGGGAGAGAAAATGCGGGGTGCTCGGTCGAGCGCCTGCGCCTTGTACCGAAATGGGTAGGCCACCCATTGCTCGCCGTCCGCCGAGCCCTGGAACTCGATCTCGTATCGCCCGCGCGTCATCACCGCGAAGAGCCCGTACTGGTTGGCGATCCGGAACGGCTCGATCGCAGCCACTGGGAAGACCGGGAAGGGAAGGCGTGCGAACAACCAGACGAGCTTGGCGATCGTGGCATAGCCGACCCAGGTCAGGCACATCGCGGAGGTGGCGAGGCCGAGCGCCTTCCATGATCGACGGAGGCGGTCGCCGAGCCCACCCGCGGTGGAGGCCGCGCCCGGCTCGGGGAGGGGCACTCCCTTCTCGCGGAACCTCGCCGGCAGAGACCGCGCCAGGAAGCGATCGTCGAGGAGGAGCACGCCCATGGCCAGGACGAGATAGTTCAAGAACGCGTAGTTCGCCGTCAGGATCACGCCCAGCTGCCAGGGCGTCACGATGAAGAAGCAAGCGAGCCGAAATGGGCGTGGCAGGAACACCAGGAAGACGACTACCAGTTCGAGGGCGAGGGTCGCGCCGACAGTCGCGGCGTGGAACGCATGGGGCAGGTGCTGCACGTAATAGGCGATCCAGGTGGGCAGAGGCCCGTTCTGGTAGTACTCATCCATGGCCGTGAAGTGGCGCCACTCGGGGTCGCCGCTCAGAAGCTTCACCACCCCCGATTCGAAGTAGATGCGGAACCACTCCCACCGCAGCAGGTAGAGGCTCGCTCGCGAGGGCGGGTGGAGGCGGCCGAGGCCCGGGCGCAGGCCGCTCGGCGCGAAGAAGAAGGCAAGGAACCCCGCCTCGAGCAGCATGCCGTCGGACTGGTAGCCGGAGAAGTCCTGTGCCGCGGCGACAAAGGAGAGAAAGCACACGAACGACAGCGCCAACGTCATGCGGGGCCAGAAGTTGAGCAGGAGGAGGAGCGAGGCCACCATGCCCCCTATGCACAGCGCACCCAGGACCAAGGTCCCGCTCGACCACCAGAGCAGGGTCGGCGCGTACCAGAGGCGCTCCCAAGGCCCGACCGCCTGGGCCACGGCCTCGAGGTACTTTCCCGCCGGCAGGATCCCGTCCGGGCCTATGAGGCCGCGGATCTGATAGGTGAGCGAGTAGAACGCCGAGAAGTAGATCCCGCCCAAGGCGCGTAGAAAGATCCAGCGCGACCAGAGGTGGCCAGGCGGATCGGGCCTCCCTCCAAATAGCCATGCGATCGCGCGCACCGTGGCAGATCCTGATTCACCTCGATGGGTCGACGGACGCCCAAGCCGTCACCGAGGACCGGACAACCGCCCTTGGGACGAGCGAGCCCCCTCCCTCCAGCGAACCTCTCCGGCCCTCGGTCCACAGTGACCGAACGGCCGCGGCAAACCCTGCCGGGGCGAGGCGAGGCACCATGCTCGAACTCGGTTGTAGCGCTCGGCTCTGCCGGGCGCAGGGACGGTGTCCGCGACTCCCGGTGGGTCGCGTCAGGCGCCACCGCGGTCGAGCTACGGGAACTTGCCCGCTCGCGAGATCAATTGTGACGCTCATGAATGGCCGTCTCTCAGAGGCGCTCGAAACGCCTGCACGGGTCCGGGGGTGAGCCGCCCGGCGACCCACGCTGGAGATCCACCGGGTCCGCAGAGCCTCGGTCGCCTCGCCCCTGCGGCTGCCGTTCACACCGTTCCTTGAGGAGGCACCGTGGAAGCCATCGTTCGAACAGGCGTCGCCTTCGGGCTAGTCACTTTGCTGCTCGCAGGAAGCCGGGTTGGCGACCAGACGTCGGCAGCGGCCGAGGGTGCCGTCGGCGGCACCCGCTCTTCGTTCGCAAGAGGTCCTATCCCTGCGCCGCGCTTCGCCGAGAAGGACATCTTCGGAAAGAGCACGGTGGCCCTCGAGGACTACCTTGGCAAGATTGTGCTCTTAAACTTCTGGGCCACCTGGTGCGCACCCTGTCGGGAAGAGATAACGGCCCTTAAGGCTCTCCAGGCGTCGCATAAAGGCCTGGTGGCAGTGATTGGCGTTTCGGTTTTCTCCAGCGACCAGGACACCGAACAGTTCTACAAGGACTACGGCATCACCTATCCGGTGTTCTATGGCTCCTTCGACCTCATGGAGAGGTACGACAAGGTCGCGGCCATCCCCACTACCTTCATAGTTGATAAGCAAGGCGCGATTGCGGCCAAGGTGATCGGTTCGCGAACCAGGGAACAGTACGAGGAGATGCTGAAGCCCTTGTTGGACCGGTAGCGGCGAGATCCGTCCCGCGGCCCCGATCCCCACCTCCTGACATCGGTCACGCGTCACACGCGCAGACCGGTGGTGGGCGATCGTGCAAGCCGCCGCCTTTCCATGGGCGCCTGCTTCGAGCCCGGCCGGGCATGCCAGCCCCCAGAATGTATCTTGCCAGGTATATACGGTGATAGTTATATATCTCCCATGGAATCAGCGTTCGCCATCATCGCCGAGCCAACCCGCCGGGGCATCCTGAGCCTGCTCGCCTCATCCGAGCTGTCCGTGGGCGAGATCGAACGGCGGCTCCAGTTGGCGCAGCCCTCTGTCTCCAAACACCTGCGGGTGTTGCGAGAGGCCGGCTTCGTGGAGTCGCGCGTCGATGCGCAGCGGCGCCGCTATCGGATCCGGCCTGAACCGCTCATGGAGGTGGACGCATGGCTGGCTCCCTTCCGCCGATTCTGGACCCGCCACATCGACGCCCTCGAACGCCACCTTGATCGCATGGACGAAGCGCCAACTCGCAAAGGCAGGAAGCGATGAGCAACCGTGAGATGTACATACCGGGCGCAGCCGCTGGCGCCGAGGTTCGGAAGGTCGGAGAAACATGGACGCTGATTCTTGTCCGGGAGTTCCGTCACTCGCCCGCGAAGGTCTGGCAGGCATTGACCGACCCCGTGCATCTGCGCGAGTGGGCACCGTTCGACGCGGATCGGAACCTCGAAGCTCCTGGGCCGGTGAAGCTCAAGACGGTGGAGGCGCCGACGCCATATGTGTCAGAGACGAGTGTGAAACGGGCCGAAGCCCCAAGGCTGCTCGAGTACAGCTGGGGCGGCAACGACCTCCGATGGGAACTCCAGCCACTAGGCGACGGCACGCGCCTGACGCTCTGGCACAGCATCCCCCGCGGGTTCGTGTCGATGGGCGCGGCCGGCTGGCACATCTGCTTCGACGTGCTCGATCGGTTCCTCTCGGGGGAGCCTATCGGCCGCATCGTCGCTGGCGAGGCCATGGCGTTCGGCGGCTGGCAGCGCTTGAACACCGAGTACGCCAAGCTACTCGGTGTCGAAGCCCCCAGCTGGCCGCCGGGGGCGCCGAAGTCCTGAGCGCGAAGGAAGTCCAGCTCGAACTAGTCCACCACTATCAGCAACTTGCAGAGGTGCTTGCGCTCAGCGGCGAGCTTCATCACCAAGCGTGAGCTCCTGGCGGGCCTCTCGTCTGCGCCACCTCCGACCGCCGGGACCGGACGGCCTGAGCGGACCCCGAGGGCAGAAGGGCCCTGCCAGACCCACCTGGGACCGGCGAGTCCCGGGTGCGGTGTCGATCAATAGAAATGTTCGACTGCTGGCAGGCCGAGCCGGCCGAGGAGTACCTGCATGGCCCACGTCTCTACCGACAAGGACACCACCGTCCCGCCCGAGGCGGTCATCGGCGCGCTCACCGACTTCTCCGATGCGCGGCTCAGTCTCTGGCCGAACATCGACCGGAAGTACTACAAGGTTCACCAGGTCTCGGAGACTTCTGCGGAGGTCACGGAGGGCTCTCGTGGCATCTGGGAGCGGACCCACTACGACTGGTCACTGCCGGGTACCGTTCGCATCGAGGTGCAAGACTCCAACGCGTTTCGCCCAGGCAGCTATTGGGTTTACTCGGTCCAGCCCAGGCCAGGGGGCGGCAGCCACGTCCACCTCGAGTTCTTGCGCAAGCCCCGGAATGCGAAGGGGCTATTGCTCAGTGCGCTCCTGAGCGTGGCGGGTCGGAGGATCTTCGGCGACTTCCTCGGGGAGACACTCCATCGCCTGGAAATGCACTCACCCGCCACCGCACATGGCTCGCGTACTCCCTCGGGGTGATCGCTTCTCGTCTTTCACGGCGCAGCCCGCTCTCTCGAGCAGCCAGAATCCACCGGTCTCGAGGCGCCAGCGAGGACACGACGCTCGGGGCGGTATTGACCGAAAATCCGCAAGATGCTGAGTTGATCTGCAAGATCAACGGGATGCCGGAGACGCTTCGCGATCACCCTCTCGTTCGGACGTGTACCATAAAGAAGTGGCAGCGCCCCGCGGTCGCGGGCGGGAGATTCTCGTCGCGGGGTCCACCTTGGCCACGATGACGGACGCGGCCGCTCTGTGGCTCGGAGCACGCGGGAACTATCTCTCGCCTGGGGAGCTTCTCGGGGAGGCTCTTCTGCTCCGTGGTTTCCACGCACGCATCGAGCTGGGGCGGCTGAGGGTCATCCTTGACCACCCGTCCGACCGAGCCGCGCTGATGGGGCTCTTGGACCTCGCCGCGGACGGGCGCGTCCGGCGTCCCACTGTGGCTGAAGCCCCCGGCCCTGGAGGTAACCACGCGGCTGGGAACGGGCTCGACGGCGGCGATCCGTGGCACCTGGCGGCCCGTTCGGTGATCGCGGTGGAGCAGGCGGGTTGCGTGCTCGTCTCCACCCTGGAGGATAGCTGGAA